>OGFB01000134.1_pt1 | contig 51231 bp, 32 predicted proteins | sample 1570801 | NCBI WGS metagenome assembly OGFB01 (sample SAMEA2581969, study PRJEB24529) | metagenome | biome: Human gut stool | place: China | collected 2011 | reverse complement strand
TGGATCATGCAGTTGTAGCTGGACTTCGGATAGCTTTTGCGCAGTTCACGCACGGCCTGCGCCACCGCCTCGTCGAGTGCGAAGCCAAAGCCGATGTATTGCAGGATGACGGCGAAGAAAATGGCGGAATCGGAACGGCCGCCGGTGGACTGCACGATGCTCGGATCGACCGGGAACGCGCGATTCGTAATGATGTTGCGGCCCTGGTCGTCAGAAATGTCGCCATTGTGGATGAAGCTCAGGCCGTTCGCATAGAAGGGCTGCTGGTTTTCAAGAATCAGCGGCAGGTTGGAGCTGGCCAGGCGCAGATGCCACAGGCCGCCGCGGGCCGGAGTGTTGGCGAGCTCGTCGAAAATCGGATCATGACGGGCGGCGATGGTGTTTTTGTAGATCGCGGTGCCGGTTTCCGGAGTCGGCGCACCGCCGTCGCGACGGTATGGCGATTCGTCCGGCACGGTGATCAGCGCGGCGCCCCAGCCGTCGTTGTGGATCTCGCTCAGATTTCGGAAATCGCGCACGTTCTGCATGCCGAGCACGCCATTGAGGTTGGTGTTGCTGCCTGCCGTCGCGAATCCAAGTAATCTGCACATGGTTGATTACTTTAGCGACGGCAGGTTTCGACGCGCGCGTGCCGTTATCGGAGTTGGTTATAGCCTGCGATTCAGCCGCCGATTCATACGCATCGCACGTCGCAAAACGCACGTCACGAACGTAAGTTGTCCCGCAAACGAGCAGGAGGACCGACATATCCTGTTGCAGACCGTAAAAACTCGGCCTAAGCGGCCCGGAGCGTGTCGGTAATAGGATATGCCGGTCCTCCTGCGGACTTGGCGGTATTCAGCCAAAGGAAAAGGGCTGGGGCATCTCGTTCGTGACACACTCAAGGCCGTTCGGCCAAGCCTACGGTCACAAACGAAATGTCCCAGCCCTCCTTGCGTAGATAAGCCGTGCTCGCAGAGCGGATTCACACGCGCTTCAGACGCGGCGGACGCTCGGTGGCGAGGAACAGCGGCTGAATCTCAATCAGCGGATTGTAGGGAGCGAGTCCGAACCATTTGACCGGAGAGCCGGCCAAATGACGAATCGCGTACTTGATCTGCAGTGAGATCGCGCCCTTCTGGGACACCTTCGACTCGGGCATCAACGCCTTGTGAATCAGCACGTAGCGGATAGGTCCGATGTTCGGATCGGCATCCAGCTTCGGGTAGCGGGTGGTCTGCTTGGGCAGATCGCCGGACTTCGACAGATCGTTCATGATCTGGTGGATGTATGCAGGAATCGACTGCGACACCTTGAAGCCCAAGCGAATACGCACGCGGAACAGGAAGTCCGTGCCGAAATTCTCCACCGAATACTCGCGCGTGAACGGGTTGTCGGATGTTTCCACCGACACCGCCCACCATGCGCGGGCGCGCTTCGGATGGTCCGCGAAAATCGAGAAGAAGATGTCGGTATCGACACGCTTCATTTCCGGATCGGACGTCAGATAGACGATGTTGTCCGTGAAATACGGAATCGAATCGTCCTCATGAAGCTGCTTCAGAACCGGCACGCAATCGGCGGGCTGCATATGCCGGCGTTGCGCGCGTTCCAGCTTCGTGCCTTCGTTCCACGTGTACATAATCAGCAGAATCGCCAATGTCAGCAGCATGGTGAACCAGCCACCGTGCAGGAACTTCGCCATCGAAGCGAAGAAGAACAGGAACTGGATGGCCAGGAACACCACTGTGAACACGACCGCGCCGACGCGCTTGCCATCGTGCCAAATGTAGACGGCCAGCAGAATCGTCGTGGTGATCATCGTGACGGTCAATGCCAGGCCGTACGCGGCGGAAATATGCTCCGAATCGCGGAACATCGCCAAAACCAGCAGGGTGGAGACGCACAGCACGGCGTTGACCACCGGAATGTACAGCTGGCCGCGGGTACGAGCCGGATAGCGCACCTGCAGGTGGGGCATCCAGTTGAGTCGCGTCGCTTCGGAAACCATGGTGTAGGCGCCGGTGATCAACGCCTGCGAAGCGATCACGCCGGCGCACACGGACAGCAGCACCGCCACGTAGCGTACGGACGGGGTCATCATTTCGAAGAACGGATTGAGGCCGTGCATGTGGTTGTACGCGGTGTCGTCCCAATGGTTGAGCATCCACGCGCCCTGGCCGAAATAGCAGAGCACAAGGGCGATCTTGATGAACGGCCACGTGAAGTAGATGTTGCCGCGGCCGACGTGGCCCATGTCGGAATACAGCGCTTCGGCGCCGGTGGTGGACAGGAACACGGTGCCCATGACGGCGAGGCCTGCCGCATTGTGGTGGCTGAAGAGGAACTCCACGCCGTACACCGGATTCAGCGCTTCAAGCACGCTCCAATCGGAGCTCAGGTTCACCAAGCCGACGACGGCGAGGAACGAGAACCAGATCATGACCACTGTGCCGAACGTGCGGCCGATGCGTTCGGTACCGCGCGACTGCACTGCGAACAGGCAGACGATGATCACAATGGTGATCATCAGCGTCAGTTCTTTGTTTTCGCTCATGATCGGTTCCAGCAGCGGCAGTGTTTCCAAGCCTTCCACTGCCGAGCTGATCGAGACGGCCGGCGTAAGCACGGAATCGGCGAGGAACGCGGCGCCGCCCAGCATGGCGGGAATCGCAAGCCATGCCCCATATTTGCGGATCAGCGAATACAACGCGAAGATGCCGCCTTCGCCGTTGTTGTCGATGCGCATGGCGATGAACACGTATTTGACGGTGGTGATCAGCGTGATCGACCAGAAGACCAGCGACAGGATGCCCAGCACCGCGGCGCGATCCGTATGCGCCAAACCGCCTTGGCCGTTGAGGAACGTCTGCATGGTGTACAGCGGCGAGGTACCGATGTCGCCGTATACCACGCCAAGCGCCACGATGGCCATGGCCGGCGTGATCTTGTCCGGGCCGGACTGGAGACGGCTCCACCAGCGGCCGATGCGGCCCTTGCTGGCGGCCTCGTCAAGTTTCGCGGCTTCCTGCTGCTGCGCCTCGTGCTCCTTGATGAGCGTCTGGCGCTCCTCCTTGGTCAGGACCTTGTGCGAGACCTTTGGCGCCTGCGTGTACGTCGCTGCGTGAAGCAGCGGCTGTTCTTCTTCGTTCGGCTCGTTAGCCATAACGCTTCCTCCAAGTGGCGGGCCTTCCAACCCGCTCCCCAAAATAAAACGCAAGGTGTGACACTAGGAGCCTGACAAACAGTTGTCAAATCTTCACATGACATCTGGCATGTCTTGTCAGCAATTCAAGTAAGCTTAATTGTTTGTTTTACTTGGATTATGAAGCGCTTCACTAGATGCCGTACACCACACGCGTCGTATTGCGCGTGGCTTTGGCGATTTCAGCCAACGGTCTGTCAAGATAGTCGGCGAGCGCCTGCAGGGTGTACGGGATCATATACGGCGCGTTGGTGCGGCCGCGGTAGGGCATCGGACTTAAGTAGGGGGCATCGGTTTCGACCATGACGTGGCTCATGCCGACGAGTTTCGCCGATTCGCGGATTCCGTCGTTGCCTTTGTAGCTGGATGTGCCGGAAAGGCTGAGATACCAACCGTTTTCGCGGGCGATTTCGCCCATTTCGGCGTCGCCGGAGTAGCTGTGGAACACGGTACGTTCGGGGGCTCCGTCGGCGAGCAACGTTTCGATGACTTCCTTGTGCGAGTCGCGGTCATGGATTTGCATGGGCAGGTTGAGTTCCTTGGCGAGCGCGACGTGGGCGCGGAACGCCTCGCGTTGCAGTTCCTTGGCGGATTCGCCGGTACGAAACAGGTCCATGCCGGTTTCGCCGATGGCGACGACCTGGTTGGGGTAGGTGGTGGCGAGGCGGTGCACTTCGGCCATGGCTTCGTCGAAGGGGATGTCGTGCCAGGGCTTGTATTTGATGGGCAGGCCGTCGGGGCCGGGCGCGCCGCGGTGGCCGTGCAGCACGGCTTCGTTGGGGTGTATGGCGATTGCGGCGTGCACGGTTCCGGGATGCTCGCGGGCCATGTCGATGGCGGTCATGAGGTTGGGCAGCTCGCAACCGCAGTCGATTACGCCTTCGACGCCGACTTTCTGGGCTTGTTCCAGCAGTTCGTCGACGCTGTAGACGGGTACTTCGCCTTGGCCTTTTTCCATGGCTTCGTGACTCATGGCTTGGGAGAAGGGCACGACGGATGCGACGTGGGTGTGGTTGTCGATGACGTGCGCGTCTTCGGGCAGCGGCTGTGGGGCCGGGGCCCAATTACGATTGCGGTGGTGCTTGCTCATGTTTTCCAGATTAGTCCCGATTGGCCCTGTACTGCGGGCGAACTCTCGTTCGAGGGTTCAAACGAGGATCCGCCCGTTTCGCGGCATACACGTCACTTAATCGTGATGGTGGTGAACGACCATGCCGATGCCGTGTAGTCGCCGTCTGTCAGATCAATCGCGGTCTGCCGCGGCCTGGTCGGTGATTCCTCACCGACCTGTCCCGCATACGGATTGTCTCCGGCTAGGACGGTGGCCGTGGCGGATGCCGCCGATGCTGTGGAAATATTCAACTCGACAAGAATCTGACGTAGGTCGACGCTTATTGGCGTGTCCATGGCATTGACCACGCGCACGTAGGTCTCTCCGGCTTTGTCATTACGTGATACGGTGACGGTACGCCTTGGCTCGTCCTTAACCTCCGTGCCATCCGCAATCAGCGTTCCATCGATGTACAGCTTCATGGCTTGGCCGCGGTCGGTGACGTCAACGTGCACCTGCCAAGTGGTGCCCGGTCGCACTTCGTTCATGGAGACTTCGGTGCCGGCAAGCGCGTAGGCGGTGCCGTCGCGGACCACGCGCACGCTGTGTCCTCGACCAAGTGAGATGATGTTGTGGTTCTTGCCGTCGATATCGCCACAGATGAGGTCCATGCCCCATCGTCCCTCGTAATAGACGACGGTAGTGTCGATACTGTAGGAATCAGCGTGCAGATCGAGGGCGGTGTCGATGGTTCTGCCATCGTAGGCCACGTTGCCGAGATTAATCGTCTCCCCGGATGTGGTGGTGATGGTGAGGTTGTTGAGATCGGCTTTGGCATTGCCCGCGATGCGTAGTTTCACGGTGTCCGGCAGGCTGCGACGCAATGTGGACGGGCCTTCGACGGTGACGGGCCACGCGGTGTCGGCCGTGGTGGTGGCGTACATCTGCTGCACCCAATAGCTGTAGGGATGGTAGGCGCGTTCGTTGTCGAAGTAGATGAGGTCCGGATTCCAGCTGTGGTGCCCATTCTTGGCGAACAGCGGGGCGTAGGAGGCCATGGCCACCACATCGCCGTTGAGTTCCATGCGTCCCATGAAGGCCGCTTCGGACAGGCCGTTGATCAGTTGGGTGTTCCAGGAGCCGTATTCGCCGAGGTAGACCTTCGGCCCCTTGCGGTCCGTGTGGTCGTAGTGGTCGAGGTTGTGGAACCACCAGCTGGACGACTGGTAGGAATGTTCGTCGACGATCGGCAGACCCGCTTCGCGCGCGTACTTCCAGCCTTCCTCGTAATCCTGACCGCTGGGGGCGGGACCGACGGTGCCGACGACGACGATGTCCGGATATGCGGCTTTGACGGCGTCGAAAATCTGCTGGAAGCGGTTCTTGAACACGTCGTCGATGAGATCCTCGTTGCCGATGCCGAGGTATTCGAGGCCGAACGGCTCCGGGTGACCCATGGCGGCGCGCTTGGCGCCCCATTCGGTGGCGGTGCTGCCGTTGCAGAATTCGATGAGGTGGAGCACTTCATCGATGTAAGCGGGCATATCCTCCTGCGCCACCGGCACCGGGCCTTGGCTGGTGTTTTGGCAGCTCACGCCGGCGGGCAGCACCGGCAGCGGCTTGGCGCCGATTGTTTCGCACAGGCACAGGTATTCGTAGTAGCCGATGCGGAATGACTGGTGGTAGCCCCAGAGGTTGAAGTTGTGCGGACGGTGCTCGACCGGTCCGATGGTGCGGTCCCAGTGGTACATGTTGTCCATGCCGAGGCCGTGGGTGATGCAGCCGCCGGGGAATCGCATGAATCGTGGTTTGAGGTCGGCGAGCGCCTCCACCAGATCCGGGCGGAAGTGCTTGAGGCCGCGGTAGGTGGTGCGTGGCTCCAAGGTGACGAAGTCGAGGTCGATGACGCCTTCGCCGGCGAAGGCCAGACGCAATGTGCCCTGTGTGGCCACGCTCGAGCCGGCATCGCCGTGCTCAGGAACGGTCAGCGAGGCTTGGTATGTCGTCCATGCCGAGGCTGAGACGGTGATGGTGTTTTCGGCGATGATGCTGCCGTCGTCTCCGCGCAGCGAGACCGTCACCGGCATCGCGCTTTCCGATCGCACGCGCATCCAGGCGGTGAAATCGTAGGTTTCTCCGGCGCGGAACACCATGCCGTCCCAGCCGGTGTTGTCCAGCGCGGCAGGGGCATGTTCGACTTCCACCGTCGCGTAATGCGGGTTTTCGGTGGCAACCGGGTCATTGTCATGGATACCGAAGGCTGCGAACGAGCCTTCCGGCACGATTTTGCGCCAGAAGCTGTAGTTGCTCCAATCGATGGAGTCGGCGCGGTTGTATTCGAAGGCGCCGTTCTGCACGAGGTCGGCGTTGAGGCCGCCGTCGCCGGAGTAGCTGATGTCTTCGAAGAAGATGCCCCACAGGTCGGTGCTGATGGCGCGCACGCCCGCTTTGTCGAGTGTGGCGGTGAGTTTGTCGGTCATGGTGTGGCCGTCAGCCGGATATTCGTCAGCCGGGGCGATGGAAACGGTGGTTGGGATCGTCATCGAACCTCTCTTTTCGTTCGGGATCGCTATGGGGGCTGTGTCGCGGAAAGCAGGACGCCGTCATGCGAACCGTATATGTATCGTTACATATACTAGCGCAAATCCAATCATCCGCAATGGAGGCAATATATCGGTGAGTCTTTGTATTTGCAACGATTTTACAGAATCAAGAGAATATAATATCGTTACATATCAATCATAAGTTTTCAAGGAGCGGCATATGACCAGCAGCACACCGACGCTACGCGACGTGGCCGCGGAAGCGGGCGTCTCCCCCATGACCGCGTCGAACGCGCTGCGCGGCAAGCCAGGCGTCAAGGAATCGACCCGCGCCAAAGTGATCGCCGCAGCGAAGAAACTCAATTACCGCATCAATCTGACGGCCAGCATGCTCAAATCGGGCCGCAGCAACATCATCCACGTCATCGTCAACGAATTCGATTCGCCGTTCTATTCAAAGCTCACGCAGGCGTTGAGCAACGAAATCGTGTCCCGCGGACTTATTCCATTCATCGAGCAGACGCAGTATTCGCCGGACGCTGCCGAGCACGCGCTGAGCAGCAATCCGTTCTCCGGGCAGCTGTTCGATGGCGAGATCCTGCACGCCACAGGCTTGGGCACAAATGTGCCGCTGTCCAAACTCAATGGCGGCAGACCATTCGTGCTGTTGGACGCCTGTGAGGAGACGCCGACCGTCGATGCCGTGAACTTCCCCAACGAGGAGGCCGAACGCGCGGCGATGCAGCATCTCATCGACCGCGGATGCCGCAATATCGCGATCGTCGGCCACCGGTTCGCCCCCCGCGCCGATCTGGCGCATGCCCAGAACGCGTTCGCTCTGCGATTGCGCGGCGCATGCGGAGCGCTGTCCGACGCCGGACTGCCCTATGACGAGTCGATGGTGTTCGAAGCCGGGGATGTGGCCAATGGCATCATCGCCGGGCATGCGATTGCGGAACGTATTCTCGCCGCACGGAGCGGACATGGTGGCACCGAGTTCGACGGCGCGTGCTGCGCCAACGATTTCGCGGCGTTCGGCGTGATACGCGGGCTCGCGGACCGCGGACTGCGCGTGCCGCAGGACGTGAAGGCGATCGGTTTCGACGGCGTGACCTCCGGCTCGTACACGACGCCGGCGTTGAGCACCATCCAGGTCGATTTCACGCAGCTTGCGAAATTCTCGGTCGATATGCTGTCCGAACGTATCGATCATGGAACAGACGAGGCGTTGCCGCCAAGACGGGCCATCATCGGCTACCAGCTGGTGGACCGGGAATCGACCGCGGTCTGAGGATGACGCCCCGATGGCAGGCAATCCGCCATAGGCAGCAGCCTTCGCGGCCAATCCCACTCAATCGGAATCACTCAATCGGAATCAATCGCCATCATTCATCAAGGAATCTCTAGGAGCATCATGAGCATCGACACCCAAGCCTATCTGTTCGTGCATTTCATCGGCGAGGAACGCAATCCCACCGACGAACAGCTGTACTTCGCGCTGAGCCGCGACGGCGTGCATTGGAGGGATCTGCGCCCGGCCGGCAGTCCGGCGTTGACGTGGCTAGGCGGCGAGAAGGGCGTGCGCGACCCGCATATTGTGCGCGACCCACGTGGTGGATTCCACATTGTGGCCACCGATTTGAGCATCTATTACCGTGGCGGCTGGGGGCCGAACGATGGCGCCACCACGAATGGATCGACCGGCCTGGTGATCTGGGACTCCCCTGACCTGGTCCATTGGAGCGAGCCGCGCCTGGTGGACGTGGCCTCGAAGATTCCGGACGCTGGCATGGCTTGGGCTCCGGAGGCGAATTGGGATCCGGATCGCGGGCAGTGGATCGTGTTCTGGTCCACGAAGAGCAACGCCGAAAGCTCCGCGGATCCGTTGGCCAACGAGCTCGGCGATCCGACGAATGTGTATTATGCGACGACCGTTGATTTCAGGGTGTTCTCCGATCCGGTCAAGTGGATCGATCGTAAGAATGTGATCATCGATTCGACCATGCTGCGCGACGATGACGGCTGGTGGTACCGCGCGTCCAAGGACTCGGAAATCACCATCGAACGCACCCGTAACCCGTATGCGACGACCTACGAGGTGCTGCGCACCGACGACCCGAATGAGTGGTCGTATGTGGGCACGCTCACCGACATCTTCGGCAATGGCCGGTATTCCATGCACTACTTGGAAGGGCCGGAACTGTTCCGTTACAACGACGAAGACGTGAAGGTGGTCAACGGCAGGACCATGCCATTCGGCCTGATGTGCGACCAGTACGCGGAGTCCAAGGGCTACCTGTCGTTCCGCGCCGCCTCGCTCGCCTCGCATGATCCGGCCGATTGGCAGCGCGCAGACGATATCGATTTCGGCGCGCTGAAGAAGCGTCACGGCGCGATTCTGCCGATCACGGCCGCCGAATACGACGCCATCGAAACCGCCTTCGCCCTGTAGGCGGCGCGATTGTCCATCCGTCGCAACCGCTCAGGCGCGGCGGATGGCGAAGATGCGGGCGGACGGCTGCTTGGAGGTGGCCGCGTTGAGCCGGACCGTCTCGGGGTCCATGCGCTCGACGGTCCACGGCTTGGCGTCGGGCGCATGCTCGGGAACGGCCGGATTCGGGAAGATCTGCTCGATATGGCAGTCCTCGGACAGCGGCACGTTCACGGAAGGCGTGCCGCCGCGACGCCAGACGATGATGTAATCGCACGGATCGTCGTCCTCCGACGGGAGGAATGACGGATGGCGCAGACCGACGACGAGCCAATCGCCATCGAAATCAGGCAGACGGGCCGGCCAGAACGGCACCAATTCCTGCTGCTCGGTCAGCACACGGCGGTGCAAGGCCACCGCATCCCGCACCAAGGCAAGCCGATGCTCGTCCATGCGGTCAATGAATCCGGACAGGTACAACCTGCCGAGTATGCCCGTGGCCAGCGTGAAGACGGCGGTCTCATCGTCCATCTCCTGCTGGGCGTAACCCCAGTTGCCTTGCTGTTCCGGCAGGATCGTCAGTCCGGCGCCGGCGGCGATCGCGGCGTAAATCAGCGGATCACACTGGTCGGAGGTGGATTGCAGGTCCAATCGTTGCAACTGCGCGTAATCGGCGCGCATCGCACCGGAACCGCAGTTTTCGATCATAACGTCCGGATGGCGGCGGCGCAGGTCGTCCAGCCAATCCAAATAGGCACGGCAGTGGCCGAGCAGGCCAGCGCCGGCGGATTCGGCGTCGAGATCAGTGCCGACGCCGGGGACGGTGTTGTAGTCGAATTTGAAGAAGACCGCGCCGAAATCGTCAATCAGCCGGTCGACGGTGCGAGTGACGTGCTCGCGTGCGGCGGGCGAGCGGAAGTCAAGCAGGTACCGGCCCGAATCGCAGACCCGCACACCGTGGCGCTGGAAGAACGCGTCATCGGGCAGACTTTGGGCGAGCGGCGATTTCACACCGATCACCTCAGGCTCGAGCCACAATCCCAAGCCCATGCCATGCGCGCGGATGGTGTCGGCCAAACCCTTGAGTCCAGCTTCGCCGAAACGGTTCGTGGAGGCCTGCCATTCTCCGACCATGTCCCACCAACCGCCGTCCGTGCTGTCGTACCAGCCGGCGTCGATGCAGAAGATGTCCGCGCCGACGCGTGCCGCGCCCTCGACGAGCGGCAGCTCCTTCTCCAAGCGCGGGTCGCCGAACAGGGTGTTCATGTAATCGTTGTAGATGACGAGTCCCTGCGTGCGTTCGAACTGCTCGGAACGACCCAATTCGCGAGCCTTGGCGGCACGCAACGCACGGCGCTGCAATGTCATTTCGGCGACGGACTGCTGCCAATCGCCGGCCGAGATCGCGAAGGAGACCGGCACCGATTCGAAATCGTGGCCTTCACCCAGCTCCGTATACCAATGGTGGTCCTGATATTCCGGTCCGAACGCGCTGATGTGCAAACCGGGATCATCCTCGCCGATCTCCCATTCCCATGGGCCGTTGTGCTCGATCTGCCACATTACGGAGAAGTCGCGCGATTGGCGGCGCGAACCCTCCACCTGCACGATACCGGCCGGCTCATGCACGCCGGTGCTCCATGTGGAGGCGGAGCTCATGGCGAATCGCGAGCTGGACTGGCCGGGATTGATCACTTGATTGCGATTGCGCACCGACACGTCGCGCAGCGGACGGCTGCGCCAATCGTTTTCCACCGCCCACGCGGAATCACCCCAGAATACGCGGGAATGGTCGATTTTGCCGCAGTTGACGCGCATCGGCACCGTCAGATTCAACGACGACACCGCTTCGATGGGCAGCGGGTGCGCGGAGCTCAACCGCGTGTAGGTACGCACTGCGGACAGTCCCGGGAACGCTTCGAATACGGAAGTGACTACCAGTCCAGCTGTGGCGTCGGCATGGCGGACGGCTTCCGGCGAGGGCTGCGCGGCGGCTTCGGCCCGTTCGGCGGCGGCCGGTTCGAACACACGCCCGTGCGGTTCCAGATCCGCATACGAAGCGAATTGGACGATCTCCAAACGATATGGTTCGGCGGACCCTTCCTCCGGCTCGGAGGCGGCGGCCGAGACGAATCGCAATACGCTGCCCGCCACCGTGGCGATCAAGGTGAGGCGATTGTCCTGCGATCCGGTGTTGGCGGCACGCACTTCGACGATCGGACGCGGATCACGTTCCAGCACGGTTCTTCCATCGTCGGTAACACGGCCGCCGATGGGCCCCATGCCGCGGCCTGCAACGTTGCACAATCGGACGGGGGAATCGCCTGCCGTGTCGAACAGCATGGAAACCACGCCATTGCCCCATTCGAGACGCCCGTCCTCACGGGGACATACGGGGTTCATTGCACCGGCACCGCTTATCATCTTCGACTCCTCAACCGTGTTCAGATACCGCCTGATCATTGACGTGCATCGATTGACGTACCTGGTACTAGCTTAAGCGGTAAATGGGGCAAATCGCACGTGCGTGTCTACTCGAAGCGGAGATATGCGATGAACTTGACTGGCGCATCCTTGGTTTTGGCGATGTTGCCGAAACCAAGGACAGCCCCTTTGTCGGGCAGTCCCTTCGTCACTCGCCATGCTCACCCGCGTAGGAACACCGTCATCTCGTTCTCGCCACGGTTGGCCCATGCGAAGTATGGAATCAGCGTGGCCGTCGTCGTCTTGCGTTCGGCGGGACGCCAATCATGGTACAACGCGGAGGTTTGCGCGGAGTCTTCCACTTCACGCCAAGCGGGAATCGCCAGCGTGGTCATCGGCATATCGACGACGTCCACCTCGCCGAGCCCCTGCTCGTCCTGCGCGACGGCGCCGGCATGGAAGACGATGCGATCAACGGACACGCAGGACGGGTCGGATGCGATGCGCGCGGTATCGGCGTGCAGCAGATGCAGGTTCGCGCCATTATCGACACCTTCCGCGCAGTAGGCCAGCGGTCCGCGCACGAACGCCACCTTTCCGGCGTCCTCGCGCACGAGCGGATTCGCGGCGACCATGTGGACCGGCATCGGGAAATCGAAATCGACGACGTCGCCGTCATGCCATGCGCCGGTCAGATACAGGTATCCGTCTCTGACGGCACGGGAGATGTCGTCGCGGCCGCGCACGGTGACCGCATCGGAAGCGGTTTCGCCACCGGCCCAAGCGGGCAGACGGAGGGCGATCGTGAAAACCGCGTCCTTGGGGGCGTCGGAAGCCGAACCGGCTGTGCCAAAGCCCACCGCGACGGATCCCTTGCCGGACCAGGGCATATCGGACATGACGTCAAGGCGCACATCGACGCCGGAAAGCCTGGCATGGACGCCGCCGCCCATATACAGATGCACATACAGGGTGGATGAGTCGTCTCCGATCGTGTAGGCGTACTGCTGCACGTCCTCCACGATGCGTGCGATGTTCGGCGGGCAGCAGGCGCATCCGAACCACTTCTGGCGCACCGGCTTGACGTGCGCCTTGCGTTCATCGCGATGGCATGCCTCGGGCACCACTTCGAGCGGGTTCACGTAGAAGAAGCTTTTGCCATCGAGTGCCATGCCGGCGAGCGTGGTGTTGTACAGCGCCGATTCCATGACGTCCGCATATTCGGATTTCGGCTGGATTTCCAGCATGCGGCGGGCGAAGAACGCGAGCGCGATGGCGGCGCAGCTTTCCGAATAGGCGGTGTCGTTCGGCAGATCATAGTCGAAGGAGAAGGCCTCCCCCATGTGTGTGGCGCCGATACCGCCGGTGATGTAGAGCTTTCGGTCGACGATGTTGCGCCATAGTCGTTCGCAGGATGCCAGCAGGTCGGAGTCGCCGGTCAGGCGTGCCACGTCGGCGGCTCCGGCGTAGAAGTAGGCGGCGCGGACGGCGTGTCCGAGGGCCTCCGTCTGTTCCGTGATCGGCTTGTCGGCCTGGTAGTAGGCGTAGTTCTGCTCGCGCGGCGCGTAGTTGCGGCCGTCCTCCCGGGCGCGGCGGCGGTCTTCGAGCTCGAAATAGAGCGGCTGCCGGCCGCGTTGGCGTACAAAGTATTCGGCGAGGTCGGCATAGCGCTGTTCGCCGGTGGTCTCGGCGAGTTTGACGAGTGCCATTTCGGCGATTTCGTGCCCGGGATAGCCGTGCAGCTTGCCGTCGGCGGTGCCGAATCGGGAATCGATGTAATCAGCGAAACGGCAGGCCGCGTCAAGCAGCTTGCGTTTGCCGGTGGCTTGATAGTAGGCGATCGCGCCTTCGGTCAGGTGGCCGAAGCAGTACAGCTCATGGTGGTCCTTCAGGTTGGTGAAGTGCCGGTCCATGCCGTTGAGGATGTAGTAGGTGTCCAGGTAGCCGTTGTCGAGCTGCGCCGCGCAGACGATATCGATGGCGGTGTCGGCGGTCGCTTCAAGGTCAGCGTCCGGGTGGTGGGTCAGCGAGTAGCCGACCGCTTCGATCCATTTGGAGAAATCAGTATCTTGGAACACGAAGCCGTAGAACTTGTCGGGATCGGGGTGCGCCGGGTCGTCCGGCAGGGCTTCGAAGCCGCGGAACGTGTATTTCGGCGGCACGAAGGCCTTGCCTTCCTTGTGGTGTTCTGCGTTCTGCGCGGCGGCGGCCTTGAAGTTGTGCATGCAGTAGCTGGGTGCGGCGCCGGGAACGTTGTCGTTCAGCGCGTTCCACTGGTAGGGAATCACCTGGGTGCGCACGAGTTCCTGCCGCGATGCCCAGAACGGGTCGGTGACGGTGGCGTCGCGCAATGCGATTGGATGGCTGGTGCGATTGGTGGTAGTCATGAGTGCAAGCGCTCCTTAGTGCATCGTTGTCTTGTTAACGCTCACAATCCATTATTCCACGGGTTGCTCCAAAGCACATTCCGCATGGCGGCATGTCCGACGGGAATCCCACCGCGGCAGCCGGCCCAAGATGGCCGCGCATTGGCTGCGCGACCGTTGGGCAGGCATTTCGGATTGCGGATATACGGGCTAAGGGGCAGAGCAGCTAGCCGCCGGGGCTGGCGGCCGGCTGCTCAGACCTTGATCATGGCGTACTGCGATTCGTAGAGCCGGTAGTAGGCGCCATGGCGGGCGAGCAGCTCGGCATGGTTGCCCTGCTCCACGATCTGCCCGTGGTCGATGTAGCAGATCTCATCCGCATTCTCGATCGTGGACAGGCGGTGCGCGATGATGAAGCTCGTGCGTCCCTTGAGCAGATGGTTCAGACCGGCCTGCAGCGCCTCCTCGGTACGCGTGTCGATATTCGACGTGGCCTCGTCGAGAATCAGGATGCGCGGGTCGGCGAGCAGCACGCGCGCGAACGCGATGAGCTGGCGTTGGCCCGCGGACAGGGTCGAACCGCGCTCCTCCACCACGGTGTCGTAGCCGTCTGGCAGTTCCATGATGAATTCGTGCGCATGCACGGCCTTGGCAGCGGCCACGATCTCCTCGTCGGTGGCGTCCAGTTTGCCGTAGCGGATGTTCTCACGCACGTTGCCGGAGAAGATGAACGTGTCCTGCAGCATGACGCCCATCTGCCGGCGCAGGCTTTCCAACGTCACGGAACGCACGTCGTGGCCGTCGATTGTCACCGAGCCTTCGGCGACGTCGTAGAAACGCGACAGCAGGTTGATGATCGTGGTTTTGCCGGCACCCGTAGGACCGACCAGCGCGATCGTCTTGCCTGGCTCGACATGCAGATCGACCAGGTTCAGGATGTTGCGGCCGTCCGGCTCGTAGCGGAAGACGACGTCGTTGAAGTCGACGCGGCCCTCGATCTGCGGCAGATCGACGGCGTACGGCGCGTTACGGATCTCCGGCTGCACGTCCAGCGTCTCGAAGATGCGTTCAAGATACGCGGAGCAGGTGATCAGCTGGTTGTAGAAGTTGCCGATGCTGATCACCGGGTTCCAGAAGTTGTTCGCATAGCCGACGAACGCGATGAGCACGCCCGTACTCACCTCCACTCCCCCAAAACCGGTGACGCCGACGAAGTAGATGAGCGCGATGGTCATGACGGAAATCGTCTGGATGCCCGGCCACATGAGGAACTGGATGTGCACGGCCTTCATCCACGAGGTACGCACATCGTTCTGCTGCTCCTGGAACGTCTTGAATTGCGCGGCCTCCTGGGCGAAGGTCTGTGTGGTTTTCACGCCGGCGATCGACTCGTGGATGTACGCGTTGAGATTGCTCTGCTTGTTGGACAGCACCTGGTAGGCGCGACGCTGGAAATGCTGCAGCACCAGCACCCATGCGATGAGGAAGGGGAACAGAGCGAGGCTGAACAGCGCCAATCGCCAGTCGATGACGAACATGACCACCAGTGTGATGAGGAACGTGAACACATCGGAGATCACATTGATTAGGCCGGAGCTCAACGTATCGGACAGCGTGTTCACATAGTTGACCACGCGGATCAGGATTTTGCCGTGCGGGCGTGAATCGAAATAGCTGAACGGCAGCGTCTGGATATGCGTAAAGATGTCGCGGCGCATGTCTTTGAGCATGAGCTGGCCGACGCGCGTGATCTCCACGGTACGGTAGCGCAATCCCAGTTCGAAGATCACGATCAGCACCGCAAGCAAGGCGGTCAGCTCGCCAAGCAGCGTGAGGTTTTTCGTCGGGATCGCACTGTCGATCATGACTTTCGTCAGGTACGGCACCACCACCGCGATGCAGCTCATCATCACCACAACCGCGAGGATGCGGATCACGCGAGCCTTGTACGGTTTGAGATAGACGCCGATGCGGAGGATGTCATGCAGGTTGATCTGCTCCTCAAGTTCCTCATCCTCGCGGAACGTATTGCGTTTTGCCATGATGATCCTCCTTTCTAGTCGTCAAAACCCTGTGCGCGGCCGGCTTCGAGGCCCAGCTGCTTGCGGTAGATCTCCCAATATCGCCCATGCGCGGCCACCAGGTCGTCGTGGGTGCCGCGTTCCACCACGCGGCCATGTTCGAGCACGAGAATCAGGTCGGAATCCTTGATTGACGAGATGCGGTGCGCGATCGTCACAATTGTTTTCTTCTCGTCCAAATCACGCAGATGCTGTTGGATTTCCGCTTCCGTCTCCATGTCCACGGCGCTGGTCGTATCGTCCATAATGAGGATCGACGGGTTGTCGGCGAGCGCGCGTGCCAGGCTCAGTCGCTGTTTCTGCCCGCCGGATAGGCCGACGCCGCGTTCGCCGACGACGGTATCGTAGCCTTCCGGCATGCTGCGGATGAAGTTGTCCGCGCCGGCGATGGCGGCCATGCGGCGGATGTACTTTTCGTCGTATTCGCGCTGTTCGCCGGCACCGAAGCCGATGTTGCCGCCGATGGTGTCGGAGAACAGGAACGTGTCCTGCGCGACGATGCATACCTGCGATCGCAGGGTGGCGAGCGGCCAGTCGCGCGCGTCGATGCCGTCGATGAGCACGCGTCCCGCGGTCGGATCGTAGAATCGCGAAATCAGATTGACGAGCGTTGACTTGCCGGCGCCCGTCTCGCCGAGGATGCCGAGTTTTGAACCGGCGGGGATGTGGAAGTCGATGTCTTTGAGGATTGGGGTTTCCGGATCGTCGGGGAAGGCGAAGCTGACATGTTGGAAGTCGACCTCGCCGGCGATGCGTGCTGGGCAGTTCGTGGACGTTGCGGTGGCGCTGCCGGCCTCATGGACACCGTTGGTCCGGCCGTTGACTTGGCTGACGATAGCGACTGCCTGCTTGACGCTTTCCTCAGCGCCCGGCTTTTCTTGGATACGCGACTGCGAGGTCAGCAGTTTGCGAATCTTGATGCAGGACGCGTTGAAACGTTGCCAATCGTTGATCAGCCAGCCGGATTGGCGCACGGGACCATCGATCATCCACAGGTAGGAGTTGAACGCCACCAGGTTGCCGAGGGTCATATGGCCTGTGATGACCAGGAAGCCACCGAATCCCAAGGTGATGAGCTGCAGGGAGAAGCCGAGGCCGTCGAGCCATGGCATGTATCTGCGGCTGTTGTAGGCCTGGTCCATATTGCGCTGCATGTAGTCGTCGTTGCGCTCGTCGAATTTCTTGGTCTCGTACGGCTCGCGGACGAACGCTTTGACCACGCGGTTGCCTTCGATGTTCTCCTCGACCATCGAGTTCATTTCCGCTAGGGAATTGCGGATGGCGAAGAACAGCGGCCGCGCATGCGAAGATAGGCCGCGCGTCAGGATGAACAGGAATGGCGTGATGCAGGCGAGCGCCAGGGCGAGACGCCAGTCGATGGTGAACATCATGGCGAGCGCGCCGATGAACATGACCACGCAGTCGAGCGCCTGATAGCTGACCCAGCTTAGCGCGTGGCGGATGGCGTCCGTGTCGGAGGTCATGCGGCTCATGATGTCGCCGGTGCGGGTGTGGTTGAAGTAGGTGAAGTCGAGCTCGTGCAGTTTTTCGTATTCGTCGCTTACCAAGCGGAATACGGAGTTCTGCCCGAAGCGTTCCATCCACATTTGGTAGCCGTAGCGCGAGGCCACGCGCACGATGGTGAAGACGAGCATCATGACGCATAGTCGGGTCAGTTCGTCCACATGGCCTTGGGTGATGACGCGGTCCACGATCAGTCCGGACAGCAGGGGGATGGTGAGGGCCATGGTGTTGTTCACGCAGAACAGTACGACCGCGCCGGCCACGCGCGGCAGGTCGGGTTTGCAGTATGGCAGGATCCATGCAAGGTTGCCCGCCTGCTGGTTGCGTTTCGGATCGACATACATACGTAGCGTTCCTTCGAATTGTTTGCTTGGGTCTTGGTTGGGTTGTTGTTGGGTTGTGGTGTTGCGGCCATTCGTTGCCGCCACGATTCACGTCCGTCGTGTGTCGAGCGTCCCGTCACCGGCATGCCGCCGCCGGCCGAAACCCCTGTTCGGATTCGCAAACTCGACTTATTTTAAACGAACCGTACGCCGATGCAACAGATGCGTTTTCGGCGTGTCGCAATCATAATAAAATCAACATATATACCGTTACATACCACTGGTTTGCGGGTGCTGCGAAAACCGTCATCGGAGCCTGGCTCGCCGGAATCGGAGCATCGCATCGGAACATCGCACGATAATGGAATCAAGCTCGAACTATCGATACGAGCATCGGCGACACACGTCGAGGAAAGGACGGCAAGGATGACGGACTTGGAGCACATCCGCGCGAAGTTCGCTGCGGAATATGGCCTGTCGGAGGACATGCTCAGGAACGCGGAACGTTGGACGGAGACCACGGGCGACCTCGAAGGGGTTCCCGAGAACCTGCTGCCGGGCATTCTGGGAATGCGATTTGGCGCGATCGCCATCGATACGCCGCGTTCCGAACGATGGAGCACGCCGGAAGACATCGATGTGATCGCCGACCTCGCCTACCTGCCGGATGGCGGGTACGATACGGCCGCGGGAGCGTGCCGCGGCCATTTGCTCGACCTGTATCTGCCGCATGACGCGGTATTGCGCGGTGGGCACACCCTGCCGGTGTACATCGATATCCATGGCGGCGGATTCACTTACGGATACAAGGAGCTGAACCGGAATTTCAACGTGCATCTCGCGGAACAGGGCTTCGCGGTGTTTTCATTGAACTATCGTCCGGCGCCGCAGACCGACTTGCGTGGGCAATTGGCCGATATCCAGGCGGCATTGCGTTGGATCGCAGCCCATATGGCCGATTATCCGGTCAATCCGAACGCGGTGTTCCTCACCGGCGATTCCGCAGGTGGCGCGTTGACGCTACTGACCTTGGCCATTGAAAACAATGCGGAAGCCGCGGCTGCGTTTGGCGTCGACAAGCCGTCCGGCATCCGATTCGCGGGTGCCGCTCCGGTGTGCGGCGCGTACAGTTCGGCGTCGTTGGAGACCATGGGCCGCAAGCTGACGGTCGGGTATGACCCGAACCGCCGTATCGGTCTTGAGCAGATGTTAGGCGTCGATTTCTTTGCGGGGCTCGAAGCCGCCGATCCGAAGTTCCTCACCGCTGAGGGTCTGGCGTTCAACGTCGATCTTCCACCCTTGCTCATCATCACCTGCGGCGACGATTTCCTTGAAGCCGACAATCTGGCGTTGGCCGCCGCCTTGTCGCGCAAAGGCGCCGATTTTGAATTGTTCGACCCGAAGCCGCGCCGCCATGAGACGTTGGGGCATGTGTTCGTCATCGGCATGCCATGGCTTGAGGAAAGCCGGGAATGCCTTGATCGAATCCGCCGCTTCTCATACGAACGCTGTTGAATAACGTGAATGGGGTGAATACTCCTCCGGAGTGCCCGCCCCATTCAATGGCCGTCGATGCCGCGACGCCGTATCAGCGGCGGACCATTTCCTCTTCGATCTGTTCGAGCGACTTGCCCTTGGTCTCAGGCACGAAACGCAGCACGAACGGGATGGACAGCGCGGAGAACACGCCAAAGATGGTGAACGGGCCGCCGACGTTGTTGCCGAACATGGCCAGCAGCATGAGGAAGAACTGGGAGACCACGAAATTGCCCAGCCAGTTGGCAGCGGAACCGAAGGAGCTGCCGATGCCGCGCACGCTCAACGGGAAGATCTCGCCGATGAGCACCCATGCGATCGGACCCCACGACAGCGCGAAGCCGAGGATATAGCAGGCGATCAGCACCATGGTCGGCACGGCCAGCGTGGCCACATCGCCGGTGAAGTTAAGCACGGCCAGCACCGCGAGGGCGATGGTCATCGTCACCGATCCGAAGATCAGCAGCTTCTTGCGGGGGAATTTGTCCATGATAAGCGTGGCCGCGATAGTGGCCACGAAGTTGACCACGCCAATGCCGACCGACACCCAGATGGCATGGTTTTCGGGGAATCCGAAGCCTTTGATGAACACCTGCGGCAGGAAATAGATCACGGAGTTGATGCCGACGAGTTGCTGGAACAGCATGATGCCGATCGCGGCGACGAGCGCAGGACGGGCGATGCGGAACAGCTCGCGGACACCGCCCTTGGTGTTCTGCGCGGCGACGGCCTTGATCTCGTCGAGCTCGAGCTGCACCTGCGTCTGATCGACGTCCTTGCGAATAAGGGTAAGTACTTTGAACGCCTCACGATCCCTGCCTCGACTCACCAGATATCGCGGCGATTCCGGCAGCAGCAGGCCGCCGATCAGCAGCAGGGCCGCCGGCACGAGCGCCGACCCCAGCATCCACCGCCAATCGCGGATGCCGGCGATATTGTGGCCGAGGAAGCCGAGATTGGACGCGTATGCCAGCAGGATGCCGAAAGTGATCATCAGCTGGAATAGCGTGGACAGCGATCCACGACGTTCCTTCGGCGCAAGCTCGGCAAGATATGCCGGAGTCAGCGAGGAGGCCGCGCCGACGGCGAGACCGAGGATGATGCGGGCCACGACCATCATCAGGAATCCCGTGGATCCCGCGCACATGCCCGAACCGAGCAGGAACAGTATCGCCGCCAGAATCAGCAGCTTCTTGCGGCCGAAACGATCGGACAGCGCGCCGATGGACAGGGCTCCCGCGCAGGAACCGATCAACACGGATGATGTGATGAACCCGGTCTGAGCCACGGACAGGCCGAAATCGGATTCGATGAGCGGCGAGGCTCCGGAGATGATGCCGGTGTCGAAGCCGAACAGCATGCCTCCCAGCGCGCCGAACGTGAAGATGAACGCGCTGTTGAGCGGGAAACGTGTGGAAACGCCACGCCCCACCTCCCGCTCGACGGCGTCGATCGTCGCGCCGACCTCATGGATGCCGGCTTCCACCGCACCTTCGGCGTCGTGTACTGGATTGGACGTCTGCACCGCAGTCATGATTCCACCTTCCATTCCCATCGATCCTCATCGATATGAGATGCAGCAATCGCAGCAAACAAAAAAGACCTGGAACGACGTATAGTGACGTCGTTCCAAGTCTTGCCTCGCATTGAGTAGCAACCCTGCCGCGCTTGTATGCTGCGTATATTGCATTCAAGTGTAGGTCATGGCGGCATGCGACACTCCGATTTTTTAGAAAACGTTTACCGGTTATTTTTCAGTGCAGGAAAGCGTGAAGCACAGGCCAGCGGCACATGCTTTTCCCTCGTGCGGAGAGCCTCCTCGGATATCCACGAGCAAGCGGACCGAATCAAGCCGTCAACCATCCACAAGCAAGACGGCAAAAAGAAAGCCGGCGGAGAGAAAGCCGCCGGCTGAGAGAGAAGAGAGAAGAAGGGTTCAGTTATGGGATTCCAAAGGAATCTCGCCAACAGCCGCAACCGTTGACATGGTCTATATAACCGCCCGACCCTTGGAGGAACGATGTGCGTTCCTGTCAATTCCCTGAGAATTTCGTAGCGGAAATGTCACGACGGTGCGAATTCGGGGGTTTATCCCACTGAATATCGCCCCAACGGCCTTCCTGCAGCTTGTTCAGCGCGGCAACAGACGATCGCACGGCATCCGCCATACGGACACCGTCATGAGACACCGCTATACGACGCCGTACACTCACACGCAATCGTGCGTCTCACTCAGCGAATTTGTCGACGCGGCGATCGTAGGTCAGCAGGCCGTTGAGCTCTTCCTCCACGTCGGAAACCTGCGTATACACGTATCCCGCAAGTCCGCGCGATTCCAGTGCGGCCGCGGAGGCGAGCACGGAACGCACGGCGGCCCGCCAATCGTCGATCGAATCGTATTCACCGTAACCGTAGGCGCGCGACACCGCCGCATGCTCCGGTACGAGCTGCGCCAATCCGCCGAATTCCGAAATCACGAACGCGCGTACGCCGTGTCGTGCGACCGGCAGCACCACGTAATGCGCGGCCCTGCGGCGACGGCGGTGCTTCTTCTCGAATTCGGCCACGTATCCGCGCAACGGACCCTTGTCCGGGTAGATTTCCAGCGGACGGAAATAGTTGTGCACGCTGTGGTAATCGCCGCAATGCTGGTCGTACCAGCCGCTGGTCGCGTCAATCGGACGGGTCGGGTCGAGCGCGTGGATGCGTTCGGCTGCGTCGCACGCGTCGAATTGGCCCCAGCCTTCGTTGAACAGCGTCCACGTCACGATGGAGGGGTGCCCGCCGAGCATGTGCACCATCGCGTCGCACGTACGCGACCAATCGCGCCGGTAGATCGGGTCGTCCGCGCCGAGCGCCGTGAAATGTTTGGCGGTGTCGTCGCGGAATTTGTTCCATGTGGAGCGGATGAGCGTCGGCTTACGATTCGTGGTCCACGCATTGTATTCGCCGTCCGTGCCGCCGCCGGACACCGCGTCCTGCCAGACGAGCATGCCGAGGCGGTCGCAATGGTAGTACCAGCGGGCCGACTCGATTTTGATGTGCTTGCGCAGCATGTTGAAGCCGGCGTTTTTCATGGCCGTGATGTCATGCGTCAGCGCCTCGTCGTCGGGCGCGGTCATGAGGCCGTCCGGCCAGTAGCCTTGGTCGAGCACGCCTTTGACGAAGAGCGGCTTGCCGTTGAGATGGAAGCGCGCCACCCCCTTCGTATCCGGTTTGATTTCGACGGAACGGAACGCGCAGTAGGAACTTACGACATCCATCGGCTGCGACCACGCGACCGCCGCATCACCCGCCGTTTCCGCGGGTTTCGCCGACCCGTATCGCAATTCGGCCCGCACGTCATACAGATACGGATCGGCCGGCGACCACAGATGTTCGGCAGCTGTTGCGATTTCCGCACGCACCTTGCGCACGCCCGCCGGCAGCGTCTCATCCGCCACCACCGTGCCGTCCGCAGGGTCGGTGACGACGATGTGCAGTTTCGCGTTCGGCTTGTCGCCGCCGATTTCCGCACGGACGAACAACTTGCCGTCGGATGCCCCCTTGAGTGTCAGCGTGCGCAGGTAGGCTTCCGGCACGATTTCCAGCCAGACGCTTTGCCAAATGCCGCTTTGCGCGGTGTACCAGATGCCTTCGCGCTCGATTTTCTGCTTGCCGCGCAACTGCGTGCCCGAATCGTTCGGATCGTAGACGCACAGCGCGATTTCAAACGCGTCATCAGGGTCGATAAATGCCGAAATATCGACGTCGAACGGCAGGTAGCCGCCGACGTGCGTGCCCGCGAGCTGGCCGTTGACATAGCAGGCGCAGACATAATCGACCGCTTCGAAATGCAGGATGAGGCGATTCGCGTCGCCGATTTGCCGGACCGTTTCCTCTCCGCCGAGCGTGACGGGATGCACGACGGTGCGGTACCACAGCAGGTTGTCGGGGTAAATGGTCTGGTGCACGCCGGACAACGCGGATTCCGGCGAGAACGGTACGAGGATCTTGCCGTCGAACGTTTGCGGAATGGCGGTTTCCTTGACTGCGCGGACCGCTTCGTCGCGGGTCAGCATCGCCGCCGTTTTGCGCCATTTCGGCGCGGTTTCGTCTTCCGGAATGGACGCGATCGCGTAATCCCACCAGCCATTGAGCATGGTGCAGTTGTCGCGTACCATGGTCGGGCGCGGGTGCTCGCCGAGTATGGGGGTACGACCCTCGTCCAGCGTGCGTTCGCCTTCCTCGGCGGGATTGAACGCCTTGTTGCCGGCGCGCGCGGACAGCCATTCATGGTCGATTCGTTCACCCCACGGTGTCCACAACTGCTGCAGCGGCTCACGGGAACGCATTTTCGTAGGCGCGGCCTTCAGTACGCGTTTGATATCCAGCATGGAGAGCCCCTTCCTGCGGCTTTGCACGTCTCTGCGTTTTATTGTACTGAGCGGCTTGCGTTTTTTAACGATTCGTACCGCGGTTTGAAGTACCGTCTTGCGACACCCCTCCAAGACCAGCTGAAAAATCGCACGCATTTCTACCCAAAACAATGCGAAAGCAACCGGAACATACCTACGAAAAGGATGCGGTCGGTCGTATATGCGTTGTAAGGCCATAGGCTTGGCCGAACGGCCTTGAGTGTGCCGTCAACGCATACCTCGACCGGCCGCCGGGCCCGCCAATCGCACAAAACGTCGCACATGTGGAAACGTGATACGGGAATGAGACGCTGAAACGGCACAAAATGTCGCACGACTTGAAGAAATCGTCCAAAAATCAAAGTCGTGCGACGCGTACGGGGGTTATGCGACGGAATCAGCCTTCCAGCTTCGCCTTTTCGGCGGCGAGACGGGCGGCCTCGGCTTCGCGGCGGGCCTTCAGCTCGGTATCGAAGCGGGCGAGCTCCTCCTCGACGGCCTCCGGCGGAATCTTCGCGAAGATCGGGTGCGGCTTCGGCACCGAGGTGCCGGCCACGATCGGCTCGGAAGCCCACGGATGCACGGTTTCGCCCAGCTTGTAGTCGCCCGTGATGATCGGGTACGTGAAGCCCGGCTTGTCGAGATCCTCAACCTCTTCCAGATGAGGCAACGGCGAGAAGACGCCAGTTCCGCCGAGGGCCTCCCACACCTTCTGTGCGGAGTGCGGCAGGAACGGGGCCAGCAGGTGGTTGGCGTCGGACACGGCCTGGGCGGCGGTGTGCAGCACGGTGCCGAGGCGGGCCGGATTGTCCTTGATCTTCCACGGTTCGGTGGCGGAGATGTACTTGTTGATGTCGCCGACCACGCGCATCGCTTCGGACAGCGCGTTCTTCTGGCGGTGATTCTCGATGAGTCCGCCGACGGTTTCGAACGCGGCCTTGGTTTCGGCCAGCAGCGCACGGTCCTCGTCGGTGGCGGAAGCCTCGTCGAACGCCGGAATCTCGCCGAAGTTCTTGTTGATGAGGTTGGCCACGCGGTTCACCAGGTTGCCCCAGGATGCGGCGAGCTCCTCATTGTTGTGGCGCACGAACTCGGCCCAAGTGAAGTCGGAATCGGAGCTTTCCGGTCCGGCCACGGAGATGTAGTAACGCACGGCGTCCACGGGGTAACGGGCGAGGATGTCCTTCACGTAGATGACGATGCCGCGGGAGGACGAGAACTTCTTGCCTTCCATGGTCATGAACTCGGAGGCCACGACCTGCTCCGGCATGTTCAGCGGACCGAGCTTGCCGGTTTCGCCGCCCTTGGAGCCCTGGCCGTTGTAGGCCAGCATTTCGGACGGCCAGATCTGGGAGTGGAACGTGATGTTGTCCTTGCCCATGAAGTAGTAGCCCGGGGTGGTCGGATCGTTCCACCATGCGCGCCATGCCTCCGGGTCGCCCTTGCGGCGGGCCCATTCGATGGATGCGGACAAGTAGCCGATCACAGCGTCGAACCACACGTACAGCTTCTTGTTCGGGTTGTCGATCCAGCCCTTGACCGGCACCGGAATGCCCCAGTCGATGTCACGCGTGATGGCGCGCGGCTTGACTTCCTTGAACAGGCCGATGGAGAAGTTGATGACGTTGGTGCGCCAGCCTTCGCGGGTCTTGAGCCACGCGAGATTGGCTTCGGCGAGCGCCGGCAGGTCGAGGAAGAAGTGTTCGGTTTCCTCGAAGCGCGGGGTTTCGCCGTTGATCTTGGATACGGGGTTGAGCAGCTCGTCCGGGTCGAGTTCGTTACCGCAGGCGTCGCACTGGTCGCCACGGGCTCCGTCGGCGCCGCAGATCGGGCAGGTGCCTTCGATGTAGCGGTCCGGCAGGGTGCGTCCGGTGGACGGGGAGATGGCGACTTTCTGCGTGCCCTTGTAGATGTAGCCGTTTTCGAGGCACTGTTTGAACAGTTCCTGCACGACCTTTTCGTGATTGCCGGTGGTGGTGCGGGTGAACAGATCGTAGCTCAGGCCGAGATCGCATAGGTCCTTGGCGATCACGCGGTTGTAGCGGTTGGCGAGCTCCTGCGCGCTCACGCCTTCCTTGTCGGCTTCCACCAGGATTGGGGTGCCGTGCTCGTCGGTGCCGGACACCATCAGCACGTCATTGCCCTTCATGCGCTCGTAGCGCGCGTACACGTCGGACGGCACGCCGAAGCCGGCGACGTGGCCGATATGACGGGGGCCGTTGGCATACGGCCATGCAACATTCACCAAAATATGACTCATGGTGCCCGATTATACAAAGCGCCATATCCCGTGTTTTCGGCGCATTCCGATTGGCGGAAGACGGGCGGATGGGGTCGATGACGTTCTCGCAGACCGGCCTGCATCAGGCTACGGTAGTCCACAAGGTTATCCACATTGTTGTATCACGCAACAATCATCGTCCACTTATCCACTTTTTTCGCGAAGCCGGTGGCACGCCGCTTTCCGTATCAGCTACGGTACCCCGCATGGATACCTCCCCTCCCCTTTTGGGCGACGCCGACCTGCCCGGCCCCATTTGTTTGAATCGTTTGCATTCCCTAGGCGTGGTATGCAAACTTGACAACGACAACGCCTACTCGTATCACGATTCGCGCACGCTGTACGGCCGCGCCAGCATCATCTCAACGCTGATGCCGAGCCGTTCCGTGGCGTGCGCCGGCACCGCTGCGTGGGTGTGGTTGGGTGGCATGTTTCCCAACACGATCGACATCATTGCAAAAGCGCATTACCGAACGGCGAGGTACGGTCGCAAAGTCAGCGTTTTCAACCGACAGGCGCCCGACGAACATGTCACCGACGTCGGCCCGATCACCGTCACCACGCCCACACGCACCGCATGCGACCTTGCCATGAACTGCACGCCGGAAACGCAGTCGCCGGTCACGGAAATCGTATGCATGCTCATGCAGGAATTCCGGTTCCGCCCCGACGATTGCCTGCAGGTCATGCAGGAGGCCACCCATATTCGCAACGCGCCACGGGCACGCCAGTTTTTCCGGACGATTGACGGAAAGCAGTGACGGATATGCGCGAATCGCAACGGCCGTCGGAAAAACCACGGCAAACGAGACAGACACGGCAAACGTCGGCACAGTCGCGGCGCACGGCAAGCAAGAGATATGAAGAGCGCACGAAACGTAGCAAACGTCATGGGCAACGACATGAACAGCATGGACACCATGGCAAACGCCACGAACGACGTCGCGCGCCGCCGAAATATCAGCCGCACGCGCGGCAGCGGGCATTGGTCGAACCGCCTGCGCCGCCGATCGAATTGACGCCGTTGGTGGCGTGCAGCGCCGACACCGCGCAAGATGTGCTGTGGCATATCGCGGAATATGCGCCGCGATTGCGCAAATGGCTGGTCGCCAATCCTTCGGCGACGCCGGCGATGCTGGAATATCTTGCGCAGGTCGGCGGGCCGGGTGTGCCCGAAGCGCTGCGGATATTGCTGAAATCGTTGGAAATGAACGGTTCCGGAAGCGATCAGCCCTTCATCGCAAGCACGGCATTGTAGACCTGCTTGCGATTGGCGAGCGAGCCGTCGGACAGCGGATGTTCGGCGACGACCTGTGAAATCGCGTCCTTGATACGCAGGTTGTCTTCCTGCGCGCGGTCGACTGACAGCACCGCCAGATCCTCGATGGACAGCGTTGCGGGCGCGGCCGCGTCGGCCTCCTCTTCGGAAGCGCCGGCGATGACGAGCACCATTTCGCCACGCGGCGGATCGTCGACGACGCTTTGGCGGATTTCGGCGATGGTTCCGCGGCGGACCTGCTCGTAATCCTTGGTCAGCTCGCGACACAACGCCATTTTGCGATTCGGTCCGAGCACGTCAAGCAGGTCGGCCATGGATTCGTCGATGCGGTGCAGGGTTTCGTAGAAGACGATGGTGCGACGTTCCGATTTGAGCGCGCGCAGGTGCTGCACACGTTCGCTGTGCTTGCGCGGCAGGAAGCCTTCGTAGCAGAAGCGGTCGGTCGGCAGGCCGGACAGGCACAGCGCGTCGAGTACGGCGGACGGGCCGGGAGCGCAGGTGACGGGCAGGCCGCGTTCGATGGCGCGGCGGACGATCGCCAGTCCCGGATCGTTGATGGTGGGCATGCCCGCGTCGGATACGACGAGCACGGTGGCGCCTTGTTCGACCTGGTCGAGCAGGCCGTCGGCCTTGTCGCGTTCGTTGTGGTCGTGGTAGGCGACGACGCGGCCGGGCACGCGGATGCCGAGGCGGTTCGCGAGCGCGTATAGGCGGCGCGTATCCTCGGCTGCCACGATGTCGGCGCCTTCCATGAGGGCGATCAGGCGGGCGGACGCGTCGCCGGTGTTGCCGATCGGCGTGGCGGCGAGCACGACCGTTCCGCGCGGAATGTTGACGTCGGCGACCAGTCCGTCGAGCCCGAATTCGGCACGTTCCGTGGCTTGCGCGGTTTCCCCGGCATTTTCCGCGTTCTCGCCGATTTCGGCAATCTGACCAATATTTGTTTTCACGGTTTGTTTCACGGCGTTACCAGCCTTCTCGGCATCAGTCTGTTCGCTCAAGTTCTCCATATTTCCAGTATCGCCCACAGCGTCCCCAAACCATCAGCTCCCGCCATTTCTCCGTCTTTCGCAACCAACCAATCGAAACCCGACCAAACCACCGACGACGCCACACGTCCTCACCGGTAAATCAAAATGCACCCCTCACACATCCGGGTTTCCACCCGCCACGCATTCGGATTTTTCTTCGTACGACATTCGGATTTTCCTTTGCGTAGGATTCGGATTTTCTCAGACGGGGGTGAGACGGCGATTCAACACGACTTTGGACATGCCATCGATAGCATGGAATCATGCGTTATTTTGAAGATGAAATTTCCGGAATCGACGGCAGCACGGCCACGTTCGTCGGCTACTGCCTTGACAACAGCAGCGAAATCGACCCGAATCGCAAGCGCCCGTCCGTGCTGGTGATTCCCGGCGGCGGCTACGAAATGACGTCCGACCGCGAAGCCGAACCAATCGCCATGCAATTCCTTGCAGCCGGCTTCAACGCGTTCGTGCTGCGCTATTCCGTGAAGCCGTCCATTTTTCCGGTCGCGCTGCTGGAAGCGGCCGAAGCGATGCGGCGGATCCGCACGCATGCCGACGAATGGCATTGCGATGCCGACGCGATCGCGGTGATCGGCTTTTCCGCCGGCGGCCACCTTGCCGCCAATCTTGCGACTTCCGCCAGCGACGACGTGCTTGCGGCGCATGGTTACGACGCGGATGCGGTGCGCCCGAACGGTCTGATGCTCGCCTACCCGGTGGTCACGTCCGGCCCGCTCGCCCACCGCGGCAGTTTCGATGCGCTGCTCGGCGACCGCAAGGCCGATCCGGAGGCGCTCGACGCGGTTTCGATCGAGAAGCATATCGATGCGAAGACGCCGCCGGTGTTCGTCTGGCATACCGTTCCTGACGATTGCGTGCCGTACGAGAACACGCTGATGCTCGTCGACGCCTGCAAGAAGGCGGGCGTGAGTGTCGAGGCGCACCTGTTCCCCAACGGCGGCCACGGTCTGTCGCTCGGCACCGCCGAAACCGCATGGCAGGGGGTCAACGGCGTCGAGCCGTGCGTGCAGGTCTGGTCGAAACTTGCGATCGCGTGGATGCGTCGCACGTTTGCCGCTACCGACGCCACCGCCGCCATGACCGGCTCTGCCACAGCCGACGCGATTGCCGAATAATCGCCATTCCTGCGTTTTTTCTGCGTCTTTTCACGTCTTTTTTGTCGCACGACTTCGCTTTTCGGACCAAAAAATCAAGTCGTGCGACATTTAATCGAGTACAAATACCCCCTAACTGGCATTTTCCGGGCGAAAACGGCACTTAGGGGGTATTCGGCGTCGCACGACTTGAAAATAACCGCCAAAAATCAAAGACGTGCGACGTTTCGCGCCACCTAATCGCCAAAATCAGACGGAACGCAACTCGTGCACCATCTGACGATCGCCGTAATACAACGAGTTCAGGCCAGGATTCGCCGGCGTGCCCCACGCGGACGCCGGACGCGCCGGACGCACCGGACAGCCGGTGAGCACGCTGGACAACCACCAGACAACCACCAGACAACCACCAGACAACCACCGGGCACGCACCGGGCACGCACCGGCCGGACACCACCTACAAGCACACGCACATAGGCGCCCATAGGCACATATTGACGATTTGTGCAGATTTGCCACCCGTCGTCGCACTGCGGCGCACACTGCATAGACCCGTTGGTAGTCTGTGATTGGTTCGCAACGGCACATTCGTTGCGCACGATGGAAAAGCAAGCCACACGAACCGACCCCGCGCAACCGCGCAAAACCACACAGAGAGACCTATGAATATCATCAATTTCTTCGTCAACCTCATCAAGGACCCCCGTACCGCGATCGCCAGCTGGATTGCCATGGGCGTCGCGCCGACCCTCGGCTTTATTTTCCTTATCGTCTTCATTGAGACCGGCGTGGTGTTCTTCCCGTTCCTGCCGGGCGATTCGCTGCTGTTCGCGGCCGGCTTCTTCGCCGCCCCCGACGCACAGACCGGCGTGTCCGCACTGCCGCTGTTCGCTCTGCTGCCGGTGGTCTGGTGCGCCCCGGTCATCGGCGACCAGTGCAACTACTGGATCGGCCATTTCTTCGGCCGTCGCATCCTTGAATCCGGCAAAGTCAAGGCCATGACCCCGGAGCGCATCGAGAAAACCGAGAAGATGATTGAGAAGTGGGGCCCGCTGGCCGTGTTCCTTGGCCGTTTCTTCCCGTTCATCCGCACGTTCATGCCGTTCATTTCCGGTATTTCCGGCATGCGTTGGAGCCGTTTCACGCCGTTCTCGGTGCTCGGCGGCCTGTGCTGGTCGACGCTGTTCACGCTGCTCGGCTATTTCTTCGGTGGCATTCCGGCCGTGCAGAAGCATTTTGAATTAGTGATTATTGCGATTCTTGTGCTGTCGCTGATTCCAACGATCGTCGGCCTGCTCAAGGCCAAGTTCGGCAAGAAGAAGCCGGCTGCCGAGGACACTGCGGAAACCGCCGACGCCGAATAAGCAGCGTTCAATCGTCGTAAAAATATCGGCGAATACAACGCAAGCACAACACGCGGAGTGTGGAATTGCATTTTTCCACACTCCGTACTAATATTTCGAGAGTTGTCTTGCTAAACAAGGTGACGCACATGGGGCTGTAGCTCAGTTGGTAGAGCGCTTCGTTCGCATCGAAGAGGTCGCGGTTTCGACTACCGTCAGCTCCACGAAGCCCGCTGCATTCATTCCACCGCAGCGGGCTTTTTCTTTTGTTTTCCGCAGTTTCCGGCATTTCGGCTTTTGATTACAGCCGCGTCAGGCGTTGCGGCGGCGTATATAGGCGTCGAGCGTGGCGGCGGTGATGCCGTCGTAGCCGTTGATTGAGGCGAATTGCGGGCCGTTGGAATTGTCGATGCGCATGAAGCCGGTCTGGCCAAGCGTGGTGGCACCGGATGCGGCCGCGGAGCGCAGGCCGGACATGGAATCCTCCACCGCGATGCAATACTTCATGTCTTCGGGCGCGATGCCAAGCTTGCGGCCCGCCGCAAGATACGGTGCGGGCGACGGCTTCTTCTCGACATCGTCATCACCGCACACGTAACCGGCGAACGTGCCGTCCGGCGCCTGCGCGATCAGGTTTTCCGCCAGATGACGCGGCGATGTGGTGACAAGCATCGACGGCACGCCCGCCTCCTTCAGCGACAGCAGCACGTCCTCGACGCCATCGATCCACGGAATGCGTTCGAATTCCTTCTGCGCCACATAATCGATCATGCCCTTGCCGATTTCTTCGATCGACAGCTTGCAGCCGTGCTCCACCATGCGGCGGGCCACGTCCGGAACCGGCGTTCCGGAACCCTGCCAAGCGAGGTCCTCATCCCAGTATCCGCCGTGGTCGGCTGCGATTTTCAGCTCGCCTTCGTGCCAATACGGTTCGGAATCGATCAGCGTGCCGTCCATGTCCCAGAACACGGCTTTGAGCATCAGCTTCGAAACTTCCTGGGCGCCGTTCTGGATACCGTTGTTCAGCTCGGTCATTACGTTTCCTCGCAATCGTTACGCTTCGTTCTCCGATAGCTACATTCTTCGTCAGCTACGACCATTTCAGCAGAGCGGCACGACGGAAGCGCTTCAGCGCGCAGAAAAAACAGGACGGTTCCATCAAGCCGGTCCGCCAATCGGCTCGCACCAATCGGTTCACGCAAACCGACTCATGCACAAGCCAATTCGCGCAAGCCAACGCAGCAACCAACCCATAGCAACGGAGGCACTTGGAAATCCCCCAAGTGCCTCCGCAACGAAAAACACATCCGACGAAATCGGTCGGCCGCAATCGCAGCAATCCGTCATAGACCCCTTTTAGACGAATCGCAAGACTTGCGTGCGACTACTCCTGAGCCTCCTGCTCCTGAACGGCCTTCTCGGCATCCTCCGCCTTCCAGCGGGCGATGCAACGCTCGACGCGCTTGTAACCGATGATCTTCGGATCCAAGCCGGCCTCGCGGAAAATCGCGGCAGGCGAACCACCCTCGGCATACCTGCGCATGCAGTCGTCACGGAATTCCTTGGAATAGCGAATTCGATACTGAGTGACTGATTCCACAGCATCGAGAGACCCCAGGTATTTGCGGGTCTTTGCGGTGAACGCAACTCTTGGCACTGTACGCTCCTAACCTTTCTATATCCACCGCATGCCCTCCCCCGATTCTTCGTGGAAATAAGCAGTCATATTTCATCGAAGCTGTGGGCCAGCCGGAAGAAATACGAACTTCAACGCGGATACGTAACATTATTTCTCACAATAGAGACATCATTGCGAGACAGATGCGGCGTTATGAGTAGTTGTATGCCAAAAATCGGGCATACCCCCGCGATATATGCCCGATTTTGCTGTTTTTTTAGATTTTTTTAGGGTTTTCCAGCGCTTTTCAGGAAAGTCAGCGAATGGGCTGTCAGCGAATTCCCCAAACTACCACTGACCTGGAACCCATATCGCTCCCCTCTTCCGCACGTTCCGCCCGTACGGATTCGCGCGACGGAAGCTGCCGTGCATCGGCTCGCAGCTGCCTGCGCCACATGCGCGCGCGCTGGGACCGCTCGACTTCCACGATGCCACCGTCCGCGTCCGCGGCGAACACGCTGGAACCGGCCGGCTTGCGCAGTCGCTCCACCTGGCGGCGCAGCTCGCGGTTCTCTTCCTCAAGTTCGAGGATGCGCGTGATTCCAGCCAGGTTGATGCCCTCTTCCTGGCTGAGTTGCTGCGCTTGCGCAAGACGGGAGATGTCGCGCAGCGAATAACGCCGCGCGCCACCTTCCGTACGTTGCGGTACGACCAAGCCAAGGCGATCATACTGGCGCAGCGTCTGCGGATGCACGTTGGCGAGCTCGCCGGCCGCACCGACCGAGAAGACGGGCAGCTCGATGTCGAAACCGACTTCGGCGGCACCGTCCAGGTCGGCCCGGCCGGCCACGATCGCCATGGCGCACATTTCATACAGCCGCTTGATCTGCCGTGCGGCGCGCGCTTGGGAGGCTTGGGAAGTCCGCGATGAGCGTGCCATGGCGGTCAGCGCTCCCGAGCGAGCTCGTCGGCGAAGTCACCGCACGCCTTGTCGAATTCCTTCGCGGCATGCTTGGCAACGAGGTTCGGATGCTCCGGAATGCGGATCTCCACACGGCCGACCAAATCGCCGTTCTCGTGCGGATTGGCCACGCCCTTGCCTGCGATGCGCACTTCCGCGCCGCTGGACGAGCCGGCAGGCACTTTGAAGGCGATTTCGTTGCCGTCGATATCCGTGGCCGTCACTTTCGCGCCGTTCACGGCTTGGCTGACGGTGATGGGCAGCGGCATGATGATGTCACGTCCGCGCAGGGTGAATTTCGGGTCTTCGGCGACGGTGATATGCAGGTACAGATCGCCGTTTTTGCCGCCATTGCGGCCCGGCTTGCCCTTACCGGTGAGACGGATCTTCTGCCCGTCGCGCACGCCGGCGGGGATGTGCGTCTTGAACTTCTTGCCGTCCGCGGACAGCGAAACCGTGGCTCCCTTGACGGCCTGGCGGAAGGTCAGGCGGATCTTGGAGTTGCGGTCCTCGCCGTTTTCCGGCTGCGGCTGCTCGTAATCGTCAGCGCCGTAGCGTTCGTAGGCGGAGCCTGCGCCCGGGCCGCCCGCACCGCCGCCGAACATCGAGAAGATGTCGTTGAGGTTCGGATTGCCGCCGCCATTGGTCTGGAAGCGGATACGCGAGCCATTGCTGCCCATGCCTGCGCCGCCGCCGAACATCGAGCCGAAGATGTCGGAGAACGCGCCCGCGTCGAAGCCGCCCTGGCCGGAACCGCCGGCGAAACGCGCGCCGCCCATGCCGAACTGGCGAATCGCATCGTATTTCTGACGATTCTCTTTGTTGCTCAGCACGTCGTACGCTTCGGAGATGTCCTTGAACTTCTCCTCCGCTTCCTTCGTCTTGTTCAGGTCGGGATGGTATTTGCGCGCCAGCTTGCGGTACGCTTTGGTGATTTCGGCGTCGGTGGCGTCTTTGGAGACACCGAGGACCTTATAGAAATCCTTGCTCAGCCATTCATTCTCAGCCATGATGTGCCTCCTTTCGTGAGGTTTTCATGCAGTAAAAAGTACAGTTTTTCAAACTTTCAAACAGTTGTCGTTGAACCGTTGTTTCAGGTAATCAAAGGCCCCTCGTTTTTCAGAGGGGCCCGATTACTCGTCACATGCGTTTCGCGCGGATACGCGGATTGTGCGAATGCGCGATCAGTTCTGCGGAGAAGCCACGACCACACGGGCCGCGCGGATCACGCGGTCGCCGATGCGGTAGCCGGCTTCCACCACGGTGTCGACGGTTTCCTTCTCGGCATTCGGATCCGGCTTGTGCAGGATCGCGTCATGCTTCGTCGGGTCGAAATCCTCGCCCTTTTCGCCGAACTTCTCAACGCCGAACTTCTCGAACGCCTTGTCGATCTTGTTGGCGACGGCCTTGAACGAATCGTCCATTTCGCTGTGTTCGCGAATGCGGTCGATGTCGTCGAGGGCCGGCAGCAGGGCGGTCAGCACGTCGATGATGCCGTGCTGACGGAAGCGTTCCTGCTCCTTCTGCGCGCGATTGCGGAAGTTGATGAACTCCGCGCGTTCGCGCTGCAGCGCCTCCAGATATTCGGCGGCTTCCTTCTTGGCCTGGCCAAGGGGGGTCAGCGTATCGTCGGCCTTGCCGTCGGCAGCGCCTGCCTTGCCAGCACCGTCAGCGGCAGCGGAATCGCCATTTTCTTGCGATTGCGCGGCAGCCGGCTGAGCTGCACCTTCCTGCGTTGCGCCAGCGGCGGCGGAATCGGCGGAAGCGCCGTCAGCAGCGGAAGCGGCGGCCGGGGCGGCCTGCCCGGACAGGTCATCCATGTCGGGCAGGTCGTTCAGGTACTCGTCCTTGTTGAAATCGGACATGATTACTTGTTGTCCTTGTCGTCGTCCACGACTTCGGCGTCAACCACGTCGTCGTCGGAGCCGTTGGAAGCGGAGCCGGCAGCGCCTGCGCCAGCAGCGCCGGCCGCACCGGCGGCGTCGGCGGCGCCCTGCTGTGCGTAGAGGGCCTGGCCGATCTTCTGGGCGGAGGTCATCAGCTCGGTCTGGGCGGACTTGATCTTCTCAATGTCCTCACCCTTCAGGGCTTCCTTGAGCTCGTTGACCTTGTCGGTGACTTCCTTGGCCACGTCGTCGGAGAGCTTGTCCTTGTTGTCGTTGACGAGCTTCTCGGTCTGGTAGGCGAAGGACTCGGCCTGGTTGCGGGTCTCGGCGTCTTCCTTGCGCTTCTTGTCCTCGGTCTCGTGGGCTTCGGCTTCCTTGACCATGCGGTCGATCTCGTCCTTCGGCAGGCCGGAACCACCGGTGATGGTCATGGACTGTTCCTTGCCGGTGCCCTTGTCCTTGGCGGACACGTGCACGATGCCGTTGGCGTCGATGTCGAAGGTGACTTCGATCTGCGGGACGCCACGCGGAGCCGGAGCGATGCCGGTCAGTTCGAAGGTGCCCAGCGGCTTGTTGTCGCGAGCGAACTCACGCTCGCCCTGGTAGACCTGGATGAGCACGGACGGCTGGTTGTCTTCAGCGGTGGAGAAGACTTCGGAACGCTTCGTCGGGATGGCGGTGTTGCGCTCGATCAGCTTGGTCATGATGCCACCCTTGGTTTCGATGCCGAGGGACAGCGGGGTCACGTCGATAAGCAGGACGTCCTTACGGTCGCCCTTGATGACGCCGGACTGCACGGCTGCGCCGACGGCCACGACTTCATCCGGGTTCACGGACTGGTTGGCTTCCTTACCGCCGGTGAGCTCCTTGACGAGCTCCTTGACGGCCGGCATACGGGTGGAGCCACCGACGAGGACCACGTGGTCGATGTCGGAGACGCTGATGCCAGCGTCGCGCAGCACGTTGTTGAACGGGGTGCGGCAGCGGCCCAGCAGGTCGGAGGTCATTTCCTCGAAGTGGGCACGGGTCAGGGTCTCGTCCAGGTGCACCGGGGTGCCGTCAGGGGTCATGGCCAGGTACTGCATGGAGATGGAGGTGCTGGTGGAGCTGGACAGTTCCTTCTTGGCCTGCTCGGCGGCTTCCTTCAGACGCTGCAGGGCGATCTTGTCCTTGCTCAGGTCAACGCCGTACTTGTTCTTGACTTCGCCGACAAGCCAGTCGATGATCTTCTGGTCCCAATCGTCGCCGCCCAGGTGGTTGTCGCCGTTGGTGGCCTGCACCTGGATGGTGGAGAAGCCGTCGTCGTCCTTGCCGATTTCCAGCAGGGACACATCGAAGGTGCCGCCACCGAGATCGAAGACCAGGATGCGCTCGTCTTCCTTGCCCTTTTCAAGGCCGTAGGCCAGTGCGGCTGCGGTCGGCTCGTTGATGATACGCAGGACGTTCAGGCCCGCGATGGTGCCGGCGTCCTTGGTGGCCTGACGCTGGGCGTCGTTGAAGTATGCCGGGCAGGTGATCACGGCGTCGGTAACCGGTTCGCCAAGGTAGGCTTCGGCGTCGCGCTTCAGCTTCATCAGGACCTGGGCGGAAATCTCCTGCGGGGTCCACTTCTTGCCGTCGATCTCAACGGTCCAGTCGGTGCCCATGTGGCGCTTGACGGAGCTGATGGTGCGGTCGACGTTGGTGACGGCCTGGCGCTTGGCGACTTCGCCGACCAGGATTTCGCCGGACTTGCTGAAAGCCACGACCGACGGTGTGGTGCGAGCGCCTTCGGCGTTCACGATAACGGTGGGCTGGCCACCTTCAAGAGTTGCGATGCAGGAATTGGTAGTACCCAGATCGATGCCAACTGCGCGTCCCATATTTGGTCTCCTTTGCAATAGGTTCGCTATACGTTCTTTTCGTTCTTCGCTCGAGTTTCGGATCGCCGTTTCCGGATTGCCGTCTCTCATGCTTTCCAAAACTTGAGCCTACACCACTCAACTTTGAATCGCAAGTTATTATTCCCAAAATCGCAAAAATTCTTGAGCACACCTCACTCAACTTTGCGCAAAACCCAAAACCGCCGGCGCTGGGGAGCATCTCAGCGGCGGCGGTTTTGGGGATTATCGGAGGTTATTCAGCCAATCAGCGGTCGTTCTTGGCGGCCTTCGCGGTCTTGACGAGCATCGCGACGGCAACCAGCATGGCGATCGCAATCGCCACGGCCAGTACCGCGGTACCGGTCTTGCCCAGCAGAGCGGCACCGAACGGACCGGCCTGCGCGCTGTCGGAAACCTTGCCGGAAGCGATCACGCCGTCCTTGTCAGCGCCCGCAGCGCCAACGCCTGGCTTGCCGTTATTCTTGTCGGCGGAGTTGGCAGCTGGAGCCTGGAAGTCAACGGTCACGGCCTTGCCGGACTGGCGGCCGGTGACGGTGAGCTTGTATTCGGAACCTTCGGTGACGCCGTCCAGCGCGATCGGAGTGGTCTGTGCGGTCTTGACGCGCACGCCGGAGAGCGGAGTGGAGGAATCGGACGCGGCCACGGTCTTGTCGTTCTTGCCCTTCAGCTCGTAGCTGAGCACAGCGTCGCCGTTGAAGCCGTCGACGTCCGCGGTGAACTTGCCGTCGGCAGCAGAGACCTTCACAGTGCCGTTGTCAGACAGTGCCTTCTGCGATTCGGTGGAAGTGGCCAGTCCCAGAGCGCCGGCGATCGTGTAGAAGTTGTCGGTCTGGTCGGTCAGGCCGATGACGCGCTGCGCGCCAGGACCGGAAGCCGCGATACGCAGCTGGGTGCCGGTGTGCTCCATGTCGCCGCCGTTGTAGCCGCCGTCGGTGTCGGGAATCTTCCTGCGCGGTGCCGTAGGAGACGACCATGTTGTTGCCGTCAGCGGTCTTCAGCACGGTGGACAGCGCGTAGGCCGGCTGGGCGTTGAGGATCTGGGAAGTGTGCGCGTGGTCGGCGGCGACGATCACGAGCGTGTTCGAAAGATCCACGTTCTGCATGGCGTAGGCGATGGCCTGGTCGAAGTCGTCGGTCTCGCCGATCTGGCCGCAGGCGTTGCCGGCGTGGTCCTGCTTATCGATCGAGGCGCCCTCGACCTGCAGGAAGAAGCCGTTCTTCTGGCCGTTCGGGTTGGCGTTGAGCAGGTCCAGAGCCTTCTTGGTCATGTCCTTGAGCGAGGAGCCCTGGTTGCCGAGCCAGTCGGCGTTCGGGGTGCACACGGTCGGGTTGGCGTCCTTAGCTGGATCCTTGGCGGTGGCCTTGGACGGGTTGAACTTGGTCGGCATGTTACCGTCGCTCATCAGGGCGAGCACTGGCTGGCCGTCCTTGTACTGCAGCGCGTTCATGGCAGCCGGATCGTTCTCGACGGTCTGGAAGCCCATTTCCTTGGCCTGCTCCCACACAGTCTTGCCCTTGTATTCACCGCCCTGCACGGTCTGACGGAAGTACTTGGAACCACCGCCGATGGTTACGTCGGCGCGGGTGTCGAGCAGCTGCTCGGAGATGGAGCCGATGCCGCCGTTTTCCTTAAGCTGGTTGATGAGGCACTGCTTGGAGGCATTGTTGGACGTGCCGTCGGTCTTGCCCTGTGGGCCGTAGCAGGCACGTTCGGACGAATGCGATTCCAGCACGGCCGGGGTAGCATCCTGGATTTCGGCGGTGGTCACATTGCCGGTGGCTTTGCCGGCCGCATTGGCCAGCTCGAAGAGGTTCAGCTGCGGATTGCCGTAAATATCAACGTCAACGGCGTTGTTGTAGGTCTTGGTGCCGGTGGCCCAGGAGGAACCGGAGGCGGAGGAATCGGTTACGGGGGTAAGCTTGCCCGGATTGGGGTTGGCGACCAGCTTGCCGTCGCCATCCTTGCCGACAGCGCTGTCCTTACTGCCATTGCCGACCGAGAAGGTGGTGTACTGGCCAGTACCAGCCTGCACGTCACCAAGCGCGCTCGGCTGGCCGACCGCGTCAAGTCCGTCGAAGTGGCCGTTGGCACCCTTCAGATAGTCACGGGCGACAGTGATTTCCGAATCGCCCATGCCGTCGCCGATGAACAGCACCACATTCTTGGCTTTTTTGTTGCCGATAGCTGCGATGCGCTGCGCGCCGCCGTGTTGCGCCAGTTCCGCAACGGACTTGCCGTTGGGGCTGTAGGTGGTGTCGGCCGCGAGCGCCGGTGCGGCGAGCGCGCCGAGCGTCGCCACGGATGCGACCGCTGCGATCGCGCCCTTCAAAGCTTTGTGCTTGCTCATGTTTCTTCTTTCTTCCATGCAGTTTCTTCCGTGCCGTCCAACCTGCCGTTTCGGTTGCGCCCGTTAGGTAACGCCCGTTTCGACCATGTTTTCCGGCTGCGCGGAACCTTTCCGCGGCTGCATTGCTTGGATCTTTCGATGCCACCGCCCACGCTATGCGCCGCAAGCCAACGCACACCGCACTACAGAAGAACGGCAGATGAACACTCATCGCCATATGATGACCGCAACATATCCACCGCATGAACAGGGGGAATACGGCCAATAAAATCGCCATATTCCGTCAAACAACACCCCCACCGCACCCCACAAGCCAAAATCCCCCACTGGCTGGATAAATCCAACCTCTCAGACCCCACTCACACGCCAAAAATCCCAGTGACTGGATAAAAACCACCTCTGACGCACCACTCACGCGACTAAATCATCCAGCCACTGGGAAAAACACCCGCGCCACTCAGCCCCGCGCAACCCGCGCCGCGCGCGTGGCCTTTACGGCCACGAACACGGACCGCACCAGCAGCACGCACAGATAGCAGGCGAACATAATCGCCCCAACTCGTGGCGAAACCTCCCCCGCAATCCACGTGCCGAGCGGCGCGGTCACAGCCGCCACCAACCCGATGATCAGCGCGGCCTTCACATGCACCAGATTGCGCTTCAGATTCGCCACGCTGGTCGTGATCGAATTCGGGAACATGGCCAGCAGCGAGGTGCCGCGCGCGATCAGGTCGGATGCGCCGAACAGAATCGACAACGCCGGCACCGCCAGCGCGCCGCCACCAATACCCAGCAATCCCGCCAGCATGCCGATGACCACACCCAGTAGCACCATGCAGACACCGGTCGCCACCGTCATAGTGATCTGGTGGTCGCGTGACGGCACGAAACTCACCTGGTCGACCACCACAAAAACAAGAAACACCACAAAAATCCACCGCAGTGCCAATTCCGGCAACCGCGAGAGCAGCCAACTGCCGACCTGCCCGCCTACGAACATGCCGCAGAACAGCAGAGCCGCGGCAAGCCAGTCGACATTCCCGCCGGCCGCATAGGAAACAACGCCGGAAATGGCGGTCGGCACGATCGCCAGCATGGACGTGGCGGCCGCGTTGCGTTGAGATAGCCCCAGCCAGACGAGCGCGGGCACGATCACCGTGCCGCCGCCGATGCCGAACGTGCCCGACAGCACCCCCACCAACATGCCGACCACAATCAGCACGATGATGCTGCGCGCCGGCCCATCAAGCGCCGTCTCCCCCGCTCGCGATTCCATCTTTTGCGATTCCGTTCGTACGGCATCCGCCCGATCCGCAGTTTCCCCTTCATCACACATGGCAGCTCCTTCCACGTCTTCCGCGCCCGATACTACCCACCTGCCGCGCGCAGCAATCAGCCGATTCCATAATTTTGCGATTTCGCCGCCACAGCGCCCGGTTCACGCGCTTTCTCGCTTATAGATGGCGGATTCGCGGGATCGACGGATGGTATCTCGCTTATAGATGGCGGCCCCTTGCGGAAACAAGACATCGAGGGGGCATGCATGCTACCCCCTAACGACCCATTGCCCAAACCGACCCGCCACCTATAAGCGAGATGCCACCGGACGCCCGGCCGAATCCGCCATCTATAAGCCAGACACCCAGCCAAAACCACGACCGCACGCCTACACCGGCACACCCGCGCGCCTACACCCACGCAAGACCCATTGCACCCCCCGTACGCACACGACCGCGCGCGGACCGACAAAATCGCAAGTCATGAGCGAAAAGGGGCATCAAAAGCACCCAAAACAGCCCGAATCACACCCCCATCCGCTCACAGACAAGCAAAACCAGCCCAACTCACAAGTCGTGAGCAAAAGGGGAGGCCACCCAACATCAAAACAGCCCGAAACATCCAGAATCGTACCCCCATCCGCTCACAGCCCATGCTTCAGCACGATTCAGGCCATATGCGCACCGCAACAACACCCCTGCGCAACATCAGACATGCACACGCACGCAAACACAAGTACACACACTGAAACGCAACACGTACCACAAGCACACAAACACCACGCACCACATACCAAGCACGACCAGACGCACACCCCCGCACACCGGAGAAGCGATGTCACCGGCTTGCGGCGGCGCTAGGCTAGACACTACCCCCGAATACCAGACGAATGGCACGCGCCGGCCCCGGCGCACAACCCGTGCCGCACAATCCAGGAGCGTCGCCATAGCCGCGCGAGCCCCACAAAAGCGCAGCCAGCCACAAACACGATCAGTCCGATCACCGCAGCCGCCACGGCTGTCATTTCGCCCGGCTCGTCGTATTGCGTCTTGTCTGGCACTTTGGGGTTCGGAATTCGGTGCCCGCGCACGAGCAGCCTGTGTGAGTTGACACCGTACGGCGTGCACGTGATCAGCGTCGCGTAATCGGCCCCGGACTCAATATTCAGCTTGCTGATTTCGCTCGGCAGCACCACTGAGATCTGGTCCACTTGGTACGTGTAGGTTTCGTCGAGCACGTGGAATGCGAACGTGTCGCCTTTTTTCAGTTCGTCGAGGCCGGTGAGCAGTCGCGCGGATGGCAGTCCGGTGTGTCCGGAGACTACCGCGTGCGTGGTCGCTCCGCCTACTGGTAGCGAGGTTCCGGCCAGATGCCCGGCGGCTATCTGCAGCACACCGTCGCTGGTGCCGTGGTATACGGGCAGTTTCACTTTGATGCGTGGTATGGTCACGTATCCCATGATGCCGGTGCCGGTTACGTCGAGCGTCTCGTTGTATTCGCGCTTCTGCTCGTCGGTCATGTGCCAGCGGTCGCTGTTGGTGACGAGCCGTTCGTTGTAGGCGTGTGCCGCGTCGAGCATTGCTTTGCGTTCGGCTGCGGACATGTCTTCGGCGTGTTCCACGTAGCTTGCTACGGCGTACGACTGGTGCATGCGGTTCCACCAGTCGCTGAATGTTGGGTATGCGATGAGTCCCAGCGCCCCGATCATGGCTATTGCGGAGATGGCGATGAGTATATTGAGTAGCGCATTCGATTTCTTATGCTTGGCAGCCGGTTTAACCTGCGCACCCGGTTTAACCTGCGCATCCAATTCGACTTGCGCAGCTGGCTTGGCGTCCGATTCATCCGTCACGTTACTTATGCTACGCCCGCTTCCGCAAAGCCGTCTTGGCAACGATCAGCAGCACCAAACCCGCGCCCAAGATGGCCACGGCAATCCAAGCGGCCTGCTGCACGTCGGCGCCGGTGTGCGGCTGGTCCGGCGTGGTGGGTGGCGTGTGCGTGTTGGTGATTTCAGTGGAGTCGCCTTCCACATCGGAGATGGTGGTGTAGCCGTCGGGCACCGCCGCTTCGACCACGGTCCATTCGTGGTCCGCGTCGAGCGCTGTCCACGAATGCGTCCACTTGTTGGACTCGTTCAGCTTCACGTTTTCCACGGGCTCGCCGTCACGCAGGAGTTTCACGGTGATGGATTCGGGGCGCTTGCCGTCAGAATTGTTCCGGTCATTCCAGATTTTGCGCACGGTGCGTTCCACGGTTTTCGGCGGTTGCGCCACACATTCGGTTTTCGGTTCGATACTCAGCACACGCGACCCGCCGGAGACGCCGTCTTCGGGCACTGCGACGAGCATGCTGCCGGAAGAGCACTTCCATGTCTGGTTCTTTCCGGAGGCGTTGGCGACCTTCACGTCAACGCTGTCGGACACGGCCAAGTACAGGCCGTCGGACAGTCCGGTGAAGGTCAGATGCCCGGAGGTGTTGGCGACGCCGGTTGCCGTGGCGTCGGGTTGGTTCACCGCGATGAGTCCGGCGAGCGTGTTGGCCATGTCTCGCCACACCTGCGCGTCCTTGCCGGTCATCTTCGACCAGTCGACGGGGTAGGTGGTGGAGTCGGTGAACGGTGCGACGGGCTCGAAGGTGGCTCCGCCGCTGGCCGGGATCTGTCCAACTTTGTAGAGGTTGAAGCTGGCGTCCGAAATGGCGAAGTTGGTAGAATCGTCGCCAGTTTCGGAGTCCGAGCTTTTATGTTGGTAAGAAATGGCGATGCTGCCGCTGGCAGAGTCTGTTGTTGGAGCCGCGACGGCATCGCGAGTAGTGAATGCACAGGCTGCCGCGGCGAATGTGGCGGCGAATGCGCAGCATGCGGCGATGACGCGGCTTGCAATCGTACGTTCCTTCATTGCCGACCCTTCTTCTGTGGATTGGAAAGTAAGCATGTTTGATTAGCCCCCAACGGCAAACCGGAAAATATGGGAGCCAGGCTGGATGCTCAAGAAATTAGGCAGTGTACAAGGGATTTGAGGCGGCCCAGCCCAGCATATGTGGGTTCAGTTATTTTTTTAGTTTTTAAATTATGTATTACGATTCCCGTAAGCCGCTGCTGACTTGCGTCAACGCGGCTCACGGGTTTCGCATGGTTACTTCAGATTCTTATGGAATCCGGAGGATCAGGCATTGCGGCGACGCAGAGCCATCACCAGGGTCGCGCCAGCAAGCACGAACACGGCGATACCAGCCACGTACAGCAGCACAGTGCCCATGCCACCGGTGGACGGAAGGTTGGAGCCCTTCTTGTTCACGACGTCAGTGGTCAGGGAGCCGGCGGCCTTGTCGGCGGTGAGGGTGATCTCGCCAGAAACGGCTTTGCCGTTCAGGCTGGTCAGGACATCCGTACGCTCTCCGGTGGTCCACTCGACCTTGTGATCGGCGGTCACGGTGAAGGTGATCGGCTTGATGGTGTTGTAGCCCGCCGGGGTCGTGGTCTCGGTCAGGACGTAGTCGCCGTCGTCGAGACCGGAGAAGGTGAAGGAGGTGTCCTTGCCCGCGGTGAACTCCTTGACGGGCTTGGTGCTGCCGTCCTTAAGCTTCTTTTCGAGCTTGAACGCGGCGCCCTCCAGAGGTTTCTTGTTCTCGTTGACCTTGTTCACGACGACCTTGTAGGTGAAGACGATGACGTTGTCCCACGGGGTCTCGCCGGTCGGGGTGCTCTCGCCGCCCTGCTCGGAGTTCGGGTTGTTGGAGAACTGGAGCTTGGCCTTGTTCATGTTGCCCTGATTGCCGAGCACGGCCTGCTCGGTGAGCGTGGAGGTGTAGTCGACGGTGATCACGGAGTCGTTCTTGGCGGCGGCCACGGCGGTCTTCAGATCGGTGAACACAACCTCGAAGGTGCATCCGTCAGTGAAACCGGCGGTCTTGACCATGTACTTGGAAGCATCGACAGCGACGCCGTCGACGGCGACCTTGACGGAATCAACGTTGAAGGACAGGCCCGTCTCCTCGACATCATGGAAGGCGAGGTAGTAGGTCTTGTAGTCGGTGTAGTTCTTCGGCAGGGTGGCCTTCAGCTGGAACGGGACCTTATCGTTGACGTCGTAGTCAGCGGAGTCCTGCCAGCCGGAGGTATCACCAGTGGTGTCGTTGGTGTCCTGGACCTTCTTCTGGAAGGAGGGCACGTCGCTCTTCGGGCTGATGGCCACGTCACCGACAACCTTGGTGATGTACAGGGTGTTGGCGTCGTTGTCGCTCACGGTGTTGTCCTTATCCTTGATGAGGTAGTAGCCCGGAGCCGCCTTGTAGGACGCGTCGGTCTTGGTCAGTGTGGCGACCGGGTTCTCAAGCTTGGCGAACGTCTTGATGACGTCAAGCTTCTCCTGGTCGGTCTTGCCTTCGACGTTCACGTCGGTGAGCTGCTTCAGCTCGTCGGCGGTCACCTCGGTGTCCGCAGCCTTGGTACCGTTCACGCCGTACTTGACGTTGGAAAGCACCTTGCCGTCGAAATCACCGGTGAAGATCTGGTACACCTCGTAGGCGTGACCCTGGTACTTGGCATCAGTCGGGAAGCTGATGGTGTAGGAGGTCGCCGCGGTAGTAGTCTCCCCCTCCACAGCGGTTGCGGTGGAGGCACCGGCGAAACCGGCGATGGCCATTGCCGCGGTGGCTGCCACAGCGACGAGGCCCTTGAGAACCTTGTTCATGTTTCTTCCTTTTCCTAATTTCGGTTGTTTCTTCATTGAATTTGATAATCCCTAGGGGATTGAGGTCTTTATGTCTGACCGGCCTCCCCTCGTCTCACCAAGGTGATCATTGCTGCCGCTCCTTTGCCTTGAGGGCCAGGAGGCCAACCATGATCGCAACCACCGCCGCGAGCAAGCCCGCAGCGTAAATCTTCATATCCCCGTCACCGCCGGTCCCCGGCAGAATCACACCCGGCTGGTTCTTGATGCCACCAACCGTGAAGGTGAAAAAGGAGGAATCGTAATCCTTGCTGGAAGTCGTGAATGCACCAGTTGTGTTGCCGGTAGTCGACGCAACATCATTCGAATTCCACTGGCCGGCACCATCAGAACCAGTGACCGGGCCAAACGTAAACGTGCGAACGGTGGAATCGACATCGTATCCGTCAGGGGCCTTGATCTCGACGAGCGTGTACGTGCCCCACTCCAAGCCTTCCAGCTTGAATTGGCCTTCGACCGGGTCCACGTCGTAGAACGACTGGCCGTCAGAGGCGGAACAAGTGTTGCCCTTCCCTAACTTACAGTCGGTAATCGTTACCGACGGCTGCTGCTCTGCAGCAATCTCGGTGTATTGAGCCGCACCGTTAGCGTTCCAGCTGAAGCTCTCGGTCTTAGTCAGCTTCCACTCCGAACCGCCAAGCTTCTTATCGTTCTGGGGATCCGAGGAAACCTTGTTCCACAAAATCGCACCAGTATTACGGGCATTCGGAATCTTGTTGCCAGTAATCGCACTCTCCGAAGCATTAGTGATGCTAGCCACGCCATTCGCAATTGTCACCGTATACGGACCGCCAGCGGTGTAACCGTTCGGCGCGACCGTTTCAGTCAGCGTGTACGTGCCATCCGCAAGATCAATTACCTTGAAATAGCCGGCCCGAGTATCCATATCGCACTTGCCCTTGGCGTCGCCGCATGCATAGACAGTAGTGCTGGCATCTGCATTGGAACCGTCAGACTCGTTGATCGCAACGGTGCGAATCTTGTCGGACCGCAGCACGGCAGTGGATACGCGAGCCTTCATCTTGGCCGCCGACTGGGTAGCCTGGCAACCGGAGGGCACGCCCTCTCCCTTATCGGAGTTGGATTCGATATGCATGCCAACGCCATCATTCCAGAACGTGAAGTTGCCGCCGGAGGTGTTCTCCCCGTTGGCACTGTACCAGTTACCGGTCTCGATGTCCATGGAGTCGCGGAAGAGGAAACCATATCCCCTATGCGCGTCAGCCTTCGGGATGTAAGCGACCACGTAAGCGCCATTGCAGGCGTCTTTCATCTTGACTGCCGGCCAGTAATTGGCGGTCTTCTGGTAGTGCAGGTAGTAGTTGCTCCACTTGCTGTTGACGGCGGACTTCTTGAAATACACGCCTACCGTCGAATCGTCCTTCACCGTGACGGTAACGGAAGCGGTCGCTCCGGAAGGAGTCTTTGCCGTGATGGTGGTCGTACCAGCCTTCAGACCCTTAACCGTAGCTGTGTTGTCGGAACCCGCCGTGACACTGGCAACACTGGTGTTGCCGCTGTACCACGTGACGGTGTCAGAACTCGGCGTCGGCGTTGCAGTCAACGTAATGGTCTTACCGAGGCTAACCACTGAATCTCCGGTAATGGTGACGGTACCAGTGGTGGTGCTTCCGCCGCTACCAGAGCCACCGCCGGCACTGCAGCCGGAGGGAGCAGTACTCATGGCTGCGTAATTTTCGACAGTCGTCACGGTCTGGTTGGCATCTGTAGCGAAGTTCTCACTAGAACTATTGTTCTTGTGATACCAGTCACTACTGCTGCTGCCAGCACCCTTAAAGAACAGATACGTAACAGCTTTGAGCGCAGGATTGTCAATTGTAACGGTCAAATAACCAGTGCAGCCTTCGGCAGTGGTCATCTCGGCATCTTTCCAAGAGCTCGTGTCGTCCGGAGTAAACGAATAATGCAATTTCGTGTTGCCGGAAGTGTACCCTTCTGCCTTGAAATAGAACGTGGTGCTGTTCTTTGGCGTCGGCTTGATAATCGTGCCAGTCGGAACAGTCACATTGACAGTCGCGCAAATATTCGTAGCGGCAAGCGAGCATGCAGTAACGGTGCCGTCGCCATCGTTGACGGCAGTAACCTTGCCATTGTCATCAACCACTACGGAACCGGTAGCAGTCCATGCGACCCCTTGCGGTACGCCGTCGGTTTTATTGCCATTACCAAAAACGGACGCAGTAAGATCAAATGGAATACCCTCAGTCATCGTGATGGTCTCTGACTGTACATTACCGTTGTAGTAAATCTTGACCGATGTGACATCTTTGGTTGAATCCGTGATCTGGTAAGCGGTCTGACCGTCAGAAGTGGTCAACTGCCATTCCGAACCGGACAGCACCTTGTTGGAATCAGAACCGTCGACTTTCGACCACTCCAGCGAAGCGCCCTTCTTCTCATTGACAATCCGATTGTCTGCAACGGCGGTCCATGTAGTGCCGTCGGAAGATTCCTTCACGTCCTGGGCAATAGAGCCACCCGCACCGGCAGTAATCTGATATACCTTGTCAGAAACCTGATAACCACTGGCAGAAGCGATTTCCTTCAGATAGTACGTGGCATTCGGGTTCAGGCTACCGATTTGAATGGTGCCGTTGTCAGTGCCGTCAAGATCGAATGCGCCACCATCCTTGACGACGCGCAAAGCGTTTGCAGCGGTCCCGGCCTTAGCATCCGCATAGTTCTTGAACACGCCCCACGTGGTGCCGGCGAGCGCGTTCTTGCTCGAATCCACCTTGTTGATCTGGATTACTGCGCAGGAGGAGTTGAACGTGCCGTTCCAGGGGAGGTTATGACGTTCCTGGTCCATGTTGATCACGGAGGCGGTCTCGCCTTCCCAGCCGTTGTTATTGGAACCCTGATTGACATATGGAATGGCAGTCGGATTGTACATGCTGAAATCGCCACCGACATACACGCGGCCATTGGTGGTGACATGGTCTTCGAAGTTGCCGTTCGGAATCAGAATGCTACCAAGCATGGCTGCGGCAGGGTCGTCATTGGTGGACTTAGCTTCCCCATTACCGTCAAGTTCGCTTGTGCTTTCGTTGGCAACGCCACCGTGAATGGTTACCTGAGTGGCCTCCTTGAAATTCCACATGATCTTCTGGGCGGCAGCAGAATAAAGATTCTTTCGCTTATCTTCAGCAGCCTTGGAGTAGCCATCGCCGATTTCAGTACCGTTCCACCAGAATCGCCAACCATTGTGGAAATCGATATTGATTCCACTGACATTCACCACAACCGAAGCATCATCCGGGATGTTGGTGAATGCAAAATCAACGCCTCGATAGTTCTCAGAAGAAAGCTGCTCGGCAGTGACGTTGAAGACCTGCATGGCAGAGCCCTTGCCATTGGCATCAGCATCACCTTTGAAAGTGATGAGCTTTTCAGCGTTGCTGGTATCCCCCCCCCCGCCAGAGAACTTGAATGTGTATGAAATCTTGTTCTTACCAGTAGTGGCTGATTCGTAGCCGTAATGATGACGAACGTAGGCGCTGTTCGCAGCAGCCGTACTCACCTCAGCGTCAGCGACATGCACACCCTCGCTCTTTTGCAATCCGGCGAGCTGCTTGGACAGACCTAAGACGTTATCAGCGTAGAAAGTGGAGTAGTCCTTCGTGGCACCGTTAAGAGTGACGTTACTTAAGCCAATGGCGGTGTCGTAATGCACGTTCGTACCAGTTGCAGCATCAATAGAAGCTGTGGCGTCCCATACGGAGCGGCCGGCGTTGGATCCAGAACTATTCTTATCAGCATTGAGATGCCAGCTGGTATTGCCGTTGATATGGGCGGAATACCACGTCGCATTGTTACCAGTGCCCTCGTTCTGCACGAAAGCACGACCAGTGGAACCATTATCGAAACCACCGAGAGCGGAAACGCTCTTGCTCGGATTGTCCGCATCCCACATATTGCCCGTGGAATTACTCGTATTGGATGTGCTGTTGCCAGCCACCACCAGCACATCGCTACCGGACGCTGGACGGAACTGAGCACCGAAACCAACTACGCCGAAGCGGAAGCCTTTGCTGCTCCAACTTGTTTTCGCGCCGTTAGTGGCAAGCTTACCGTTGACCAGCGTGAGGCCTTCAGCCTCCACCGCATAGGACTTGTCAATCTTTTGACTCGAACTGAGATCAGCGTGGCCACTTATGTTGGCGCCCACATACATGTTGCCGCCCACATAAGTGGCCACACCAGAATCGACAGTGGAAGCACTGACATCGTCTCCCAAGCTGATCGACTTCGGCGTGCAAATACCCGGTTCTGTGGAAGTATCCGCCTTGGCGTTGTAGGTGGGGATGAGGGAGGAGACGGTGACGGCGGCCATCATGGCCACGGCCACCGCGGCGGCGGTCAGGGAGCGGGTACGCGAAAGCGCGCAACCGGTTGCCGATCGCGTTCCTGCATAGTGTCGTGGTGCGTTGCCGACACCATTACGCCATTGCCTCATCTTGTCCCCTATCCGCAAAGTGTTCACCCTTCTGAGTCCCTCAACTCGAGGGTTGATATCCTTTGCATAATGCCGTTATCACTTCTGTTTTACGTATAGCTTCTGCGCTGTTCCCATCTCCGGCAACACAGCCGGAAACCTCTGTTTTCCCTTTTTCTCTGACCTACGGTTTACTATGATAACCTTTGCAGTTATGAAAACAAAATGAAACAGAAAGAACCCACCCCCTCCCCCGATACGTTTTTTCGCCCCCTCTCACGGGGACAACGCTTTGAAGCCTGATATTCAACGGTTTGTCAACGATTGCAAAAACAAAAAAAATACATGCTGATCATTGAATGAAATTCATCATTCATCAGCCCCCGATTGGCGTGTCATGAAACACATCACTGCAAATTGTTTCATTTTTTTCATGAAAACGTATGCCACACACCGTGACTATAGTGGGGGTATCCCTTATCAATCCACCCCAGGCCATCACAATCAGCCCGTCGGCATTGACGGGCTGCGGAAGGGCAATGAGACTCGGCTCTCAGCGGCCAGTGCCATACACGGAATCGGTGCCGCGCAGTACGAGCTGGGCGCGCACAATCTCATGCGCGTTCTCAAGCGGCCCACCTTCGATAAGCTTCATGGCCTTTTGCGCGGCCGCGCGACCCATCGCATACGGATCCTGTCGCATGGTGGTCAGGTTCACGGTGTCGGCGTACGGCGAATCGTCGAAGCCGATAATCGAATAGTCACTCGGCGTGTGGTGTCCGTAACGTTCCAAACGCAACACCAGCGGAATCGCCATCATATCCATCTGGCAGCAAATCGCGTCCGGGAACTCGTCCAACGCAAGCAGCGCGGTCAACGCCGAGTCGGCGAAGGTCTTGCCACGCGGCACAGAGACGACGCGCCACTTGAAGTCATGGGAGGCCTCCATCGTCTTGCAGGCGCGGATGAAGCCCTGTCCTCGCGCATCGATGGAGGAATTAATGGAATCGACCGCATCGGAGCACACGTACACGATATTCTTGTGCCCCAGATTGATCAGATGCTGGGCGGCGGTGAACATGCCGTCCTCATCGTCGATGGAGATGGTGGCGTCGAAGCCGTTTTGCGTCGGCGTATTGATGCCGACGATCGGCAC
>OGFB01000103.1_pt1 | contig 57492 bp, 56 predicted proteins | sample 1570801 | NCBI WGS metagenome assembly OGFB01 (sample SAMEA2581969, study PRJEB24529) | metagenome | biome: Human gut stool | place: China | collected 2011 | reverse complement strand
TGCTCTGCTCTGCTCTGCTCTGCTCTGCTCTGCTCTGCTCTGCTCTGCTCTGCTCTGCTCAAAATTGTGTTGCCAGTTTCTGCAAATGTCAAGAGCTTATCTCGGTAATACTCGTACTGCTTCTGCCGGGCTTCAATTTCAGCGGGCAAACCAATGTTGAGGTCAGAGCAAATTTTCTCAAAGTTGTCCAGCACATTTACAATGCGGCTCTGGACATCGAGAGGTGGAACTGGAATCATAAATTTCTTCATATTTGAAGCCAATATGTGTTTAACTGTTCCACCAGTTGTTATTTTTTTCAGTTTAGATTTTCCCTCTGTCGATCTCAAATAATGCATTACAAATCTCGAATTGCAGTGGCCTGCATTACTCATTATAATTAACGCATGACAGTTTGCTCCTGCATATTTATCATCGACAACCGCACACTCGCCTACATGACCAGATTGCACCATCAAAATATCACCATTTTTCAATTCATTGCGAATGTGTTTTTGGTGAAATTCTTTTGAAACATATATAATTTCATTATCTGAAATCACCCCATCATGGATGTTGGTTCCTTCCAAATAACGCACGCCTTGTTCTTCACTGGTAAAATATGGTGTTACAGTTCCAACAAAGCCGTTCCGAATAAATGGAAATTCTTTTTCCATTGGCTTCCATTCTACCGGCGTGTTAAAAGTTAATAGCTTATCTCTATAAAAACTATACTGTGTCTTTCTAGCTGCAAGTTCTGCTGTAAGTTGCCTCTGCAATTCTACAACACTTTCAGTATAGCTATCCAACATACGGACAATTTCACGCTGAACTTCAACAGGAGGAACCGGCAAAGCAATGTCCACCAACGCATCCGGTGTCACTTCGATAACCTTTGTTCCATGCGCCAGCTTGCGCTTTTGTGCAAAAAACATCTGCGAATGGAAGTAGTAAACTAGATATTTAGCATTCTGATTGTGATGAATAATCGCCGAATGTCCACTGACTGCCACAGGCTCGTCACCCAGCCACGCAAGGCATTTACAAACATCTTCAATATTTTCGCTTGTAACTGCCATGACAATATCATTAGGCTGTGCCATCTTCTGCTTTTTCGCACATTCTTCACTTATAAAGGTAAATGTTTTGTCTGCAAACAGCCCATATTTTGTATAAATTTGGCCGTAATGGATGCACGGCACGCCCTCTGTAAGAAAATCCTTCTTCTGAAAGTTTCCTCCACGAGAAATTGTTGCAATATCACCCAGTTTCTTGTATTCCACACCATCCGGGCAAAGCTCGCGAATCAGTTCATCCAGTTTACTCATCCTTTACCTCACAACGACACGCTTCACGTCTTTATATTTTTCTTTCATTGCGGCAATATCAAAATTCCGTGAACTTGGAAGCGCATTCTCGATTACTGTCCATAAGCCATCTTTTTCATCTGGAAACTCTGAAATATATTCATTGAATGGAACTTTTATGACAGTGCTTGTATTCCAATCAAACGGTAGTCCTGTTGTAATTCCATAATCTATTGATGGTTTTCCCATACTAATTACATCCACTCCCGAAACAACAGGTCCGCCACACTCCCCTTTTCTCATGTCAAGTGGAAGATAAATCGCTAAGTCTACTATTTTACCATTTAACGTAACCCATGAGTGGTCAAACGGTGGCAGTCCACGCTTTTGGCATTCTCCAATGCAAAGTTGTGGTTTTTCTCCTACTTCTTTCAGCACAACGTATAGAACGGACGAAATTGCATGACATCCACCTGCCAGCTTTTTGTCCATCATATATCTATAAACCTTGCAAATCACATCTGCCGCGTCTTTGCTTAGTCCATTTCCATGGGCGATGTTTCTAATGCTATTGCAGATTTCATTATCTGAGGGAAATTTATTATATCGCTGTCCCACATTACATTTCATTATAAATTATCCCTCACTTTCCTCCAAATACCTATCAAAATCGCTCTGGTAAAGCCGATCCTGCACTACACGGTACTTTTCAAACTCCGTTTCGGCGTGCATCTTTGCAAGCTGCGCCGAGATTTTGCCTGCATCCTTCAGCACTTCCAGATCATCTGCCTGCAAATAGATGTCCAGCCGCTTAGCCCAGTCCTCCATGGTCATGGGAATATGACGGCGGGCACGGTTCTCGGCAAGGTCGAGGTATGCCGAAACGATCAGCTCCATGGACTTCATTTCGTCTTCGGTCAGGTAGTTTTTCGCCACGGAAACATCACTCTTTTTGATTTTGCCGTTGGGAGCGTCCTTCCATGTGTGAAGCCCCATGTGCGGCTTTTCGGCATCGGCACGCTCATAGATCAGCTCTGCCGCCGTATGGCGATGCACGGCATAGTGCATCTTATTCTGCACCTTTGCAAAGAACTCTTTTGTGGTCAGCGCGTTGCGGTCATAATCCAGCGAAGTAGCGTAAATGTCGGTGAGTTTCTGGTAGAAGTTGCGCTCCGAAATGCGAATTTCCCGGATACGCTCCAGCTGCTCTTCAAAGTATTTCTTGGTCAGGACTGTGCCGCCGTTTTTCAGGCGTTCCTCGTCCATTGCCCACCCCTTGATGGTGTACTGCTCCACGATCTGATTTGCCCAGACACGGAACCGCACCGCCCGCTGGTTGTTCACCTTGAAGCCAACCGCAATAATCATTTGCAGATTATAGTGGTTCACGCTGCGAGTAACCTGTCGGCCACCCTCATTTTGAACTATTCGGAATTTCCGAATCGTTGCCGCTTCGTCCTGCTCATGGTCAGCATAAATCTTTTTGATATGCTCATTGATGGTCGGAAGCCCCACATCGTAAAGGGTCGCTATCATCTTTTGCGTCAGCCAGATGTTTTCATCCTCGTAGCGCATCTCAATGCTGTCCTTGTCCTCGCCCGTAGAGGCAACAAAGGTCAGGTATTCCGCCGCAGAAGAACGTACCAATGCAGAATCTTTCTTTTCGTTTTCCATCTCAGCCCTCGATTTCTGCCACGATCTGGTCAATGGCGGCCCGCAGTTCGTTTTCTCGTGCTACGATTTGCGCAATTTCAGCGTTCAGTTTCACAATGTCGATCTTCTCGCGGGTGTCCTTGGCTTCCACATAAGTGGAAACCGACAGGTTATAGTCATTTTCCTGCACCTCGGAATACTCCGCCAGATGGGAGAAGTGTGCTTCTTCTGCCCGCTGTGCAAAGGTGTCCACGATTTTGTTAATGTTCTCCGGGGTGAGTTTGTTGTTGTTCGTCACCTTGACGCACTCGGAAGAAGCATCAATGAACAGCACTTTATTGTCCGTTTTGCCCTTTTTCAGCACCATGATGCAGGTGGCAATACTGGTACCAAAGAAAAGGTTGCTCGGCAACTGGATGATGCAGTCAATGAAGTTGTTGTCCACCAGATACTTGCGGATTTTCTGTTCTGCACCGCCACGGTACATAATGCCGGGGAAACAGACGATTGCTGCCGTGCCGTTGGAAGCCAGCCATGCCAACGAATGCATGATAAAGGCCAAATCCGCCTTACTTTTCGGAGCCAGCACACCAGCCGGAGCAAAACGTGGGTCATTGATGAGCAGCGGATTCTCGTCACCGGCCCACTTGATGGAGTACGGTGGATTCGATACGATCAGCTCAAAAGGTTCATCATCCCAGTGCTGCGGATTTGTCAGCGTGTCCTCACAGGCAATGTCGAATTTGTCAAATTCGATGTCGTGTAGGAACATATTGATGCGGCACAGGTTGTACGTTGTGATGTTGATTTCCTGTCCAAAGAAGCCGTTGCGCACGGCATCCCGTCCCAGCACCTTTTCTGCCTTCAGCAGCAGCGAACCGGAACCGCAGGCCGGGTCATATACCTTGTTGATTTCCTTCTTGCCTACGGTACCCAGCCGGGTCAGCAGTTCCGACACATCAGCAGGCGTAAAAAACTCACCGCCGGACTTGCCCGCATTGCTGGCGTACATGGTCATCAGGTATTCGTAGGCATCGCCAAAAGCATCAATGTCATGCTCTTTCACATCGCCAAGGTTCATATCTGCCACGCCGTTCAGCAGCTTCACGAGCTTTTCATTGCGTTTGGCAACGGTCGCGCCCAGCTTGTTGCTGTTCACATCGTAATCATCAAACAGCCCTGCAAACTGTCCCTCAGAGGAGCTGCCCTTTGCGGATTCCTCAATGTGCCGGAACACCGTTTCCAACGTTTCATTGAGGTTTTCATCGCTGGCCGCTTTTGCCCGTACATTGCAGAACAACTCACTGGGCAGGATGAAGAACCCTTTTTCCTGTACCAGCCCTTCCCGTGCCTGCTCTGCCTCTGCATCAGGCATATCCTCATAGCGGAAGTCCGGGTTGCCTGCATCAATTTCGCCCTGATTGATATAGCTGGCAATGTTCTCCGAAATATAACGGTAGAACATCGTACCGAGAACGTAGCTCTTGAAATCCCATCCGTCCACTGCGCCGCGCAGATCATCCGCAATCGCCCAGATTGCACGGTGCAGTTCTTCGCGTTCCTGCTCTTTTTTGGTGTCTACCATTTTTATTTCCTCCATCAAATGCGGATTCCCGCATTGTTTTCTTTCATTTTAACATAGTAAATGTACCACTATTGGTACACCATGGTGTCTTTTTCTAAAAAGGATACACTTTCCCTTTATACTATCCTAGTAAAGCGTACCACAGCTTTTCCGTGATTGCAAGCCGATAAAAATTTCTATTGCATTTTTCGGGGTCGAATTATCACTTATATGTACAGACCCCCGCCAGCAGATGCTGGCGGGGGTCTACTATGCTTACAGTTCTACGCTGTTCTGCCTGTTCTTCTTCTGGCTTCTATCCGCGGTCTGCTCCTGCCCCCTCATAAGCCCAATGACCTGCTGCATCTTTTCGGCACCGAAATAGTTCCATACTCGCCTGAAATCACATTTCATCGCATAGAGCTGCGAATTCTCAGCTTTTACCTGTTCCAGCTGCTGGCTCAAATGGCGGGTAGCCTTCATCTCGTCCTGATAGAAGTTCAGATACTTATCCCGCTCATCCTTGACCTCCCAGTACTTCCGATGGAGGGCAAAGAGTACCTTCACCAACTTCTGGATCAGCGGCATGGCCTTCTTCTCCCGATAGCTCTTGGCGGTCTCAAATGTGGCTGCTTCTGGCACCCATTCTTCTGGCCGCTGGGAGTACTGCGCTGACAGGTTTTCCAAACCTTCTATGATGGGAGCCAGCTTGTTCAGCTTCTGGCTCTGCTTCTGGTAGGTCAGCTCTGCTTTCTGTACCCGCTGTTCAGCGGCTTCTACAGCTGTCTGCGCTGTTTCCAGTTGCTCCTGCATCTCGGTCAGGTCGGTCTGGCACTCCTGCTTGGCAGCTTCCAGAGCCGCCACTTCTTTACTGCGCTCCTGCTTCTTGAAGTCCAGCACAGACAGGTGCTCTTCGTGGGTGCCTTTCTGTTCCCACTCGATGCCGTGCCGCTCCATCACAGCGGCAAGCTGTTCTTTCTCGGCGTTGATCCACTGGTTCAGCTCGGATTCCCGTTTAGAACCGCCTGCAAAGCCCAAGGCTTTCAGCGCCTGCTTCAAGGACACCTTGGTGTCCAGTCCTTTGCCCTTCCAGCCGGACACATACGGCACGAAGTCGATGTGCAGATGGGGCGTAGCTTCGTCCATGTGGAGGAAAGCCCCGAACACCCGCAGTGTCGGGTTCCGCTCTTGGAAGCCCTGCATATACTCGTCCAGCAGTTCCTTTGCCAGTGTGCCATTCTCGGTCAAGACACCCATATCATCTTTGTTGCCGATCTGGACGATCAGCTCATGGAAAAGCTCTTCCTGCTTGCCTGTCCGTAGGTGCTCATAGTAGTCGTTGATACAGCGGTCCCTGCGCTTCTGCTTGGCGTTGTAGCGGTTCACTGCCTCGTCAAAGAGTTCGTGGTATACCTTCTGAATCGGTTCATCCCGGTACACAACATTCAGGCTGCTGCGCTCCGGGTCTACGTTTTCAGCGGTGAAACTTCTCCGATTATGGTTGAGGGAGCCGGGACCCCGCATTGCGGAAATGGTTCTTTTCAATCGCACGTCCTTTCTCTGTGGAAGTAACTGGTGCCGGACACGGCAAAGGCTTTGTTACTTTCGTCGAAAGTAACGCAAAAGCACTTTTGACAGACGTTCCGTCCATCAAAAGATGCCTTTGCGCCCTGCCGGGGGCCTCCGTCTGCGGACGGGGTTTCGCTGCATCTCGCCGCTGCCCGGTCCAACACCACTTTCCTGCGTGATTGCATTCACAGGAGCGTGACACGCTCCTGTCCTCTGCCAATAGAGGAACTCACCAGCGGAAGCTTTCTGGCACGCCTCGTCTGTCCAGATACTCTTGCCGAGCCTGCTCCCGTTGTTCCTCGGTGGGCGCCGTCTTGTACTGGGCATACAGCTCATGCCGCAGCATCGCATCCAGTTTTTGCTCCAAACCCTGTTCAATAACTTCTTCGTACTCATTTTCGCCGTTCAAATGATAATGCAGCAAGGCGACGAAAAGTTCCTGTGAAATTTGCACATTTTTCATCATTATCACCATCCCGTGTCGGTTGTGTCGATTGTGACGGTATTTTACATAGTAGCAAAAATACCGTCACAACCGTCACGAATCGTCACGCCCCAGAATTTTCCAACGTTAATTTGACCACTCTGCCCTCATGGGTGCGCTTGCTTTCGTACCGAATTCCATAATCGTTGTAGAGCCTGTCGGCACTCACGTTCAGCTTCCGGGTCAGGATGTTTGCCTGTATGCTCACACCAGACAGACGTTCCAGCAGCTCCGTGGGCGTACCGCTCCACTCTGGCTGTTCCGGGCTGAGCATCTTTGCCACCGCTTCCAGAAGCGGGTCGGGCGGCAGCTTCCAGAGTTCCGTTTCGGCTCCTTGGAACTCCCACACGCAGCGTTCCCGGTCAAACTCCAATGTCAGCTCCTGATCCGGCTGGTCACGCCCCACGATGTCCAGTAGTGCGGTGTTGTCCGTGCGCCGCTTCTTCTGCATGATGAACGCGCCATCCGCTGCACCCAACAGACCGTTGGTGCCGGAGATCATATCAAAGCTGTCCTCGGCTTCCATCTTCCGGGTGTGATGAACCACCAGCAGGCAGATGCCGTACCTGTCGCTGAAAGTTTTCAGTTTGGTCACGATCTCGTAGTCGCTAGCGTAGCTGTATCGGTCACCGCCGATCTCCCGCACCTTCTGCAGGGTATCGATGATGATGAGCCGTACATCCGGGTGCTCCCGGATGAAGCCTTCCAACTGCTGGTCAAGTCCCTCGCTCATGGACTTAGCTTGCGTTGCGAAGTAGAGATTGCTGGTCTCCTCTACCCCGAACATCCGGGAGAGCCGCCGCTGCAACCGGGCATAATCATCCTCCAACGCCAGATAGAGGACGGTGCCCTGATGCACCTCGTACTCCCACAGCGGAAGCCCCATCGCCACATGGTAAGCGAGCTGCCCCATGAAGAAGGACTTGCCCACCTTGGGCGCACCTACGAAGAGGTAGGTGCCACTGTACAGCAAGTCGTTCACGATGGGTTTCCGAGGTGGATACACCGTGTCGTACAGTTCGGTCATTGATATCGTGTTCAGCCCGAAATTGTTTGACTTTTTCGCGGCTTGCAGATTGATTTGCTTGTCAGAATTTGTTATAATATTGGTGTTGATTTTTGAGGACGACTGTACCGCATCTGCGCCAACAGATGCACCCGGTACGGTCGTTTTTCTATTGTCCGTCATTCGCATTCCTCCTTAAGTCCGTTCAACGTCAGAGCCACCATTTGCAGGGTCTCCAGCAAGTCCGGCGGAACTTCTTCATCCACGGCCAGCCGCTGCAATTCCTGATAGATCAGCTTCATCTGGTCTCGCAGGGCTTTGTAGACCCTTGGGTTGCCTACCACGGTGATCTCCCGGTCAGTCAGGCGGCGGATGATATACTCCTGTTTGGTCAGGCCGGAGAGTTTTACCTTGGCTTCCAGAACCTCGTCCTCTTCCGGGGACATTCGGAAGGCTATCACCTTGTTCCGCCAGCGGCCTTGCTGGTCGAGTACTCGTTCCATTTTCATCCCTCCCTTCGCTCCATGTCTAGCTTCTGCGCCATCTCCTGCTGCTTCGAGGGGAAGAGGTGGGCGTACTTATAGGTGATGTCCACGCTCTCATGCCCTACCCGGTCTGCGATTGCCAGAGCCGAGAAGCCCATCTCGATCAGCAGCGATACATGGGAGTGCCGCAGGTCGTGGATTCGTATCCGCTTCACCCCGGCTTCCTTGGCTCCCCTGTCCATCTCGTGGTGCAGGTAGCTCTTGGTCACCTCAAAGATCCGCTGGTCTGGCTGGACTTTGTAGAGGGATTTCAGGTAATCCCTGATCTCGTCCGTCAGAAACTGTGGCATCTGGATGACCCGGACGCTCTTGGGCGTTTTCGGGTCAGTGATCACATCCCGACCTTTCAGCCTTTGATAGGATTTGGTGATGGAGAGCAGCCCCTTGTCCAAGTCGAAGTCTGCCGGGGTCAGAGCCAGCAATTCGCCCTCCCGGATGCCACACCAGTAGAGGACTTCAAAGGCGTAGTAGGATTGCGGCTTGTCCATCATGACCTCTGCGAACTTGAGGTACTCCTCCTTCGTCCAGAAGAGCATCTCCTTGTGCTTTTCCGACCCCATGCACCCGGCTGTGGCTGCTGCATTTGATTTCAGCCCATAGAACCGGACGGCGTGGTTCAGAATGGCACTGAGCTGTCCATGGAGCGTCTTGAGGTAGGTCGGCGAGTAGGCCTTGCCGTTTTTGTCCCGGTAGTTCAGCATCTCGTTCTGCCATGCGATTACATCCCGCGGCCTGATCTCGCTGAGCCGCTTTTCTTTGAAATACGGTAAGATTTTCGTTCGGATGATGTGCTCTTTGGTAGACCAGGTGTTTTCCCGGAGTCGCTTTTTCTTGTCCGTGATATAAATTTCCACGAACGCTTCAAAGGTCATGGTCAGGTCTGCTGCCTGCTGAAGAAGGAACTCCCGCTCCCACGCCAGAGCGTCCTTCTTGGTGGCAAACCCCCGTTTCAGCTTCTTCTGCTTCACACCTTGCCAGTTCTCGAAGTAGAAGGAAGCGTACCATGTGCCCTGCCTGTTGTCCTTGTAGGCTGGCATCCTATCACTCCTCCCCTGCCCCGTAGATCTTCTCCTGATAGTACCTCCTGCTTACCCGGCCTCCCACGGTCGTGTAGCCCTTGGCTCTCAGTTCCTCGTTCCACTGGGCAATCATTTTGTACGCCAGACCCTGCGAGATGTCCAACTCCTTTGCCAGCTCGTCTGCCTTGATAAAAATGCTGTTTGCCATTTTTTGTCCTTTCCTTGTCGGTTTCATTTCGGTGCCGCTTCATCCTCGCTGACTTCCGGCAGGCATATCCCCTTTGCGGTGCTGTGCCGTCCCCTTGTGGAGCGCTCGCTTCCTTTCGGAAGGTCTTGGCGGTTTGGATCAGTTTGGCGGTCATTCAATTTTACTAAGCATTTTTGCTTATCTTTTTGTGCTCTCATTATACTAAACACATTCCGTTAAGTCAAGAGGCTTTCGGGTAAAATCTTAAACTTTTTTGTTTATTTTCTATTGCACCTCCTATTTTTCTGTGCTATACTAGGTTCAACAAATATGTTTAAGTCAGGAGGCAATCGCATGGCAGTCGGTGACCGCATCAAACGTGCCCGCAACCTCCGAGGTATGACCCAGAAAGAACTGGGCATCGCCATCGGGTTTGAGGAGAAGAGCGCAGACATCCGTATCGCACAATACGAAAGCAACACCCGCACTCCTAAAGAAGAGTTGCTCCGCAAGATTGCGGAGGTACTGGATGTGAACTACCGTTCCCTCTATGAGCCGACCTTGTACGCCGCAGAGGATGTGATGTACACTCTGTTCGAACTGGATGAACACTACCCCGGCACCCGGCTCTACGAGGTCACAGACACCACCGACCCAGATTTCCCGGAAAAGCACATGGCAGTCAGCTTCCGCTATCGCCTGCTGGATGAGTTCTTAAAGGAGTGGCAGCTCCGTAAGAAGCAGCTCCGGGAGAGCGAGATCACCAAGGAAGAGTATCTGGAATGGAAGCTCAACTGGCCTCAGACCGCCGACGGCTGCGGCCGGTACGAGCCGAAGAAAAAGTGGCGTAAAGAATAAAAGACACAAAAATGCCCTCTGAAAAACTTACCGTTTCTCAGAGGGCATTCTCATGTCTCTCTTTATGAATAATCGCCTGATAGTATCAAAGCAGTATCACAGAGCCTTTTGACTCTCAAAATATTGCATTGCATCAATACTTTTCAGGTTTTGCAGATTACTCAAGCTCGATCGTGGCCGGCGGCTTACCGGTGCAGTCGTAGAACACGCGGTTGACGTGCTTGACCTCATTGACGATGCGGCTGGTGACAGTACCCAGCACGTCCCAGGGCATATTGTAGCTCTCAGCAGTCATGAAGTCAGTGGTGGTGACAGCGCGCAGGGCCACGGCGTAGTCGTAGGTGCGCTCGTCGCCCATAACGCCGACGCTGTGCATATTGGTCAGAGCGGCGTAATACTGGCTGATCTCCTTATCGAGGCCCGCCTTGGCGATCTCCTCACGCCAGATGGCGTCGGCGTCCTGCACGATAGCGACCTTCTCGGGGGTCACTTCGCCGATGATGCGGATGCCCAGACCGGGGCCGGGGAACGGCTGGCGGCTGACCAGATACTCGGGCAGACCCAGCTCACGGCCAGCCTGACGGACTTCGTCCTTGAACAGGTTGCGCAGCGGCTCGACCAGCTCCTTGAAGTCCACGGTGTCGGGCAGGCCGCCGACGTTGTGGTGGCTCTTGATGACGGTGGACTCACCGCCCAGACCGCTCTCGACGACATCGGGGTAAATGGTACCCTGTGCAAGGAAATCGACCTTGCCGATCTGCTTTGCCTGTTCCTCAAAGACGCGGATGAACTCCTCGCCGATGATCTTGCGCTTGCGCTCCGGCTCGGTGACGCCGGCCAGCTTTGCAAAGTAGCGGTCACGGGCATCCACGCAGATGAAGTTGATGTCAAAGCCGTTGGCGTTGCCGGGGCCGAAGACAGAGCAGACCTCTTCCTTCTCGTTCTTGCGCAGCAGGCCGTGGTCAACAAAGACGCAGGTCAGCTGCTTGCCGATGGCCTTGGCCAGCATAGCAGCCAGCACGGAGGAATCGACGCCGCCGGACAGGGCGCAGAGCACCTTGCCGCTGCCGATGCGCTTCCGCAGGGCCTCGACGTTGTTTTCCACGAAGGAGTCCATCTTCCAGTCGCCGGTGCAGCCGCAGACGTTGTACACGAAGTTGTGCAGCATCTTCTTGCCCTCAGCGGTGTGGAGCACCTCGGGATGGAACTGGACGGCGTACAGCCCCTTTTCCTCGTTCTCAGCTGCGGCCACCGGGCAGTTGACGGTGTGGGCAGTGATTTTGAAGCCGGGCGCAGCCTGCTCGATATAGTCGTTGTGGCTCATCCAGCAGACGGTGGAGGGCTGCACATCGGTGAACATCTTGCTGCTGTTGTCCACGAAGACCTCGGTCTTGCCGTACTCACGCTCGGGGGCGCGGCAGACGTGGCCGCCCAGCAGGTGCATCATGAGCTGGCTGCCGTAGCAGATGCCCAGCACAGGCACGCCCCAGCTGAAGATCTCGGGGTCGACGGTGGGCGAATCCTCCAGATAGACGCTGTTGGGGCCGCCGGTGAAGATGATGCCCTTGGGGTTCTTTGCCTTGATGACGGACAGGTCCGTCTTATAGGAATAGATCTCACAGTAGACATTATTCTCGCGGACGCGGCGCGCGATGAGCTGATTGTACTGGCCGCCAAAGTCCAGCACGATCACGGTTTCATGCTGCATGATGTTCTCCTCTCTATATATCACTGGTGTGCTTCTTATAGCTAAGATTTAGTATAGCACATTTCACAACCAAAAGCGACATCTTTTGTGTATTTTTCTGTTTTGTTTTTCGTTTTAAATTGTAAACCCTTTCGCAAATCAAAAGTTGACGCAGCGTTTGCAATCTGCCATACTGGGAGCATGGCCGCTTTGGGCCAGAATGTATAGGAGGAACAATTCTTATGAGTCAGAACACCCGGGCCGCTGCGGCCACCAAGTCCAAGTTCTCTGTGCGGGACATCTGCTATGCAGGTCTGTTCGCCGCCGTTATCGCTGTCATGGCCCAGATCTCCATCCCGATGCCTCTGGGCGTCCCCATGACCATGCAGACCTTCGCCATCACGCTGGCTGCTGTGGTGCTGGGTTCCAAGCTTTCCGCCATCGCTTCGCTGGTGTACCTGGCACTGGGCGCTGTGGGCGTGCCGGTGCTGGCAAACTTCTCCGGCGGTTTCGATAAGTTCGTCGGCCCCACCGGCGGCTTCCTCATCTCTTTCCCCCTGATGGCCTACATCATCGGCCTCGGCGTGGAGCACCGTGACGCCTTCAAGGGTGCTTTCGTCACCGCTGTCATCGTCGGCACGGTGGTCAACTATGTGGTGGGCGTTGCAATGTTCGTGGTCGTCGCCCACAGCACCATCGCCGTGGGTATCACCGCCTGCGTCCTGCCCTTCATCCCCACTGCCATCATCAAGGCAGTTCTGGCCTGCGCCATCGGCCTGAATCTGCGGAAGCGCATTCCGGGGCTGAAAGCATGAGCATCGTACTTCGTCCCCATCATCTGCTCTGCACGCAGGGCTATTCCGGCAAAGGCTATGACAACGATTTCGTGGCCCACATGACCGACGTGGTGCATCAGCTGCGGGATGTTCCCGGCACCACCATCCACCTCACCTTCTCCACTGACACCCTCTGCTCCTGCTGCCCCAACAAGCTGGGGACTGACCTCTGCGACACGCAGGAAAAGGTCAAGCGCTACGATGCAAAGACAGTGGAATACTTCGGTCTCGAGGAAAAGGATTACGTCTACCAGGACCTCATTCGCGAGATCGACGCCAAGGCCACGCCAGAGATCCTCGCCGACATCTGCCGCGACTGCTGTTGGTTCCCCATCAGCGCCTGCTGCAAGAATATCTGCGAAGGCCGGTATGTGAAATAAAGCGATAAAAAATACGGGATGCTGTAAAATGCAGCATCCCGTATTTTTGTTTTATCAGGCGATGAACTTATCGTACAGGCCGAACACGAAGATGAACAGGACAATGATGGGCAGGCCATAGGTCAGGTAGCCGCGCATCCAGTCGTGCATCTTGAGGCCTTCGCCGGTGTTGACTTCCTTCTTGTAGTTGTCCCAGCCCCAGCCGTAGCGGGTGACGCAGAACAGCAGGTAGACGAGGGAGCCCAGCGGCAGGAAGAGGTTGCTGACGAGAAAATCCTCCACATCCAGCACCGCACCGCCGAAGATGGCGAAGCCGTCCCAGGCCCAGACGTTGTAGCCCAGCACACAGGGCAGAGAGAGGGCGATGATGAGGAAGAAGTTGACGAGGCTGGACTTCTGACGGTTCCAGCCGGTCAGCTCCATGCCGCAGCAGATGATGTTCTCGAAGACGGCCAGCACGGTGGAAAGTGCCGCAAAGGCCATGAACAGGAAGAACAGGCTGCCCCACAGACGGCCCATCGCCATATTTGCGAAGATGTTGGGCAGGGTGATGAAGATGAGGCTGGGGCCGCTGGTCTGGTCCACACCGTAAGTGAAGCAGGCCGGGAAGATGATGAGGCCGGCGGTGATGGCGACGAAGGTATCCAGCACCACGACGCGGACGCTCTCGCCCAGCAGGGCGTGCTCTTTGCCGATGTAGCTGCCGAAGATGGCCATTGCACCGATGCCGAGGCTCAAGGTGAAGAACGCCTGATTCATGGCCCCCACCAGCGTATTGACGATGCCCACTTCCTTCATCCGCTCAAAGTCGGGTACGAGGAAGAAGGTCATGCCCTCCTTTGCGCCGGGCATGAACATGCTGTTGACTGCCAGCACCACCATGATGACCAGCAGGGCGATCATCATGACTTTCGTGACTTTCTCGAGGCCGTTCTGCAAACCGCGGGCGCAGACGAAGATGCCGATGGCCACAACGACCACCATCCAGAAGCCCATGGTCAGCGGGCTTGCCAGCATCTCGGTGAACTTGCCAGCCACCTGGTCGGCGTCAAGGCCCACCAGCTTACCGGCAGCGGTCATGTAGAAGTAGTGGAGCATCCAGCCGGCCACCGTGGTGTAGAACATCATCAGCAGGTAGCAGCCGATGAGGGTGAAGTAGCCGTGGATGTGCCACTTCTGGCCGGGCTTTTCGAGGGCCTGATAGGCGCGCACCGGGCTCTTGTGGCTGGCACGGCCCACGGAGAACTCCATGGTCATGATGGGCAGACCCAGAATGACGAGGAACAGCAGGTAGAACAGCACGAAAGCTCCGCCGCCGCCCTGACCTGCCATGTAAGGGAACTTCCACACATTTCCGATGCCGATTGCGCAGCCAGCGGAAAGGAGGATGAACCCGAGTCTCGATTTGAGTTTTTCGCGTTCCATTGATTGTCTCCTTTATTGCACCTTGCAAAAATCCGCGCCCGTCGTTTCGTCCACGACGGGCGCACAGTATATTGATTATATCACAGCTTATGGCAAATCTCCCAGAAGTCTTGCTTGAATCTTTTTCATGTTTTCTTCAGGAGAGTTTGCTGTATTTTCATGTTTCGAGCAGTTCCGACTGCATTTCGTCCAGCTGCTCGTAGCTGTAAAGGCGGTTGAGGGCTTCCACCAGCTCTTTTTTCGAGAGCCGGGGCGGCAGACCGAGAGCGCAGAGCAGCTTTGTTTTCCGCTCAGCCGAACCCGCCGTACCCGAAAGCCCCCACTCATAGAGGTCGGTATAAGTAATTTGCCGCCCCTCCGGCTTTGCAGGAGAAATGCCAGCTTCTTCGCCCAGAGCGTCCCGGAGCGCCTGCAAAACGAGGGCATCGTCCACGCCCTCGACCCCCAGAAGCCCCTCTTTGCCGGGCTGAGCCTTCCGCTTTTCCTTGCCGTGGATGGCCGGAACGTAGGCTTGCACCACGTTCTTCTCCCCCACCAGATTCGTGATGTAGGTGCGGATGCGGAAGCCCGCCGCGTCGGAGTCCGTCAGGAGGATAAGGCCGTTTTTGTGGGCCAGCTGTTTGAAGAGCTGCTGACGCTTCTTATCCTTATAGATGCCGAAGCCGTCCGTCAGCAGGATCATGGCGTCGGTCAGGTGGGAGAGACGGGCCGCATCGTATTTGCCCTCCACGATGAGCACACGGTCGGTGTGCAGCAGTTCCAGTTTCTCGCTCATCTTCTTCCTCCCGCCATTGCCAGGCGGCAGAGCGCCGTTTCCAGCAGGGTCTGCGCGCTCACGGGCTGGCTTTTCAGACTCTTGTCCAGCTCAAGCAAAATCTGCAAACATGCTTCCAGCTGGGGCAGCGTGTAGTGGCTGGCTGTCTCGGCAGAGCGCTTGAGCCGGTAGTCGCTGCCCTTGTAACCGAAATCCTTGAACACGGTGCTGTAGCTCTTCCGCTTGGCTGCGCCCAGTTTGACCCGATAGAGATCCACATAGCTGCCGATCATGGCCGCCGTGATGGGGATGGGCTCCTGCTGCAGGCGGAGAAGCGTTTGCAGCTTTTTGCAGGCACCGGTGGCGTTTTTCGCCGTTATCATCCGTATCATCTCGAAGACGTCGGCCTCGAGGCTCACAGTCCCCATCTCGGCCACCATGGCCGTGGTCACGGTCTGGTAGCCGGAGAGGGCGCAGAGCTTGTCCACCTCGTTCTCGAGAAGGAACGGGTCTTCGCCGCAGCGTTCCAGCAGGGCCGTCGCCGTACCCTCGGAGAGGGTGGTGTCCTGCGCCTTGGCGCGGTCCATCACCATGACCTTCAGCTCGTAGGGCTTGGGCTTGGCCAGCTCTTCGGCAAAGCCGACCTTAGTACACTGGGCGATGAGCTTCTGCGCCCGCTTGCCCAGCTTGAGCTTATTGCGCTCCATCTCGAACACGCTGCCCAGCACCACCACGGCATTCTCGAGGCTGGCCAGCGTGGCGCACAGCTCGTCGAGGTCTTTGTCGCTGTAGGCGGCGGGGTCCACCTCGGGCAGAAGCACCACGCGCCGCGTCCCGAAGAAGGAGATGGTGCCTGCTGCCATGATGAGCTGCTCGATTTCGGGCGCAGCACCGTCCAGAACGGTCGTTTCTTCGTCCTCACCCTCGGCCAGAAGCTTTGCCGCCCGGGCCACAGCCTGCCGGACAAGATAGCGCTCGCTGGAATAAAAATAGTAGACCGGACAGCCTTCCTGGGCCAGCTGCCGGAGTTTCGTTTCCGTTGCCAAATGATCGGCTCCTTTGTATTTGGATTATTTTATTCTATCATACTCTGCCCGCTTTGAAAAGCGCTCACCCCTTGAGACGGAGGCGCAGCCGCGAGACAGGCTCTGCGTCCTCTTCCATCCAGCGGTATTTGCTGCTCAGGGTCAGGCAGTCGGTGTACCGGATATTGTCCGGCCTTGCCATCGAGGCCAGCAGCCACTCGGCCCGGATGGGCTTTGCAGGCCGGACCGTGCCGCTGAGGGTGATGAACCTCTGCCCGCCGACACGCATCCGCAGAATGCAGCCCTGCCGGGTACGGAAAAGTTCCAAGTCCACCCCGCCGCAGGAAGCACGGCGGGTGGTGTTCTCGGCCAGAGCAACGGCATTGATGCGCTTTTGGGCCTCGATACGGCAGGGTTCTTCCGGCTGCATCCGCAGGTCAACCAGAAGCTCGACCGTCTTTACGCCCCGCTTTTCCAGCTGATTTTCCACCGCCCGCTGGGTGATGCTGCTGCCCCGGAAGAGGACGACTGCCTTCTCCCTCTGGGTGATGACGACGGCAGGCGCAACCCGGGTCCCCACGAGTTCAATGTTCACCACGTTCCAGCTCAGGGCCGTTTCCAGCCCGATCGCCAGCGCTGCCAGCAGAATGACCGTCGGCAGAGCTACCCGGAGTCGGATGTGCCGCCGCATTGCCATTACGCAGAGCAGGATCAGCACAAGACACACCAGTGCGGCATAGGTCCCATCAAACCAGAGGGACGCTCCCGGCAGAACGGACACCCGGAAAGCCCACTCGTTCATCAGCCATGCCAGCCCTTCGGCACAGAAGGCCACCGGGCGGCGGATGATTTCAAACAAAGGCAAGCCCTCCGCGGCCAGACCCAACAGAGCTGCACCGAGGCCGAAGCTCAGCATCGGCCCCACCAGCCAGAGGACGGCCACACCCGACGCCACAGCCCAGACTGTCGTGCTCATCCCCCGCAGCACCAGCACCGGGAAGGTCGCCGCCGAGGCACAGAGGGAGACGCAGAGCGAGTCCCACACGCCGCCCGCAAAGTGCCGGAAAAGGAGCACCGCGCGGGGCGGTTTCTCCCGGCGGCTTTTCTGTTTCTTCTTTCTGTCGTAATAGCGTTCCCGCCCACGCCCTGCGCACTCAGCACCGGCCAGTGTTCCCATCACTGCCGCAAACGACAGCTCGAAGCCCACGTCATAGACCGCGTACCCGTTGCCCAGACACATAAGGACGCCTGCCGCGCCCAGCGAGGTGAGCGTATCCGCCGGGCCTCCCACCCAGACGCCGAGGGAGCTGACCCAGACCGCCACCGCCGCCCGGAGGACAGAGGGCGTCGCGCCGGTGATACCCACCAGCAGAAGGGCCGTTCCGGCCCGGAGCAGCGACCTCGCCCGCCGGTAAGCCCGGCTCCGCTCCCGTTCCTTGTGGGGCAGAGCATCCAGCAGGCCGCAGAAGATGGTGACGTGGAGGCCGCTCACCACCAGCACATGGGAAAGCCCCGCGCCCCGGTAGGCACTGCGAAGAGTCGAAGTCAGATGGCTCCGGTCGCCCACCACCATCGCGGCCAGAACGCCGCCGGTGTTTTCGGCCATGCCTTTTCGCAGGGCGCGGCTCAGCGCCGCCTGGAGCCGAGTCGTCCGGGCGCGGAAGCTCTCGCTCTGCCCAAGACGAAGCATCCCGGACAGATATTCCGCGCTGAGGACAATGCCGTCGGCGTAGTCGTCCAGACGCTGGGTGGCATCCGGCACATCCAGCGAAAAGCGGCCCCGGATGCGGCCTCCGGCCTCACATTTGGGCAGACTGGCGCACTCCACCCGGAAGTGGACAGCTTCCCCGTCCACTTTTTCCACCATTAGCACGGCGCTCACCCGGCCCGCTGTGTAAGCGCGGCCTGTGCTCTCCACTTCGGCGGTGAGGGTCACGTCTCTCCCGGCGTAAGCGTCCTGTATCTTTGCCAGCCGTGTGCCGGTCATCTCCATGATGCCGACGCCCAGCACTGCACCCAACAACAGACAGACTGCATACCCTCTCGCGGCCCCGCCTTTCCACCAGACCAGCAGGCAGAAGACAACAAAAATTGCCGCAGACGGCAGCAAAAGCCCCATCTGCGGCAAAAATGAGCACAACGCTAACACACCCAGCGCACTCAGGCAGAACGCGCAGAGCGGGCGTCGCATATCGGTTTAGTGGAGGAACAGAGGCAGCGGCTCGAGGAAGATGATGTCCTTGCGCTGGGCAGCATCACCCTCGGCCAGAACGGCGGCCTGACCCACGATGGTACACTGGGTCTGCTCGGCCAGCTCGTCCAGAGCCTTGAGAGAGCCGCCGGTGGAGATGACATCATCCACGACCAGCACCCGCTTGCCGCTCATCTTGTCCAGCTCCTTACGGTCGATGACCAGCTTCTGCTTGCCAGCAGTAGTGATGGACTGGTCCTCGACGACAACAGGGTCGGGCATATACAGCTTGACGCCCTTGCGTGCGCAGACGTAGGGCTTGCCGCTCTGGCGGCTCATCTCGTGAGCCAGCGGGATGCCCTTGGCCTCAGCGGTCAGCAGGATGTCAAAATCCGGGCATTTCTTGAGCAGCTCAGCGGCAGCAGCCACTGTCAGCTCGGCGTCGCCCAGCATGATGAAGGCCGCAATGTCCATGTGGTCGTTCACCTTGCAGATGGTCAGCTCACGGGTCAGGCCCGCGACATTCAGCGTATAAGTCTTAGCCATATTCAACGATCTCCCTTACTTTTTCGGAATCAGACAGGCAACTTCTCGCCGCCCAGAACATGGAAGTGCAGATGCTTGACGGTCTGGCCGGCGTCCTCGCCCACATTGGAGATGACGCGGTAGCCGTTGTCGAGGCCCTGCTCCCTGGCGAGCTTTGCGATGACCGCAAACACATGGCCCAGCAGAGCGCCGTCTTCCTCGGTCAGCGCAGCGGCCGAAGGGATGTGCTTTTTGGGGATGACCAGGAAATGCACCTTGGCCTGCGGGGCGATGTCGTAGAATGCCACCACCTGCTCGTCCTCATAGAGCTTCTTCGAGGGGATGTCCCCCGCTGCAATTTTGCAAAACAGACAATCTTCCATGGGAATCGCTCCTTCCAGATTTTTTATCATTCTGCCTGTCCGTCAGGCGTGACGGAGAGGTTTATTCCAGAATCAGCCCAGTTGCTTCTCCACGATGCTCTTGACAGCGGCCAGAGCCTCGTCGATCTTGGTCTCATCCTTCAGACCAGCCATAGCGAAGTCGGGCTTGCCGCCGCCCTTGCCGCCTGCGATGGCAGAGATCTCCTTGACGAGATTGCCGGCCTTGAGACCCTTTGCCTGAGCGTCCTTGGTCACGGTAACGGCCATGGTGATCTTGTCGTCAGACTTGCCCACCAGAACAGCCACAGCAGCAGCCTTGGCATTGTCACGGATGGTGTCGCACATGCCGCGCAGGGTGTCGCCGGAGGTACCGGTGAAGTAAGCGGAAGCGATCTTGACGTCGCCGACGGTCTCAGCGTTGTCGAACAGGCTGGTGACCTTGGAGGCGGCGACCTTTGCCTTGATGTCCTCCAGCTCCTTGCTCATGGCCTTGTTCTCAGCCATGACAGCCTCCGCACGAGCGGGCAGAGCGGCGACGTTGTTTGCCTTCAGGGTGTTAGCCACAGTGTGCAGCATCGCTTCCTGCATATTGGCACGAATCAGCAGATTGCGGCCGGTGACAGCCTCGATACGGCGGATACCAGCAGCAACAGAGGACTCGCTGACGATCTTGAAGCCGCCGATCTGAGCGGTGTTCTTGACGTGGGTGCCGCCGCAGAACTCGGTGGACCAGCCCTCAATATCAACAACACGGACGACCTTGCCGTACTTCTCGCCGAACAGAGCCATAGCGCCCAGCTTCTTGGCCTCTTCGATGGGCATCTCCTTGACAGTGACGTTCATCGACTCGAAGATCTTGTCGTTGACGATCTTCTGCACACGGATCAGCTCCTCGGGAGTGACAGCGCTGAAGTGGGTGAAGTCGAAGTGGGTGATGGAAGCGTCCTGATAGGAGCCTGCCTGATGGACGTGGTCGCCCAGGACCTCGCGCAGAGCTGCCTGCAGCAGGTGGGTAGCGGTGTGGTTGCGGGCGATGGCCATGCGGTATTCCTTATCCACGCGGGCGGTCAGATGGTCGCCGACATGGACGATGCCGCTCTCGAGGGTGCAGGTGTGGACATAGTAGCCCTTGGGGGTCTTCTTGACGTCCTGCACACGCAGCACACACTCAGCGCCGGTGATGACGCCGTGGTCTGCGGCCTGACCGCCCATCTCAGCGTAGAACGGGGTCTTATCGAGAACGACCAGCACGCCTTCCTTGGCCTGCTCGTCGGTGGCGATGGCGTCGGTCAGAGCCTCCTCGTCGCTCAGAGCCACAACGACGCTGTCGCTCTTGAGGCTGTCGTAGCCCACGAACTCGGTGGGCTCAGCGGTCAGAGTGCCGAACAGGTCTTCGCTCCAGCCGGAGATGTTTTTCTTGAGGCGCTCTGCACGGGCGCGCTCCTTCTGCTTGGTCATCTCGGCGTGGAAGCCCTCCTCGTCGATCTCGATGCCCTGCTCCGCAGCGATCTCCTTGGTCAGGTCAAGGGGGAAGCCGAAGGTATCGTTCAGCTTGAAGACGTCCAGACCCTTCAGCAGGTGCTCGTGGGCCTTTTCCAGACCGTCGATCATGTTGTTCAGGATGTTCATGCCGGCGTCGATGGTGCGGGCAAAGTTTGCCTCCTCGGTGCCGATGACCTTCTTGATATAGGCGTCGTGCTCACGCAGCTCGGGGTAAGCGGACTCGCTGGACTGGATGACCGTCTCCACCAGCTCCACGAGGAAGGGGCGGCTGATGCCCAGCATACGGCCATGGCGGGCAGCGCGGCGGAGCAGACGGCGCAGCACGTAGCCGCGGCCCTCGTTGGAGGGCAGAATGCCGTCAGATACCATGAAGGTGCAGCTGCGGATGTGGTCGGTGATGACGCGGATGGAGATGTCCTCCTTGGGGTTGGCACCGTAGGTCTTGCCGGCGATGTGCTCCACATGGTGCAGCACGCTCTGGACGGTATCGACCTCGAACAGGTTGCCCACGCCCTGCATCACGCAGGCCAGACGCTCCAGACCCATGCCGGTATCAATGTTGGGGCGTGCCAGACGCTCGTAATGGCCCTTGCCGTCGGCGTCGAACTGGCTGAACACCAGGTTCCAGATCTCCATATAGCGGTCACAGTCACAGCCCACGCCGCAGGTCGGCTTGCCGCAGCCATACTCGGGGCCGCGGTCGAAGTAGATCTCAGAGCAGGGGCCGCACGGGCCGGAGCCGTGCTCCCAGAAGTTGTCTTCCTTGCCCAGACGGACCATGTGGTCGGGGGCAACGCCCACCTTCTTGGTCCAGATGTCGTAAGCCTCATCGTCCTCTTCGTAGACGGAGATGTGCAGCTTATCCTTCGGGATAGCCATCCACTCGTCGGAAGTCAGGAACTCCCATGCCCAGGGAATGACCTCTTCCTTGAAGTAATCCTGGAAGGAGAAGTTGCCCAGCATCTCGAAGAAGGTGCCGTGGCGGGCGGTGATGCCCACGCGCTCGATGTCAGGGGTGCGGATGCACTTCTGGCAGGTGGTCACGCGATGACGGGGCGGCTCCTCCTGAGCGAGGAACCACTTCTTCATAGGTGCCATGCCGCTGTTGATGAGCAGCAGGCTGGGGTCGTTCTTCGGGACGAGCGGGAAGCTGTCCAGACGCAGGTGGCCCTTGCCCTCAAAGAAGGTAAGGTACTTGTCACGCAGTTCATTCAAACCGGTCCATTGCATAGTTTTAATCTCTCCTCGTGTATCGGCGTCCTCCTCCGGACGCAGTTTTTATGGCAGTCGGGCAAAAAACAAAAAACAGCCCTCATCCCGAAAAGGGACGAAGGCTGTCTGAAAAGCTCCGTGGTACCACCCAAATTGCAGAAATGCCACCGGGGCGCTCCTGCCGCTTTGTGCGCTGTAACGCTGCGCAGCGTCCGGTTTGTTTCGCCGGAAGCTCCGGGGTGGCGTAAAAAATGCTCTGCCGGAACACCTTTCAGCCAAGGGCGTTCTCTCTGGGCGGCGGCACACATCCTTCTGGCCCCATCCTTGCCATTTGCCATAATTACCATTCACGCGCAAAGGGCATACTGCTTCTTTGCGTTCATTTCAGATTATAGCATAGTCAGGCCATTTGTCAACGGGTTTTCCCAAAAATCGCGCGTCACGGCACCCAGATGCGGAGGATATTGCTGACGACGCCGTCCTTTGTGAAGACGGTGGTGTTGTAAGGCGTCCAGTCGTCCTTGTCCTCCGAGACGGCCTTGCCCACCTCGATGGCGCCGTTCGTCTCCACCGGCACAGCGTCCACGCTGGCGGAGCTGTCGCTGAGGGTCACACTGTCGTCCACGGGCAGCACGAGTTCTCCCATCATGTAGTAGACCGGGTAGTCGTCGTAGGTGACGGTGCGGTAGATGTCGCCGCTGCGCCAGAGGTCTACGCCGCCCTCTTCGATGCCGCCATTGATGGAGACGGTGCCGTTGTCCTCATTCTTTTCGATTTTCTCCACTGTCACGTTCTGTGCTTCCACAGCGCCGTCCAGATGGGTGCTGAAAACGCTGCCCACATCCAGCGCGTCCACGTCCTCGGCGCGGTAAGCGTCGTAGCCGTAGACCGTCAGGGTCATCTGGCGCTTCTTGGCGTCCACGCTCGAGATGTTCGCGGCGAACTTGTAGGAACCAGTTTTCATCTCTTCAAGACTGCCCTGGTCGATGGGCATCATGACGCCCTCTTCGCCGGGCAGGACGCGCACTTCGCTGCTCACCTCTTCGGCTTCGCTGGCGGCGGGCATCGAACCGGCCATGCCGCTGGCGGCACTGGCAGCGCTGGCAGAGCTGCATCCGGCCAGCATCCCCAGAGCCAGAACGCCTGCAAGGAGCATCAGTTTCTTGTCGTTCGTCATATCAATACCTTCTTCCCTCTTCAATCATGTAAGGCTCTCATTATACCATAAATGGAGATTTGATGATGAAACCATCGTTAAATTCCGATGAATTCTTTTTGCACCGGCACAGTATACTCTTGTTTTTCGAAAAAGTAAACAACCAACTTGACGTAAGAAGGCGGATTCGCTACAATAAAAGCAAATCTTAACCTATTCTTAATTTAGAGAGGAAATTTCCGTGAAAATATTGAAAGTCAAATGTCTCGCCCCCACCCGGCTGGACAACTATCTGATGCAGCAATTCCCCGCGCTGAACCCGGGCCGTCTGAACAAGGCCCTGCGCGAAAATAAAATCAAACTGAATGGCAAAAAGCAGCCGCTCTCCACCCGCGTGATGGCAGGCGATGAGATCAAGCTGTTCATCCTTGACGATGTTCTGGACGCTGACAAGCGTGTGGACGGCCCGGCGTGGAAGAACGCCCGCGGCCCGGCGCAGGTGGTGTACGACTGCCCGCAGATCCTCATCGTCAACAAGCCCGCCGGCCTCGCCGTGGACGGTCCCGACGACGACACCCTGCTGAACCGCGCTCTGCTCTACCTCAACCAGCAGGGCGAGTACAAGGAGAATGACGTCTACACCCCCGCCCTCTGCCACCGCCTCGACACCGGCACCAGCGGCCTTGTCATCATCGCAAAGACGCCGGAGGCCGAGGAACTGTTCCTCGCCGCCATCAAGAGCCGCGAGGTGAAAAAGACCTACCTCTGCGTCACCTTCGGCCGTCCCACGCCCCCGGACGCCACCCTCGGCGGCTACTTGCTCAAGGACGCCGACCGCGGCATCGTGAAGATCGTGGAGGACAAGCAGCCGGGTGCCAAGGACGTGGAGACCCGCTACGAGACCATCGCCGTCTCCGGCCGTCTGGCCCTGCTCAAGGTGCAGCTCATCACCGGCCGCACCCACCAGATCCGCGCCCACATGGCAAGCATCGGCTGTCCCATCCTCGGCGACAGCAAGTACGGCAACAACACCGCCAACCGCGAACTGAAGCTCAAATATCAGGCCCTTTGTGCGTGGGAGCTGACCATGCCCCACTTCAACCAGCCCGATTTCGAGTTCCTCAGCGGCAAGACCTTCCATGCCCCGAAACCGTGGTACTATCAGCAGGTGCTGGATGGAACGCTGAAGTAATTTTTGATCATACAAACAAAAGCGGCGTCGCAGTTTCAGTCTGCGATGCCGCTTTTTGTTTACATATGATACCTTTCGTGTATCTTTTTGGCGTGTTCCATTTTCTGTTCTTCTGATACCTGTGTATAGGGATACAGTTCACGATAGTACCAGTCAATCATTTCGTCGGACAATAGGCTTCCATACGCTTCCGCATTTGCCTTTACGCTCGACAGAAGTTCTTTTCTTTGTACCACATAATAGTTATCCGTATTTTGTCTAATATCCATCAGCCTGCATTCGTCTCCGAACACAATGTAAGAGTAAATATTGACTCGTGTATCTCCCAAAACCCATTGAAGCGCCTTTATATGCGTATCATTCTGCCAGATTGGGTTATAAAATTTATACTTCTGGCTGCCGCCCTTTCCATCAGAAAAGCTTTGCGTCCAATATCTCTGATTCTCACTTCCGAATATCCAACCGCTGTAGTTTTTGGATTCAATCACATAGATTCCCGATTCATGAATCAGAATCAAATCCACTTCTGTAACGTCTCCATTTTCTGTCGGGAGATAGCAATTCGGAAGCATCGCCTTACAGCCGCTTAGTTTTTCCAGTGTGTCATAGATTTTGTTTTCGCCGCATTGACCTCTGTTCCGGCCTCCAAAGCTCACTATGACATAGCATATCAGGACAAGCACAATAACCCAAATCATAAATTTTAGACCCGCACCATATCCGGCGTGATCTCCTCGATGGAGTGTGCGCCGCACATCTGCATGGTGTCGGCCAGCTCACCGGCCAGCTTATCGATGTAGCACTTGACGCCTTCCTCACCGCCGCCGTAGACAGCCGTGACGAAGGGGCGGCAGATGAGCACGCCGTCCGCGCCCAGTGCCAGTGCCTTGAAAACGTCCACACCGGTGCGGATGCCGCCGTCCACCAGGACCTTGACGCCGGTACCCTTGAGGGCCGCGGCGATCTCAGGCAGGACTTCGGCGGTAGCAGGACACTGGTCGAGGACGCGGCCGCCGTGGTTGGATACCACGATGGCGGCGGCACCGGCCTCCTTGGCCTTGAGAGCACCCTTGACGGTCATGACGCCCTTGACGATGAATGGACGCTCGGCCAGCTTGACGATCTCAGCCAGCTCGGCCACGCTCTTGCTGCCGGCCGGAGGCGTCATATTCTTGAGGAAAGGCAGGCCGGCGGCATCCACGTCCATTGCCACGGCGAAGCAGCCGCTGGCCTTGGCCTGTGCCATCTTCTCCTTGATGGTGTCGATGTTCCAGGGCTTGATGGTCGGCACGCCGCAGCCATCGGCATTGCCGATGGCCTTGGTGGCCATGGTCATAACGTCAGGATTGGTGCCGTCGCCGGTAAAGGCAGCAATACCGCTCTCGGCGCAGGCGCGCACCAGCACGTCGTTGTAGGTCATGTCGGTGTAGACGTCGGAGTAGTGGAGGTTCACCGCGCCCACAGGACCGGCGAAGAAGGGGTACTTGAAGCTGCGACCGAACAGCTCCACGTGGGTGTCGGGAGTGCCGTTCTCGCAGAGGGTATCCATGTTCACACGGATGTCGGCCCACTTATTATAATTGCGGATGGCCGTATCGCCCACGCCCTTTGCGCCGGGGCCGGGGATCTGATTCTTGCAGGCCACGCCGTTGCACACCGGGCAGGCCTTGCAGTATTTGCCGATGCACTCGCGGGCATTGGCCAAAACATCTGAATAATTCATCTGTTTTTCCTCCTGAATTCCTTTTGTTTTCCGCAGAGTTTCCCGCTCTGCATGCTCTCTGCCCTCATCATAGCCCCGTTTGCCGCCTGCGTCAAGGGGTTCTTCGTCTCCTTTTCATTTTCAGTCATCGAAGCTGCGTCATTTTTGAAAAAATGCAAACTTTTTTGAAAAAATGCTTGACAAAAGACCTTCTTTCAGGTATTATAGTGGAGCGCTGAGGGCCGCGGCCCGAAGCACTGAGAATTGAAGATGTGGAAAGATGGCTGAGTTGGTCTAAGGCGCACGACTGGAAATCGTGTAACGTGTCAAAAGCGTTCTGGGGTTCGAATCCCCATCTTTCCGCCACAAAACCCAGAACCGATGGTTCTGGGTTTTTGTTATATCCAGAAGTTGAAAGGATGCTTGCTATGTCTGTCACCATCGCCATGCCCCGGATGAGCACTGACCCGGAGCTTACCACCGCACAGTCAAAATATGTGGAAAGTCTGGCCCGGGCCGGTGCCGAGGTACACTGGGTAGCGCTTTCCGACTCGGATGCCGCCGTGGCCGAGGCGCTGACCTGCGACGGACTCTTGCTGCCGGGCGGCGGTGACATGGACCCGGCCTTCTACGGGCAGGAGCGCATCCCCGTCTGCGGCGAGCCGAACCTTCTGCGGGACGCCGCCGAGCCGAAGCTGCTGCGGGCGTTCCTCGCGGCAGACAAGCCGGTGCTGGGCATCTGCCGGGGCATTCAGGTGATGAACGTCGTGCTGGGCGGCACGCTGTATCAGGACATCAAGCCTTTCGAGCATGTTCCCCACAATGACCACTGGGCGAAAGTCCATACCGTCACGGTGCGGCGGGGGACCCTGTTGTCCCGCCTGCTGGGGCAGGACACCGTGCTCGTCAACAGCCAGCACCATCAGGCGGCAGACCGCATTGCCCCCGAATTAGAAATAGCCGCCCTCAGCGAGGACGGCATTGTGGAAGCACTGGAAAAGCCGGACGCGCACTTCTGCCTCGGCGTCCAGTGGCACCCGGAGTGGCTCAGCGACGCAGACCCGGCACAGCAGGGGCTGTTTGGGGCGTTTGTTGAAGCCTGTGAAGGTTAAGTGTATCGCGCGCCTATGCGCGGGGTCAGTTTTCTCTTTCGGTCAAATGGCTATGCGCTCCGCGCGGGCCAGAGGCAGAGCTGGTTTTTTCTTTAAGCTGGTTCTCGCGCTGGTGGCGCGGGGCTGGTTTTTTCTTTTGGTCAAGCGGCTTGCGCTCCGCGCGGGCCAGAGGCAGGGAGGGGTGTTTCGAATCCCCCCTCCCTACCTCTGGACTCCACTCTCCCCGCAACGAGTTAAGGGCTTCTCGCCCTTAACGATTCCGAAGATGAGGTCGAAACGGAAAAAAGCTAGTCGCTGCGCTTAACGCTTTTTTCTCGTTTCTCCAATTTGCTGCTTCGCAGCAGACTTTACGCCCTTGCTGAACGTAAAGTTCTGCGAAAGCGTAACACCATCGGCGGAGCCGTAAACCGGAGAAGCCCAAAAAATGCGTTTAGCGAAGCGGCTAGCATTTTTGGGCTTCGACAACTCCTTCGGGATTATCAAGGGCGAGCAGCCCTTGATTCGTGCCTCCCGCGCCTCGAAAGTAGCGGGCGCTTTTCTGGTTCTCTTTTGGCGCGCAAAAGAGAACTTAGCCCCAATGCAAAAGCGCTCTGCCCCCGCGCCACCGGCGCGAGAACCAGTTCAAAGTTCCTTTAAGAACTCATCCAGCTCCCGCTGGTTCCGAATCAATACATATTTCTCCGGGTACTTTTCCCCGATCCTCTCCATCTTCGCCCACTTTTGCTTCGTGCGCCCATCGTGGAGGATCCAGCGGACAAATTCGGCATCTATCTTCTCTTCGCACCCGGGCGCAGACGACTCCCTCACACGGCCTTTGTTCTGCTGCCAGCGCCGTATCGCCCGCCAAAGGCAGACCAGCGGTGAAAACCAGAGCACGATGATTTTATCCGCGTCTTTCAGCCGACGGGCATAGCAGGTCTTGCTATAATTGCCGTCGATGACCCAGCCGCCTGCGTTCTCGTCGAGAAACTGCCGGACAATGGCTTCTTCCTCGGCGAAGGGCCGCTCCACCCAGCCGGGCAGGAAATGCACGGTATCCATATGGAGCACCGGCAGGCCGTATCTCTCCCCCAGGCGCTTTGCCAGCGTGGATTTCCCGCTGCCGCTGGTACCAAGTATCGCTATTTTCATCTCTGCCTCCTTTTACCTTATATAAGATGTATCAGACAGTATACGCTGACCGTCTGATAACGTCAAGTTCCGGCTTGACATTTCGTCCACCTGCTCGTATGCTATAATCATAGAGTCTATGACAGGAGGTCTTGCAGATGGCATCTCCAAAAAAACGTGTCAATCCGCTTTTTGTTGCTTTAGCGGTCGTGCTGATGGCCGTAGTGGTCGCTGTGGGTGTGGTCTTTTTCCAGCTGCACAGCAAAATCTCGGCTCTGCAAACCGGTGCATCCTTCACCTTCCGGTATGAGATAACGCCCAACAGCCCGGATAAGCCGCCGCTGCTGAACATCCTCGATCGGGTGAACGCTTCCAGCGGCAGTATCAGCGGCCAGTATGCGCCCGGAAAGCTGCAGCTCTCTTTCTACCAGCTCAACGAAGACGACTCCGTCAAGACGTCTCCCTTCACCCGGGTCTATATCGACTCGGAAGAGACGCTCTTCGACATCGGGCAGCTCTACACCGTTCTGCGTCAGGCTGTCACCGATAAACTCTCCATCGCAAGCGTTCTTCTGCCCGAGTGGAGCCTCGGAGACTACATCTCCCAGACGCAGGCTTCCGCCGTGCTGGGCGTCGAGACGAACAAGGTCGAGCTTCAGGAGCTTTCCGGCTTCACCCTCTCGCTCAAGGGGCTGAAAAAAGTCTCTCCTTCTGCCGCACGGGACGGCTACCGCTACTATCAGTTCCCCGCCGCAGCCGACGGCACGACCCTCGTGCTCGGCTTTTCGACAGACGCTCTCTTCTCGAAGACCACGCCCATCCATGTGCTGCTGACCATCCCGGACCACAACGTCCACATCCAGCTCACCGGCACGGTGACTTCTGCCAAGACGGTGCTCTCTCCCCCGGCTTCCCGGATGAGTGACGAGGACATCGCCACGCTGGCTCAGATACGCCAGAGCGTCGAGTCTGTCTGGAAGATGATACAGTCTGCCGCCCAGACTACAAACTGAATGATACAAAAAAGCAGACGCTTTGTGCAGCGTCTGCTTTTTTGTTTGCGATTATTTACCGGTCGAGGATACGGCCATCCACCGAGAAGGTGACGACATTCCAGGGGATGAACTTGCCGCTGTTCTTGAGGGCAGTGACGGCGGCGTGTTCGAGACCTCCGCAGCAAGGCACCTCCATCCGCAGGACGGTAACGCTCTTGATGTCGTTATTGCGGATGATCTCGGTCAGCTTCTCGCTGTAGTCCACGGCATCCAGCTTGGGGCAGCCGATGAGGGTAACATGGCCGCGCATGAACTCCTGATGGATGTTCGCGTAGGCGTAGGCGGTGCAGTCGGCGGCGATAAGCAGCTTGGCACCGTCAAAATAGGGTGCATTCACCGGCACGAGCTTGATCTGGCAGGGCCACTGGGCCAGCTGCGAGGGCTGGGCGGCGGCAGGAGCTGCAGCCGGTGCGGCCTGCTGGCGGTCAAACTGGCGCATAGCGCTGCCCGGGCAGCCGTGGAAGACGGGCTTTTCGGCAGCGGCAGCAGCCTTTTTCTGTTTGTTTTCCAGCACAGCCTGCTCATCGTAGGCAGCGGCCTCCCGCTCCTCGAAGGTGATGGCACCGGTGGGGCAGCCGGGCAGGCAGTCGCCGAAGCCGTCGCAGTAGTCGTCGCGCATGAGCTTGGCCTTTCCGTTCACGAGGCCGATGGCACCCTCATGGCAGGCAGTGACACAGGCACCACAGCCATTGCATTTTTCTTCGTCTATATGAATGATTTTACGTATCATATCCACACTCTCCTTTTCTTGATGGGCCTATTATAACAGATGCTTCGTCCTATTTCTGTTGTCATGACCACAAAGAGAGAGGAAGTTTTTCTCAGTAATGCACGACATTGCCCGCATTGCGGATGCGTGCCAGCACCGGCTCTGCCTCCGGACTGCGGAAATAGTCGAGGCTGGTCTTGGGCAGCAGCGTCTCGAGGGTATCCCAGTCGCCGCTCTGCAGGCACTGGCGGACGGTGGAAGCACTGATGGCCTTGCCGTTTGCTTCTTTGCGGGGTACAACAACACACTCGATACCCGCTTTGGGCAGCTGCTCGCACATGATCTGGTTGTAAAGCCCCGTCACCTGACTGGTAGGCTCCTCGCCCACATAGCGGGCAGTGATGTTCAGCGCCGCCGCGATTTTTGTAAAGACGGCGAGGTCCAGCCGGGCGTGGCCGTCGATGACAGCTGCCTCATCCTTCAGGAAGTAACTGGGGAAGGTGGCATTCGAGATGATGTAGGGGCCGCTGTCGTGGAGCACCACATTCGGCAGATGGGCCACGCCCGCCTCCACCAGCTTCCTGCGCACGGCAAAAGGCACGAGGCTGGCGTCCTCACTGACCACGAACAGGTGGAGCGTGTCGCAGGCGGCAGCAGCTTTTTCCACAAGATACTGATGACCGAGGGTAAAAGGGTTCGCGTTCATGACGAGGGCCGCACTTTTGCCCTCGGTCCTGGTCTTTTCCAGATCGCGCAGATAAGCCCCGAAGCCGTCGCGGCGGTTCTCCATGAAGACAAGGGTATCCTCCACCCGGGCGATCTCGTAGAAGCCGAGGTCGCCGAAAAACTTGGAGCTTTTTACCTTGGTGTAGAGAAACAGGTGCATATTCCCCCGCGCGCACTGCACCTCGATGAGGTGGGTGATGATCTGGTTCAGCAGACCCTCGCCCTGATGGGCACTGCTGACGGCGAAGCACCGCAGGGTATTGCCGAAGCAGCTGCCGGTGCCGATGACGTTGTATTCCTCGTCGAACATGGCGCAGATGTAGTCCAGATTGCCGTCGCGGCGGATGCCCTCCTGACCCAGCAGTGTATCGATTTGGGCCAGAACGGTTTTATCGGTCGGATAGACCTGCGAAATGGTATATTCACTCATCGATATTCCCCTCAGTAGTAACAAAATGGAGCAGCCAGGTCAGTGCCAGCAGGTCGGCACTGCCGCCGGGCGAGAGATTTTCCGCAATGAACCGGTCATCCAGCGCCGCGAGCGCATCTTTATCCGGGTAAGGTGTCTGGGCGAGAAGGGCTTTCAGCTCTTCGGTGAGGGCCAGCTGACGCTCCCGGCTCGAGCGGGCAATGATGTTGGTATCGGTGCTGTTGGCCAGGATGGCCAGCAGTGCGCCGCCGCCGACGCGGTCGAAGTCGTACCCCTTGGCAAGGCCCTCTTCCAGCACCGGCAGACCGACATTCAGCACCGTGGGAAGTCCGGCTTCCACCTGCCCCCGCACACCAGTGATACCGTACTGAATATAAAGCTTCTGGCCCACGGTGGCGGCGTTCTCGGCAGTGACGCCTGCAAAATCCTTCTCGGTCAGGCCCGCCGTCATTGCGGATACTTCCGCCAGAACGCGGGCTGCTTCGGCCCAGAGGGAGCGGTCGAGGCGTCCCAGCGCCGCGCAGACGATGCCCACCGAAAAGACCGCGCCCTTGTGGGTGTTGACGCCTCCGGTGGCGTCCAGCATCTCGCCCTCAGCCTCACAACCCAGAGGCCGCAGGGCCGCGAATGTCTCGGGCGCGGGCTGTTCCGCCGTCTCGCGGCCCGTCTGGGCGCAGGCTTCAAAATAGGGATAGAGCGCCGCGGCGCTGTCCATGAAGGTGAAGACGTCCATGTCTTTATGGCTTCCGCTGTTACGCCGGTCCACAAGGCCGGGCTTCGGGGTTGTGGTCACTTCGTAGAGCAGGGCGCGGACGGCCAGACGGGCCGCGTCGGCAATGTCCTGCGCGTCCCGGGCCTCGGTCAAGATCTCCGTCGTCTTTTCCTGCAGTTCGGCCACGGTATGGATGCGGCGGCTGCTGCACACCTTAGCAGGCCCGCCGCAGATGAGACAGCGGCGGCCTTCGAGGTTTAGCTCTTCTCTGTCCACTTTGAGGCCGTCCGGACGGATGACGTCCATGTCGAACAGCCGCCCCAGCGGGGTGGCGTCCTCGATGTCGGTGGTGAATTTCTTGATGGTCAGCGGGTCGGCGTCCAGCACATAGAACGCCTCGCAGCCGGTCACTTCCCGGACGGCGTCCTGATACAGCGGCGTCAGCTTTGCCCGCAGAAACTGCTGGCGCAGCAGCTGACGCCCCCGCGCAAAGCCCCGCCGGATGAGGGGCGAATCCTTTATCGGGCCGCAGATATTCATGGTAAAGCAGATGAGCGGCTTGTGGTACTGGGCCAACAGCTCCTGCTGATGCTGCACCCGGCGCTCCCGTGCATCCAGCATCTGGACCAGCGAAACAGTCGTTTCCATGTTTTTCTCCTCTCAGCGGTGCTTTTTGAGCATGTCCATAAAGAGCTGCACCTGCGGCAGGGCGGCTGCGTCTCTCTGGCAGAAAATATAGGTGCGCCGGACGAAGGGCTCACCGTTCTCGAAGGTGCAGGGCTTGACATATCCTTTGAAGTTATCCAGCGCCACTTCCGGCATCAGCGCCCAGCCAAGGCCCCGCTCCACCATCTCGCGGCAGACCATGATGTTATCCACCACAAAATTGCCCGCATCGTTGGTCACGCCGTTCTCGTAGCGCCAGCGGGCCATCTGGGCGCTGATGGTGGCGTCGCTGCTGTGGTCGATATAAAGGTAATCGGAGATGGGTCTGTCCTTGTTCTCCTCGCTGCAGATGAGGCAGATATTCTCCTGCGAGAGCAGGAACTGGGTGCCGTCCCACGGATACTCGCCCCGCAGCACTGCCACGTCCAGCGAAGAGTCCAGCATCTGCTGGTAGATGTTCCGGCTGTGGCCGGTAGCGATGTCGAGGCGTACCTTCGGGTAGGCTTTGTGGTATTCCGTCAGCACCTCGGGCAGACGGTAGTAGGAGAAGTTCACCGAGATGCCTGCCCGCAGGGTGCCGCAGGCTTCGCCCTGGATGGAAGCCAGCTGGCGGCGCATCTTTTCCATCTCGCGGGCGGCGGCGGCGCTGTGGAGCAGCACCTGTTCACCTGCCGGCGTGAAGCGGATGCCCTGCCGCGAGCGCAGCACGATCTCCACCCCCAGTTCCTGTTCCAGCGCCTTGATGCGCTTGGACAGTGCCGACTGGGTCATGTACAGTTTGTCCGCTGCGTGGGTGATGTTGCGCGTCTCGTCCAGCGCGTGCAGCAGCTCGTAATCTTTTTCGTCCATCGTAGCTCTCCCTCTATTGCCCTTTATTTTTCTTATCATTCCTGTTTGCGCTTCATCCAGGCGCATTTTGCTCAGATTCCATATCTGTTATTCATAATACAACAGATTACAGCAAATGAAAAGGGGGATATTCGCCTTGATTTTCCCGAAAGTCCATTCCAAGATGGAATAATTAAGCACTTTTCTTGCAGTTCTCTTAACTCTGCCTTAATTCCATCTTAATGCGGTGTTGTTGTACACAACATCTTCATTTTTTCTCTGCCGACGGGCGGTCTTCCTCCCGCAGTACAGAAAACGCAGATCTCTTTTCATTTTTGCCTGAAAAAACCAGTAAAAGTCCAGTTTATTGGACATTATTTGTATTATTATAAAAACATGAAAATACTCGTTTCTTTCTTCTTTGGCACATTGCAGATTTTTCCGTCTGCTTTTTGTGCAAAGTCCCAGAATTTTTCGTCGAAAAGCGCGTTTTGTTGACAGCCGCTTTTTGAAAAGCGTATCCTTATTGCAAATCAGAGTCAGGAGATCATTTTATGGAGCACTCCACACGTCTCGCCCACATCAGCGAGGACGGCAACCGCACCCAGACCGTCTATGACCATCTCGCCGGCACTGCCAGGCTGGCCGGTTCTTTCGCAGTCCCCTTCGAGGCGCAGAGTGAGGCCGAATTTGCCGCGTGGCTCCACGACGTCGGCAAATACAGCGACGCCTTCCAGCTGCGGCTCAAAGGCGGCCCCAAGGTGGACCACTCCACCGCCGGAGCGCAGGAGGCCTGGGTTCGCCAGCATCTCCACACCGCCTTTGCCGTGGCCGGACACCACAGCGGCCTGCCCGACGGCGGGAGCCCCGCCGATGACCCGGGCGACGCCACCTTATATGGCCGGAGCAAGAAGCCAGCAGACCCCTACGACGGCTGGCAGGAAGTAACGCTCCCCGCCTCGACGCCGCCCGCGTGGGCCTGCGCCGACCCGCTGAGCCTCGCGTTCTTCACCCGGATGCTCTACTCCTGCCTTGTGGACGCCGACTTCATCGACACCGAGACCTTCATGGACGGCAAGGCCGCACCCCGGGGCAGCGGTACGGACATCGCCGCGCTGCGGAACATCGTCTCGGCACAGGCGCAGTGTTATCTCAGGGCCGAGTCGCCCTCGCCCGTCAGCGTCCAGCGCAACACCGTCCTCCGCGCCTGTCTCGAGAAAGGCGCTCACGGCCCGCAGGGGCTCTACACCCTAACCGTACCCACCGGCGGCGGCAAGACCTTCGCCTCCCTCGCCTTTGCGCTGGAGCACGCCGCCGCCCAGAAAATGAAGCGGGTCATCTATGTCATTCCTTATATGTCCATTATCGATCAGACCGCCGCCGTCTTCTCGGGCCTGCTGGGCGCAGAAAATGTTCTGGCCGACTTCTCCAACGCCGAGTACAAAACTGTTGAGCAGGACGACCTGACCCCCGCCCAGTACCGTCAGATGCTGGCCAGTGAAAACTGGGATGCCCCCGTCGTGGTGACGACGGCGGTGCAGTTCTTCGAGTCGCTCTACGCCAACCGCAGCAGCCGCTGCCGCAAGCTCCACAACATCGCCGACAGCGTCATCATCTTCGACGAGGCGCAGACCCTCCCGGGCGACTATCTTGCCCCCTGCGTCAGTGCCATCGCCCAGCTCATCCAGCATTACCACTCCACGGCCGTCCTCTGCACGGCCACCCAGCCTGCCCTTGAGCCGCTGTTCCGGCGCTTTGCACCTGAGCTCCACCCACAGGAGATCACGCCCGACGCGGCCCGCCTCTACGAAGTGCTCCGGCGCACCACACTGCAAGACCTTGGCACCCTGCCGCAGGAGGAGTTCGCCGCCCGGCTGGCCCGGCACCCGCAGGTGCTCTGCGTGGTCAACCGCCGCAAGACGGCCCAGCAGCTCTACGCTGCTCTGCCCGCCGAGGGCAGCTACTGCCTGACCACCCTGCTCTGCGCCGCTGACCGCCGCCGTCAGCTGGACGACATCCGCCAGCGACTGAAAGAGGGTCTGCCCTGCCGGGTGGTGTCCACCTCTCTTATCGAGGCGGGCGTGGACGTGGATTTTCCCGTCGCTTACCGCGAGCAGTGCGGTCTTGACTCGCTCTTACAGACTGCCGGGCGCTGCAACCGCGAGGGGCGGCAGGGCACAGAGGAAAGCATCGTCTACCGGTTCCGGCTGGACGAGTGTTCCACGCCCCAGATGCTCAGGCAGAATGTCAGCGCGCTGGACTACACCGCCCGGCATCAGGACACACTGGACACTCCCCGGGCCATTCAGCTCTACTTCAACGAGCTTTCCGACCTTCGCGGCCCCGACGCCGTGGACAAGCACGGCATTCTGGATGCCTTTCTCCGGGGCATCCGGGGCTGCCAGTTCCCCTTTGCACAGGTGGCGGAGGAATTCCGCCTCATCGAGAATGCTGCCCGCACGGTCTATCTGCCCGTCGGCGAGGGCGCAGCCCTCTGTGAACAGCTGCGCAACGGTCATGTTACCCGGACGCTGCTGCGGAAGCTGGGCGTTTACAGCGTCTCCTGCTATAAGGACCAGTTCGACAAGCTCGACGCCGCCGGGGCGCTGGAACTGCGGCCCGATGGTTCCGCCATCCTCACCAACACCAGCTGCTACAGTGAAAAGACCGGCCTTGCCATGGATGTGGAGACGGGCATCGGCCTTTACTTCTAAAAGAAAGAGGTGGTTTCAATGACCGATATTCATCTTAGTCTGAAAATTCAACTTCACCCGGAAAGGAGGCGATGCTGATGTCCATGCTCATTGAAGTATGGGGCGACTATGCCTGTTTCACTCGTCCGGAAATGAAGACAGAGCGTGTGAGCTACGACATGATCACTCCATCCGCTGCGCGGGGCCTTGTGGAGGCCATCTACTGGCACCCCGGGCTGCGTTATACGGTCGACCGCATCTATCTGCTCAAGCCCTTCGGCCTTGACCCCGAGGATGAAGCGTCCACCGAGGAATACACCCAGCGGCCCATCCGGTTCACCAACATCCGGCGCAACGAGGTCAAGTCCACCCTGCTGTCCTCCGCCGCCCTCAGTGCGGCCAAAGGCGGCACACCGCCGGTGCTCTACACCTCGGAGGACATCCAGCAGCGGGCCGCGATGGTCCTGCAGGACGTCCACTACGTCATCGAGTGTCATTTCGATTTGACGGACAAGGCCGCCCCCAGCGACAATCCCGGCAAGTTCCAGGACATCCTGCGCCGACGCCTGCGCAAAGGTCAGTGCTATCACCAGCCCTGTTTCGGGTGCCGGGAGTTCCCGGCCAACTTCCGGGAGTGGCCGGGCGACAGCATTCCGGCACTGAAGGTCTCGCAGGACCTCGGCTTCATGCTCCACAGCCTCGATTACTCTGATTCGGCCAACATCCGCAGCCAGTTCTTCCGCGCAAAGCTGGTGGACGGCGTGATGGAATGCCGGGACGTGGAGGTGTTTACATGATACTCCAAGCACTCACCGCCTATTATGAGCAGCTTCTGGCCCAGGGCAGAGTGGAGGCCCCCGGCTGGGACAGTCGCTTCAAAGTCAGCTATGAACTGCGCCTCGGCCCCGACGGCCAGCTCCTCGCCCTCAACGACCTGCGGCAGGAAGTCCCCAAGGGCAAAAAGACCGTCATCGCCCCCCGTGAGCTCCCTGTCCCCCACCGGGTCAAGCGCGCCTCCGGCGTCGCCGCGAACTTTTTGTGCGACAATACGTCCTATCTGCTGGGCGCAGACGAAAAGGGCAAGCCCGAGCGTTCCCGCCAGTGCTTCGAGGCTTGCGCCGCCCTTCACCACAAGGTGCTCGACGGCGTGGACTCCCCTGCCGCCAAAGCCATCCTCGCCTTTTTTGACAGCTGGGAGCCGGATACCGCCCCCACCCACCCGCTGCTGGCAGAGCAGTGGGCCGACCTGAACAACAACGCGAACCTTATATTCGGCTACGAATCCCCCGACAGCGCCCACTGGCTGGCCACTACAGATGACGCCATCCGGACCGCATGGCAGTCCGCCTTTGACACCTCCGATGCAGACGCCGAGACGGCCCGCTGCCTTATCACCGGCAAAGAAGCCGGCATCGCCCGCATCCACCCCGCCATCAAGGGTGTGATGGGCGCACAGGCCGCCGGTGCGGCGCTGGTCTCCTTCAACGCACCCGCTTTCTGCTCCTATGGCCATGAGCAGGGTGCCAACGCCCCCGTCAGCGAGTACGCGGCTTTCGCCTACACCACGGCCCTCAATCTGCTGCTGGCTGACCGGAACTGCTGTCAGCGCATCGGCGACACCACCATCGTCTGCTGGGCCGAAAACGCCGCCCCTGCCTACCCAAACGCCATGCTGATGTTTTTCTGCGGCGGTGCCGAGGCACACGGCGTCTCGGAAAGCGACCTTGCCGCCGCACTGAAAGCCCTTTCTCAAGGACGCCCTGTCTCCTTCCTCGATGACAAGCTGGACCCGAACCAGAACTTCTATGTGCTGGGCATCTCACCCAACGCGGCCCGGCTCTCCGTCCGGTTCTTCCTGCGCAACAGCTTCGGACAGTTTGCCAAAAATCTGCAGGACCACGCCGACCGGCTCCGCATCACCCGCCCCGCCTTCGACAAGCGGGAAAGCCTGTCGGTCTGGGCGCTGGCACAGGAGACGGTCAACCAGAGATCCCGGGACAAAAATCCATCGCCCCAGCTGGTGGGCGATCTGCTCCGGGCCATCCTCACCGGCGGACCCTATCCCGCCACCCTGCTCAACGGCGTGACCCTCCGCATCCGGGCCGAACGGGAAGTCACCCGAGGCCGCGCCGCCATCCTGAAAGCCTATTATCTCCGCAACTACCCCACCGAGCTCAACAAGGAGGTATTTACCGTGAGCCTGAACGAAAGCAGCAATGTCCCCTATGTTCTGGGGCGTCTCTTCTCTGTGCTGGAGACGATCCAGAGCGTCGCTAACCCCGGCATCAACGCCACCATCAAAGACCGGTACTTCAACTCGGCCTGTGCCACCCCGGCAACGGCCTTCCCTACGCTGGTCAAGCTGGCTCAGAAGCATCTGCAGAAGATGAGCACCCCCAACGAGGTGCATTTCAGCAAACAGCTCACCGAGCTGATGGCCCAGCTGCCCGAGACAGGCTTCCCGGCGCGGCTCAGCCTGCCGGAGCAGGGTGCCTTTGAGATAGGCTACTACCACCAGACCCAGAAACGCTACGCCAAAAAGAATGAGGAGGAATAAACCATGTCTGAGCCCATCAAGAACCGCTATGATTTCGTCATCCTGTTCGACGTCGAGAACGGCAACCCCAACGGCGACCCCGATGCAGGCAATATGCCCCGCATCGACCCCGAGACGGGCTACGGTCTGGTGACCGACGTCTGCCTCAAGCGAAAGATCCGCAACTATGTCGAGACCCTGAAAGAGGACGAAAAAGGCTACCGCATCTACATCAAGGACGGCGTTCCCCTCAACCGCAGCGATGCCGAGGCCATCAAAACTCTGGGCATCGATCCCGACCTGAAAGCCGCCAAAAAGGCCGACCCCGACATCGATGCCAAGCTGCGGGACTATATGTGCGAGAACTACTTCGACATCCGCACCTTCGGTGCCGTCATGACCACCTTCGTTAAGGGTGCGCTGAACTGCGGTCAGGTGCGCGGCCCCGTCCAGCTGAGCTTTGCCCGCTCGGTGGATCCCATCGTCCCGCAGGAAGTCACCATCACCCGCGTGGCCATCACTACCGAGGCCGATGCCGAGAAGAAGGGTACTGAGATGGGCCGCAAGCACATCGTGCCTTACGCCCTCTACCGCGCCGAGGGCTATGTCTCGGCCAATCTCGCCCGGAAGACCACCGGCTTCTCCGAGGATGATTTGAAACTTCTGTGGACTGCCATTCTGAACATGTTCGAGAACGACCACAGCGCTGCCCGGGGCAAGATGGCCGTGCGGGAGCTCATCGTGTTCAAGCACGATTCTGAGCTGGGCAATGCCCCGGCCTATAAGCTCTTCGACTCCGTCGCCGTCCAGCGCAAGCCCGATGTGGACGCCGCCCGCAGCTACCGCGACTACACCGTCACGGTGGCAGACACTCTGCCGGAAGGAGTCACCTGCGAGAGGCTGTCCTGATGGGCGGCGCAGACGACTGGCTGCCCCTGTCGGGCATCCAGCACTTCTGCTTCTGCCGCCGCCAGTGGGCGCTCATCCATCTGGAACAGCAGTGGGCGGAGAACCGCCGCACCGTCGAAGGCCAGCTCGACCACGCCCGCTGCCATGACACAAACCAGACCGAACGGCGCGGCGGCCTGCTCATCACCCGAGGGATGCAGGTGGTCAGCCGTCGGCTTGGCCTGAGCGGAAACTGCGATGTCGTCGAGTTCCGGGCCGACCCGGAGGGCATCCCCCTGCAAAGCACGGAAGGGCTTTGGAAGCCCATGCCTGTCGAGTACAAGCATGGCCGCGCCAAGGCCAGCGACGCTGATCGGCTGCAGCTCTGCGCACAGGCCATGGCGCTGGAAGAGATGCTGGTGTGCAGCATCCCGGAGGGTGCGCTCTTCTACGAAGAGACGCGGCGGCGGGAGGTCGTGCCGCTGACCGAAGAACTGCGCCAGATCACCCAGAAGATGGCCGACGAGATGCACGCCTATTTTGCCCGGGGCTATACCCCCAAGTCGAAGCCCGGCACCCACTGCAACGCCTGCTCCCTCAAAGAGCTCTGCCTCCCCGTGCTGTATCAGCGTGCCGACCCGAAAGCCTATCTCCGCGCCCATCTGGACGAGATGCAGGAGGCCGCGCCATGAGAAAGTTTTTGAACACGCTCTACGTCCTCAACAAGGACGCCTACCTTTCCCTCGAGGGGGAGAACATCGTCCTACTCTGCAACAAGGCTGAAATTGGCCGGGTCCCGCTCCACACGCTGGAAGGCATCGTCTGCTTCAGCTATCCCGGCGCAAGCCCTGCCTTGATGGGTAAATGCGCCAGCCTCGGGGTCGATTTGAGCTTTTTCAGCCCGCAGGGCCGCTTTCTGGCCCGGGCCGTAGGCGAAGAGCGGGGCAACGTCCTGCTGCGGCAGACCCAGTACCGCATCGCAGACAGCGAGGCAGAGAGCTGTCTCTATGCGCGCAATTTCATCCTGGGCAAAGTCTATAACGCCCGCTGGGTGCTGGAACGGGCCACCCGCGACCACCCTCAGCGGGTGCCGGTGGAACAGCTCAAGCGCACCAGCGCCCAGCTGGCGGCGGCGCTGCCCCTTATCGAGCAGTGTGACGACCTCGACCAGCTTCGCGGTCTGGAGGGCGAGGCGGCACAGCGGTATTTCGACTGCTTTGATTCACTCATCCTGCAGCAGCACGATGATTTTTCTTTCGCAGGCCGGAGCCGCCGCCCGCCACTGGACAACACCAATGCCCTGCTCTCTTTCGCTTATTCGCTTCTGGCCTCCGACTGCACGGCGGCTCTTCAGAGTGTGGGCCTCGACCCCTACGTCGGCTTTCTCCACCGCGCCCGGCCCGGGCGCAGGAGCCTCGCCCTCGACCTCATGGAAGAGCTGCGTGCAGTTTATGCCGACCGCTTCGTGCTCTCCTGCATCAACCAGAAAATCATGACGCCGAAGCATTTCCAGAAGCAGGAGAACGGGGCCGTCCTTCTCACCGATGAGGGCCGCCGCGCCTTTCTGGGCGGGTGGCAGACCCGCAAGCAGGAGACTATCACCCACCCGTTCCTGAACGAAAAGCTTCCGTGGGGCCTCGTGCCTTATGTGCAGGCTCTGCTTCTGGCCCGCACCCTGCGGGGCGATATGGAGCTTTACCCGCCATTTTTCTGGAAGTGAGGGATGTGTATGCTGGTCCTTATCACCTACGACGTCAATACCGAAACTCCTGCCGGGCGCAAACGTCTGCGCAAAGTCGCCAAGCGCTGTGTGGACCACGGCCAGCGGGTGCAGAACTCCGTGTTCGAGTGTCTGCTGGATGCCGCGCAGTATGCCGTTCTCAAGGCGGAGCTGACGTCTCTCATCGACCCTGCGCTGGACAGTCTGCGCTTCTACCAGCTGGGCAACAACTATAAGAGCAAGGTGGAGCATATCGGCGTTCATCCGCCCTTCGAGCAGGACGGCCTGCTGTTGTTCTGAGTTTCCCACCCCGGTGCGAAGGGCGAGTTCTCAGTATTTTTCCGGCACCTTCGCACCGGATTTTTGTGTCATTTTGCATGATTTGGATAGCTCTTTGACCCGTTGTAAATCAAGGCTCTTCTAAATTCGTGCAGAATGTTGTATAATTTGTTTGAAAATAGAGATTTTGTCTCTGTTTTTGCTGTCGCCCTCCTCGCGGAGGGCGTGGATAGAAATCTGCAGGGCGGGGTTGACGGCCACCGCCGAGGTAATGTCGCCCTCCTCGCGGAGGGCGTGGATAGAAATAACGCCGAGCAGTGCAAGGTGAACTCCGGCTCCATGTCGCCCTCCTCGCGGAGGGCGTGGATAGAAATAGCTTCAAACGGAACCGCTGCCCCAGCAGTCTGCGGTCGCCCTCCTCGCGGAGGGCGTGGATAGAAATATCAGCCTATGGCCATACTGTCCTATAACGCCCAGTCGCCCTCCTCGCGGAGGGCGTGGATAGAAATAAGTTCTGGGGCAACAATACCTGCGCATACCCCTCGTCGCCCTCCTCGCGGAGGGCGTGGATAGAAATTCAAAATCGCAACTTTTTTGAAAATAGGGCTTGAGTCGCCCTCCTCGCGGAGGGCGTGGATAGAAATACTTACACTGACCCTGCCAGCGGCGAAGCAGACAGGTCGCCCTCCTCGCGGAGGGCGTGGATAGAAATCAGTCGTAGATGGGATAGAACTTGCCGCCGCGAGGTCGCCCTCCTCGCGGAGGGCGTGGATAGAAATCCGAATCTGCTCATCCAGACCGATGCCGAGCAGCGTCGCCCTCCTCGCGGAGGGCGTGGATAGAAATTACGCAAAGGGCACTAAGGCCCAGCTCGTCGGTGTCGCCCTCCTCGCGGAGGGCGTGGATAGAAATCTCAATGCGAAACGCCCGGCGGCTGTATCGTCAAGTCGCCCTCCTCGCGGAGGGCGTGGATAGAAATGTACAGTCCTGCCTGCTGCGCTGCTGCTGCCCGGCGTCGCCCTCCTCGCGGAGGGCGTGGATAGAAATATTGAAATCTCCTTTTCTTTCAGAAAAACAACCGGGGTCGCCCTCCTCGCGGAGGGCGTGGATAGAAATACGAGTGTGTCACCGATGACTACATATCCAGCGGTCGCCCTCCTCGCGGAGGGCGTGGATAGAAATAAGAAGAAGATTTGGATGATTTGACCCGAAGCAGGTCGCCCTCCTCGCGGAGGGCGTGGATAGAAATGATGCTATCCTCATAGACAGCAAAGTTGATAACAGTCGCCCTCCTCGCGGAGGGCGTGGATAGAAATAGATCACCTCCAATCTTGTAGGTCTTGCTCTGCGTCGCCCTCCTCGCGGAGGGCGTGGATAGAAATCTGGCTCAAAGATGACCTCTACAATGATGGCTATGTCGCCCTCCTCGCGGAGGGCGTGGATAGAAATATGGTCATACGGATGGTGCCGGACAAGCCCCGGGTCGCCCTCCTCGCGGAGGGCGTGGATAGAAATTCCATGACTGAGGAGAAGAACGAACTGCTCATCGGTCGCCCTCCTCGCGGAGGGCGTGGATAGAAATCTCGTGTTATTGCCGGGAGTGCGGCGGGAAAACGGGTCGCCCTCCTCGCGGAGGGCGTGGATAGAAATTGGAACAGCCCTTCAAGAACTACAACGGCGCCGTGTCGCCCTCCTCGCGGAGGGCGTGGATAGAAATATTTCCCGGGCGTCAAACCCGCCGTCTGCCGTCGTCGCCCTCCTCGCGGAGGGCGTGGATAGAAATACCCTCGTACTGGTCAAAGGCGACGGAAGCGCCGGTCGCCCTCCTCGCGGAGGGCGTGGATAGAAATAACAATAAGGCCATCCCTGACCTTATGAAAATGGTCGCCCTCCTCGCGGAGGGCGTGGATAGAAATTCAATGGTATTTCCCTTCAGCTTCACAGGTTTCAGTCGCCCTCCTCGCGGAGGGCGTGGATAGAAATTGCATAAAGGACAACCGCCGTGCAGTAGAAGCCCTGTCGCCCTCCTCGCGGAGGGCGTGGATAGAAATTTCACGCTCCCATAAGGGCTGCTGCGTGTGTACCGTCGCCCTCCTCGCGGAGGGCGTGGATAGAAATATCCATGCTTGGCTCAAGCTCGGTACGCTTGTATGTCGCCCTCCTCGCGGAGGGCGTGGATAGAAATACGTTTTGTCGGTGCCGTCAAAACACCCGGCGGCGGTCGCCCTCCTCGCGGAGGGCGTGGATAGAAATTGCGCAAACGGAGCCGGGATGCTTATATGGGCATGTCGTCCTCCTCGCGGAGGGCGTGGATAGAAATTGAGCTGAAGAAGCTGCTTGTGCAGCTCACCCAAGTCGCCCTCCTCGCGGAGGGCGTGGATAGAAATCCGACAAGGAGCCAGTAAGCAAAATCCGGTTGGAGTCGCCCTCCTCGCGGAGGGCGTGGATAGAAATACAGCAGCTTTGCCACGATGCAGGGCTGTCGCTGGTCGCCCTCCTCGCGGAGGGCGTGGATAGAAATCTTGCTGAACGTGTAGTAGTAGGAAGCGGACAGGTCGCCCTCCTCGCGGAGGGCGTGGATAGAAATTGTGCCGCTGCGATGACCTGAGAAAGCGCACTCTGTCGCCCTCCTCGCGGAGGGCGTGGATAGAAATTTGACAGCAGTGCGCATGGCGGTGATTGTAGAGGGTCGCCCTCCTCGCGGAGGGCGTGGATAGAAATTTCGATCTTCTCGCGCAGATGGAACGGCTCATAGGCGTCGCCCTCCTCGCGGAGGGCGTGGATAGAAATCGGCCAGCCTGACCCTCCAGACCCGCCGCAGAACGTCGCCCTCCTCGCGGAGGGCGTGGATAGAAATAAGCCCCACAGGCGGCACCACACCGGCAGCACGTCGTCGCCCTCCTCGCGGAGGGCGTGGATAGAAATTTGTCAGTCATCTCTCAGCCCTCCTCGCTCACGCCGTCGCCCTCCTCGCGGAGGGCGTGGATAGAAATCATGATGCCAGCAAAGCAGGTGCGGACGGGGTATGGTCGCCCTCCTCGCAGAGGGCGTGGATAGAAATCATGATGCCAGCAAAGCAGGTGCGGACGGGGTATGGTCGCCCTCCTCGCAGAGGGCGTGGATAGAAATTCGTTGCTGCCCCGCTCCCAGGAGGAATACGGGTGGTCGCCCTCCTCGCGGAGGGCGTGGATAGAAATACGTCGGTCAGTGCTGCCAGCGATTCCGCTGCCGGTCGCCCTCCTCGCGGAGGGCGTGGATAGAAATAAGAACCTGCTGCACCCCAAAAAGGAGGACTGACGTCGCCCTCCTCGCGGAGGGCGTGGATAGAAATGGCAAGAAGTTTGGCTTCGCACTGGATGTTCTCACGTCGCCTTCCTCGCGGAGGGCGTGGATAGAAATACCGCATAACCCCACTGGAAAACGCCATCACGCAGTCGCCCTCCTCGCGGAGGGCGCAGGTAGAAATCGACACAAAAATATGGTAAACTCTTATTAAGTTGTTGCCATGCGCTCTCTAAGGAACTGAGTATTTTGACCTACAATTCCGTCTCTTAAAGACGTTGGTTGAAATCAGTTTGTGTTCCCCGGTGCATTCTTCGACTTGAAGTCGCTCCTATTTGAGGGGTGTGGATAGAATAACATAATAATCATATCGCGGTTCTCAAAGGCGTAACCAAGACGTCCTCTTCACCGAGGGCGCAGATAGAAATTGTCACAACCACGCCGGTCTTTTCAGCATCAAGGTTGCCCTCCCCGCAAAGGGTACGGATAGAAATCAGTTTCCACCTCGAATCGGGCATCGCCACAATTTTTCCAAAAAGGAGTTTTCCATGCATACCGTTCCCCTTACCCATCAGCTCGTCACCATCCAGGACGACTTTGACCTCGACAAAATCATCGAAAGCGGCCAGTGCTTCCGGCCGCAGAAACTGGCCGACGGGCGCTACCGTTTTCTTTCCGGCGGCGCACTCCTTTATCTGACTCCGCTGGGCGCTGGGCAATACGACGCTGCATGGTATGGCTCAGATTGGGAGTGCTGGGCCAACTACTTTGATTTGGGCCGGAACTATGCCGCGCTGCGGTGCAGCTTGGCGGGACAGAGCAGCTATCTGGACAAATCGCTCGAATTTGGGCAGGGCATCCGAATCCTGCATCAGGACCCATGGGAAATGCTCATCACCTTTCTTATCTCCCAGCGCAAGAGCATTCCGGCCATCCGCACCGCCGTAGAACGCCTTGCCCGGTGCTGCGGCGAACCGCTCAGTGCCGAAGGCGATGAAGTCTTCCTCTTCCCCACCCCGCAGCAGCTCTGCGGCCTCTCTGGAGCGCAGCTGATGGGCTGTGGTCTGGGCTACCGCACCCGTTACATCCAGAACGCTGCCGCACAGGCTTCCAGCGGCACACTCGACCTCGGTGCTCTGGCGGCGCTGCCCGACGACGCTCTCTTTTCCCGCCTCCTCGAGCTGGACGGCGTCGGCAAAAAGGTAGCAAACTGCGTCTGCCTCTTTGGCTATGGCCGTACCGCGATGGCTCCCATTGATGTTTGGATACAGCGACTCATTGATGAGGAATTCGGCGGCCGCGACCCTTTTCCTTCCTATGGTCAGCAGGCTGGCATCGTACAGCAGTACCTGTTCTACTACAAGCGCAGCACCCGCCGCAGCGTCGCTCACAAAAAATAAAAAAGTTATTGACAACTCTCCTTTTGGCTGGTATAATAATATGCGTCGTCAGGAATGACACGCCAGCTATGGGGGATTAGCTCAGCTGGGAGAGCGCTTGCATGGCATGCAAGAGGTCAGCGGTTCGATCCCGCTATTCTCCACCAAAAAAGCACTGTACTTCGCATGAAGTACGGTGTTTTTCTTTTTTCGAGGCCAAATTTTTGGGGATGCATTGAGTTGCCTGCATGTCTTTTGGGCTTTTGCGGAAAACCGGGATGTTCCCTCAGATAAGCGGGTCTGCCTCATAACAAAAGAGACCGCTGTACAGCAAGCTGCTGCACAGCAGTCTCTTCTTCTTTTTTAGCTCCGCGGGATGGCCATTCGTCGCTCTGCTTTCTTTACGAGCCATGCTCCCGTCCATCCACAGGCAGCTCCCAAAATGACACCACCCAGAATATCCGTCGGGTAATGGACACAGAGGTACATCCGCGAGAATGCGATGAGAACGCCTACCGGCAGAGCCGCCATCGCCCACTGCTTTTTCCCGGCCAGCCAGAGGGCTGTCACCGAGGCGAAGGACGCCGCCGTATGGCCCGAAGGGAAGGAGAAATCGTCCGGGTGCGGGATAAGCAGCTGTACCTCCGTGAGAATGTCGCATGGACGGACGCGGGCCACCAGCGGCTTGAGAAGAAGATTGCAGAGGACAGCGTCGATGAGGAGCGCCGCAGCCAGCACGCAGCCGACCCGCCGCGTTTTGCGGAACACCAGCAGCAGCGCTGTCAGCGTCACCCAGAGAATACCGGAGTCTCCCAGACGGGTAATAAAACCCATGCTTCCATCCAGCATGGGGCTGTGCAGGGATTGCAGGGCGGTCAGGAAGGTGAGTTCGGCGTTCATAAAGCTCCCTCTTTCTCGTTTCGTTGTGTACAGGATACCAGAAGTTTATGAACAGAAAAGCACAAAGTCTTAAACAGTAGTTAAAACAGTCAGCCCCGCCGCTGAGTTTTGCAGCATTTCAGCTCCCGGCGTTCCTGATGGACAAGGGAAAAATTAAAAAGAAAAGCAGCCTGAAATTTTCATCTCAGACTGCTTTCACTATGCCGGTGGTGGGGGTCGAACCCACACGTGTTATTAGCACAAGGGATTTTGAGTTTTCGTCACCGTCGCTCATCTGGTGTCATCCAGTGCTATCTAATGATACTCCGTTCCCTGCTCGAATTTCGATTTTCACACATCTTCGTTCAATAAAACATCAAATCTTCGATTTTTCGTTACGTTTTCCCTCTGCTCCAATTCTTTGATTTGGAACGTCAAAAAGAAAATTGGAGGGATATTTAGGAGGGATGCAGAGCTAAACGCCCCTCTGCTTAGACACAAAACGAAAGGAAAGTCAAGGATGATGAACAAAATTCAAGTAAAAGAGCTTTATGAGAAAATGTTTGCAAGTTATCCCGATGTTCTCACCGTGGAGGATGCAACAAAATTATTGGGCTTCAAAAGCCAGACCGCCGTGATACGGCGGGTGCATCAGCACAGGATTCGCAGTCTAAAAGTTGGCCGTTCCTTCATGATTCCGAAGGAATATCTCATCGACTTTCTCTTGGATGATTGAATCTGGTCACAGTATACTACAGAGCGCACCACTTTTTCAACAGGAAAGGGGGTGTGCTTTTTTACCCCATCAACGGCCCAAAATCATATCCATCATCGATTACTTTTTTCACAGCTCCATTCCAAAAGCGCAAGCCTGCATCGGTCACATCATTAGGATACATATAGTTTGAAGGAATATTATCATAATTACTCCACAATCTAAGCAATGTTCTTGGAATAATAAATGTTGCCGCTTGATATGCAGATAGCCTTCCAAGTTCTTTTCGGGAATTTGAAGTTTTCATCATAAATGCCTGTTGAGTATGTGGACGCAAAAAATTTGATGGTTTTTCACGCAAGTCGATAATTTTCACTTTTGTATCATCATTTGGAACGGCAATCACATAAACATAACCGACATCTTCATCAAAGCGTTGTTCTCGATCATCCTTTATGAAAGAGCGGTCATATGCAAACCAAAGGGCCGTTTGAATGTTATGCCATCAACTCCATCTGGAGCATCGTGGGGTACACGGTGCTGCTCTGCTTCACATTATTCAAAACCAGCGCCGTAGCCAAAAGCATTCTGGGCGCTCACTGATAGGGGGATGAAAATTTGGCTGCATATATCTCTGTGCCGCGCGACCTGACCAAGGTGAAGTCCAAAGTCGCCTTTAACCTGACCGCACGGCAGCTTATCTGTTTCGGCGCAGCGGCAACCGTAGGTGTGCCGTTGTTTTTCGTCCTGCGGGACACCGCAGGTAATTCCGGCGCAACGCTCGGCATGATGGCGGTGATGCTCCCGATGTTTTTCTTGGCCATGTACCAGAAAAACGGCCAGCCCGCCGAAAAGCTCCTGATGTACTACATCCGGGCGCGCTTCCTGCGCCCGAAAGTACGTCCGTACCAGACCCACAACTATTACGCACTGCTCATGAAGGGAGATGAAGTCCGTGAAACTGTTCCCGAAAAAGAATAAGGACGGCAAAAAGCCGCCCAAGCCTGCCGTTCCTCACACGGCGCAGGAGAGCATCCCGATGCAGCGGATGTTCGAGGATGGAACCTGCCGCGTCCGTCCCGGCTATTATACCCGGACGATTGCCTATAGAAAAAAGCTGAAAAATCCGAACGGCCTAATTCTCGGCACTCCCGGCTCAGGCAAAAGCTTTGCAGCAAAACGCGAGATCTGCAATGCGTTCCTCGTGACAGACGATGATATTATTATCGCAGACCCGGAAGCCGAATACGCTCCGCTGGTGGAGCGTCTGCACGGACAGGTCATCCATATCAGCCCTGCCAGCACCCAGTACATCAACCCACTGGACATCAACAGCAATTACAGCGAGGAGGACAATCCGCTGGCATTGAAAGCCGACTTTGTGCTGTCGCTTTGTGAGCTTATCGTCGGAGGCAAAGAAGGCTTGCAGCCTGTGGAAAAAACGGTCATTGACCGCTGCGTCCACACCATCTACCGCAAATATTTTGAGCACCCCATTCCCGAAAATATGCCGCTGCTGGAAGACCTCTACAATGCCCTGCTCACGCAGGAAGAGCCAGAGGCCCGCCATGTGGCGGCTGCACTGGAAATCTACGTCAAAGGTTCGCTGAACATCTTCAACCACCGCACCAATGTGGACATCCACAACCGCATCGTCTGCTTCGACATCAAGCAGCTCGGCAAGCAGCTCAAAAAGCTGGGAATGCTCATCGTGCAGGATGCCGTGTGGGGACGTGTGACCGCCAATCGTAATGCCGGAAAGTCTACACGATACTATATCGACGAATTCCATTTGCTCTTAAAAGAAGAGCAGACCGCAGCCTATAGCATAGAAATCTGGAAGCGTTTCCGCAAATGGGGTGGGATTCCCACGGGCCTGACCCAGAATTGCAAGGATTTGCTGTCCAGCCCCGAAGTCTCGAACATTTTCGAGAATAGTGACTTTGTGTATACCGTCACTGTCACGGACGAGGACTCCGGTGCACTGACGCCGGAGGGCAATCTGACGCTGGTAGATGACTACCATACATCCTACTCGGACGGCAGCGGCCAGCAGTTTATCACGCTGGTCAGCAAGTCGGGCAACACGTTCTATCTGGTCATCGACCGGAACAGCAAGGGTGAGAATACCGTCCACTTTATGAATCTGGTGGACGAGTCTGACCTGCTCTCTCTGATGGACGATGAGGATGCCGAAGCCTACACTGCCGAAAAGGAGGCCGCGGCGCAGGCTGAGCTGGAGCGCAAGCAGGCTGAGGAAGAGGCACGAAAAGCCGAAGAAGCTGCTGCATCCGGCACTGACCAGCCGAAAGAAAACAAGATCACGAAGTATGCTGCCACCTTCTTAGGCGTTCTGGCCTTGGTCGGTCTGGCTGCGGGCGGCGGCATCTACGTCTTTATGAAGCAGAAACAGAAGAAGCAGGCCGAAAAAGAAGCCCTTGACCCCGATGCAGATTACACCGAGGACAAGGGCGATTTCGAGATTCCTGTGGAGGATGATTCGGATGAGGATGTCACAGAGGACACCCCGGACGAGTGATTTTGTAGGCAGTGGTTGACGTCTTACACAGTCAAATTCGATAGAGCGTGATTTTCTTCCAGTTTTCAGGAAAACCCATTGCTCCGAGCAATTCTTCCTCTGAAACGTGCGAAGTAGAATTCAAAAACTTGTCGATTTCGGCAGCAAGAGCACGCTTGAAAACAAGGAATTCTTCCTTGGGCAGTAAGTAACGAAACGCTATCACAACCGCAAACAAATCGTTCTTGCCATGCTGATATAGGCTCTGTTCTTTTGTGATTTTCAACTTTGCATGAAGTACGGTATCAGGTATAGCGTCCTTAGAGCGATAAGAAAAGAGTCGTTCATTATGAGCGCAGACATTTCGAAATTTCGTCATCACAGAAAGAAACTGTCCCAATTGTTTCTCATTCACATGAGGAAAGTTTTTGCTCACCTTACTTTGTAAATCAGACTGGAAGAAAAAGTACATTTTAGAGAGTGTTCCAAATGTCAAAGCGTTTACCAGAACCCACAGAGGGACATTGTGATAAGTATTACGCTGGTATGCTATGTAGGAGTGCTGCGTGGTCTGTGTCAGCTTTTGCAGATCATTTACTAATCTATCGATCCCTTGCTGGTGTTTTCGAGCATAGTTGTAGTTAGTCTTTGTCAGATAGGCACTCTGGGATTCACCATACTTCTCGGTAAAGTAATATGAGAGCAGCGAACGGATGTGACGCTCAATATGCAGCAGATAATGAAGGAACAACTCTCGCAGCGACTCATCAAATTCATATAGTGCCACGATTTCTCTAAAAGTCGTGCCACCTTTATATGTCTTCTGTGTCGGAATCCGAAACAGATGTTTGTACCCGCTGACAAGAGAATAATATCCGACCTGCTGCAATTTGCTAAGGGTCATTGATTCATTCTCAATTACGATACACTTTTCATCTCGTAATTTCACAAGTTGCTGCTCATATGTTAAAAACGGCTTCGGCATTTTTTATCCTCGCCAATCTGTACTCTGCAAAAAAGGAGGCTCCTATTGCTAGGAACCTCCTTCTAGGCTGTGGGCCTCGCAAGTATCCACAGCACGATCACTGCATATAGTATATGCTTGATTTGCCCAAAAGTCAACTGGTAATCGATAAAGTTACAATTATATTCAAAAAGTCAGGAGTTGATGTTTATTGTCCTACCGTTTAGTGATCACCGAAAAGCCCTCCGTCGCACAGGCTTACGCCAAAGTCCTCGGTGCGACAAACCGGAACGACGGCTATCTGGAAGGCGGCGGGTATCTTGTCAGTTGGTGTGTCGGTCATCTGGTGGAGCTGGCCCCGCCCAACATCTACGACGAAAAGCACGTCAAATGGAGCGTGGCCGACCTCCCCATCCTGCCGGAAAAGTGGCAGTACCTCGTATCCACTTCAACCAAGAAACAGTTCAGTATCCTCAAAAAGCTCATGCACCGCGAGGACGTGGAAAGCCTTATCTGCGCGACCGATGCAGGGTAGTGCGGTTGGGTGACTTAGGAGAAAGAAAAAAGAGACCTCATCTCGTTGAAAATCAAATTTCAAAATCATTAAAGGAGCTATTCAAATGAAACGAAATCAGAATTTCGACCTTAATCACTCTCAAAAAGCGCTTTCCTGCCGCTACAACATGGACACCAACCGGGTGGAAACCCGATTTGAAGATGGCACAACCCTTTCCATTGATTGTATCGCCATTGAGGACGAGTACGGCAATACCCCGGCACAGCGAGCTGAACTTGATTGGCTGCTATACAACAATCCGCTGGAGTACGCACGGATGGTGCTGAGCGGGGAGATAGAGCACTACCTCACGCTCGGTTGTGACCATGGCAAACTGAAAGACTAACCTCTAAATAGGCCAAACAACCCGCTACTTGCAGTCGCTGCAAATGGCGGGTTGTTGGCTTATTTTAAGTTTTTCCTTTGCTCATAGTAGTGCAAAATCAATGGCCCAACGGTCAAAGAAATCACAAACATCAGGCAAATCTACTGGTTTCTTATAAATGTCGTTCTAAAATTCAATGGATTTTGCTATTTCTAGCACTTGTTTTTTTCGACACGAAAGTCGATTCAACCCTATATCTTATGTATCTCTCGATGATTTCAAGTTTGCCATTTGGGTGGCTTGATTATTGAGAAAATTCTAAATTCCTAAAAGGTCTATCATTTTCATCAATCGCATCGTTATTGAGAATAAGCACTGCACCACCACTTAACAGAGGAGACAGCTGTAAATAGCCTATATTATTTATTGAGAAAATGAAACGCTATTGCAACAGTTGAATACTGTATATTTTATCAAATTGATACGGATCTGATAGCAACACCTTACCGTTTGATATCACAAGAATGCTTTCGCCTTCTTTAAGATACGACAACTGAAGATTTCCTTTCAAGTAGTTTGATGCGCCATAAATTATATAATTGTCATCCGTATCATATAATTGATTTTTTGCAGTCGCATAAATACAATTGTTCTTCAGGTCAACTTCTTCAACTATAAGTTCCGATTTTTTTCTTCCGGATGTATTCAATTGAAATAGAATGCAGAGAGCCACTGCCACAAATGCTATGCCAACCATAATCTTCCGTTTGCATTTCATTTTATCAACCTCTGTATGAAAGGAACAGCGTATAAAGCGATTGTGTTATTCTCAATGCCCCTGTATAAGAAGTCGGATATGAAGAACCATCAATTGTGCTTCCATCTTTATGGATTCCGATAGCTACATACCCAGCTCCAGAAATATATTCTACAAGAGGACCACCACTAAAGCCACCTGTCAAATCCCAATCGCCCTTGAGATATTTTGAAGTCTGACTTCTAATATACCCAGAAGATTTACACATCCGATATCTCGCATCGGCACCATTTATTTGGCTCGGATAGCCATAAGCATACACCAACTGTGATGATGAATAATTGCTAGACTGCCAATGTAACCCAAGCCATCCCGTTTTCGTTCCTAAATTATTCTTGAGCGTAATAATTGCCCAATCCTCTGAACTTGTTCCAGCAAGATAAGAACCACTAACAATCATCGAACTTGCCGATACATTTTCGCTTCCAAAAGGTTTACTATTATCAGATCGAGCAGGTGCGACATTTACCGACTTAACGTAGGCTTTTTCCTTTATACTATATAGATTATGTGCTGCTGTTGCAAGTGCATTAGGCCCAATCATAAATCCAGAACCATAATTTGTCCCTCCATTATTGGTCGTTATCTGTAGGCATACCGTGCTACAATATGGTGTTGCTGTTGGATTATCAACAACAGTGATATCATTGCTTCCGATAATCGCATACAGATCGGGTAGATCAATATCCGAAATCTTTCCATTTGGAAAATAGCCTGCAGTTGTCTCTCCATCCGTGAAGGAATTGGTTTCAACTATAATTTCCTCTATAGATTCTTCTTTTGTATCAAAATCGTATCTATGGTATCTCTCGATATGAGATTTTCTTCCATCACTTTGATTATCTGCAAAAGCAGTCAGCCCAGAGTTAAGCTCCATTGAAGAAAGAGCCACAATCCCACTTGCTTTCAAAAAAAATTCTACGAGATATTTTTTCACTAGCCATTTTAATTTTCCTTCTTTACTTTTAGAGTATACACAAGATTTCTTATACATCAGTTGCTCTGCATTGGAAACGCCTCCGTAAAATTTTTCATACGTTAGAGCCATCCTTATTTTAGGTTTCAACTTTTACTTTCGTAAAAAATAAATACCACTGATTTTTTATCCAATAGCCGTGCTAAGATTTATCTCTATGGGATTCAACACATGCGTCTGCTGGCACAACCAAGCCCAATTGTTCACTGTAGTAGTAAACAAGTCGTCATAGTTGTTGTCATATGCAAAATCAAATGTGTCATGAACGGTAATCAAATAATACATTATAGAATTACCAATCATGAAGCCTGTTCCAGAGGTGCTTACCCTATGCAATGCATAGAATAAATCTGCATTATCAGACTTTTGAATTGTAAAAGACCAACTTCCTCCGCTAAAATCTTTCAAGCCACTATTAAGTACTTTGTTTTTATAATTATTAAAAACTGTTGTCGTGTTTAACTTGTCAAGCAATGGCGTCGAAGAGTCCGTCACACTCTCAGAATAGTCAATATTATATACAGAGAATTCAACCATAAGAGCCGCACATTCATATCCCTTATCCCGTGCAATTTGCGCAGCTGCCAACCATGCAAGCTGTGTATTATTTAACAAATTTCCAGATGCGCGTGTTTGATCTTCATCTTTCATCTTATCGATAAACTTATTTAATTCATCTATCGACATTCCCGAAAAATCAACATGATACTTATCATTCATGCTTTGAATAACAGGATTGCTAGCTTTACGGCTGCTTGTATTAGCAGCATAAGACACAGTATTTATCGAAAACAAAAAACACACCGAAAGAACTAATGATACGAACCTCTTCATAACGAACCTCCTTAAATTCTGTACTCTACTATATAAATTGTGTGCTTCTCATCGTCCCAGACAACGAGACTAAAATTCACATCTTCAGAATGTAAAAGCAATGTATTCATTTCGGCTTCCGAGCATAGTTCCTTATGTTGACTATTATCATAAAGAAAAAAATTTCCACTTGCAATTTCAGGAATCTTAAAATCCAATCCAAAATATGACGACACATTTTTTAATATAGAAGATATAGTTGGGGAATCATTAATTTTCTCCCATGAATCGAGTTGATGAACAATCTTGGTTGCATCCACATCGTAGTATACCGCTAACATTATCCCATCATTTTGCAATCCGCCATAAGCCTCATATATCAACGATTCAGAGTATGTTGCTTTTCCAATTTTGAATTGTTTCAAATAATCTCGTTTTTCATATTTGCTTTTTCTTCCAAGCATAAAGCCCAAAAGCAAGCACAGTGCGACTATAGCTAGGTATCGGATAACGTGCGTTGATCTCGCCTTTATAATTACCTCACACCTTTCTAACTTGCTGAAATATATAACAAGCTTCACTTATCTACTGGTACTTCCAGTAATGGTTTCACTCCGCCCATCGGAATAGCTAAAGGTTGCAGAATACTCCAGCCTGTAAGATTTTCCAGGCTTAGTGTTAAAGTTACCGCTCCCCACGCAGGTTGAGGTCGTGCTGCTGTTTGAGCAGCTGCTTACTTTTTGCCATGTTCCAATTGTTCCCTTTTCATAGAGAACGCCTGAAACGCTGATTTTCTTTACTCCAGTTCGTGTCTGGGCATCAACTTGATAGTATGTTTGGTAAATAGATCCGTTGACCGTACTATCGCCTACATACCGCTCAGACTTTTCAACGGCCATTGCGGTGCAAGCAAAACTCAAGAGAATCACCGCTGAAATAACAATGGACAACAAACGCTTTTTCGACATAGACATACACCTCCGTTTTTTCGCTCCTATCAAGAGCCTTTGTATAATCAACGTAATTCGCATCCGCTTCGTTTCAATTTTCAGGAGAAATTTTTTCAAATTTTCCATCTTTGTAAGTTCAGACAAAAAGAAAACCGGACATTTGTGAACTCTCACAAGTGCCCGGCTTTCTTATCGGATGCCTTTTGCAATTTTCATAATCTCATCGTATGGAATGTTTCCCATAACGGTATGAGTAATCCCCCGATGTTCCCAACTTAGAGTATAAACATTCTTTCCATGTTCATCCGTACTGGTTCCAAGTACACCATCTGCTTCTCCGACCTTTACGGTTTCGTACACTGTATGCTCATTATCAAATAGGGACTGCTGCCCCGGCTGGATAATTGAGCAACGGACAGTGTAGCTTTCTTCTGCTTCTTTTGACGAGTAAACATGTAAAAAGTTTTCTGCTCGTTCAAATTTCTGCGCATTGTCCATTTCAAAGCCGTCCGGCACATAATGATCGCTGTATCCATCCGGCAATCGTTCCAGCGGTTCGCCATCCACCTGATAAGTCAACTGCATCTCAATGGGCAGAAACTTTTGAATCATCGTGTAGACTGCCTTGCGGAAGTCTGCGATGACCGCAAGTGCGCCAAGGGTCAGCACCACCAGCGTCAAGGCTGCAACCAACACCCGTTTCAACATCGGACGGTGTTTTTTCCTCCGTAATGCCACTGCCATTCGTTCATCCCATTGAGAAGTATCCGGGTAAAGTTCTTCAAGTTGTTCTGGTGTTGGCAGTGTATCCAGTTCCTTTTGTGCATCTGCACGAAGTGCAATCATCAAGGCCGCTTCAAATGAAATGTTTGTCTGCTCACTCATGGTTACTCAACTCCTTCCATAATAGTTTTCTCCCTCGAAAGAGCCGTGTTCGTACCACTTCGTCCGTTAATCCCAGCGATTTCGCAATCTCACGATTTGTATATCCCATTGCCAAAAGGCGTAATGGGTCACGATATTTCGGTTTCATTTGTCCAATCAGTTCTGTCAACCTCTCGATATTGTCAACACTGATTATTGCATCATCTGGCACTGGCGCATTATCCTCAATATCTGGGATTTCTTCCAGCGATTCTTCGCGCCGCTTGCGAAGCTGATCATACGCACGGCTTCTACTACAACTAACGAGATAGGCAGCGAGTTCGTGACAGTTTTCTCGATGAATTTTAGAAAAATTTTTTGCAACGTACAAAAACACCTCTTGTAGCACGTCCTCTGCCAAATACGAATCATCCATGATTTTGTAAGCGGTATGGTAAACCAGCCGTTTGTATGTATTGTATACCTCGGTAAACTCTTCTTCAAAGCTTCGATCATCAAGCACACTTAGATATAACGCAAGCAACGCAATCACCTCTATCTACATTGATTGTGTGTAGTGTACCACGAACCAATAAAAATGTCGAATACCACTAATATTGTAAAGGAGCGTGATGCCATGACTCAACCCAAAACCGACCTAGCCTATCTCCGCAACGAAAAAGCCAAAGCAGAGCAAAAGCTGCGCTCTTGCCAGCACCGGGAGAAGATCCTTGAACATCGGATGTCGGAACTGAACCGGAGAGAGCGTGTGCATCGCCTTTGTACCCGTGCCGGAATGCTGGAAAGCTTTCTGGTCTGTCCGGGAGAACTGACCGATGATCAGGTGA
>OGFB01000098.1_pt1 | contig 58717 bp, 54 predicted proteins | sample 1570801 | NCBI WGS metagenome assembly OGFB01 (sample SAMEA2581969, study PRJEB24529) | metagenome | biome: Human gut stool | place: China | collected 2011 | reverse complement strand
CCCCCTCATGTATGTGCTGACCGTTCTCTTCATCCTGAAGTACGTCCTGCTGTAAGCACCTGCTCTGAACCCGGGACCATCCCCAAAAACAAAACCAGAGCCTCCTGCCCTTGTGCGGAGGCTCTGGTTTTTTGTTGTCTGCTGCAGGGGGGCAGCTGCGGGGGCTTAGCCGCCGAACAGCCCGAAAAAGCTGGTATGGGTGAATCCCAGCACCAGAAACAGGACGATGAGGGCGAACAGCACCCCAATGATGATGTCCATCTGGTGGACCGTCAGCGGGAATTTATCGTAGAGCTTCTCTTTCGGGTTGACGAAATCAGGGTCATTGTTGTTGAGGAGCGTTTTGCGGCCCTTCGGAGCCTCTGCACGGGCTGCTTCGAACTTGGCCTGCTCCTGTTCCAGCTGAGCTTCACGAGCTGCCAGAGCGGCTTCCCGCCGGGCCAGCTCCACCTCGCGGGCGGTTTGTTCTTTTTCGGTCATAGTGTTTCTCCTGTGGCCCTCTCAGTCAAAGCCTCCGGCTTTGACTGAGAGGGCCGGTCACCTCGTACTGGAGAGCAAGTTTTTTGTTTTTTGAAAATGTAGTGCTCCGCTGTCTGGCTTCACAGCAGATTGACAAAATAGATTTGTCCAGAAGTATCTGCCCTCTGTGGCAAGGCCCTCCCTTTTGCGTCATATCAGACCTTCAGCGGTCAGCTCAAAGTTTCCCGGCTTGCCAATGGCTCTCCCTCTGGGAGAGCTGTCTGCGAAGCAGACTGAGAGGGCTGCTCTTATTATAACAAAGTGGGCCGCCCACTGCAACGAGTGGACGGCCCGATAGGCGCTCTCTTAGGGAAATTACTTCTTTGCGAGGTACTTGCGAATATCGATAGCAACAGCCACGATGATGACAAGGCCCTGCACGATGTAAGTGTAAGAAGAGTTGACGTTCATGAACTGCAGAGCGACCTTCATCAGCTCAAAGACCAGCACGCCGACGAGGATGCCGGGGACAGTGCCGACACCGCCGGTGGTGGAGACGCCGCCGATGGTAGAAGCTGCGATAGCGTCCAGCTCATAGCCCATTGCAGTGTTGACGGATGCGCCGCCGGACTTTGCAGCCAGCAGGCAGCCGGCCAGACCGAACATGCAGGAGGCCAGGATGTAGATGCGGATCTTGGTGGCGTAAACATTGACGCCGGCCACCTCAGCAGCAGCCTCGTTGCCGCCGATGGCGTACATGTACTTGCCGTGACGGGTCTTGTTGTACAGGAACCAGAAGCAGCAGGCCACGAAGAGGGCGATGATGATCAGCACAGGAACACCGAAGAGGGTGTTGGAGGCCAGAGAGGTGAAGTCCTTGTTCAGAGAGCCGATGGGGGTACCGCCGGTGTAGACGAGGCAGATACCGTAGACCACCTGCTGCATACCCAGCGTAGCGATGAAGGGCTGGACCTTCAGGTAACTGACCACGAGGCCGTTGCACAGGCCCACGATGGCGCAGATGGCGATGACGAGGATGAAGACCACGGGGGTGGGCAGAGTGGGCATATTGGGGTAGAACTTGCCGGCAGCGCCCTCGGTCTGCGCAAAGATGCAGGCCAGGCAGGCAGCGAAACCAGCCAGACGGCCTGCGGACAGGTCGTTACCGGTGGTGATCAGACAGCCGGAAATGCCCAGAGCGATGATGTAGCGGATAGAGACGTTCTTGAACAGGTTGATGATATTGGCCAGTGCGAAGAAGTTGGGATGGATGATGCCGACGATGAGGGACACGGCCAGCATCAGGACGATGATGGCGTTGTTGCCCAGCCACTTCTTTACAGACTTGCCCGTTACTTTCTTGGTAGCTTCCACGATAGACAGCCTCCTTGTTTACTGATTGGCCGCCGCCGCTTCGGGCGCGGTCTCGAACTGGGTCGCCAGAGCCATGATGTTCTCCTGCGTAGCATCCTTGCCGTCGATGAAGCCGGTGATGCGGCCATCGCACATGACCATGACGCGGTTGGACATACCGATGATCTCGCTCATTTCGGAGGAGATCATGATGATGCTCTTGCCCTGCTTGGCCAGGTCGGCGATGATGCAGTAGATCTCATATTTTGCGCCGACGTCGATGCCTCGGGTGGGCTCGTCCAGAATGAGGACATCGGGGTTGTTAGCCAGCCAGCGGGCGATCAGCACCTTCTGCTGGTTGCCGCCGGAAAGGCTCTTGATCGCCGTTTTGGGGCTGGGGACCTTGATGGCCATCTTCTCTTTGTTGGTAGCCACCAACTCGAGGATCTTCTTGTCATCCAGCATGATGGGACCCTTGCGCAGGGCGTCCAGAGATGCGATAGAGATGTTATCGGCCACGCTCAGCACGCCCATGATGCCGGTGGCGCGGCGGTCCTCGGTCAGCAGAGCCACGCTGTGCTGGATGGCGTCGCGGGGCTGCTTGATGGCGACTTCCTGACCCTTGATCCACACCTTACCGGAGGTGTGAGCGCGCAGGCCGAAAATGCCTTCCATCAGCTCAGTGCGCTGTGCGCCCACCAGGCCGGCCACACCCAGGATCTCGCCCTTCTTCAGTTCGAAGCTGCAGTGGCGGAAAGAGCGCGGATGGATGGAGGTGAAGTCTTCCACCTTCATCATGATCTCGTCGGAGGGGTGGTTCTCCAGCGGGGGATACAGGTTGGACAGTTCGCGACCGACCATCTTGGCGATGATCTGCTCTTTGGTCATGTTGGCGACGTCCCACTTACCGATATAATGACCATCACGCATGATGGTGACTTCGTCGGCAATGACCTTGATCTCGTCCATCTTATGGCTGATGTAGACCAGAGCGACGCCCTGCTCTTTCAGCTCGTTCATGATGCGGAACAGGGACTCGACTTCGTTCGCAGTCAGCGAGGAAGTCGGCTCGTCCAGGATCAGCACCTTGCAGTTTGCGGAAACAGCCTTTGCAATTTCCACCATCTGCATCTGTGCGATGCTCAGTGTACCCAGCTTTGCGTGGGAGTTGATGTCCAGCTTGAGCTTTTTCAGCAGGTCATCGGTATCTTTGTACATCTTGGCATGGTCCACGATGGTGATGGGACCAGCCTTCTTGGTGGGGTAGCGGCCCAGCCAGATGTTCTCGGCCACAGTACGGGCCGGGATAGGCTGCAGCTCCTGATGCACCATCGCGATGCCGCGGTTCAGTGCATCCAGCGGGGTGGGGATGTTGACCTTTTCGCCTTCGTACTCGATCTCGCCCTCGTCCATCTTGTAAATGCCGAACATACATTTCATCAGGGTGGACTTACCGGCACCGTTCTCGCCCATCAGGGCCATGACTTTGCCGGGGCGGAGCTCCAACTGCGCGTGGTCCAGCGCTTTCACGCCAGGGAAGGTCTTTACCACGCCTTTCATTACCAGACGGTATTCTGACATTCCTCAGAGCCTCCTTGTCTTTGGGTCTTGGAAAGTGCGTCTTTTGCCGACAGGTTCTTAAAATAAGGCGCGTGCGCGGAGATATTTTCTCGCACGCACGCGCTTTTTTAGCTTTTAATTAAGCCTTATTGGTTCACTGCGCACCTTGCAACGATAGGGTTTTGGCTGCTTACTTGATGTACTGTGCAGCGTTCTCCTTGGTGACCTTGACGTAGTCGACCCAGTAGTACTGCTCGACCTTGCTGCCCTCGACGTACAGCTTGGTAGCAGCTGCGGCGGCGGTAGCCTGGCCCACGTCATCGTTCAGAACGGTGCCGGTCATGTTGCCATCGACGACATTCTGGACAGCCTCGCTCAGTGCGTCAACACCGACCAGATAGACGTCCTTGCCGACGGTACGGCCAGCCTGCTGCAGGGACTGCAGAGCGCCCAGTGCCATTGCGTCGTTGTTGCAGAAGACGACTTCGATCTTCTCGCCGTACTGTGCCAGAGCGTTTGCGACGTCCTGCTGTGCGGTGGTCTGGTCCCAGTTGTCCAGGTACTCGTACAGGCACTCGACTTCCTTGCCGGCGTCGGTCAGAGCCTTGATGGAGTACTCGGTGCGGTACTGAGCATCAATGTTCTCGGGGTCGCCCTTGCACATGATGTAGGTGATCTTGCCGTCGCCGTTGATGTCGCCCTGAGTCTCGGTCTCGAGGATCAGCTCGCCCTGATAAGTACCGGACTGACGTGCGTCAGCGCCAACGTAGCAGCACTTGTCTGCGTAGGAGTCCAGAACGCTCTTGTCGGGCTCACGGTTGATGAAGACGATGGGAGTCTCAGAGGGCTTGATGGTATCAACGATGGTCTGAGCGGAAGTGGTCTGGACGGGGTTGATGATCAGGACGTCCACGCCCTGCTGCAGGAAGGTGTTGATCTGCTCGGTCTGGGTGTTCTGGTCGTTCTTGCCATCGACGATGGTGACGGCGTAGCCCATGTCCTTCAGGTACTCTTCCAGGTCGGTGCGGTACAGAGTCATGAAGTTATCAGCAAACTGATAGATGCAGACGCCGACGTTAGCAGAGCCGGAAGCAGCAGCTGCGGTAGAAGAAGCAGCGGTAGAAGCTGCAGTAGAGGAAGCAGCAGTAGAAGCGGAAGAACCGCCGCAGGCAGTCAGAACGCCGGTAGCACCCACAACAGCGGAAGCTTTCAGGAAGTCACGACGAGAAATCATTTTCATAATCTTGTTCTCCTTCATTAACGCTTATCACAGCATCTCGCAAAGCGCACTCGTTACACGTTTTGCGGTTTCTGTTTGTATTATAACCATCCGTCCGACCGTTCGCAATAGAACAAATAGACAAGATTATTTGCCATATTTTGTGAGTGTTCCACAATACATTCTGTTGTATCCAAAAATCTTTTTGTTAAGCAGCACAATTTTTCATATTTGTGCAACCAGCGTCCAAATTTATTGTGTCTGTGCGTATTTTTATCAAATCGGTTACAAACTTTTCGAGCCGTTTCGCGCCGGGATGCAACAATTTTATCGGTCTGCTCCAAATTTCTATTTTCCCGGGAATCCCGGTAGACTGTCATTCCATTTCGGAAATATTTCTTTATGCATTGACGGATTTCCCATGATTGTGGTAGTATATTACATGATTATAATTATCCGCTGCAGAAGGACTGCTGTTTCTCGCCCTCCTTCCACGCCATACCTCGTTACCTCGTTATAATAGGAGCGACATCATGTCCGAACTTACCGAGCAAAATTTGACACGCCAGCAGGCCGAACAGGAGATGGCCTGTCTGCGCAAGATATATGCTTCCGTCCGTCTTCTCGACCCGAAGATGCTGGCGGAAGAACCCTGCTACCCACCCTGGAAGAATGTCCATCCCTGCACCAGCTGCGTGGGGCGCGAGGCGATGGCAGGCAAATGCCAGTGCTCCAAGCTGGAAACGCTTGGCAGCTCCCTCTATCAGGTCACGGCCCGCTATGTCGAGGTGGACGGCAAGCCCTATGTGATGGAGATGATCCTGCCGCTGGACGCCAGCGCCCGCAGCACCCTCAACTCCAACGAGCTCATCTACCGGGATGCCCTCACCGGTGCCTACAACCGCCGTTTCTATGAAGAGGAATTAAAGCACAAGTACCTTAATGCCGGCGTCGCCATGATAGACCTCGACGACTTCAAGCTCTGCAACGACACCTACGGTCACTCAGCCGGTGACGCAGCGCTCCGGCTCATCGTCTCCATCATCCACCGCCGCATCCGCTCCACCGATATGCTGGTGCGGTACGGCGGCGACGAGCTGCTGCTCATCCTGCCCGACATCTCGGCTGAGGCTTTCGTGCGCAAGCTCAAGGACATCAACAAGCGCCTTTTCGCGGCCCATCTGCCCGAGTTCGAGAAGATGCACGTCTCGGCCAGCATCGGCGGCGTGATGGCCGCCGGCATCCCCATCAGCGATGCCCTGCCCATCGCCGACAAGCGGATGTACCTTGCAAAACACAGCAAGAACACTGTCGTCACCGAGGACATCGCCCCCGATGCCGTCCGCTCTGAAAATGACCACCGTCCGATGGTGCTCATCGTGGACGACTCCCCCATGAACCGTGACATCCTCTCGGAGATCCTCTGCGACGATTTCGAGATCCTGGAAGCTCCCAACGGCCCCAAGTGCCTCGAGCTTCTGAACGCCTGGGGCTCGGATATTTCCATCGTGCTGCTGGACATCGTGATGCCCGACATGGACGGCTTCGATGTCCTCTCCCGGATGTCCGCCCAGGGCTGGCTCGAGGACATCCCCGTCGTGATGATCTCCAGCGAGGATTCCTCTCAGACCGTCCGCCGCGCCTACGAGCTGGGTGCTTCGGACTACATCAGCCGCCCCTTCGATGCCCGCATCGTCCACCGCCGCGTCTCCAATGTCACCCGGCTCTACGCTCGTCAGCGCCGTCTCAGTGCGCTGGTGTCCCAGCAGTTCTATGACCGGGAGAAGAACGACCAGATGATGATCGGCATCCTCGGCCAGGTCATGGAGATCCACAACAGCGAGAGCATCCACCACATCTCCCGGGTGCAGCGCATCACCAGCATCCTGCTGGAGCGTCTGTGCCAGAAGACCGACATCTACGGCCTGAGCGGAATGGACCGCTACCTCATCACGACGGCCTCTTCCCTCCATGACATCGGCAAAGTTGCTATCGACGACCGCATCCTCAACGCCCACGACCTGACGCCAGAACAAACTGCCATCCTCCACACCCACCCCATTCTGGGTGCGCAGATGCTGGAAAATCTGTCCCAGTATCAGGACGAGCCGCTGGTGAAGTTTGCGATCCAAATCTGCCGCTGGCACCATGAGCGCTGGGACGGCAGCGGCTATCCCGATGGCCGGAAGGGCGATGACATCCCCATCGCAGCACAGGTGGTAGCGCTGGCGGATGCCTATGACGGTCTGGTCGGCAAGCGGGACAAGCACGAGGCCCTCTCGCAGGAAGAAGCGGTCGCTGAGCTGACCGCAGGAAAGCGTGGTGCTTTCAATCCGCTGCTGCTGGAATGCCTGCGCGACGTAGAAGACCGGCTCGCGGAGGAGACTGAGGGAGATACCCCCGCCCCCCCCCGAAAAAAGGGATTTTCTTTGACGAAACTGTTCTTGGATGAGGTATAAAAATGACGTTAGAACAAGTATATGCAGCCATTGGCGGCGATTACAAGGGCGTGATGGAGCGTCTGCCCAGCGCTGACTTCGTCCGCCGCTTCGCGCTGAAATTTCTACAGGACGACAGCTTCCCGAACCTGAAAAAGGCGCTGGAAGAGAAGGATGCCCCGACAGCATTCCGTGCCGCTCACACCCTGAAGGGCGTCTGCCAGAACCTCGGCTTCGATGCACTGTACGCCCCGTCCAGTGCCCTGACGGAAGCCCTCCGCGGCGGCAGCCTTGACGGTGCCGACGAGCTGTTTCCTCCGGTAGAGAAGGAATATCAGCGTGTGGTCGAGGCGCTGAAAGCATTAGAATAACAAAAAAATCCCCCGCAGCGTCACAAAGCTGCGGGGGATTTTTCTATTGGATGAATATCAGGAAATATCTGTCATTATTTCCGGCTTGCCAGCAGAGCCTCGATCTTCTTGATGGGGTCGATGATGCTGGAAACGGACATGTCATGGTTCAGGGCCACGACGAAGTATGCGGCGTACTTGGAGACGTCAACATCGACGTACCAGTCACGGGTCAGCAGCTCAGGCATACGGTAGGTCAGGTTGGTGCCGGTGACGTAGTCCAGAATGCCGTCAGCCACAGCCTTGTCGAACTTCTCGAGGCCGCTGGTGAAGAGCGGGAAGGTGGCGTTGGCGATGATGCGCTTTGCGCCGCGCTCTTTCAGGTTGGTGGCAACTTCCAGCATACTCTCGCCGGAAGCGATGATGTCGTCAGCGACGAAGACGGTCTTGCCCTCGACGGAATCGCCCAGATACTCGTGAGCGACGATGGGGTTGCGGCCATTGACCACGCGGGTGTAATCGCGGCGCTTGTAGAACATACCCAGGTTGCAGCCCAGCACGCTGGAGAAGTACATGTTGCGGCTCATAGCACCCTCGTCGGGGCTGACCACGATGAACTTGTCCTTGTCGAAGCTGATCTCGGGGTTCTTCTTGAGCAGATTCTTCAGGACCTGATAGGTGGGCATCGCATTGTCGAAGCTCATCAGAGGCACAGCGTTCATCAGGCGGGGGTCATGTGCATCGAAGGTGATGATGTTCTTGACGCCCATGGCCTGCAGCTCCTGCAGAGCCACAGCGCAGTCCAGACTCTCGCGGGACACGCGGCGGTGCTGACGGCCGCCGTACAGGCTGGGCATGATGACAGACACACGGTGTGCCTTACCGGCCACGGCCTGGATGAGGCGTTTCAGGTTGGCGAAGTGGTCATCCGGAGACAGGTGGTTCTCATAGTTGAACAGCTTGTAGGTCACGCTGTAGTTGCCGGGATCAACAACGATGAAAATATCGTCGCCGCGCACCGACTCCTTGACCAGACCCTTGGCGTCGCCGCTCTGGAAGCGGGGGCAGGCGCTCTCGATGATAAAGCTATCGGTCTGGTAGCCGGCCTCGCTGGCCCAGCGCACCAGATGCTTGTCGATGAGGTTGGTCAGCTCCTCGGCGCCCGGGCAGGCGATGAGGCGCAGGTCGGCGACCTGAGGCTGGTGGAAGCAATCCTTAGGGATAATGACAGACATAATTATAGCTCCTTAAAGTTTCTTTTATCAGTTGATAAAATCAGACGTTGAAGTGCATATCTGTTATCTATTCTATCACATTTTCGGTGTTTCGACACTACAAACTTGCATCCAACCTGCATTTTCTGCGCCTTGCACATCTCTTTTTCAAAAAAGAGCCGGAGACTATGTGTTTTTTACAAAAACCATACATTCTCCGGCTCAAAAGTCATTCTTTTAAGTTTTTACTCTTACAGGGCAGCAACAGCAGCCTTCAGTTCTTCGACGCGGTCTGTGTTCTCCCACTTCACGCCCAGGTCCTCGCGGCCCATGTGGCCATAAGCAGCCAGCTTGCGGTAGATGGGCTTGCGCAGGTCGAGGTCGCGGATGATGGCGGCGGGGGTCAGGTCGAAGACCTTCTCCACAGCCTGCTCGATCTTCTCGTCGGCCACGACGCCGGTGCCGAAGGTGTCCACCATGATGGAGACGGGCTTTGCCACACCGATGGCGTAAGCCACCTGCACCTCGCACTGCTTGGCCAGACCAGCAGCCACGATGTTCTTAGCCACCCAGCGGGTCGCATAAGCGGCGCTGCGGTCTACCTTGCTGGGGTCCTTGCCGGAGAAAGCACCGCCGCCGTGGCGTGCGTAGCCGCCGTAGGTATCGACGATGATCTTACGGCCAGTCAGGCCGGTATCGCCCTGAGGGCCGCCCACGACGAAGCGACCGGTGGGGTTGATATAATACTTGGTGTTCTCGTCCAGCAGCTCGGCGGGGATGGTGGCCTTGATGACCTTCTCCATCACGTCGGCGCGCAGCTGCTCCATGCTGACTGCATCGCTGTGCTGGCTGGAAATGACCACAGCGTCCACGCGGACGGGCTTGCCGTCCACGTACTCGACAGTGACCTGGCTCTTGCCGTCCGGACGCAGATAGTCCAGCTCGCCGCTCTTGCGGACTTCGGTCAGCTTCTTGGCCAGCTTGTGGGCCAGGCTGATGGGCATGGGCATCAGCTCGGGGGTCTCGTCGCAGGCATAACCGAACATCATGCCCTGGTCGCCGGCACCGCCGACCTCATCGTTGGTGCCGAGGGCGATGTCGGGGCTCTGGCCGTCGATGTTGGAGATGACGGCGCAGGTGTCGGCATCGAATCCGAACTTTGCGCGGGTGTAGCCGATGTCAGCCACGACCTCGCGGACGATCTTCTGGAAATCGACGTAGCAGTTGGTGGTAATCTCGCCCATGATGTGGACGAGGCCGGTGGATGCGCAGGTCTCGCAGGCCACGCGGGCATTGGGGTCGTGAGTCAAAATCTCGTCGAGGATGGCGTCGGAGATCTGGTCGCAGATCTTGTCGGGATGGCCCTCGGTGACGGACTCAGAAGTAAACAGACGGTGCTTTGCCATTTTGTACCTCCTTGGCGTTGGGGTGTGTGTATCGATATTGACAGCTTCCTACTCGTTCATCAAGTTTATGCAATTAAAAACGCTCAGAACCGAAGCTCTGAGCGTTGCACTCTTATCTTTCGGTTTCCCGCAGGATTTGGCACCTTATGCTCACGCACAGGTTGTCGGGCTTCACAGGGCCTGTCCCCTCAGCCGCTCTTGATAAGTCGGTATTCAGTTTGTCCGGGTAATATCTTATCATTGCTTCGTCGAAATGTCAAGAAGAGTCGCACTCTTTTTTGACATTTCGCGCAGATTGATAAGGCTCAATAACCCTTTGCCTGCTCGCCGTTCAGGATCTTGACGGCGCGGGAGGTGCCCAGACGGTCTGCACCGAGGGCGAGGAACTTCTCCATATCCTCGACGGTGGAGATGCCGCCGGCGGCCTTGACCTTGCAGCGGCCAGCCACGCCCTTGACCATCAGTTCCACGTCGTGGAAGTTTGCGCCGGCGGTGGAGAAGCCGGTGCTGGTCTTGATGTAGTCAGCGCCTGCCTCGCAGACGATGTCGCACATCTTGCGCTTCTCGTCGTCGGTCAGCAGGCAGGTCTCGATGATGACCTTCAGGACCTTATCGCCCACAGCTTGCTTGACGGCGCGGATGTCCTCGCGGACAGCGTCGTACTCGCCGTTCTTCAGGCGGCCGATGTTGATGACCATATCCACCTCGGCAGCGCCGTTCTCGATGGCAGTCTTGGCCTCAAAAGCCTTGGAAGCGGTGTCCATTGCGCCCAGAGGGAAACCGACCACGCAGCAGACCGGGATGCGGCCCGCCATGTACTCGACGGCCTGCTTCACATAGCAGGTGTTGATGCAGACGGAAGCCGTGTGGTTGGCGATGGCCTCGTCGCACAGGGTCTGGATCTGGGGCCAGGTAGCCTCAGGCTTGAGCAAGGTGTGATCGACATGGGACAGGATCTCTTCACGATTCATACTTTTTTCCTCCTGAATCGAAGTTGTTTTGAAAACAGCTTCTTAGTTCTTGGTGGCACGGTGTACCTTCGCCATGCCGACAGCGCTCAGGGCAATGGCCGTTGCAGACACCGTTGCGCCGATGATGCCCAGCACCAGACCGGAGACCAGAAATGCAAAACCTTTCAGACCACGTTTCATAATACCGTACCTCCTGAAATTATATCAGATATTTTTCTGCCGCTGGCAGAAAAATATCTCACTTACGCTTAAAAACGATGAGCTTGCTGAACACATAATTCAGCACGACCACCACCACGTTGGAGAAGATCTTGACGGCAAGACCCCAAAGCGCCTGGGCATCGTAGAAGCTGGTGACAAAGATGGCCGTCGGGCCGTCGGCACCGCCGATGATGGCAATGGCGGCAGAGCCGTCGGAGATGGAGGGAGCGGGCGCTACGCCGCCGGTGGCCATGTGCAGCACCGTATCCGGGCCAAACCAGCCAGCCAACAGGCTCAGCGCACCGTTCATAAAGCTCTCCACCAGAGCCGCCCCCTGGGCGGCCAGCAGGTTGCCGAAGATCATCATGATGGCGGCATCCAATACCAGTGTACCCAGACGGCAGGTGACGAATGCACCAAATTCTTTCAGTGCTTCCCTGCCCTGCGTCCGGCTGGCAAAGACGAACGCCCGGTTGGTGACGTAGGCGAACAAAATGCAGATGACATTGTCCAGCACATTGCCCCAGCTGTTGGCGGCTTCGTAGCCGAACAGGCGGCTGAACAGCGCATACAGTACGATGTTCAGCAATGTGGTCAGCACACCGAAAACGAGATAAGCCAGCACCTCGCGGTGCTTTATAAACCAGTTTTTCATAATTGTACAAAAACAGCCCCGCCGCCGTTTTCCCGGCAACGGGGCTGTAGTTCGCATTGTGTCTGATGAGACTATGCTGCGGGCTGATTACTCAGCGTCGTCGTTCAGCAGAGCCTTCATGGACAGGCTGATGCGCTTCTTGTCGAAGTCGACATCCAGCAGCTTCACGTCGACCATATCGCCGACCTTCAGTGCGTCGGAGACCTTCTCAACGCGGTCATTGCTGATCTCGCTGATGTGGACCAGACCGTCAACACCCGGCAGGATGCGGACGAATGCACCGAACTTGGTCAGGGACACGACCGGAGCATGGAAGGTGCTGCCGATGGGGTAGTTGTTCTTCAGCTGCTCCCAGGGGTTGTCCTCAGCCTTCTTGTAGCCCAGAGAGACCTTGTGGTTCTCGGTGTCGATATCCTTCACATACACCTCGATGGTGTCGCCAACGGAGACGACCTCAGAGGGATGCTTGATGCGGTTCCAGCTCAGCTCGCTGATGTGGCACAGACCGTCCACACCGCCGATGTCAACGAATGCACCGTAAGAGGTCAGGCTCTTGACGACGCCGGTGTAGGTCTTGCCGACCTCGACGCTTGCCCAGAACTCCTCACGCTTAGCCTTGTTCTGCTCAGCGGTGACCTTGTTGATGCTGCCGACGATCTTGCGGCCGGAGCACTCGGTGACGACCAGCTGAACGTGCTGGCCGACCAGAGCAGTGTAGTCCTCGTCGCGGCGCATAGTGGCCTGAGAACGGGGGACGAACACCTTGACGCCCTTGACGTTGACGACAACGCCGCCCTTGTTGAACTCGGTGACGTCGCCCTCGACGACCTCGCCGGACTCAGCTGCCTTGGCGATCTCTTCCATGCCCTTGCGAGATGCGAGCTTCTTGCGGGAGAGCTGGATGACGCCATCCTGATCCATAACCTTCTCGACGATGAGGTCCAGCTCATCGCCAACTTTCACCAGGTCCTCGACCTTGGCGGAGGAATCATCGGTCAGCTCGCTCAGCTTGACAAAGCCGGTCTGCTTAGCTCCGATATCCACCTGGATCTCGTTGGCAGAGATGCTGGTCACGATTCCTTTCACAATACTGCCTGCATGAACACGCTTTTCCTCGGATGCGTTCAGCATCTCCTCAAAGCTCATGCTGTCATTGATTTCTGCGCTCATACTGTTAAGTACCTCCTCAATAATAGACGATGGCGTTGAAGCCCCGGCTGTGACGCCCGCCGTCTTTACATCTGCAAACCATTCCGGCCGAAGTTCGCTCGCTGTCTCGACCGTTACGGCTCGCGTATGCTTTGCGGCGACCTGTACCAGCTTTTGGGTATTGGAAGAATGATGACCGCCAATGACAACAATGATGTCGCATTGTTGGCTGAGGTCTTCCGCTTCCTGTTGCCTCGCCCACGTCGCATTACATATTGTATCAAAAATTCGGGCGTTTGTATAGGCTTTTTTGAGAAACTCCGAACTTTCTTGCCATTTTGTTACCTGAAATGTGGTCTGTGCAACTGCAAAAATGGGCTTTTGGGGGTCAGAAGGCCCTTTCCACGCCTTCAGCTGGGCCAAATCGCTGAAAACGAATACCTCTCCCCGGGTATGTCCGACGATGCCCTGCACCTCCGGATGGGACGCATCACCGGCCACCACGAGCACTGCACCGGCGGCTTCGGCCTCGGAAGCGATCTTCTGTATCTTCTTCACGAAGGGGCAGGTGGCATCGTGATAAGTGCAGCCCCGGGCGTCCAGCTCGTCGTAAATACTGCGGGGGACACCGTGGCTGCGGATGACCACCTCGTAGCCCGTAGGGACATCAGCGGGGGTGTCTGCTACCAGTGCGCCCCGGCGCTCAAGGTCTTCCACGGTCTGGGGGTTGTGGATGAGGGGGCCGAGGGTGGCCACCTTGCGGCCCTCATCCAACAGACCGTAGGTCAACTTGACCGCGCGGTCCACGCCAAAGCAGAAACCCGCAGTCTTTGCAAGTCTGATTTCCATTGTACTCTCCTAAATTCAACCTCTCCGTCATCGCTGCGCGATGCCACCTTTCCTACCGAGGGGAGGCTTTGGCATTCCGCAAGGCTTCATCTCTTCGTCAGAGGGCTTCCCTATTAGGGGCAGCAGCGACGACCGCCGCCAGTGGCGGAAACAGGGAGTCGCTGTTGGGGCAGCGGCCAGCGAGACGCAAGCAATGCGCAGCGGATGCTGGGAGCCGCAACTCGGCCTTGTCGAGCGATAGCGAGACTGAGAGGTTCATCACAATTCACTCCACGCATCCAGAACGGCCTGCTTATTTTCCCGCAGTTTCTTTATGTCGCGGCGGCCTTCCATTGCAAACTGTGCAGCGGGCATGGGCTCGCCGAAGATGACACGCACCTTGCAGAACAGCTTCATCTTACCATCAGGGGTGTCGTAGTAGATACGGCAAGGCACGACGTCCACATTTGCTGCCGCCGCGATGACGAAGAGGCCGCTCTTGAGGGGAAGGAACTTTCCCTCCTGCTCCCGCGTACCCTCCGGGAAGAGCAGCAGTGTGCCACCCTCCTGACACTTTTTCACGGTGTCGTCGATGACGCTGACCTCTTCTTTCGTGCCGCGGACACAGACTGCACCGGCGCACCGGAAGAACCACGACAGGAATGCGTTTATCTCGAACAGCTCTTTCTTGGCAAACACTGTCATCCGCTGACCCCAGAACCGGGTGATGACGACGAACACCGGGTCGATGGCGGAGATATGGTTGGGGGCAATGATGCAGCCCTTCGTGCCGATTTTTTTCAAGTTCTCCCTGCCCTCACACCGGACGCGGAAGCCGATGTGGAACACCAGCCATGCCAGCGGGACCAGAATATAATATAGTATCATCCGACCTTCTCCGTGATAATTTTCTTCATGGCCTCAAAGCTCTGCTCAAAATTCAGCTCCGAAGTGTCCAGCAGCACGGCATCGTCTGCCTGCTTGAGGGGGGCTGCGGCGCGGTGGGTGTCCTGATAGTCGCGCTGCTTGACGTCGGCCAGCACATCTTCGTAGGGGGTATCGATGCCCTTCTGCTGGTACTCCTTCCAGCGGCGGGTGGCGCGGGCCTCCGGGCTGGCGGTGAGGAAGATCTTCACAGTCGCATTGGGCAGCACCACGGTGCCGATGTCGCGGCCATCCATCAGGATGTTCTGCGTCTTGGCCATGTCCCGCTGCATCTCCAGCAGGAAGGCGCGCACCGCCGGATTTGCACCCACGGCAGAAGCCGCCATTCCCACCTCTTCGGTGCGGATGGCCGTGCTGACGTCCTCGCCATTCAGATAGATATGCTGTTCGCCCTCGATAAAAGCAAACTCGAGGGTGATATTGGGCAGCAGCGCATCGACTGCCTCGTTGTCCTTCGGGTCTTTGCCCGCGCGGAGGGCATAAAGGCCGATGGTACGGAACATCGCACCGGTGTCCACATAAATGTAGCCGAAGTCCGCAGCCAGACGCCGCGCCAGCGTAGATTTGCCTGCGCCCGCAGGCCCGTCGATCGCAACAGAAATCATTTTTATATCTCCTTTTATATGAATCTGAAATTTCCAGCCGCTTAAACCTCTCCGTCACGGCTGACGCCGTTCCACCGCTGGCGGCAGTCGTTGTTGCCCTAACGAGGGGGCCGTCTGCGAAGCAGACTGAGAGGTCATTCCAGATGATTCGCAAAACTCTGTGCCGTGCAGAATGCGATTTGCAGATTGTAGCCGCCGGTATAGGCGTCCACATCCAGCACCTCGCCTGCAAAGTAGAGGCCGAGGGCCTTTTTGCTCTGCATGGTCTTGGGGTCAACCTCCCGCACCGACACGCCGCCTGACGTGATGACTGCGTGTGCCAAATCGCCCCGGGCGTCGATAGTCACCCGCCAGTGCTTCATCAGCTGTACCAGTTCCCGCTTCTGCTCCCGGGTGATCTGGTTTGCCCTGGTGGCCGGGTCAATGCCCCAGCGGGCCACCATGACCGGCTGCATACTGGACGGCAGCAGCTTCACCAGTGCGCCCTGCGCCGCGTGGTTCGCCAGAAGGGCAAAGTCCCGGGTGATGCGGTCATAAAGCTGTTCCTCACTGAGGGCAGGCTTCAAATCAATAAAAGCTTCGTACTTGTGCTTTTTCATGTCGCCCAGATGGCTCGACGCGCTGAGAGTCAGCGGCCCGCTGATGCCGAAGTGGGTGAACAGCATCTCGCCCTGCTCCTCGAAGATAGGTTTGCCGTCCTCGTGGAGGGTGAGGGTCACGTTCTTGAGGGCGAGGCCCATCATCTTCTTGCAGTCGGCGTCATGGCTCACGAGGCTGACAAGGCTGGGGACAGGCTCCACGAGGGTGTGGCCCGCCTGCTGGGCCAGCTTGTAGCCGTCGCCGGTGGAGCCGGTGGTGGGGTAGCTCAGGCCGCCCGTTGCCACCAGCACGGCGTCCGCCTTGTACTCCCGGCCCGAAGTTCCCCGCACACCCACGCAGCGATAGGCCGGGCCGGGCTTTTTCTTTTTCGGGCGGCGCAGATTTTCCGGCGCAGCAGGCGCTTCTTCCGGCTGGGCCAGCGGCTCCAGCAGCAGCTTTTTTGCCCCGTCGTGGACGATGTCCGCTCCGTCTGCGTACCGCAGAAGAGCCTGCCGAATCTCTTCGGCCTTATCTGACACCGGGAACACCCGGCGTCCGCGCTCCACTTTCAGCTCCACACCGAGAGACTCAAACAGTTCCATCGTCTTGGCCGGCGGGAAAGCCCCCAGCGACGAGAACAGAAAGCGGGGGTTCGTCCGCACATGGTGCAGAAATTCCTCTGCGGTGCAGTCGTTGGTCACATTGCAGCGGCCCTTGCCGGTGACAAGAATTTTCTGAGCTGGCTTTTCCATATGTTCCAGCACCGTCACCTCATGCCCCTGCCGCAGGGCCGCGCCTGCCGCCATCAGGCCGGCAGCACCGCCGCCTACCACTAAGACCTTCATGTTTCGTTTCCTCCGCTTTTTCTTCTGTCTTCACACTTATTCTAGTTTATCATACCAGAATCGACCGCCAAAAGCAATGTGAAAAAAACAGGTACAGCGTTCTGCTGCACCTGCCCGGAAAATTTTGCTTATTTCATGGCCTTGATGGGGTCGAGATACTTTTCGCCCTCCATGACCTCCAAGTGGATGTGGCTCTCCTCGGCACACTCACAGCTCACGCTGCCCACCTTGCCGATGGTCTGCCCGGCCGAGACGGTGTCGCCCTTCTTCACCTTGGCGTCCGTCGTACCGCAGACCCGCCAGATCCTGCCGGAAGCATCTTCGATGGCGACCACAGGCCCCCACTTGTCGTCCGTGCCGGTCTCCACCACCTTGCCTGCCGCCGGGGCGGTCACTTCCGCGCCCCTGCTGGCGGCGTAGTCCACACCGTTGTGGGTGCGCCAGTCGCCCAGCGTCTTGCTGTAGACCAGCTCATCGCCGCTGTAGCTGTTTAAGACGCGCCCCGAGACAGGCTGCGTGGAGGCAGGCGCAGCCGAACTGCTGGCAGGCAAGGACTCGGTTTGCAGCGCGGAGGGTTCGCGCACCGAACCAGACCCAGACTGCGCACCAGAAGAGGACGCAGCCCCACCGGACGAGCTGTCGGCTTTTGGCACATTGGCCACGCTGTTTGCTGCGGGTGCGTTCTGCTGCTGCCATTCGGCTTCCTCCTCTCCGGCAACGCCGGGCGATGTGTTGATGCCCTCGTCGATGCCGGGGGCGGTGCTGGACGGGCTTCGCACCGCGTCCAGATCTTGCTTCAGCTCATTGCGCACCGTGCGCACAGCCCACACACCGGCCGCTGCCGCCGCCAGCAGGCAGGCGGTAAGCACCAGCGCAAAGGCTTTGTCCCGCAAAAACTTTCTGAATTGCTCCATCGTTCGTTACTCCAATCCATCTTTGTGTACGGAATCGTTTCTTTGGTGGTAGTTTGGAGCGGCAGAGCGGGGTTTATTCATAAGGACGAAAAAAGGCCCCGGCGGACCGGGGCCTAACGGGTTCATGATTCAGTGGGCGGGCATTGCTGCGGCTGAGGCTCAATCCTTACTAGCACCTTCGCCCATGCCATTGTCACCCGGCTGATACTTCGGATTCGTTACAGCAGTGGTCTGGAAGAGCGCGATCATGTACTTCTTACCGCCAACCTCGCCGGTCGCAACGGCAACATAAGATTTGTCACCCACAGTCCAATTAGGCTCACCATTATCCCACTCCGTGTCAGGAGCATTGATGGGGCCTATGGAAGTCATCAGCTGACCTGCATAGTAAATGTTCTTATTGCTACTTGCAGACAGCGTTGCGCTAATATCGGCAAAGCCACACTCATACAGCGGCGAACCATCACCAACATTTGCTTGAGTAAACTTCGCTGCCCAAGCCCCCAGCTTCAGCCTTGCAGCTTTATCTTTCATAATGGCGTTGTACACATCATCGAAGTCCTTGGCATCTCCAAAATCGATGCCCTTGCCGACCTCATCCACGGTCTTCACCAGTGCGTTTACCTGTTCCTGCAATTCTTTATTGCCCTTTTCGAAGGTAGTATCCACACCATAGACCTTCGCCCAGTCATTCAGCGCATCGAGCATTTTCACGGTAGCCACACTATTGCTGTTGTTACAGCCCGTCAGGACGGACAGTGCCAGCACGCCCGCGAGGGCTGCGGCGAGAACCTTTTTGAACAGTTTCATTCGAAACCCCTCCTCAATAAAAATAAGCTCTGTGTGCTGCTGCCGCAAACATCATCTGCCGCATCACCACACAAATTTTACCCCCCCCGGCATTCTGTCAACCTTTCCCTCGATTTTTGGCAAATCGCACAGTTATCATGATTCAAAGCAGGCATTCTGACAAAAAAGAGCCGCCGTGCAAACGCTCTGCACGGCGGCTACGAAAAATTTGATTTAATTGTTGCGGCTGCGGCTGTTCATGCCCAGCAGACGGACAACGTACAGGAAGATGTTGATGAAGTCCAGATACAGGGTTAGTGCGCCATAGATGGAAGCCTTCTCGGCCAGCTCAGCGTCGCCTGCATAGTAGGCGTAGATCTGGCGGAGCTTCTGGGTATCATAGGCGGTGAGCAGCATGAACACCACCAGGCCGATGCCGCAGTAGAGCACCGAGGTGCCGAAGCCAAAGCCGAAGAGCGCACCCACGAGGCTGGTGACAATCATGGCCACCAGAGCCATCATGAGGCGGGGACCCCAGCCGGTGAGGTCTTTATGGGTAGTGGTGCCGTACACAGCCATGAGGCCGAAGTAGACCGCCGTGGCGAGGAAGGCCATGACCAGCGTGCCTACCGAGAACATCAGGAAGTAGTAGCTCAGGACCATGCCGTTCAGGATGGCGTATCCGAAGAACGCGGCTCTTGCACCGTCGATGGACATCTTCTGCACCCGGGCGCTGAGCATGAACACCAGCGCCAGCTCACCGATGGTAAGCAGGAAGTAAAGCGAATCGACCAGATAGATAAGGGACGTGGTCGCCGTGATATAGGCCATTGCGAAGGTGACGAGCAGGCCGCCGGCCATCCAGCGGTAGGTGCGGGTCATATAGTCCGATGCGCTCATCGAAGGCTCCGCATAGCCGCGGTCATAGTTGTTGTAATCCATAAGGAATCCTCCATTCAAAATCAGGGCATCGGCATCGGCCTTGCCCCGGTCTACGAAATATAGTATACTGCATAGAAATGAACGATTCATGAAAAAGGCTGTGATATTTGATGTCCCTCGGACTTTATCTGCATATCCCTTACTGTTTTTCCAAATGCCGGTACTGTGATTTTTACTCCGCCCCCGGCCAGCGCGGCGTCCCCCGGGCCTATGTGGACGCCCTTTTGCGGGAACTCTCCCGGTTTGCGCCGGACGCGCCCCTGCGGCCGGACACCCTTTATTTCGGCGGTGGAACGCCCAGTCTGCTGGACCCGGCAGACGCCGCCCGGCTCATCGCCGCCGCACAGCCCCTGCCCGGAGCCGAGATCACGCTGGAAGCCAATCCTGAGACCGTGACCGAAGACTCTCTCCGGGCATTCCGGGAGGCGGGCGTCAACCGCATTTCCTTCGGCGTCCAATCGGCCCGGGACAGCCAGCTCAAGACGCTGGGCCGCCCCCACACGGCAAAGCAGGCGCGGGCCGCTTTCGCCGCCGCACGCCGTGCCGGGTTCGAGAACATCAGCGGCGACATCATGCTGGCCCTGCCCCATTATACGCAGGCCGAGTTCGACGAGACGCTGGAGCTTATCGAGGATGGCGGCGCGGCCCACATTTCCGCCTACCTCTTGAAGATCGAGCCCGACTCCGCCTTTGGCCGGACGCCCCCCGAAGGTCTGCCCACCTCCGACGAGGCTGCAGATTTTTACCTCTACGCCGTCGAGCAGCTGGAACATCATGGCTACCGGCAATATGAGATCTCCAACTTCGCCCGCCCGGGCTATGAGGGAAAGCACAACCTCATCTACTGGGACTGCGGCGACTATCTGGGCATCGGCCCTGCGGCCCACTCCTGCATGGGCGGCAAACGGTTCTACTACCCCGCCGACACTGAAGCCTTTCTGCGGGACGAGGCCGCGCCCGTCATGGACGGCGGCTGCGGTGCGGAGGATTATCTCATCTTGCAGCTGCGTCTGCGCAAAGGTCTGAGCCTCGACGAATACAAAAAACGCTATGGCAGGGAGCTTTCCACCGCACAGCTGGCCTTTGTGCAAAACTGCGTGAAAAGCGGCTATGCCAACTTTGACGGCCACACCCTCGCCCTCACGCCCGCCGGGCTCATCGTACAGAACAGCATCCTTGCCGAGCTGCTGTGAGCCTCAGTGAACAGCAAAGCTCATCGCCGCCAGCACAAAAACACCGATGATGCTGGTAATGCGGCTCACCCTCTGCATCGCGTAATACCATTCGGTTGGCTCACCGCCGTACACTTCCAGCCCGTGGCGGAGGTTCCAGAACAGCAGCGGGAACCGGACATCCAGCACAAGGAGCACCACCAGCGCCCCTATCGGCAGCAGGAACGCCACGCTGCCCCGGGTCTCCAGCCGCCCGCCGACGGCCACATTATAGAGCCAGTTACAACTGGGCCAGAGGTCGGATTTCTGGTATTCGCCGTTGACAATAACGTTCACCTCGTCGGCAAGGCCCCCATCGTCTTCCCTCCACAGGATGGCGTCGCCGGGGTCGCCCAGCGCGGTCCCGGTAAAAATGACCACTCCGTCCTGCTCGATTTTCACGCCCGGGTCGCTCATGCCCTCGGCTTTCGATTCGAGCCGATAGTGCCGCGTCTCTCCGTCCATCGTGAAATCCACCTCCGCACCGTTTCCTGTCTGGGCGATCTGCATGGTGTAGGCGGCATACGCATCCTTGCCCGAAAAGCTGCCGTCGGCCTGACGATACAAAAAGGCATCCCGCAGCCAGACGCCCGGGCGGAGGGCGGCCCAGAGATAGAGCACAGCGAGAAGCAGCGCGGTAAGAACGCAGAGCAGGCAGCTCGTCTTTTTCTCCATGGTCAGGCTCCTTTCGTTTCAGCCCAGTTCGATTACTTTCCACCCCAGCTCCCGGATGGCTTCTTTGTCATGGGTCGCCAGCAGGGTGAGCTTTGTGCCGCAGCGTGCCTTGAGCATGGCTGCGGCTTTTTTCATGACGGCAGGGTCCATGCCGGTGAAGGGCTCATCTAACAGAAGCGTGTCGCTCTCGGCCCAGAGAGCGCGCAGCAAGGCGGTGCGGCGCTTCTGTCCGCCGGAGAGCTTCCGGGCAGGCAGGGCAAGGGCCTCGTCATCCAGTCCTAATTGTATAAGGTCATCTCGTATCTGCTCTTTGTATTGTGTTTTGACCTTGTACTGTTCTGCGGTCAGCACCAGCGCCACATTCTCTTCGGCGGTCAGCTGGGGGCAGAGCCTGTCTTCCTGAAAGACCGCGCCGACCCGGCCCACGCCCTCCACGCTGCCGGAGGTGGGCGCTTCCAGCCCCATCAGGATGCGGAGCAGGGTCGTCTTGCCCCAGCCGCTTGGCGCCCAGAGCACCGCCGGGTCGTCCACGGTAAGCGAGAGGTTTTCGAAGAGGATTTTCTCTCCGAATCGTTTAGACAGATTCTTTATTTCCAGTTTGTTGTTGGTTTCACTCATTTTTCAGCCCCCTCTTCGCCCAGAACTGCCGCTACCGCTTTATCCAGCAGAGCGAGGAACAGCTTTTCGAATACGGCGCTCAGCAGGATGATGACGAAGGTCCAGGCAAACAGCTCCCCGGTGGAAAGGGTAATTTTGGCCCGGTAAAGCGCGTCGCCGATGCTGCCGTCCGGCAGGCCGATGACCTCTGCTGCTACGCCGCTCTTCCAGCAGATGCCCAGCGCCACGCTGCATCCCTGCCGGAACGCGGGCAGCACCGCCGGGAGCCAGACCGCCCGCAGACGCCGCTCCAGAGGCAAACGGAACACCTGCGCCATTTCGAGAAGCGGACGGTCAGCACTCCCGATGCCGGTGCGCACTGCGCTGTAGAGGACGGGCAGCACCATCAAAAAGCTGATAAGGACGGACAGCGACGAGCCGCTGACCCACACCAGCGCCAGAATGATGAAGCTCGCCACCGGAGTAGCCTTGACCAGCTGCATCACGGGGGCGAGAAGGGCGTCCACCCACTCCCACTTTTCGGCGGCTACCGCCAGCACCGCGCTGGACAGAACGCCCAGCCCGAAGCCCAACAGGATGCGCCCGGCGCTGAAACCGATGCGCTGCCAGAACTCGGCCTGCGGCAGCAGCTCCACCAGCGTACCGATGGCCTGCACCGGCGAAACAAGAAAGACTTCCTGCCCGATGGCCACAGCCGCCGCCTGCCAGACGCCCAGCCAGAACACCGACGCCGCTAAGATTTGAATGCGGCGTTTTTTTGTTTTATCCATGTATTTCTTTGCTCCTGTTCGTTTTCTCGCTTTCAGAATATCACATCATGTATGAGAATACAATCCTTCATCTTTTCTTCTCTTGACATGAAGGTCATAAAACACTACACTGGAATAAAGTAATCCTTATTCTACGTGCCTCCGCGCACAGATGGGAGAGATGACCATGCACGATTCCGCTCAGGCCCTCCGGGGCAAAAAGCTCCTTCTGGTGGGGTTCACCCTGTTCTCGATGTTCTTCGGGGCAGGCAACCTCATCTTCCCGCCCTTCCTCGGCGCACAGGCCGGAACGGCGCTCTGGCCCGCTTTTGTGGGCTTTGCCGTCAGCGCCATCGGTCTGCCCATCGCGGGCGTGGCAGCGGTAGCCCGGGCAGGCGGTCTGCCTGCGCTGGCCGGGCGGATCCATCCCCGCTTCGCACAGGTGTTCGCTGTGCTGGTCTATCTGTCCATCGGTCCCTGCCTCGCTATCCCCCGCACGGCCAGCACCTCGTTTGAGATGCTGACGCCGCTGGTGGGGCGGAGCACACCGGGACAGTTCATCTACTCCCTCGTGTTCTTTGCTGCGGCGTACTTCGTGGCCCTCAAGCCCGAAAAGCTGACCCAGCGGCTGGGCCGCATCCTCTGCCCTGCCCTGCTGGTGCTCATCGTGGTGCTGTTCGCGGGCTGCATCCTCCGCCCGGCCGCGCCCGGCTACGGCACGCCTGCCGAGGCTTACGCCGCCCTCCCCGCCGCACAGGGTGTGCTGGACGGCTATCAGACTATGGACGCGCTGGCAGCGCTCAATTTCGGCGCGGTCATCGCGCTGAACATTCAGGCGGTGGGCATCACGGAAGAAGCTGCCGTCCGGCGCGGCACCATCCGGGCCGGGTTCATCGCAGGCGGTATGCTGCTGGTGGTCTATGCCATGCTGACCCACATCGGCGGCATCTCGGGGGCCGCGTTCCCCGGCAGCGACACCGGCGCCTCCGTCCTGACGGCACTGGCCGACGGCCTGTTTGGCCGGGTGGGACAGGTGCTTCTGGCCGTTATCTTCGTCATCGCCTGCTTCAACACCTGCGTCGGCCTCATCGCCAGCGTAGGCGAATACTTCCACGAGCTTCTGCCCCGGCTGCCCTACCCCACCATTGCAGCCTTCTTCGCGCTGATGAGCATGCTGCTGGCGAACATCGGCCTTGCGGGCATCCTGAGCCTTTCCGTTCCGGTGCTGAACGCCATCTACCCCATCGCCATCGTCCTCATCGTGGTGGAGTTCCTGCCCGGACGGTTCCAGCGGACATCGGTCTGGCGGCTGAGCATCCTCTTCACGGCCATCCAGAGCATCCCTGCTGCCCTGCCCTTCGGCCCCCTCTCCGCCTTGATGAACGCTCTGCCCCTGAGCAGCCTCGGCTTTGGCTGGCTGCTGCCGGCCCTCATCGGCATCGGCGCGGGCCTTCTGATCTAAAGAAAGGGGCTGCTGCACTTTCGGCTAAAACGATGTGCAGCAGCCCCTTCTTTGTTTCAAAGCTTACTTTGCGGAATTGCGGATCGCCGCCATGACCTTGCGCAGGACGGACGGCTCGGTGTAGTAGAAGTTATCGTCCGGCAGCTTGCCGCCCACGGCGGCGGGAGAGGCATCGTAGAGCACCTGCAGGTAAGCAGAGATGTCTTTCTTCATCTCCTGACCGTTGCGGTAAACGATGTTGCACTTGGGCAGGGCCTTCTTGGCGATAGCAGCCTTGGCCACCACGCCGACTTCCTCACAGAGGGCGGCGGTGCCGTCGATGTCCTCGTTCGCCGCCTTGACGCTCTTCTGGTAGTCGGTCAGGAAAGCTGCGATGACATCGGGATTCTGCTTTGCGTACTCGGTGCGCACCACGGTGACGCCGGTGATGAGCTGGGTGTCACAGACCCTGTTCCATTCCCTGGTCAGGTCGAGGACGACGCGGAGGTCGCTGTCCTTCATCTGGGCAGCGGTGACGTAGGGCTGAGGCAGGACGGCGATGGCATCCTTCCTGGCAGCGGCCATCTGGGCCGTGACCTCGGAAGCCTCGCTGTAGTATTCGATCTTCACGTCCTTGTCGGGGTCGAGGCCGTTCTTCTTGAGCAGATAGCGCAGGACGTACTCGGGCGTCGTGCCTTTGCCGGTGGAAAGGATGGTGCGGCCCTTGAGGTCGGCAAAGCTGTGGACGGTATTGCCCTTCTCCACGACGTAGAGGACGCCCAGCGTGTTGACGGCCATGACCTGGATGCCGCCGTTCGTCTTCTGGTAGAGGGTCGCGGCGAGGTTGGCCGGGATAGCGGCCATGTCGAGTTCGCCCTTGATGAGCTTCGGCACGATCTCATCGGCAGCGCCGTAGAGCTGCAGGTCATAGTCGAGGGAAGCAGTGCCGTCCTTCTCCATGCTCAGCAGGTTGACGAGGCCCATGGTGGTGGGGCCTTTCAGGCCGGCGATGCGCACTTTTTTGCTCGTCTTGGCCGATGCGCCGCAGGCCAGCACGCTGATCATCAGCACCAGCGACAGCAGCAGAGATGTCAGTTTTTTCATAGGATTTCGTTCCTCACTTTCATTGGGAGAAATTTTTCCGCAAAAAATTTGCAAAACCATTTGCTTTACGCCCTCAAGTTTACTATAATAAGAGAAAAAATACCGTTGCACACGCAACGGAATCGCAGAAGGGCGGTGAGGGCCCGGGGAAAACCTCACGGAATGGGTATGGAAAATTATCTTCCGCTGTTACAATCCACCTCTCTGTTCGCCGGGCTGGAAGCCGAAGCGCTCCGGGTCCTGCTGGGCGAAGTGGGGGCCGTATTGCGCACCTACAGCCGGGGCGAGACCCTCGTACTGGCCGGACAGTCGAACCGCCGGGTGGGCGTGGTGCTCTCCGGTGCCATCGAGGCCTACCATCCCGCCGCCAGCGGGGCGCGTCTGCCCATCAGCCAGATGGGGCCGGGCGGTGTGTTCGGCGACGTGCTGGGCGGCTCGAGCCTTTCCAGCCCGGTAACGGTGATGGCCTCGGCCCCCTGCGAGGTGCTGCTGGTGCCTTACGAAAAGCTTCTGCTGCCCGGGGCCGACCCGGCCCGCCAGCGGGTGCTGCAGAACCTTGTGCGCACCATCAGCGACAAATACTTCCTGCTCTCCCGCCGGGTAGACCTGCTGCTGCTCAAGAGCCTGCGGGCCAAGGTGTGCGCCTACCTGCTCAGCGAGGCCGAGGTTCACCACAGCCTCACCTTCACCATTCCCTACTCCCGCATCCAGCTGGCCGACTACCTCAACTGCGACCGCAGCGCCCTCTCCCGGGAGCTGAGCCTGATGCAGCGGGACGGCCTGCTCGAGACCTATAAGAGCAGCTTCAAGCTGCTGGAACCGGACGCGCTGCGGCACATGGTGCTGTAACAGCCTCTCCCTTTGGGAGAGCCTTATATAGAAGGAGAACTTCATCATGTCCAAACCGATTTTATGGATCGTCATTCCCTGCTACAATGAAGAACAGGTACTGCCCATCACAGCCCCCCTGTTCCTGAAAAAGATAAACGACCTCTCCGCAGCGGGCCTTGTCAGCGAGAAGAGCCGGGTGCTCTTCGTCAACGACGGCTCCCGCGACGCCACCTGGTCCCTCATCCAGAAGTTCGCCTCTGAGGATGAGCACTTCATCGGCATCTCCCAGAGCCGGAACCGCGGCCACCAGAACGCCGTGCTGGCCGGACTGATGGAGGCGCTCCACAGCGGCAGCTGCGACATCACCATCTCCATCGACTGCGACGGCCAAGACGACATCAACGCCATGGACGAGATGGTCAAAAAGTATCTGGACGGCGCCGAGGTAGTCTACGGCGTGCGCAGCCGCCGGGACACCGACACCTTCTTCAAGCGGTTCACCGCCGAGGGCTTCTACCATGTGATGAACGCGCTGGGCGCAGACATCGTCTTCAACCACGCCGACTACCGGCTCATCAGCACCCGGGTGCTGGAAAGCTTCGCCGACTACCGCGAGGTGAACATCTTCCTGCGGGGCATGGTGCCGCTGGTGGGCTACCCCAGCGACACCGTCTACTACGAGCGCCACGAGCGTCTGGCCGGCGAGAGCCACTATCCCCTCAGCAAGATGCTGACCCTCGCCTTCGACGGCATCACCAGCTTGTCGAACAAGCCGATCCGCCTCATCACCGGCGCAGGCATCGTGGTCAGCCTCATCAGCTTCATCGGCGTCATCTGGGCCATCGTGCAGGCTGTTCTGGGCAGCGCCGTGGCGGGCTGGGCCTCCACCATCTGCATCGTCTGCTTCATGGGCGGCGTCCAGCTGGTGTGTCTGGGCGTCATCGGCGAATACGTCGGCAAAATCTATATGGAGACCAAGGCCCGCCCCCGCTACATCATCAGCGAGCGCACATGGGCTCCCTACGAAAGGAAGTATCACGGATGAGCAAACAGAGCTGGAAAGGCAGCACCCTCCTGAACCCGGAGCCGCCGGTGCTGGTCTCCTGCGGCGGGCTGGACAAGCCCAACCTCATCACCATCGGCTGGACCGGCACCATCTGCACCCAGCCCAGCATGGTATCCATCAGCGTCCGCCCCGAGCGATACAGCCACCACCTCATCAGGGAGAGCGGCCAGTTTGCCATCAACCTGCCCACCGAGGCACTGGTGAAGTCGGTGGACTGGTGCGGCGTCAGGAGCGGCCGGGACTTCGATAAATTCGCGGCCTGCAAACTCCATTCTGCCCCCGGCTCAGTGCTGACGGACTGCCCCATTCTCGAAGAAAGCCCCGTCAACCTCGAGTGCAAGGTCACGCAGGTCATCCCGCTGGGCAGCCACGACCTCTTCCTCGCCGAAGTAGTCGCCTGCGACGTGGACGAGAGCCTGCTGGACGAGAACGGTAAGCTCTGCCTCGACAAGGCCAAACTCATCGTCTACAGCCACGGCGAATATCTGGCTCTTGGCAAAAAGCTGGGGACCTTCGGCTACAGCGTGCGGAAGAAAAAGCCGACGCGGAAGCCCCGCAGATAATACTATGAAAAATGGGAAGCACAAAAGTGCTTCCCATTTTTTTATTTCTCGTCGAGCAGATCACTCAGACATCTGACCGTCCGGCCATGATAGCCTGTGACCGTCTCGGCATGGAGCAGACTGCTCAGCACACTTTCCTCCACGCACTCGGCCACCGCCCGGAACAGCGGATTGATGGCGTCGTCGTGGAGCATACCCATCGGCAGGATGGCCTTTTCGGAGTAGTGCGGCACCCGGTTGGCGGTGGTGAAGGCAATGACGATCTCGCCGGAGCCGTTGCCGCAGAAAGAGCCGGTGCGGGACAGGCCCACCAGCGCCCGGTGGCAGAGCCGCCGCAGCTGGCGCTCACTGAGGGGGATGTCCGTCGCCAGCACTGTGATGATGGAGCCCTTGTCCTCGTGGGGCGGAATGTGGGCGTCCAGCAGGCTCTGGATGGGGGTGCCTGCCACTACGAGGTCATCGAAGACGGCGTGGTTGGAAAGCACCAGCGCACCGATGGTGTACTGTTTTCCGTCCAGCTCCACCACACGGGAGGCCGAGCCGATGCCGCCCTTCAGGCCGTGGCAGCGCATTCCCCGGCCCGCGCCCACAGCGCCCTCAGCGAAATCGGCGCGGCAGTCGGCCAGCGCGGCCCGCACGTTTTCTTCTGTGACGTGGAGGCCCCGGATGTCGTTGAGGCCGCTGTCGTTGCACTCGCAGACCACCGGGTTGACGCTGCCGGTAGTCTCGCAGATGTCGGGGTTCTTATCCAGCATATACTTCACCAGCGCTGTCTCCACAGTACCTACGCTGAGGGTATTGGTGAAGAGGATGGGCGTTTCCAGCGTCCCCAGCTCGTCGATCTGGACAAGGCCGGTGGTCTTGCCGAAGCCGTTGATAACATGGCTGGCCGCCATCACTTTATCGTGGAAAATATCGCCCTGATGGGGCAGCAGCGCGGTCACGCCGGTCTGGACCTCGCCGTCCGCCAGTGTGCAGTGGCCCACCGTCACGCCTGGCACATCGCTTATCTTGTCCAGCGGCCCGCAGGGCAGTTTGCCCACCCGGATGCCCCGGTTCTTCCATTTTGCTTCGATTCCCATAAGTATTCTCCTTGCAAAAATGCCCCCTCCTCACCAGACGGAGAGGGCTGATTTTATTCTTCCTCGTGCTCCACCTTGCTGATAGCGCCCAGGTCGTAGGGCGTATTCTGGTAGACGTAGTAGTTCAGCCAGTTCTCATACAGCAGGTGTGCGTGAGCACGCCAGCGGAAGAGAGGCGGCTGCTCGGGGTCGTCGTTGGGGTAATAGTTCTTTGGCACCGCGATGGGCAGGCCCTTGCCGACATCCCGCTTGTACTCGGCGTCCAGCGTGTACTTGTCGTACTCCGGGTGGCCGGTGACGAAGATCTGCCGTCCATTCTCGGTGCTCATCAGGAAGGGGCCGGCCTCGTCACTCTCGGCGAGGATGCGCAGGGCCTTGCAGTTCAGCACGTCCTCCCGGCTGATGCCGGTGTGGCGGCTGTGAGGGGCGTAGAACACCTCATCGAAGCCGCGCACCAGCGGGTTCGAGGGACGGGTGACTTTATGCTCGAAGACGCCGAACATCTTCTGGTCGAGAAGCTGCTTGCGGATGCCATAGTGGTAATAAAGTCCCGCCTGTGCGCCCCAGCAGACATGAAGGGTGGAGTAGACGTTCGTCTCGCTGAAGTCCATGATCTCGCACAGCTCCTGCCAGTAGTCCACCTGTTCAAAGTCTATTTTCTCCACAGGCGCACCGGTGATGATCATGCCGTCGTAGCGGTTGTTCTTCACCTCGTCGAAGGTCTTATAAAACGCCTCGAGGTGGGCCGCAGAGACATGGCTCGCCGCATGGCTGGCCGTCTGCAGCAGGGTCATGTGGACCTGAATGGGCGTATTGGCCAGCAGGCGGGCGATCTGGGTCTCGGTGGCGATCTTGGTCGGCATGAGGTTCAGGATGAGGATCTCCAGTGGGCGGATATGCTGGGAGAGCGCCCGTTCCCGGTGCATGACGAAGACGTTTTCCTCGTAGAGGGCATCGTAGGCGGGAAGAGTCTTGGGGATGATCAGCGGCATAGCATCGTTGCTCCTTTTGACGGTTTTAGCGGGAAGTTTTTATCTGCATCCGGAGACGCTTTTTTCACGGGAAGGGGCCGAAACCGGCAGATGGCGCTGACCGTGTTTCTTAAATCTTATCCAGCGCCTGTGCAATATCGGCGATGAGGTCTTCGCTGCTCTCGAGGCCGCAGCTCATCCGCACCAGCTCAGCAGGCACACCGGCAGCGGCCAGCTGCTCGTCGTTCATCTGGCGATGGGTGCTGGAAGCCGGATTCAGGCAGCAGGTGCGGGCATCGGCAACGTGGGTCTCAATGGCGGCAAGCTTCAACTCCTTCATAAAGGTGCTGGCGGCTTCGCGGCCGCCGGCCAGACCAAAGGAAACGACGCCGCAGCTGCCGTTCGGCAGATACTTCTCCGCCAGTGCATGGTAAGGGCTGGACTCGAGGCCGCAGTAGTTGACATAGGCCACTTTCGGGTGAGCCTCAAGGAACTTTGCGACGGCCATGCCGTTGGCGCAGTGGCGCTGCATCCGGACGTGGAGGCTCTCAAGGCCGAGGTTCAGCATATAGGCGTTCATGGGGGACTGCATCGAGCCGAAGTCGCGCATGAGCTGTGCGGTGGCCTTGGTGATGAAAGCACCCTCTTTGCCGAAGCGCTCCGCGTAGGTGATGCCATGATAGCTCTCATCGGGAGTACACAGGCCGGGGAACTTCTCGGCGTGGGCCATCCAGTCGAACTTGCCGCCGTCCACGATAGCACCGCCCAGCACAGCGCCATGGCCGTCCATGTACTTGGTGGTGGAATGGGTCACGATGTCAGCGCCCCACTCGAAGGGGCGGCAGTTGACCGGCGTGGGGAAAGTGTTGTCCACGATGAGCGGTACGCCGTGGGCGTGTGCGGCCTTGGCGAACTTTTCAATGTCCAGCACGGTGAGGGCAGGGTTGGCGATGGTCTCACCAAACACGACCTTGGTGTTGGGCCGGAAGGCGGCATCCAGTTCTTCCTCGCTGCACAGCGGATCCACGAAGGTGGCGGTAATGCCCATCTTCTTCATGGTGACGGAGATGAGGTTGAAAGTGCCGCCGTAGATGGTGCTGGACGCCACGATGTGGTCGCCTGCCTCGCAGATATTGAACAGCGCAAAGAAGTTGGCCGCCTGACCGCTGGACGTCAGCATGGCGGCGGTGCCGCCTTCCAGCTCGCAGATCTTTTTCGCCACCATATCGCAGGTGGGGTTCTGCAGGCGGGAGTAGAAGTAGCCGTCGGCCTCGAGGTCGAACAGCTTGCCCATGTCCTCGCTGGTAGCGTACTTGAACGTAGTGGACTGGATGATGGGGATCTGGCGGGGTTCGCCGTTGCCGGGGGTGTAGCCGCCCTGCACGCAGATGGTATCACGGTTCATTGCAACATACTCCTTTACTGGGTTTGTCTGTATAGCACAATTCCCCGCAGGAGCATGAGCCTCCTGCGGGGAATCGATTCGTTAAATTTTATTCCCTGCAGGAAGCAGAAACTTACTTTCTCAGCCGCTTATCACTCCTGGTCGCCCAGAAGGTGCCGACGGTCTGGAACACCTGCACCATGAGCACCAGCAGCACGACGCAGACGATCATGATGTTGGTCTGGTAGCGGTAGTAGCCGTAGGACAGAGCGATCTTGCCCAGACCGCCGCCGCCGATGACGCCGGACATGGCCGAGTAGCCGAGGATGGTAGTCAGGGCAGTGGTCATACTGGAAATGAGGCCAGGCAGACACTCGGGGATCATGACCTTGGTGATGATCTGGAAGGGAGTCGCGCCCATGCTCTGGGCAGCTTCCACGACACCCTCGTCCAGCTCACGCAGACTGGTCTCCACCAGACGGGCCACGAAGGGGAAGGCCGCGACCACCAGCGGAACGATGGTGGCCTTGGTGCCGACGGTGGTACCCACAATGGCACGGGTCAGCGGGAAGACGCAGATCATCAAAATCAGGAACGGCACGCTGCGCAGAATGTTGATGACGATGTTCAGGATGTGCATCAGCCAGCCCGGCAGGGGCAGGACGCCGTCCTTATCGCCAGCCACCAGCAGAACGCCCAGCGGCAGGCCCAGAACCAGAGAAAACGCCGTGGAGAGGACGGTCACGTAGAACGTCTCCCAAATGGCGAAGCCATAATCTGCAAAGCTCATTCTCCGGTCACCTCCTCAACGGTCACACCATTCTGGCTGCGCATATAGGCCGCAGCCTGCTTTGCCTGTTCGGTATCGCGGGGAAGTTTGAGCAGCATGGAGCCGTAGCACTGGCCGCTCAGATCGCGGGTGTCGGCGCTGAGCACAGACACGAGGATGCCCTTCTCCGCAGCGAGGCTCGCCACCAGCGGCTTTGCGGCGGACGAACCATTGAAAGTAACGCGGACCACATGATCGTCGGGCGCAAAGCTCGAGAGGTCGCGGGCTGCGCTGCCGCCGTTGGGGGCGACGAGGCGCCTGGCCGCAGCCGTCTTGGGATTCGCGAAGATCTCGCGCACCTCCCCCTGCTCCACGACCACGCCGCCGTCCAGAATGGCGACGGAGTCGCAGATCTCTTCCACGACGCTCATCTGGTGGGTGATGACCACCACGGTGATGCCCAGCTTCTTGTTGATGTCCTTGATGAGGGTCAGGATGGCGTGGGTCGTGTTGGGGTCCAGCGCACTGGTGGCCTCATCGCAGAGCAGGACTTTGGGGTTGGTGGCCAGCGCACGGGCAATGGCGATGCGCTGTTTCTGGCCGCCGGAGAGCTGGGCCGGGTAGGCATTTGCCTTATCGGGCAGGCCCACCATTTCCAGCAGCTCCCTGGCGCGCTTTTCGGCATCGGCCTTCTTCACGCCCGCAAGCTCCATCGGGAAGCAGATGTTCTTCAGGCAGCTGCGCTGCATCAGCAGATTGAACTGCTGGAAGATCATGGTGATGTCGCGGCGGCGCTCACGCAGGGCTGCGGGGGACAGGGTCTCCATCGCGGTGCCGTCGATGACGACACTGCCCTCGGTGGGGCGCTCCAGCAGATTGATGCAGCGCACCAGCGTGGATTTGCCCGCGCCCGACATACCGATGATGCCGTAGATGGAGCCATCGGGGATGGTCAGGTCGATGTTCTTCAGCGCATTCACCGCGCCGTCCTTCATCTGGAAGGTCTTGGAAAGGTGTTTGATCTCGATCACGATTTACTCCTTAGTTGGTAAAGCTCAACCCTCGATGGGTGCCAGGCTGTCCTGCTTGCCGCCGTAGATGCCCATGGGCTCGACATGGATTCCGGCGACGGTCACCAGATGGGTACCCTTCTCCTCATTGAAGTTGTCCAGATACGGCTGATGCTGGAAGTAGTTGGTGTCGCACTGGCCGTCCTCGACGATGGTGTTGGGGATCACATAGTCGTCGTACTCCTGGATGTCCAGAGTGATGCCCTTAGCGGCCAGAATGTCCTTGCAGACCTCCAGGACCTCGCAGTGGGGAGCAGGAGTAGCAGCGCAGCTGACGGTCTCGCCGTTCAGTGCATCGTAGTCGATGGAAGCGTCATAGCCATCGGTCGGGGTCTCAACGACGGAGACGACAGCACCCTTGTAGTTCTCATCCATGAAGTCCTTGACCTGCTGGCTCTGCAGAGCGGCGACGAGGGCCTTGATCTTGGGTTCGTTCTCGTTGCCCTCCTTGCAGACCAGAACATTGACGTAAGCAGAAGAGCCGTCCTCCATTGCCAGAGCGTCGGTCATGGGGTCCAGACCAGCGGAGATGGCGTAGTTGGAGTTGATGACAGCGTAGTCCTCATCCTGCAGGACGTTGGGGACCTGAGCAGCCTCGACCTCATCGACGGTGACGTTCAGGGGGTTCTCCTCGATGTCGTTCTTGGTGGCGGTCAGGCCGGCGTCAGCCTTCAGCTTGAAGAAGCCGTTCTTCTCCAGCAGGGTCAGAGCGCGGGCCTCGTTGGTGGTGTCGTTGGGGACAGCGACCTTCACCTTGTCCAGCTTTGCCACAGCGGAAGCAGCCTCAGAAGAAGCGGCAGTGCTGGAAGCAGCAGAGCTTGCGGTGGAAGAAGAGCCGCCGCAGGCGGTCAGGGCAGCAGCAGCGGCTGCAACACCGGTAACTTTCAGAAAATCACGACGAGTAATCATAGTTTTTCCCTCTCTATTATTGGATAAATATAATGTACAGCGGCGGCGCGGCACAGTCCGCGCCCGCCTTGAACGGAAGCATCAAAAAAGCCTCCGTCCCTGCCAGCTATGCGCTGCACAAGGACGGAGGCCTGAAACTTCCGTGGTACCACCTTGGTTCACAGCATCCTCGCGGACACTGCCTCAAAACTGCGGCAGAATTTTTTCTGCTTACAGCCGGACGCTTTAACGGGCGCACCCGTCGCGGACTAGTGCTCTTGCTCTTCGTCCGCGCAGCTCCGAGACCATTTTCGGCTCCCTGTTTCCTGCCCTTTTCCACCTGCCGGGCTCTCTGGTAAGGCTCATGCGAAAGCTTACTCTTCTCTTCACAGCCATTTTAGTGATATTGCGTTTATTATACTCGCCTCGACGGGATTTGTCAACCCCCTAAAACAAACTTTTTTAGTAGGGAATTGAAGATCCTTCGCCCATGAGACAAAATATGCCCCCGCGCTGTACGCACGGGGGCATATTCAGAAGCTTATCTATCAGCCCTGCTCCTGCTGTGCCTTCTTGGCTTCGAGAGCCAGAATGGCGTCGCGGCGGCTCAGGTTGATGCGGCCCTGCTGGTCGATGTCCGTCACCTTGACGACGATGGCATCACCCACAGCAACAACATCTTCCACGCGCTCGACACGCTTGGTGTCCAGCTTGGAGATGTGGACGAGGCCCTCCTTGCCCGGAGCGATCTCGACAAAGGCACCGAAGTTCATCAGACGGGTGACCTTGCCCTTGTAGATAGCACCGATCTCGGGGTCTTCCACGATGGTCCTGATGGTGAAGATGGCGCGCTTTGCGTCCTCCTGATCCACAGCGGAGACGAAGACATGACCGTCCTCCTGCACGTCGATCTTGCAGTTGCAGGTGGCGCAGATGTCCTGAATGACCTTGCCGCCCTTGCCGATGACGTCCTTGATCTTATCGGTGGGGATCATCATGCTGAACATCTTGGGGGCCCAGCGGCTCAGCTCGTGGCGGGGCTCTGCGATGACGGGCTTGATGATCTCATCGAGGATGTACAGACGGCCCCTGCGGCACTTCTCGAAGGCCTCGGCGATGATGTCGTAGGTCAAGCCGTCGATCTTAATATCCATCTGGATGGCGGTGATGCCCTTGCGGGTGCCGCCCACCTTGAAGTCCATATCGCCGTGGAAGTCCTCGACGCCCTGGATGTCCAGCATGGTCATCCAGCGGTCGCCCTCAGTGATGAGGCCGCAGGAGATACCGGCGACAGGAGCCTTGATGGGGACGCCTGCGTCCATCAGAGCCAGCGTGGAGCCGCAGATGGAAGCCTGAGAGGTGGAGCCGTTGGAAGAGAGGACCTCAGACACGCAGCGGATGGTGTAGGGGAACTCTTCCAGAGAGGGCAGCACAGGCACGAGAGCGCGCTCAGCCAGTGCGCCGTGGCCGATCTCGCGGCGGCCGGGGCTGCGGGGTGCGCGGGCCTCGCCGACGGAGTACGGCGGGAAATTGTAGTGATGGATGTAGCGCTTGGTCTGCTCGTCGGTCAGGTCATCCATGAGCTGGTTGTCCTTGGTGCCGCCGAGGGTGCAGGTGGTGAGCACCTGAGTCTGGCCGCGGGTGAACATACCGGAGCCATGCACACGGGGCAGGATGCCGACTTCTGCAGCCAGCGGGCGGATCTCGTTGATGCCGCGGCCATCCACGCGCTTGCCCTCGTCCAGCAGCCAGCGGCGGACGACGTACTTCTGCATCTTGTAGCTGACGAGGTCGAGGTCGGCCTCGGTCAGGTCGGGGTACTCCTCAGCGATCTTGTCCATGATGGGCAGCAGAGCGGCATCACGCACATTCTTGTCGTCGGTATCCATAGCGGCCTTGAAGTCGTCGAGATACTTCTCCTTGATGGCGTGGAACACATCCATATCGAGGCCCACGACCTGGAAGTCGATCTTCGGCTTGCCGCGCTCGGCCACGATGCCGTTGATGAAGGTGATGATCTTCTTGATCTCCACGTGAGCGGCCTTGATGGCGTTCAGCATGGTGTCCTCATCGACCTCATTGGCACCGGCCTCGATCATGACGATCTTGTCCATGGTGGCGGCGACGGTCAGGGCCAGGTCGCTCTTCTTGCGCTGCTCCTGAGTGGGGTTCAGGACGATCTCGCCGTCCACCAGACCCACCTGCACGCCGCCGATGGGGCCGTTCCAGGGGATCTCGGACACAGCGGTGACCAGAGAAGCGCCGATCATGCCGGCGATCTCAGGGCTGCAGTCGGGGTCAAGGCTCATGACGGTCATGGTGATGCAGACGTCGTTGCGCATCTCCTTCGGGAACAGCGGGCGCATGGGACGGTCCACGACGCGGCTGGTCAGGATGGCGCGCTCGCCGGGGCGGCCCTCACGGCGCATGAAGCTGCCGGGGATGCGGCCTGCGGCGTAGAGCTTTTCCTCGTACTCCACGTTCAGGGGGAAGAAATCGACGCCCTCGCGGGGCTTGGGGCTCATGACCACGTTGCACATCACGCAGGTCTCGCCGTAGCGGATGAGGGCGCTTGCGTTGGACAAGCCGCACATCTTGCCCATCTCCACCTTGAAGGGGCGGCCTGCCAGCGTAGTCTCGTAAACTTTGAAGTTGTCAAAGTTTTCTTTGCGGGAACCAAATTCGATTGCCATTTGGTTTGCCTCCTTATGTCCGTTTGATATTCCAAAAGGCTGCCCGCCGCGCATCATAGCAATAAATCCAGCGTCCGTGCCGCTTCACACAGGCGTTCGATTTACTGCTGCAACACGCAGCAGCGGCCTATTTGTTCCAGTGCCTGGGATACAAGGGAAAATCCAACATAAAAGAGCAAAGGGCAGGCACCATTTGCGGTACCTGCCCTCTGTTTTCTATTACTTACGCAGACCCAGAGTTGCAATCAGAGCACGGTAACGCTCGATGTCCTTCTTCTGGAGGTAGGCCAGCAGATTGCGGCGGCGGCCAACCATCTTCATCAGACCACGGCGGCTGTGGTGATCGTTAGGGTTCTTCTTCAGGTGCTCGTTCAGCTCGTTGATGTGAGCGGTCAGCAGAGCGACCTGGACTTCGGGAGAGCCAGTGTCCTTCTCGGTCAGAGCGACTTTGGCCATAACTTCCTGCTTGTTCATAGTAACAGTACCTCTTTATAAAATTTTTATTTGCCAGCGACACAGCAGCGGGAAAACGGTACTCCCGAGTGGGCATACTCCCAGCCCCGTATCGCGGTAACAGGGCTAGTATAACAGAAACCAACGTAAAAAGCAAGAAAAATTTTTACAGATCCGCAAAAATGAGGATGTTGTTTTCCTGTCAAATCATGTTATAATCTGTCTATTGTAATAAAGAGGTAGATCAAATGACACATTGCTTTTCCCGCCGCAGCTTCCTCAAAGGAAGCGCAGCCGCCGCAGCGGCCCTCACCAGCCCGCTCCTCCCGGCTGATGCAGCTTTTTCTGAAACCGAAAACGGCCTGTTCTCCCCTGTCTCTGCTCTCTGCCAGACCCAGTACGGCCCGGTGAAGGGCAGAGAGGGCGAAAACGGTCAGCTCTGCTGGTACGGCATCCCCTACGGTGCCGCGCCCACGGGCGAAAGCCGCTGGACAGCGCCGCAGGAGCCCGCCCGCTGGCTCACTGTGCGGGACTGCACCAGCCCCGCCCCGGCGGCGTACCAGTACACCACTTTCCCCCTCGGCACCGAGGACTGCCTGACACTGGACGTTTATTCTTCCGCCGAGGCCAAAAAGCGGCCCGTCCTCGTCTATCTGCACGGCAGCGCCGCCACAGGCTCATCTCTCGAGCTGCCCGGCAGCGAACTCGTGCGGGACGCGGGCTGCGTCTTTGTCGCGCTCAACTACCGGCTGGGGCTGTTCGGGTGGAACTGTCTGCCCGCTCTTACTTCCGGCTCCGACGCCGCCGGCAATTTCGCCCTGCTGGACATCGCCCGGGCGCTGGACTGGGTGAAGGAAAATATCCACCGCTTCGGCGGCGATGCCGACAACATCACCCTCTGCGGCTTCTCTGACGGCGGGCGGATGGCAGCGGCCCTTGCGGGCAGCCCGCTCTTCCGCGAACGCTTCCAAAAAGCCGTCGCCATCTCCGGCGGACTGTCCCTCGCCGACCCGGACGCCGCCGCCCAGAAGCTGGCTGAAAATTTCGCACCGCTGGCCGTGGAAGACGGGCGGTTCGCTGACACGGCTTCCGCCGCCGAATGGCTGCTGACGCCGGGTGCGGACGTCCGGGAATGGCTCTGCGGCCTCGAACCGGCCCGCATTGCGGCCCTCGGCAAACCAGCCATCCTCTACGCAGACGATGTGGTTCTCTCACGGGACGCCCGGAGCGCTGTCCCTCTCCTGCTGCTCAGCAGTGCCACCGAATTCAGCGGCTTTGTCCGGGACGACCTGCGGCCCGCTTCCAGCGCGGCCCGGGCCTATGCCGTAAAATACGGTTCAGCCCTCTGCCGCTGGAGCAGCACCGAAGCCGTCGCCGAAGCGCTGGGCGGCAGTGCTCCGGTCTGGCTTGGCCTCATCGACTACGGCGGAGCCGACAGTCAGACGGCTATCCCGGGCCTCGGCTCCTTCCACGGCCTGCCGCTGGCGCTCTTCTCGTCCGAAAGCAGCTATTCTGCCTGTGCTGATTTGTCTTCGGCAGGTGCGCAGGCCCTTTCGGCCCGGCTGAAGCAGGCGCTTGCCAGTTTCATGACCAGCGGTTCCCCGGGCTGGGACGCCTGGACGCCGCAAGACCGCGCCGCCCTCCACTTCGATGCCGACAGCGAAACGGCCTGCATCACCCTCAGCTCCTACCCGGATACCCAGGAAAGTATCCGCGCCGCCATGGCCGCAGACACGTCCCTCTCCGCCGCCGAAAAGGAAACGGTGGAGCACCTCTATTTTTCCGGTCTCTCCTTCTGACGAAGCAAAAACGCACCTCACCGATCGCTTTCATCGGTGAAGTGCGTTCTTGTTTTATTCAGCGGCTGATGCCGCCCACAGCCTTTTTGATCTCGGCTTTGTTCCGGTACATCGCAGCATCGGCCTCCATGAACAGCTCGTCCGCCGTCATGGTGCGGCCTGCCTGCATGGCATAGCCCACTGCGATGGAGACGGGATACTCTTCCTTCGCATCCCACTCCGCGCACAGCCGCCGGAGCGTTTCGACTGCTGCCTTCACAGCCTCCTCATCCGTCGCAGCCGCAATGACCGCGAACTCGTCGCCGCCGATGCGGAAGCAGTCCTCGGCCCGGTAAAAGGCCTCCCGGATGCAGCGGGCCGCACAGCAGAGCAGTTCGTCACCGGCACGGTGGCCGTATTGGTCGTTGGTCTGCTTGAGCCAGTTGACGTCTATAACGATGTAGGTCCAGTCCGTGCGCTCGGGCCAGCGGGACTTCATATACTTGAAGGCCGTATAGTTGAAAAGCCCGGTCAGCGAGTCGGCGTAGGCCAGCTTCTTGTAGTTTTCCAGCTGGGCCTGTTCGTTGATAGCCTGCCGGATGCGGTGGAGCACGATGCGGCCCAGCATCACCAGAAATCCCAGCAGACCGGCGCAGTAGCACACGGCGTAAGTCCGGCCCCGGTAGCCGCTGTAGAAGGTCGCCAGCGCAAGCAGAGCACCCGCTGCCAGCACGCCGAAAGCCAGCAGGATGTTCCTCACCTCGCCGCTGTGGTTCTTTTTATAGGAGACCACGAGGGTATGGAATGCTGCCAGAATGCTGGCAATGACGGTGATATGAATGGGCATGAGCAGCCACAACATGGGCTGTCCGGCCAGCAGCCAACCCGCAGCATCTGCTGCCACCAGTACCAGCGCAGCCATCTGCGGGAGGCGGATGAGCCAGCCATCATTCCTTATGGTACAGCGGACGAATTCCAGCGTGAAAGGCGCTGTGAGGCTGAAGGTGACCAGCGAGACGAACACGACGAGATTCGCCCTGTCCGTCACCAGTGCCAGCAGCTCGGAATCGGTCAGTATCCAGATGCCGGCGTCCAGCATCAGCCCGATCATCACCCGGGTCTGATGGCAGACCTCCGGAGTGAAGATGCTGCGCATCGTCACCATCAGAACGCCAAGCTCCACGGCGCAGAGGACGCAGAGCAGGAAGAACACCAGCGCGTAAAGGCTGCGCCTGAAATAATAGCTGCTCAGTTTCGTCTGGGTGGCCAGCACCGACTCGCTGCCCAGCATCGCGCTGAGGGCCGACGGCTCCGCACAGCGGAGCACCAGCGTCTTTCCGGCCGCGCCCTCCGGCAGAGCAGCAAAGAGCCGCATCTCTGCCGGGCCGCTGCCCGGGTCGTAGGTATAGAACACCGTCTCCTGACCGTCTGCCGCCCGCAGCCCGAGGCTAAACTTCTGCTTCGTGCTGCGGATGCTCAGCATCAGGCTTTCCCCCATGCTTTCCGGAATGTCATACACGGCCTGCTGGTCTGTTTCCAGCGTCCAGCTGTCGTTCAGTTCCTGCAGACTGCCCTGCACCAGTGTGCGGTGGGGGTCTTCCTGAACACGGCAGGAGTCTGCCACCCCCAGAAGGACCAGCACCGCCACCAGCCAGACCAGGATGCGCAGGCACCATTTCTGTTTTGTTTTTTTCATAAAGTTCACTCCGCGAAGTATTCCTGCGCGCGCTGGGCTGCGTGGTCGATGCACTCGCGCAGCTCATCCAGCGTGTCGAACTTTTTGCTGGGGCTGAGGTAGGCGTGGAACTCCACCACCGGGTCGGTGCCGTAAAGGTCGCCGGTAAAGCCCGGGATGAAGGTCTCGCAGGTCACCTTGCTCTCGTCGCTGTTGACGGTGGGCCGGGTGCCAAGGCCGGTGGCCGAGGGGTACCACCTGTCTCCTATTCTGGTGCGGGTGATATAGATGCCGTACCGGGGCAGCTGGAAGCCCTGCGGGTAGAGCTGATTGATGGTCGGCACGCCCAGCGTCCGGCCAAGGCCCGCCCCGTGATGCACCGTGAAGCGGATGGCGTAGGGCATCCCCAGCATGGCATTGGCCGCCGGGATGTCACCACCTTCCAGCGCGGTGCGGATGCGGGTGGAGGAAACAGGCTTCTCCTCAAACTGTGCCATCGGCAGGACGACTACCTCCACGCCCAGCGGCTCGCAGAGCTGACGCAGCAGCTCCGGTGTGCCTGCCGCCCTGGCACCGAAGGTGAAGTTCTCGCCGCAGAACAGCGCCCGGGCGTTGCAGTCCCGGATGATGCCCAGCACGAACTGCTCCGCCGTCATGGCCTTGATCTCCTCGAAATCGGGGCAGAGATAGTGCTCCACGCCGAGGCTGGCGATGAGGGCGTGCTTGTCCTCAGTGGAGAGCAGGCGCTTGCCCTTCATCTTGTTTTCGGTGGGCAGGCGGAAGGTAAACACCGCCGGTGCCGCGCCGTGGGCCCTGGCCCACTCCACTGCGCCATTGATGACCGCGCGGTGGCCGATGTGGATGCCGTCAAAAAAGCCCATTGCCACAGCAGAGCCGTGGGCACCGCCCAGCGCAAGCGGCGCAAGCTGTGAATAGATCTGCATGAATGTTCTTTAATTCCTCTCTACAAAGAGTTTTTCGACCTTGAGCACGCCGCCGGTGATGTTCGCAAGGCCCAGGAACTGACCCTCGGCATTGCGGACACGGTAACGGCCGTCTGCCGCCGGGTAGCGGCTGGTGGGGCAGCCGTTGTACAGGTGCTGCTCCACCCTTGGCTCTGCCACCAGCAGAGGCAGGCTCTCAAACACGCTCTCCACCGGCAGCATCAAAGCCTGCAGTGCCTCGGGGCCTGCGTCCTTTGCCGCCTGTATCTCTTCCAGCGTGTGGGCGTCGGCCTCGGTGTAGACACCCGCCGTCGTGCGGCGCAAGGCGCTCATGGTGCCTTTCTGGCCCATAGCGGCGGCAATGTCCTCCAACAGAGTGCGGATATACGTTCCCTTGGAGCAGCGGACGGTGAGGACGTATTCGTTCTCCACCGGGCTGCCGCCGTACCGGATGTCCAGTATCTCGATGGGACGGGCCTTCCGCTCCACCGTGACGCCCTCGCGGGCCAGCTTATAGAGGGGCTGGCCGTTGATCTTGACTGCCGAGTACATGGGCGGCGTCTGCATCTGGGGGCCGAGGAACCGGGGCAGAACGGCCAGCAGCTCCTTCTCCCCCGCCGTCACCGGGGCCGTTTCCAGCACGGTGCCGGTGATGTCGCCGGTGTCGGTCTGCATCCCCAGCCGCAGCCGGGCGCAGTAGGTCTTGGTGTGGTCGAGCTGAAGGTCCACGGCCTTGCTGGCCCCGCCGCAGAACACCGGCAGAACGCCGGTGGCCATGGGGTCCAGCGTACCGCTGTGACCCAGCTTGCGGGTACCGAGGATGCCGCGCAGCTTGGCGATGACGTCAAAGCTGGTCCACTCCATCGGCTTATCTACGATAAGGATGCCCTGCATCAGCTTTCCTCCTGTGTCTCGGGGCGGTCGAGTTCCGCCTCCACTTCGGCCAGAATGGCGCTCTTGGCGTTGTCGAGGTTGCCCAGCAGCTCACAGCCCGCTGCGCGGGTGTGGCCGCCGCCGCCCAGACGCCGTGCGATGGCGCAGGCGTCCACGCCCTTGGCGGCGCGCACGCTGATGCGGTAGCTGCCGCCGGGCTGCTGACGGAGCAGCAGGCCCACTTTGACCCCCTCGATGCTGATGGGCAGGCTGGTCAGCTCTTCCAGGTCAGCCGGGTCCACGCCGCTCTGCTCTATCTCGTCCCGGGTCAGATACATCAAGGCGCAGCGGCCCTCAAGATGATATTCCAGATGGTTGCGGGCGATACGCTCCGCCTCCATCCGCTCCCGGGGTTTGGTGTCGAAGAGCAGGGTGTTCAGCTCCTCCACCTGCGCACCGGCCAGAATGAGCTTTGCAGCCACGAGGTGGGTGTTGGCAGTGGTGGAAGAGAACCGGAAGCAGCCGGTGTCAGTAGCGAGGCCGGTGTAGAGGCAGTTGGCGATGAGGGGGGTGATCTCCACGCCCATCTCGTTGATGACCTCATACAGAAGCTCTGCCGCTGCGGCCGCATTGCCGTCCAGCAGGGTGAAATCCGCATAGCCGCTGTTGCCCGTGTGGTGGTCGATGCAGAGATCGACGTGGCGGGTATACTGCGGCACACCGTTGTTTTCACCAAAGAGCTGCACGCTGGCAACATCCACGGCTACAACGGTCTTGGGCTCAAACTCGCCCCGGAACGGCACCGGTGCAGTAAAGCTGTAGCGGGAAGGCACTGCATCGGAACAGAGGACAGCCGCCGTCTTGCCCAGCGCCTTGAGCGCGTGGCAGAGGGCGCTGCCGCAGCCGATGGTGTCGCCGTCCGGGTTTTTATGACACAGGACCAGAATGTTGTCCGCAGCACAGAGGCGCTCGGCCATCTGCTGCACATTGAGCTGTTCTGTCATTTGATGGATCCATCCTTTCCGCAGCGCTGGATTTATTCCTCAGTCTCGGCGGGCTGAGAGTCCTCAGCATCGCCGTTCACATTCAGCGTGCGGAGCAGCTCATTGATGTGGGCTGCATAGGCGGCACCGTCGTCCTCCACAAAGATGAAGCGGGGTGCCTTGCGGATGTGCATTTTCTTGCTCACTTCGGTGCGCACATGGCCTGCGGCGCGGTTCAGGGCCTCGATGGCGGGCTTGGGGCCGTCCTCACGGCCCATCACGCTCACATAGACCTTCGCCACGTCCAGGTCGGGCGTCACATCCAGCCGGGTGACGGTCAGCAGACCGCCCTCCAGCCGCGGGTCTTTCAGCCGTCCGATGATGGCGATGAGCTCACGCTTCATGTCCTGCGCCAGACGGCCCATATTTTTCTGAGACATAGTTTCTCCTCTAAAATAAACCTCTCCGTCATTGCTTCGCAATGCCACCTCTCCTATCGAGGAGAGGCCTTGGCATTTCGTAAAGCTTCACCTCTTCGCCAGAGGCTCTCCTCGGTAGGGGCAACAACGACGACCGCCGCCAGTGGCGGAAACAGGGAGTCGCTGTTGGGGCAGCGGCCAGCAAGACGCAAACGAAGTGCTGCGGATGCTGGGTGCCGCAACCCGGCCTTGTCGAGCGAAGGCAGACTGAGAGGTTATTCTCTTAGTCGCGGTATTCTTCCATCTTGAAGGCCTCGTAGACGTCGCCTTCCTTGACGTCGGCAAACTTTGCCAGAGTGACGCCGCACTCGTAGCCCTCGGCCACTTCCTTGGCGTCGTCCTTGAAGCGCTTCAGAGATGCGATCTCGTCCTCCGTGATGACGATGCCGTCACGGACGACACGCACCTTGCTGTCGCGGGTGATCTTGCCGCTGGTGACACGGCAGCCTGCAACGGTGCCGACGTTGGAGATCTTGTAGACCTGACGGACCTGCAGCTCGCCCAGAGACACCTCGCGGAACTTGGGAGCCAGCATACCCTTCATAGCGTCGGTGACATCGTTGATGGCGTCATAGATGACGCGGTACATACGCATCTCGACCTTGGTGGCAGCGGCCTCTTCCTTCGCCACGTTGTCGGGGCGGACGTTGAAGCCGATGATGATGGCGTTGGATGCGTCGGCCAGGTCAACGTCGGACTTGCTGATGGCACCGACACCAGCGTGGATGACGCGGACGCGGACCTCGTCGTTGGAGATCTTCTCGAGGCTCTGCTTGACGGCCTCGGCGGAGCCCTGCACGTCAGCCTTAACGACGATGGCCAGCTCCTTCATATCGTTCTGAGCCATCTGGCTGAACAGGTTATCCAGAGTGACCTTCTGGAAGGAGGAGAACTGCTTCTCCTTGGCGGCAGCGATGCGCTGCTCGGCCAGCTCACGGGCCAGACGCTCGTCCTCGACGGCCTCGAACAGGTCGCCGGCCTCAGGCACAGCGGTCAGACCGGTGATCTCCACAGGAGTGGAGGGGCCGGCGTCGTTCAGCAGAATGCCCTTGTCGCTGCGCATGGTACGCACACGGCCCACGGCGGTACCGGCGATGATGACGTCGCCGGAATGGAGGGTGCCGTTCTGCACCAGAATGGTAGCGATGGGGCCCTGGCCCTTGTCCAGACGAGCCTCGACAACAGCGCCCTTGGCACGGCGGTTGGGGTTGGCCTTCAGCTCCATGACCTCAGCTTCCAGAGCGATGCGCTCCAGCAGGTCGTTGATGCCCATGCCGGTCAGAGCAGAGACAGGGATGCAGGCGACATCGCCGCCCCAGTCCTCGGTGATGATGCCGTACTTGGTCAGGCCCTCCATCACGCGCTCAGGGTTGGCGGTGGGCTTATCCATCTTGTTCATGGCCACGATGAGCTTGACGTTGGCGGCCTTGGCGTGGTTGATGGACTCGACCGTCTGGGGCATGATGCCGTCATCGGCGGCGACGACCAGAACTGCAATATCGGTCATGTTGGCACCGCGGGCGCGCATGGAGGTGAATGCCTCGTGGCCCGGGGTATCCAGGAAGGTGATGAGGCTGTCGTTGACCTTGACCTGATATGCACCGATGGCCTGAGTGATGCCGCCGGCCTCGCCTGCGGTGACGTTGGTCTTGCGGATAGCGTCCAGAATACTGGTCTTGCCGTGGTCAACGTGGCCCATGACGCAGACGACCGGGGGACGGGTGACGAGATCGTCCTGAGAATCCTCCTCCTGGGTGAACAGGCGCTCCTCGATGGTGACGTGGACTTCCTTCTCGACCTTGGCGTGGAACTCCTCGGCCACCAGAGCGGCGGTATCGAAATCGATGATGTCGTTGATGGCATGCATCTCGCCCATCTGCATGAACTTGGCGATGACCTTGCCGGCCTGCTGCTTCAGGCGGGCAGCCAGTTCACCGACGGTGATCTCATCGGGGATGAGGACCTTCAGCTGCGCATTGCGGGCCTTTTCCAGCTGGATGCGCTGCAGACGCTCGAACTCGGTCTCACGCTTGCCCTTCTGGAACTGCTGGCGCTGGCGCTGGCCGCGCTGGGTGAACTTCTGCTTGTTGCCCTGCGGGGTGGGCTTGCGGCGGTTCTCGGTGTTCTTGGTGGAAGCCAGATCGTCGTAACGGGCGTCGAAGCGATCCACGTTCATATCGACGGTGCGGGTATCGACGGTGACCTGATTGTCCTCGCGGCGGACAGAGACGGACTGAGCGGAAGCTGCAGTAGCCTTTGCGCCGGTCTCACGGGCCAGCTCGCTCAGGGAGACGGTCTTCTCCTCGCGCTTCTTGTGCTGCTCGTTCTTCTTGTTGTTTTGCTTGGCAGCGGGCTTTGCCTCGGCCTTTGCGGGCTCAGCCTTGGGAGCCTCGGGCTTCTTTTCGGCCTTGGGCTCCGCCTTCTTCTCGGCGGGCTTCGGCTCAGCCTTGGGAGCCTTGGCGCTGTTCAGGAACTCGTCCAGGCTCTTGACGCTGTTGTCCTTGCTGAACTTCTCCAGCAGGTAGTTCAGCTCGTTCTCTTCCAGAGTGGAGCTGTTCTTCTTGCCGGTGCTGCCCATAGCGTTCAGCTCGTCGAGGACCTTCTTGGCAGAGATGTTCAGGTCCTTTGCAAAATCGCTCACTTTATATTTTACGGTCATTCGCTCATATCCTCCTCAGTTTGAATCGCTCCGCACGCCGTCAGCCGGTCAAAGCAGAGTTTGGCGAGGTTGCGGTCGGTGACGGCATAAATGGCCACCGGTTTGCGGCTGATGTCAGCCAGCTTATCCTGTGTCAGCGGCATGGGGATGACGTCCACCATATCGCCCACAGCGTAGTTGAGCCGCTGCACGGTCTTGGGGCTGGCGTCGGATGCAGTCATCACGAGCCATGCCTTGCCCTTGACGACGGCGTCTTCCACCGCGTCAAAGCCCATGGTCAGAGCGCCCGCCTTGCGGCAGAGGCTCACGGCCTGGAACAGGGCCTCATTCGGCTCAAGGGCCGGTTTTGCGGGGGCGTTATGCTTCTTTGCCATCGCGGTCGGCCTCCTTTTCTGCTTCCACACTGGCCAGCTGCTGGGCCAGTGCATCGTATACCTCGGCGGGGACCGGCTGCTCAAAGCAGCGCTCCAGCGCCTTCTTCTTTTTTGCCTTTGCAAGGCAGGCGGCATCCGGGCAGAGGTAAGCACCGCGGCCGGGCTTCTTGCCCACGGGGTCGATGCTGATCTCTCCGCTGGGTGCGCGCACCACACGCACCAGTTCCTTCTTGGGGCGGCTGGTCAGGCAGCCGATGCACTGGCGGGCAGGGATCTTCTTTTGTGCCATCCGGTTTTCCCTCCTTCGGCAGGTGTTCCGCGCTTATTCGGCGGCGGTGTCTTCGGTCTTCTCAGCCTCGGCAGCCTTCGGCTCTTCCTCGCCGTAGTAGCCGCTCTCGGGGCGGATGTCGATATTGTAGCCGGTCAGGCGGGCGCACAGACGGGCGTTCTGGCCCTTGTTGCCGATGGCAAGGCTCAGCTGCTGGTCCGGCACGGTCACGCGGCAGGAGCGGGTCTCGCCGGGCAGCAGCTCGACCTTGACCACCTTTGCGGGGCTGAGAGCTGCGGAGATGAACTCGGAGATGTCCTCGCTCCACTTCACGATGTCGATCTTCTCGCCGCCCAGCTTCTCGACGACAGCGGCCACACGGTCGCCGTGGGGGCCGATGCAGGCAGAGACGGGGTTGACGTTGGCGTCCTTGGACCAGACAGCCATCTTGGTGCGGGCGCCGGCCTCGCGGCTGATGGCTTTGACCTCGACGGTGCCGTCGTAAATTTCAGGCACTTCCAGCTCGAACAGGCGCTTGACGAGGCCGGGGTGGGTGCGGCTGATCATGACGCGGGGGCCGCGCTCGCTTGCCACGACATCCACGATGTAGACCTGCAGCATCTGGCCCTCGGTGTAGACCTCGCCGGGGACCTGCTCGTTGCGGGGCAGGATAGCCTCGCCGCCCTTGCCCAGGTCGAGGGCAACGATACCCTTCTCGGGGTCAACGCGGGTGACGGTAGCCTGCACGATGTCGTGGGCGCGGGACTGGATCTCGCTCAGCTGCTGGCTGCGCTCAGCCTCACGGATGCCCTGACGGATGACATGCTTTGCGGTCTGGGCGGCGATGCGGCCAAAGTCCTTGGTCTTGAGGGGGGTCACAACGCGGTCGCCCACCTGATAGCTCTTGCGGATGTGCTGAGCCTCGGTGATGCCGATCTCGCTGTGCTCGTCGTACCAGTCCTCATCGGCCACGACGTCCTGGATGAGGGCGACGTTGAACTTGCCGGTGTTGGGGTCGATCTCGACCATGACGTGGTCGTCCTCGACCTCGTAGTTCTTCTTCACGGCGATGACGATAGCAGCCTTGATCTTGTCGATCAGGTACTCCGCAGTAATGCCGCGCTCGTGCTCCAGCATGGAGAGAGCTTCAAAAAATTCGTTGTTCGCTGCTGCCATTTTTCGGGTTCCTCCTAGATTATAATGGTATCTTTTCTCGATTCATCTTTGGCTCTCCCTCTGGGAGAGCTGGCGCGGAACGCGCCTGAGAGGGCTGTTCTTAATCAAACAGATGTTCGTCATCACAGAGATGGACGCCGGATGCAGCGTTCACCTCAAAGCTCACCGGGCCGTTCTCCGTCTCGACCGTGACGGTGCTGCCCTCGCGGCCTTTCAGGATGCCGGCAAACTCGCGCACGCCGTCGGCGGTGGGGCGGATGAGCTTGACGCCGATCTTCTCGCCCTTGAGTGCCTCGTAGTGCTCCGGGCGGGTCAGCTTGCGGCCAAGGCCGGGGCTGCCCACCTCGAGATAATAGCTCTGGTCGATGGGGTCTGCCTCATCGAGGATGGGGTCCAGCGCGTGGGACACTTCGGCACAGGTGTCGGTGTCCATGGTGCCGTCCTTGTCGATGAGCACACGGAGATACCAGTCCGGCCCTTCCTTCTCAAAGACCACATCCCACAGGCGCAGGCCCATGCCCTCCACGACGGGGCGGACAAGCGCTTCGACTCTCTGGGCGGTGTTGCCGCCAGACTGCTTCGCCATAAAAAACCTCCAAACAAACAAGAAAAGCGGACCTTGCGGCCCACTTTCCAATAAAACTATAGCGTACTACTAGAATATAGCATACTCTTGCGGATTATGCAAGCTTTTTGCTAGAAATTTTGCGTTTTTACGCCTGCTGTACCCGCAGCGAAGCGAATTCAGCCGTCGAGCCATGCATCCAGAAAAGCAGATGCAAGCTTAAGGGCAACCTCAGCAACTTCTCCGCCGGAGACTCCATCCCCGTTCACTTGATACAACTTGTCCAGCATCTCATCAAGAACAGGTGTATTATAACCCAGAAGACGACCATACTGTGGATGATAACGGTAGCGGATGCAGCCATCTGAACCCTTTGTATAGTATCCCTCTTCCGTAAACAGGAATCCCTTACTGCCGTCTCCAAAAAACGATTCATCAATCATGCCCAGAACATCCCGGTAAGATACCCCGCTCGCGTAGGACTCGCGTGCTTTCTCGAACTTGCTCATCGGGATCTCCCCTTGTGTATAGCACTTGTATCTGCTGCATCTGGGCAAATACTCTTGAATGATTCGGGCTTTCATTTTCTTTTTATCTTCTGCCATACTTGCACCTTCTCCATTTCTACATTCGACATCGTTCGCAGTTTTCTCCTGCGCGCAGATGCGATCTCTTAATAGCTATATTATACTATCAGTCTATATGCAAATCCATCGGCAAAATTCCAGAAAATCCGGTCGATTCTTTTACAGCACCCACACACCATCACGGAACAGGTCAACCGTATGTCCGTCGCGGCACTTGCCGGTGATATGGCTGTCCTCGGCACCCACCATGACGTCCTCGTGGATGGCGGACTGGTTCATGCCCCGGGCCAGCAGCTCGTCCTTGGTCAGGCGGGTGCCATTGGCGGTGGTGCCGGGATAGCTGGCGCCAAAGGCGATGTGACAGGCAGCGTTCTCATCGAAGAGGGTGCTGTAGAACAGCGCGCCGCTGCGGTTGATGGGGCTGGACGCCGGCACCAGCGCCACTTCGCCGATGCTCCGTGCGCCCTCGTCGGTGTCCAGCAGCCGGCCCAGAAGCTCCGCGCCCTCGTCTGCACCGTGCTCCACGACGCGGCCATCCTTGAAGGTGACATGGAAGCCCTTGATGAGCTGGCCGTTGAAGACGTAGGGCTTGGTGCCGTAGACGATGCCGTTCACCTTGTCCTTGTGGGGTGCGGTGAAGACCTCTTCGGTGGGGATGTTGGGCAGGAAGACCACGCCCTTTTCACTGACGCTGGCGGCACTCTCCCAGGTGGCCTTGTCGGCGATGCCGACGGTCAGATCCGTGCCGTTGCTGCTCTCGAAATGGACGCTCTCGAGGTCGAGGGCGTTCATCTTGTCCTTCAGGCCGGTCAGACGGTCGAGGTGGGCCTTCCACTCGTTGACGGGGTCGCCGCCCGTCACGCGGCAGACATCGAAAATGAGCTGCCAGAGCTTCTCGATGGCCGCAGCCTCGTCCAGCTCCGGGAACATCTTTTTTGCCCACGGGGCGCTGGGCATGGCGGCGATGGACCACTGGACGCGGTCGTTCATGGTGTACTCGCGCCACGGAGCCATGAACTTGCGCTGACCGGCGTTCACCCGGCTGATTTTCGCGCCGTCCAGACCGGCGTAGACTTCCGGGTCATCGGCGAGGATATGCAGCACGCAGACCCCGCCCTCACTCTCGGCGTAGTCGAGATAGCGGCGCAGCTGCCAGGACTTGAAATCGCTCAGGGCTTCCTCGCTACCCAGTTCCATCCGGCTGCGGGAAACGTCGTTGTCGCTCCAATTCACCAGCACGTCACGGGCGCCGGCCTCGTAGGCACTGCGCACGCACAGACGGGCCAGCGGTGCGGCCTCGAGGCAGCAGTTGATGACAAGGGTCTGGCCCGGCTGGGGATTGACACCCACCCGGACGATGAAATCGGCATATTTTTTCAGAAGAATAGTAAAGTTTTCCACGGAATATCCTTTCTGCCGTGCAAACCACGGCGGTGCATTTTCTATCTGACAGTATAACCGTTCCCGGGCGAATTGTCCACCCGATAAAAACAAAACAGACGTTTCTACCGGTTGAAAAAACGGGAAACGTCTGTTATACTTGTATTTGAGAGTGCTGTCTACATACGGCAGGCGGTCTACACCTTTCCGGCACTGCGTCGGGAAGGCGAACATTTTTGTTATGCCCCCGACGCTCCACAGCGAAAGGGGTGATGCTTCATGACGCTTTTGGAAACTTTAGCTCTTCTCACGTTGCTTGCAACTGTGGGTTTTGGGATGTTTGATATTGCGTGGAAGATTTTCAACAACAAAAAATGACCGCCCAGTTTAGCCCACTCGTGCGGTCATTCTTTGTTGTAATTGACTTGCCGGAAAGGTGCTGACCGTTTGCCAGACAGCACTTTCTTTATTTGTATTATACCACAGCCCCGCCGAAAATGCAACGGCGGGGCTGTTTTTCTCACTCACAAAAGTGAGTTTTTATCAGAACTCGATCTTGCTCTCGATGTAGCTCTTCAGCTCGGAGATAGGCATACGAACCTGCTCCATGGTGTCGCGGTCGCGGACGGTGACGCAGTTGTCGGCCACGATGCCCTTGGCCTCGTCGCCCACGGTGTCGAAGTCCACGGTGATGCAGTACGGAGTACCGATCTCGTCCTCACGGCGGTAGCGCTTGCCGATAGAACCGGTATCGTCGTAGTCCACCATGAAGTACTTGCTCAGCTCATTGCGGATCTCCATTGCCTTGTCACCCAGCTTCTTGCTCAGGGGCAGGACAGCGCACTTATAGGGAGCCAGAGCCGGGTGCAGATGCAGGACGGTGCGGATGTCCTCCTTGCCCTTGCTGTCGGTCAGGTGCTCCTCATCATAAGCCTCGCACAGGAAGGCCAGAGCCACACGGTCACAGCCCAGAGACGGCTCGATGACATAGGGGATGTAGTGCTCGTTGGTCTCGCTGTCGAAGTACTCGAGGCTCTTGCCGGAGGCTTCCTGATGACGGCTCAGGTCGTAGTTGGTGCGGTCTGCAATGCCCCACAGCTCGCCCCAGTCGGTGAACGGGAAGGCATACTCGATGTCGGTGGTAGCACGGCTGTAGAAGGCCAGCTCTGCAGGCTCGTGGTCACGCAGGCGCAGGTGCTCCTTCTTGATGCCGAGGCTCAGCAGCCAGTTCTCGCAATAGTCCTTCCAGTAGGAGAACCACTCGAGGTCGGTGCCGGGCTTGCAGAAGAACTCGCACTCCATCTGCTCGAACTCACGGGTACGGAAGGTGAAGTTGCCCGGGGTGATCTCGTTTCGGAATGCCTTGCCCACCTGGCAGACGCCGAAGGGCAGCTTGCGGCGGGTGGTGCGCTGGATGTTGGCAAAGTTGACGAAGATGCCCTGTGCCGTCTCGGGACGGAGGTAGCAGGTGGAAGAGCTGTCCTCGGTGACGCCGATGGCGGTCTTGAACATCAGATTGAACTTACGGATGGGGGTGAAGTCGTGCTTGCCGCAGACGGGGCAGACAATATCCTCGTGTTCAGCGATGAAAGCGTCCATCTCGTCAAAGCTCATGGCATCGACGTTGACCTCGGGGTGCTCGTCGCCAATAAGCTTGTCAGCACGGTGGCGGGCCTTGCAGGCACGGCAGTCCAGCAGCGGGTCCGAGAAACCGGCAACGTGGCCGGTGGTGATCCAGGTCTGAGGATTCATGATGATGGCGGCATCGAGGCCCACATTGTAGGGGCTCTCCTGCACGAACTTTTTCAGCCATGCTTTCTTGACGTTGTTCTTGAACTCGACACCCAGAGGGCCGTAGTCCCAGCTATTGGCCAGACCGCCGTAGATCTCGGAACCGGGGAACACATAACCACGGTTCTTGCAGAGATTGACGATCATATCAAGGGTCTTTTCGCTCTGTTCCATTGTAAGTACATCCTTTCCGTCCGCGGCTGGTTTGCCGTGTCGTGTTGTGTATTTGTCCCGGTTGCTTTCCCCGCAGCCGGGCGTGCTTTTCCTGTTAAAAGCACAGTATCTTTACTTTATCATGTTTTGCGGGGATTGTAAAGCCTTGCCCCGCATCCGGAACAACACAATCGGATTTATCATATAGAAAAATGGTAAAAAATAAAGCGTCTGACGAAATTTTCCGCAGACGACAAAAGCCCCCGCTTCTGCGAGGGCTTTGAGGTTCACTTATGATATTTCATTCCGGCATTGATGGTGCAGGCACGGTAGATTTGTTCGGTGAGAACAAGGCGGGCCAGCTGGTGGGGCATCGTGATGCGGCCCATGCTGAACTTGAGCGCCGCCGCGCGCTTGACCTCATCCGAGAGGCCGTGAGACGAGCCGATGACGAAGGCCACATCTCCCGCACCGCTGTTTGCGCGGTCGGCAAGGAACTGGGCCAGCTCATCGGAGGAAATTTGTTTTCCTTCAATGCACATGGCGACGATCGCTGCGCCCTTGCGGACGCTGCCGAGGATGGCTTTGCCCTCTTTATCCAGCGCCTTTTTCACCACAGCGTCGGAGGCGTTCTTCTCTTCGATTTTTTCTTCCGGAAGCTCGATGATGCGGAAGGACGCAAACGCCGCCAGACGCTTCTGGTATTCGGCCACGCCCTCAGCGAAGTATTTCGCGTTGAGCTTGCCGACGCAAATCAGGTCGATATTCTGCATGGTTATCGTTCCTCTTTTGTGTGGAATCTCGCGCTGGCAGCGCGGGGCAGGTTTTTTCTTTTGGTCAAGTGGCTTGCGCTCCGCGCGGGCCAGAGGCAGGGAGGGGTGTTTCGAATCCCCCCTCCCTACCTCTGGACTCCACTCTCCCCGCAACGAGTTAAGGGCTGCACGCCCTTAACGATTCCAAAGAAGAAGTCGAAGCCCAAAAATGCTAGCCGCTTCGCTAAACGCATTTTTTTGTGCTTCTCCCATTTACGGCTCCGCCGAAGATTTCACGTTTCTGCTGGACGTTACCGTCAGCAGAGAGGTAACACCAGCTGCGAAGCAGCAAATCGGAGAAACGAGAAAAAAGTGCAACAGCGACGACCGCCGCCTGCGGCGGATACAGGGAGGAGCTGTTGGCGCCGCGGTCAGCAGGACACGAGTGCCACTCAAGGCACGAAGTGGTCGCTGGGCACCGCAACCCGTCTTAGCGCAGCGACTAGCTTTTTTCCGTTTCGACAACTCCTTCGGGATTATCAAGGGCGAGCAGCCCTTGATTCGTGCCTCCCGCGCCTCGAAAGTAGCGGGCGCTTTTCTGGTTCTCTTTTGGCGCGCAAAAGAGAACTTAGCCTTAGTGCAAGAGCGCTCCATCCTGCGCCGCAGGCGCAAAAATCATAGCAGCGTCATCTGCTCCCCTTCATCCTCCGCGCGAATCAGCGCACCCGTAGCCGGCAGGCTGCGGACGCGGTAGCGGTGGGGATTTGCCAGTTCCAGCGTGTCCGCCGGGACGACGGAGGCGATGGTCTGGTTCTTTTTCAGGGTCACGACCGCCACACCCTGACTGTCGCGGGTGGTCTTTGCAGCGATCTGCGCTGTGCCGACCAGGAGCATCCGTCCCGCGCTGGTGCGAATCGCAAGCTCCGTCTCCTCGGGCAGGAAGAGCATCGTCGCCAGCGGCTCTTTGTCGCAGTAGGCTTTCAGCAGCTTGCGGCGGTTCTGCTTGGTGGCGTAGGAGCTGAGCGGGATTTTTGCGCACTTGCCGCTGGCAAAGAAGAAGAGCATATGGCCGCTGTAGTCGGAGGTAATGACCATGGAGAGGATGTTCTCGCCCTCGTCCATGCCCAGACGGCCCGGCAGATAGATGCCCATCTGGGCCACCTTGCCGTCTTCCAGCTCGGCCAGACGCACCTTATACACCTGCTGCATATCAGTAAAGAACAACGCTTCTACGTTGTTCCGCGTCTCCACCTGCTGGACGATCTCGTCGCCCTCCTTGAGCTTGTGCGCACCGGCAGTGCGCAGGCTCTGGGGCGGGATCTTCTTCAGATAGCCCTCGCGGGTGAAAAAGACGGTGACGGGATAATCCGGCACAACCTCTTCCTCGGCGCCGCTCTCTTCCTCGGGCAGGTCGTAGAGGATCTCGCTGCGGCGAGGCTGGCCGTACTTCTTTGCCACGTCGGCCAATTCCTTCATGATAATTTTGCGGATGCGGGCAGGCTTTGCGAGGATGTCGTTCAAATCGGCGATGTCGGCTTCCAACTGCTCGATCTCGCCGGTGCGCTTGAGGATATATTCCCGGTTGAGGTGGCGCAGCTTGATCTCGGCCACATAGTCGGCCTGCACTTCGTCGATGCCAAAGCCGATCATCAGGTTGGGGACGACTTCCGTCTCCTCCTCCGTGGTGCGGATGATGTGGATGGCCTTATCGATGTCCATCAAAATCGCCGCCAGACCCTTGAGCAGGTGGAGGCGCTTTTCCTTGCCGTGGAGGTCATAATAGGTACGTCGGCGGACGCATTCCATCCGGAAGGCCGTCCACTCCTGCAAAATTTCCCGCACGCCCATGACCCGGGGCTGGCCCGAGACAAGGATGTTGAAGTTGCAGCTGAAGCTGTCTTCCAGCGGGGTGGCCTTGAAGAGCTTGGCCATCAGCTTGTCGGCGTCCACGCCGCGCTTGAGGTCGAGGGTGAGCTTGAGGCCGTTCAAATCAGTCTCGTCGCGCATATCGCTGATTTCTTTGATCTTGCCCGCCTTGACCAGCTCGGCGATCTTGTCCATGATGGCCTCCACCGTGGTGGTGGGCGGTATCTGGGTGATCTCAATCATGTTCTCGCCCGGCACGGCGGCGTAGCGGGCGCGCACCTTCACGCTGCCGCGGCCATTCTCGAAGATGTCCCGCATCTGGGCTTCGTCGTAGAGGATCTGGCCGCCGCCCACGAAGTCCGGGGCGGGCATGGTGGTGGAGATGTCGTGCTTTGCATCCTTCATGAGGGCGACGGTGGTGCTGCACAGCTCTGCCAGATTGAAGGAGCAGATGTTGCAGGCCATACCGACGGCGATGCCCAGCGTGTTGTTGGCCAGAATGGTCGGGAAAGTCACGGGCAGAAGGGTCGGTTCGGTGGTGGTGCCGTCGTAGTTGGGGACGAAGTCCACCGTCTCTTTGTCGATGTCCCGGAACAGCTCTTCGCAGACACTTTCCAGTTTTGCTTCGGTGTAGCGGGCCGCGGCGCAGGACATATCGCGGCTGTAGGCTTTGCCAAAGTTGCCCTTGCTGTCCACGAACGGCACCAGCAGGCTCTCATTGCCCCGGCCCATGCGCACCATGGTGTCATAAATGGCGGCGTCGCCGTGGGGGTTCAGGTGCATGGTGCTGCCCACGATGTTCGCCGACTTGGTGCGCGCGCCCTTGATAAGGCCCATCTCATACATCGTATACAGCAGCTTGCGGTGGGCGGGCTTGAAGCCGTCGATCTCCGGCAGCGCGCGGCTGACGATGACGCTCATCGCGTAGGGCATATAGTTCGTTTCCAGCGTGCGGGTGATGGGGTCTTCCAGCACACTGCCGGCGTTCAGTATCTCAACGCCCTCGCCCAGCTGGGGGCGGACAGGCTTTGCGGTTTTTTTGCTCGATTTTTTTGCCATTCTCGTTCCTCTTTAAGACACATCCAGATCATCCAGATACTCTGCGCCGTGCTGGGCGATATGCTCCTTGCGGCCTGCGAGGTTGTCGCCCAGCAGGATGTCGAACACCTGCGCGGTGCGCTCCACATCGGTAGGCATCACCTTGATGAGGCGGCGGCTCTCGGGGTTCATGGTGGTCAGCCACATCATCTCGGGGTCGTTCTCGCCCAGACCTTTCGAGCGCTGGATGGTGTATTTCTTATCGCCGATCTCCTCGAGGAATGTTGCCTTCTCGGGTTCCGTGTAGGCGAAATAGGTGCGGTCTTTCGTGGTGATCTCGTACAGCGGCGACTCCGCGATATAGACATAACCCTCGTTGATGAGAGTGGGGGTCAGGCGGTAGAGCATGGTCAGCACCAGTGTGCGGATCTGGTAGCCGTCCACGTCGGCATCGGTACAGATAACGATTTTATTGAAGCGGAGATTGTCGAGGTTGAAGGTAGCAAGCTCCTTGTTGTGCTTGCCGCCCAGCTCCACGCCGCAGCCCATGACCTTGATGAGGTCCACGATGACGTCCGACTTGAAGATGCGGGCATAGTCGGCCTTGAGGCAGTTCAGGATCTTGCCGCGGATGGGCATGATGGCCTGATATTCACTGTCACGGCTGGTCTTGACCGCACCCATAGCCGAATCGCCCTCGACGATATACAGCTCACGGCGGGAGGCGTCCTTGGTGCGGCAGTCCACGAACTTCTGCACGCGGTTCGCGAGGTCGATTTGGGTCGAGAGTGTCTTTTTGATGCTCTGGCGCGTTTTTTCGGCGTGCTCACGGCTCTGCTTGTTCACCAGCACCTGCTGACAGATTTTCTGGGCCTCGTCGGGCTTTTCGAGGAAGTAGACTTCCAGATAGTGCTTGAGGAAGTCGGTCATGGCCTGAGAGACGAACTTGTTGGTGATAGCTTTTTTTGTCTGGTTCTCATAGCTGGTGCGGGTGGAGAAACTGGACGAAACGTAGACCAGACAGTCCTGCACATCCTGAAAGCTGATGGCACTCTCGCCCTTTTTGTAGAGGTTCTTATCCTTCAGATACTTGTTGATCTGGTAGACGAAGGCCGTGCGGACGGCGTGCTCCGGGCTGCCGCCATGCTCCAGCCAGGACGAATTGTGGTAGTATTCCAGCAGCTGCACCTTGTTGGAGAAGCAGAACGCCGCACTCATCTTTACCTTATAGTCAGGCTGGTCTTCGCGGTCACGGCCGGTGGCTTCGCTCTCGCAGCTGAACACCGGGGTCAGGCTGTCCTCGCCCGCCGTCTCAGCTACATAGTCGGCGATACCGTGCTCATAGCACCAGCTCTCCTTCCACGGCTTGCCGGTGGCGGGGTCTTTCTCCTTTTCGTCGGTGAAGTTGAGGGTCAGGCCCGCGTTGACGACAGCCTGACGGCGGAGGACATCTTTATAGTAGCTGCCGGGGACGTCGATGTCGGTAAAGACCTCATCGTCCGGCTTCCAGTGGATGATGCTGCCGGTGCGGCGGCCCTTGTAGGGTTCTTTGTGCAGGCCGCCCACATTCTCGCCCTTCTGGAAGTCGAGGTGGTAGTGGAAGCCGTCGCGGTAGATGTCAGCAGTCATCCATGCCGAGGCGTACTGGGTGGCGCAGAGGCCCAGACCGTTCAGACCGAGGCTGAATTCATAGTTGTCCTCGCCCTCGCCGTACTTGCCGCCTGCGTACATCTCACAGAACAGCAGCTCCCAGTTGTAGCGCTCTTCACCCTTGTTCCAGTCCACGGGCATACCGCGGCCAAAGTCTTCGACGATGACACTGCCATCCTTGCAGCGGGTGACGTTGATGGTGTCGCCGTGGCCGTCGCGGGCCTCGTCGATGGAGTTGGAGACGATCTCAAAGATGGAGTGGGCGCAGCCCTCCACGCCGTCCGAGCCGAAGATGACGGCCGGGCGCTTGCGCACACGGTCGGCACCCTTCAGCGAAGTGATGCTTTCGTTGCCATATTCCTGTTTTCTTGCCATGCTGCTCCTCCCGGCCCCGGAATGTTCTTGCAGTGGAGCCGTCTCAAACGCTTTTGCTATATATAGGTATCTATTCCCACAGCGGGAGAAAAGCGATTCTTTTCATTCTTATTTATTAAACCATAGGTTGTTGAAGATGTCAAATATTCTTTCCCTGTCTGCCGCCCGCAAAAAGTGTCAGAAAAGTCAGTCTTATTTTAGACGATAACACGGGTAAAATAAAGAAAGTTTAAAAATTCTCAAAAAATTTTGCATTTACCCCTTTACAAAATCGAAATTTCAGGTATAATAATCATCGTCCGGTGCGCCTCTGTAGCTCAGTCGGTAGAGCAGGGGACTGAAAATCCCCGTGTCATTGGTT
>OGFB01000089.1_pt1 | contig 62040 bp, 66 predicted proteins | sample 1570801 | NCBI WGS metagenome assembly OGFB01 (sample SAMEA2581969, study PRJEB24529) | metagenome | biome: Human gut stool | place: China | collected 2011 | reverse complement strand
AGGAACGGGAAATAAAACCGGCAAAGATGGATGAAAATTATACGCTAATGGCAAATATCAAAGGCCGATGGCAGAATTTAAAGGCAAAACTAAAATCAGGAAGCATAAAGATTGGCAAAAAGCGAAAACGCAAACAACACATTCATGCAAAAAATCGGACAGGGCAAAAGTAAAATATTGTATATATGATTTAAAATCCCATTCTGACTGAGAAAAAGGCATGAAAGACAAACTTCTCCAAGAGGACAGGAATAAAAACCATTAAGAGCATTGCCACGAAAAAGGAGGAATCATGAAAATAATATTAAGGTGTATTATGCAGCCAATCTGCCATTAGGATGCAGACGCGTTAAATTCCGCAACCGGACAGACGCTCTCAGACGCCTTATTATTTATCTTGAGAGTATAGCCGTCTGCTTTTCGTTGACATAGCCTTACACATGATGGCGAAAAAGCAAACGAAAACACGGGCGAATACAAGACGACATATTTAGAATAATGAATAAAAATAGAGGAAAAGGTTGTATGATTAAAAAATATTTCGATACATTTGCAAAATTCATAATACAAGTATTTACAAACAGAAGATTTGTCTAAATTTAAAAACCTGCATTAAGAAAGACATGAGAAAATTTTTTATCGCGGCCATAACAACGGCCATGCTGACGGCAACAGCCGCAATAGCACAGATTCCGCAAAACTATTACAGTTCGCTGAAAGGCAAGAAGGGAGCCGAACTGAAAACGGCAGTGCATAACATAATAAAGAATGCCACCGTGCTAAAATACGGCTCAGGCTCAGGACGCACATGGGAAGGCTTCTACACGACAGACCGCCTGGACGACGGACAGGTGGTTGACCGCTACAGCAACGACAAAAGATACTTCGGCAACAAAGGTCAGGCTGTAAGCGGCATGAACATAGAGCACTCTTTCCCGAAAAGCTGGTGGGGCGGAAGCGAGAATCAGGCATACAAAGACCTGTATAACCTGATGCCGTCGGAACAGAAGATAAACTCGGCAAAATCGAACTACCCGATGGGAAAGGTTAACAACGCCAGCACCGACAACGGATGCACCAAGGTGGGCACGGGCAGCAACGGATATAAGCTGTGGGAGCCGGCAGACAAATGGAAAGGCGACTTTGCGCGAGGATATATGTATATGGCTACGGCATACCAGGACTTTACATGGTCGGGCACGCAGGCCCTGCAGATACTTCAGCAAGGAGACTACCCCACCCTGCGCGAATGGGCATACACCTTATATATAGAATGGGCCAAGACCGACGACGTTGACCAGACTGAAGTGGAGCGCAACAACGAAGTGTACAAGATTCAGGGCAACCGCAATCCATTTGTAGACTTCCCCAACCTCATGGAATATATATGGGGCGACAGCATAGACTATGCCTTCGACCCGGAAAACACCGTAACGACATCTGACTATACTGACAATCCGGACGTTCCTACGGAAGAAACAATATATCAGGCAACATTCACATCAGAAACCGGCAGCTTCACGGCAAAGAACATAAGCGAGCCATACAGCGGATTTGAGGTGTGGATAAGAGACACGAAATATGGATGGAAAGGCACAGGATATGCCAACAACAGGGCATACGCGGCAGAAGCAACGCTGACTTCTCCTGAAATAGACCTTACAGGATTCAGCGAGGCAACACTGACATTTAACCATGCAATAAACTTCTGCAAGTCGCCAGAAAGCACATTCAGCGTAGAAGTAATATGCGACGGAACAACAACCGCACTCGACGGAATAACATGGCCGGCAGGCAACAACTGGACGTTTATCGACTCGGGCGAGATATCGCTAAACAGCTATGCCGGAAAGAAAATCAGCATAGTGTTCCACTACAAGAGCAACGACTCGGAGGCCGGAACATGGGAAATAAAAAGAATGACGATAACAGGCAAAATGACGACTACGGGAATAGACGAAACTACGGCAGACTGCACGCCGGACATGCAGAAGCCATACAAGGCATACACCGCTGACGGACAGAGAATAGCTTCGCCAAAAGACTATAAAGGAATAATGATTATCGTACAGGACGGAAAGACCTGGAAGGTGATGAACAGATAATACTGAAGAAAAAGGCTTCCGGCCTGCAAACAAATGCATAATGCTAAAATTTTGCAGGCCAGGAAACTTCACATACAAACAAATAGCAATACTATTTGCAAAAAACAGCAAGTCTTACAAAAGAAAAGCAGAAGAAAATCTTTACAGATAAAAAAAACATCCTAAAAAAACACTTTTCATATTATTTTTTTATACTTTTGCACCATCGCCGTTAGCCCGAGAGAGGGCGGCGGGTGATATATATGGTTAAAATTGGCGTTTTCACGCTGGTCTTTTAGGGCTCCGAACTTCGCAAATTCCTGCTCTATATTAAAAGATTATGCAACGAAACGCCTACGTGGTACGATTTATATCGTGCCCTTATAGGCATGTGGTTTACAGAACTATATGTTAAAGGGATGTTATATACGTACTGGCGTGGGCTAACTGCGTTGCTTATCTTGAATATAGAGGGGCAATGCGAAGGCCTGGAGTTCTCAAGATAGGCAGAAACAGACTCCTACGCCTTTTTTATTTCCTATAATACAATTTCAATTACAAGTAATTATTAATTTAACATCACCGAATCCGAAGAGTCTATAGGTAGGAAATATTATTATGAGAAAGAATTTATTTTTTGCCTTACTACTTATTATGGCATTTTCTCTGAGAGTTTCTGCTCAATCTTCATTGTTAGCCACTCTAAACCATGAAGGTACAATAACCACATTCTATGGGTCTAATGCTTTACAGCAGGCTCACGCAGCAGCCATGCATGGCGACGTGATTACACTTTCGTCAGGAACCTTCATGGCTGTTGACATAACAAAAGCCGTCACAATTCGTGGTGCAGGCATGCAAGTTGACACGATATCACACACAGAACCTACTATAATCGCCAATGGATTTACAATAAATGTTGCCGACACTTTATCTGGAAAACTTACAATGGAAGGATTATACAACAATCAAGAAATTAGAATTTCATGCTTAAAAAATGCAATGTTTTTAAAATGCAGATTCAAATCACTACAATATACTTCGACATCATCCATTATGAAAGATCTTACGTTCATACATTGCATAATTGCCAACTCTTTTTATTTAACAAGAAATAACGGTTCAGCTTCTTTTATAAATAGTATCATTATATTTTCTGGTGGGTATTCATCAACTACATTTTCATTCACAAATTGTTATGTAACCAATGCAAATAATGAAAACTCAGAATATAAGAATTGCATAATAGTAGATAATAATGGGGGATCATCTACATCAACCTATTTTAATAATCTACATATTTCAAATAACGGAACCTTGACCACTTCCAACAATACAAACATAAAAATATCTCCTGATGATGAACGTGTAAAATATCTTTGTGTAGCCTATAATGACGACAATGATTATAAGTTAACAGAAGAGCTTAAAAACTTAATAAAAGGCACGGATGGCACCGAAATTGGAATTTATGGTGGGAATCTTCCTTTCGACCCTACTACAACTAATCCACAAATAACAAAATTCAACGTAGCAGCAAAGTCGACTGCTGACGGAAAACTCAGTGTTGACATCGAAGTGAATAGCGCACAATAAAAATTACGCTCATGCGAAAATACATACTATTCTTATTCCTCATATTCGTCCATTGGATAGCCAGAGGACAAACTAAATATGAATACAGATATTGGTTTGACGGTGAAGAAAGCACAATACAAACAGGATATATGAATTCATCACCGCTCAGCCTCAACATGGACATATCCAATCTTACAGACGGATTACACCTACTTCACATGCAGGTAGTAGCCCCATCTATGTCGTCACCAAAGAGCAAAATGTTTGTCAAGCTGCCACAGACAGAAGGAATTGAAAAAATGACCTGTCTGCTCATAGTTGACAACAATATCTTCAAACAAGAAGAAGTTGAGGCACATGACGGCATTATAAATTGGGATGTTGATATATCTGAAATGTCACAAGGACTACATAAAGGACAGTTCATGGTTGTATCATCAGCCGGAACAGCCTCTGCAATAAAAGAATCATTCTTTTATCGTGCAATGACAACTGAAGAAAAAGCATCTATGAAATGCTACTATTCTGTTGACGGAGGCAACCATTATGCACAAGCCGGACAAATGGACAATAACCTATACCACTTTGATCTTGACGTAGCAAACATAGACGACGGTCTTCATAAATTGTCATATATGCTAATAGGCGATAATGGCGTATGTTCAAAGGTGCTTACAAACTTCTTCTTCAAAACACCACTTGGAGGCGACGGCATAACACAATATGAATACTGGCTGAACGACCGTATAGACAATATGCACACAACGAAACTCGAAACCCGTACCTATCCGCTGCAACTCATAAAACTTTTACCAGTGGAAGAGTGCCCGATAAGAAGTTCATGCTTCCATTTTGAAGCAACGAAAGGCAAGCCAACCGTATATGCCAAAAACGATTTTCATGTAAGATTCTATGATGCCGCAGGACGTATAACTGAGGACACCAGGCAATACATTGACTACAACGTAAGCCAAGACATTGACAACATAGAAGCATTAACAAATGCAAGCAGCAACATAATTAAAGACGTTCCACAAGAAAACGGTATTTTATGGTACTCAATAGACGCAGCGATAGGCGACAGCATAGCCATAAAGTCTGACAGGGCGTGCACGCTGCAGATATTTGATCAGTCGGGCAATGAACAATACTCTGCATCAGGTTCTGAAGCAGTAAACTTCAACGGCTTCCATGCTTATGAAAACAGCACATACTACATTGCCCTGCACGATGTTGCAGGAACGGGCAGCAATAAGATAAAACTCGAATATCAACATATAGACAAATATGCAGTTCTGTCGCATACACCTAACGAAATAGGAGCTGCGCCGGGATACGTACATATAAAATTATTCGGCAACGGCTACGACAAGCTGAAACGTGCCGCCCTCGTTTATAATGGCGACAGCATAACATCAGACACCGTCATGACAGAAGATATATCCAATGCCCAACTTGAGTTCTTTATCAACAGTACAAGTCTGACAAGAGGCAAATATGACATTGTATTGGAATTCGAAGAAAACGGCGTGAAAGAAACCCTAAACGTTCCAGAGGCCGTAAATATTGTCGACCCGGTTTATGGCGACATTGAAATAACCATAAAGCCACAGCCGCGTACTGCCAAACCATACCCCGTAACAATAAGCATAAAGAACACCGGCAATGTAGATTATCAGATGATACCTCTATATATCGGTTTCGACAATCCCGACCTGATTGACGAAGTTACAGCGCTTAACTTTGACATATGCATGAAATACGATGCCAATGAAACGGGACTAACAACTTTCACGAGGACAGACAACTTGCTTGGCAAAGGCGTTAACGGCTTTGTTTTGCCAACAATGATTCCAAGTCTGGAAGCCAATAGTACATTAGATCTTCAGATTGGTTTTGTTGCAGGACCACATACTAAATTCAACATGTATGTATGGAACTATAAACCATGGAGTCTGGCGGCATACTCGGGAACAACCATATCGGCAAACAGCAAAGGAATAACGCCAAATCCAATGTGCGACATAAATCCATGCGACATAATCAGCAATGTAGCACCAGCGTGGATGGAATGTGCGTGTGGTATAGAATGGGGTAAAATCTCATTATTATCAGGAACATATCTGGCAATATACAACAAATGGGTTAAGGATATCAACAACATTTACGGAGAAGACTTGGATTACTATGGAATATCACGCCGTAATACCGTACAGCTATGCTCACCACAAGGAATTATAGCACAGGTACTTGACCATTGCGACCCACAACCTGGTGACCGTTTCCAGCTATTAAACGATGCATTTAACCTAATGGCAGAAGACGGATGCCCAAATCCGGATCCAAAGCCAATTGATATACTTATGCCGGGAGACCCAAATGACATTCAAGGATATCAGGCAGTTTCTGGCAGCAAATTTGTCGGTAAAGGTATCACAGATTCATATTATACCATAGAATTCGAAAATGATCCCGAACTGGCAAATGCTTCAGCACATCATGTAATTGTAACAGACACGCTTGACGGCAGGTATCTTGATTTATCGAGTTTTTATCCCACAGGCATAAAACTCGGGAACAAAGATATAATGCTTGACGGAGAACAATCTTTTGTAAAGACAATTGACTTAAGGCCTGAAATTAATGTATTGGCCCAAGTAACGCTTGATTATGATTCAGATAAAGGTGTTGCAAAATGGGATTTCGTATCATTAGACCCTATGACATTAGAATTTACAGACGATGTTATGATGGGCATTTTGCCCGTAAATTACAACGGAGAAGGACAAGGAGAGATAACATTTGACATTAAGCTGAAAAATGATTTGCCAAACAATGTGGAAATATCAAACCGTGCAACAATTATATTTGACAATGAGGCTCCAATAACAACGCCCACATGGACAAATATAACCGATACGATAGCTCCTGTAAGCAAAATAAAAGAATGTTATGCTAAGAACGACACAACAATTGTGCTAAAGTTTGAAGGAACTGATAACCGCTCCGGAATTTGGAAATATGACCTTTATGCGCAATACGGCTCTGACAACACATGGATTAAAGCGGCCGAGAATATCACAGACAGCGTATATAACTTCATATGTAGTGCCGACTATAATTACGGTTTCTGCATAATGGCAACTGATTCAGCCGGAAATATAGAGAGCAAAACCCTTCAAAGAGAAGCATCGCAGACAACATATATACTTGGAGACGCCAATGGCGACGGTATTGTCAATTCTCTCGACATTACGATAGCCACTGAAAAATATCTGGGTAATGAAGTGAAAATAAACTTCGAAGCAACAGACATGAACTCAGACGGTATTATAAACTCGCTTGACGTGTCAATGATATGCGACACTTATCTGTCTACAAACGTAATAAGAAATTTAGTAAAAGCAAAAAGATTAAGAATTAAGTATGAGTAAAATTAGTTTATTATTATTCGGGCTTGCGCTGTATTCAGCGCAGGCCTTCGCCCAAGAAAGTACCTTGAAAGTATGGATGGACAAGAATGTAGGATTTACAGCTGACGGTAAAACCGTTACGTATCTTACCATAAGCGAAAAGGATCCAAATTATAACTACATTGCCTTCAATATGGCCCTGACTGTACCAAAAGGCATAAAGATAAACAAAGTGTTACAAGGCAGAGAGTATGTGAACGACATTAAGCTATCAGACATGAGGGCAACGCAGACACATACAATTTCTTGTAATATGCCTGATGATCAGACAATAAAAATTATCAGCAGTTCAAGTGCCAACTTGGAATTTTATCCAGATGACATTGAAGGTAACCCCGTATACCCAATACTGACTATCGGACTTGTCGCTGATCCCTCAACTTATAACGGGACATATCCTATTGAGATGTCTGACGTATGGTTTGTAAAAAGAGACACTATAGGATGGAAAGATGAAACGACTCCAATAACAGAACTTAGCGCAAATATACTTGACCACATAGAATATAGTGACTTTAATATTAGCGGAGGCACAGACTTTCCCGGTGTCCAATATACTTTACCGGCTGAAGGATATGGAACTATGATTGTACCTTTTAACTGCGAGATACCTGAAGGCATGAAAGTATATTCGTGCGTAGGTATAACCGGTCAGAATATTGATTTGGAAGAAGAACACTCAATTACAGCCAACACTCCATATATCATACACGGAAAACCCGGGAAATATAGTTTAAATGGAAGCTATAAAGGTTTGAAAGAGATGTATTCAACACAATACATGACCGGTGTCTATAAAGAATACGCCGTACCACAAGGATCATACGTAATGCAGAACCATCAAGACACATACGGTCTCGGATTCTATAAAGTTGGCGAAAAAACGATAACAATTTCACCATACCACTGTTATCTGAATGCCGTAAATAACGGAGCATTTTTAACGCTGCCTTATAATGACAACACCACGGGGATTGACGCGATAAACATAAATAATAAAAAAGTAAATGTATATAATACTCAAGGGCAACTTATACGTTCAAACATCTGTTACGACAAGGCCCTAAAAGGGCTTACCTCAGGAATTTACATCATAAACAATCAAAAATTCATAGTTAAATAATTTAATCTTATAAAAATGGAAAAGAAAGAATATATACAGCCTAAAACAGAAATAATTGAGACAATATTTGAAAGTAGCATTATGTCTACATCCGGCAGCGATACCAATTTAGGCATATTTGACGAAGAGGCAGACGATTCGCCTGTATATGCCCCCAAGCCTTCATCAAGTATTTGGGAAAGTGAATAATAAATATATTGATTATATAAATAAAAATAGTATAATTTCGTGTCAGGCTTATAGACCTGACACGATTTTTTATAAGATTTAGTTCAAATAAGAACAATAGCCAACGCCCTTACATCACCAAAAAAAACTGTAATAAAACAAGGTTGTAAAACTTCCGACAGAGTAATAAAAGAAATAAAGTAATAAATATTTAAAGCAAAACCGCATGAATAAGTTTTAAATCATTAACCTATTGTTTTCACCCCGAAAACGGGCCACTTTTGAAGCAAAAACGGCCGCTTTTTTGAATGAAAACTAATGAGTTTTCAGCAACATCCGCACCACATACTCCAACGCAAGCAATAAACGACAAGGAAAGAAATGAGAAACTTAACACGAAAACGGCAGCAAGAGCACAAAAATAACATGAAAACATATTGAGATGATGCAGAGACACGTAGGCATACTGCACAGCAATCCCCCAAAAGCAAAAACACATACTATAGGAAAAAGACAAAAGGCAGAAAGCCTAGGGCATTTATGAAAAGGATATAAAAAAGAAAAAGGCCGGACAAACGGCGCCTGCCGTATGTCCGACCTTATGATTATATTATCTAAGTTCTAATGTTCTGATTATTCAGCACTCTCGGGAGCCTTGTCGATAAGGTCCATGAACTGGTCAAGTTTCGGAGTGATGATAATCTGAGTGCGGCGGTTGCGCTGCTTGCCAACCTCAGTATCGTTAGATGTAACAGGGTTGAACTCGCCACGTCCACCGGCAGTTAGACGCTTCGGCTCTACGCCATACTGATTGATAAGAGCCTGAACAACGCTTGATGCACGGAGACAAGACAAATCCCAGTTGTTGCGGATGTTCTTCATCGCAGCTGAAGATGTGTTTACAGGCACGTTGTCGGTGTTACCCTCGATGAGCACATCATAGTCCTTATAGTCCTTGATGATCTTTGCAATCTTGCTCAGAGTCTCGGCAGCACGGTCGTTGATTTCGTAGCTTCCGCTCTTGTAGAGCATGTTGTCGGCAAGAGAGATGTAAACAACACCCTTGAGCACCTGAACGTCAACCTCTTTCAGCTCTTCCTTGCTGAGCGAGCGTGTAAGGTTGTTTGTGAGGATAAGATTCAGAGAGTCGCTCTTGCTCTTAACCTCAACGAGGTGACGGATGTACTGGTTTGACTCGTTGATCTGGTCAACCAGCTTAGAGATGTTCACAGTTGTCTGGTTGCTTGCAGTAAGGCTCTTGTCGAGCGAGCTCTGCAGTGCCTCATATGCGCTCTTAGTCTGAGCGAGCTGCTCCTCAAGACTTGTAACGCGCACCTTGCTTGCAGCAAGTTCAGAGTTAGCGTCAGAGAGTTTGCCTTGTGTTTCCTGATATTTATTTGTCAGTTCCTTGTTCTCAAGCTGGCAGTTTTCCAAGTCCTTTTTACTTACGCAGCTGCTCACCATGAAGCATCCTGCAACCAATGATACAATCAATAAATTCTTCTTCATCATAAATTTTCGTTTATTTTTAGGTTATAATTTGTTGCAAATTTACGTATAAGACGGATAAGTTGCGCTAAAGTTGAATGTCATTAGCATTATTTAACGCCAATAAGCGTGTAAAGTAAACAACCGTTAAACCGAAACAGCCATAAGGCACATATAAATTCAATGCACTCCACAGCCTTTTTACATGCCATGAGGTGCATTGAAAATCAGTTATTTAATCTTTTCCGGCAAGCCTGCAGCTGCTGACTTTCAGCAATACTGAAACTGGTTGACAAGCGGACATTTGGCTATCGTCGTAGACAGCCGGATAACCCATGTTCCGTATATCTGCCTAATATTCTGAGGCAAAAGATTAGCATCTCTCAAACCGGCGAGCAGGAGCCTTAATGGCTTGCCCGGATTTGGAAGAGAATCGTCTAACAAACCGGCACGGGCCAACTCACGGTTGGCTTCCATGTCGTTAATTTCATTCTTGCCTGCAAGCGACATATACTCGTCGAGACAAGTCTGAATAGCTGAGAAATTTTTAAAATCTATCATGATAACAAACTATAAATTGAGACTTCACAAATATAGTTCTTTATTTTCAGAAACAAAAATACGAGGCATTAAAAAAGCGTTACAATTTCATTTTTTAATTATTTTCAAGATAAAAATTACTTTTATTAACTAAACAAACAGTATTTTATGCTTTTTGTAATATGTATTATTGAAAATAAAAGCAATTTGTCATCAGAAAAAATAAAAAGAACATGAAGAATATATGGGAATGAAATCAGTTTCAATGTGAAACACTAAGAAAGCTGTCGGCATCAAAAAGATAAAAGGAATAAAATAAAACAAAGCAAAATCAGCAGGCAAGATATGTTCTAAATGTTATATAAGCATATCGGTGTATTCTGCCGTCTTCTTGTTTTCTATTGTAGTATTGTTTGCCTTTCCATTAACAGTCAGCTATGACAAAAAAAAACAAAAGCGGAAATACAATCAACATAAAACTACAGCCTGCTGAATACTGATTACGGCTGTAGTTAAATGAATCATGACGTCATGGCTTGTGCCTTTCCGGCATCCATGCCATGACGTCATGCATCAGAAGTCAAGTTCACGTGTAAGTATGCTCTCAAGCTGTTCGGCCGACAAGCGCAGGTGGAACTGTCCCTTTATGGCCACAGAAATGCGCCCGGTCTCTTCTGACACGACAATGGCTATGGCATCGCTGTCCTGCGATATGCCCATTGCAGCACGGTGGCGCAGTCCGAGTTCCTTCGGGATATCTATGCTGTGGCTCACGGGAAGGATACATCCCGCAGCCCTGATACGCTTCTTTGATATGACCATCGCACCGTCGTGCAGAGGCGAATTCTTGAAGAAGATATTCTCTATAAGTCGCTGGTTTATGTTTGCGTCGATGATGTCGCCGGTTTCAACGATATCGTCGAGCGACGATATGCGCTCGATGACAATGAGCGCTCCGATGCGCGCCTTTCCCATGTTCATGCAGGCCATCACGACAGGCATTATCGACTCCATGTCAACCTTGTCCTTATTGTCGCCCGAGACAAAGAGCCTTATTATTCCGTTCACGCGGCGGTGTGCACCAAGATTATACAAGAACTTGCGTATTTCTTCCTGAAACAATATTATTATGGCAATGACACCCACGCTTACCAGCTTGTCCATAATGCTTCCGAGCAGGCGCATCTCAAGGATCTGACTCACGAACAGCCAGACAACGATAAACACCATGATGCCGATAAACACGTTGAGCGAGCGCGACTCCTTCATCAGTCTGTAAATGTAATACAGCATCAGGGCCACGCAAAATATATCGACAAAATCTTTTATGCCAAATTCAAACATACTTAAATACTTCTTTTACAATAGTAACAGCCTCAACACACGGCTTTACGTCGTGTACTCTCAGAATTGACGCACCCGAATTAATCATGGCAATGGTATTTACAACCGTTGTGCCGTTGAGCGAATGATCAGCATCAGTGCCGAGCAGGCGCGCAATCATCGACTTGCGCGACACGCCGACAAGCAGCGGAAGATTAAACTCGCGCAACTTTCCCAAAGAGGCAAGCAGTTCATAGTTCTGCTCAAACGTCTTGCCGAAGCCGAAGCCAGGGTCGAGAATCACGTCCTTAACACCAAGAGAATGGAGCGTCTGCACTTCATGAGCAAAGGCCTTCATCATGCTCATTATGTCGGGCTTGACCGACATGAGTATGTAAGGCACACCAAGACGGGCCACCATCCTGAACATCTCTGGACACTCACATCCGCCTTCGCCGACCTCATCTCCTGCTGTATAAGCCTCGCTTCCGCCGAAAGCACCGTTGACGTTGCCTTCAGATACATCATTTATTATGCCTGCCCCAAACTCTTCAACGGCCATACGGGCCACTTCGGGTCTGAATGTGTCGACTGAAACGGGGGCATCGGGCTGCACGCTCCTTACGGCTTTCAATGCCATGCGCATGCGTTCCATTTCTTCTTCCTCAGTAACATGAGCCGCACCGGGGCGCGTAGAGAAAGCCCCTACGTCGATAATCTTGCCGCCTTCGGCCATTATCTGGTCGGCCCTTGCAGCAATCTCAGCCTCAGTCTGCTTGCGGCTGCCGGCATAAAAAGAATCGGGAGTGGCATTGAGAATGCCCATAACACAAGGCTCTGACAAATCAATCAGTTGCCCGTTAACGTTCAATATATATGGAATAAAGCTTTTCACAATATAAATTAAAGAATAAAATTAATCTCAACAGATGGCAAAAATACTCATAAATATTGAGACTCTTTATATTTTTGACGTTTTTTATAAAGAATAAAAACAAGTCGGAAAATATATTTATATCCAAGCCGCCTGATTTGGGTTTAAACCTCAATGAGCCGACGGAACAGCCTTACACTTGCCGCTGAACTCAATTATGTCAAGACGTATTATGCCTACACGATGAAACGATTTTTCAGCGGCCTTAATTCCGGCTTCTTTATATTCAGGCGCCAACTTGTCTATCAGCAGTTGCAGTGCGTGCCTCTTTTCTTCATCATCAAGCGCCGTTACAGCGTGACATTTCATCACCACACTTTCATATTCGGTAGTGAAGCGAGACGGCAACAGATTAGTATGGCCAACTATGCAGAACGACGCATCCTGATTGTGCTCCAAGGCCCTGAGTTTCTTTCCTTCAGGAGCGCAATGTATATACAGACTGTGTTCGCCGTCCCAAACATAATTCAGCGGCAGTCCATAGGCGCCACCATCAGCAGCAACCATCGACAACACTCCATATTCGCTGTATCTAATAAGCTGCAAGGCACGCTCTTCGCTGAGCAGGCGGTCCTGGCGGCGCACCGTTTCGTTTACGTATTTCATTTTATTCAAAAAGTTTCAGATTAGCATTTATAACAATATATCTTTTGTTTCATCAATAATTTTCTGTATCAACAGAGTCACAAAGGTAAGAAAATATGTGCAGAACAGATTATTATTTGGCCGCAAAATTGTCATGGTACGATTTTTTGATGTACTTTTGCACCCAATAAAACTATCACACATGGACATATCAGAATTATACAGAATCTTCACCGAGCATCCGCAGGTTACCACCGACAGCCGCGACTGCCCCAAAGGTTCTATTTTCTTTGCGCTGAAAGGCGAATCGTTCAACGGCAACGCCTTTGCAGCCAAGGCTCTTGAACAGGGCTGTTCGTATGCCGTTATCGACGAAAAAGAGTTTGCCGTTGAAGGCGACAGCAGGTATATTCTTACTGACGACTGTCTGACCACGCTGCAGCAGCTGGCCAACTACCACCGCCGCAAACTAGGAACTAAAATCATTGGAATAACCGGCACCAACGGCAAAACCACGACAAAGGAACTCGTGGCAACCGTATTGGCCGAAAAATATAACGTGCTCTACACTCAGGGCAACTTTAACAACCACATCGGTGTGCCCAAGACGCTGCTGCGCCTCACGGCAGAAAACGATATTGCCGTGATAGAGATGGGAGCCAACCATCCGGGCGAAATCAAGACTTTGGTCAACATTGTCGAGCCTGACTACGGCATAATAACCAACGTGGGAAAGGCTCACCTTAAAGGTTTCGGCTCGTTTGAAGGTGTGATACGCACCAAAGGCGAACTCTACGACTATCTGCGCGAGCACAATGGCAAAGTGTTTATACACAACGACAACGAACATCTGCTGAAGATTTCAAGCGGACTGAGCCTTATAAAATACGGCACCACGGACAGCGATGAACTTAGCGTATGCGGAGAGTTTCTGTCATGCGACCCGTTCCTCAACTTCAGATGGCGCCATGGCAAAGCCCAGTGGAACGAAGTAAGGACACACATGATTGGCAGCTACAACATATACAACATGCTCGCTGCAGCATGTATAGGTCTTTATTTTGATGTTACCGAAGAGCAGATATGCCATGCGCTTGCCAACTATGTGCCTACCAACAACCGCTCGGAACTGGAGGTTACGGCAAGCAACAAACTGATTATCGACGCATACAACGCCAACCCGACAAGCATGGAGGCTGCACTGAAGAACTTCAAAGAGATTAAGGCCGACCACAAGATGGCCATAATAGGCGCAATGAAGGAACTTGGCGAAGTGAGCGACGAGGAACATCAAAAGGTTGCAGACATGCTGAAAGCCTTAGATATCGAGCAGGTGTGGCTCGTAGGAGATGAGTTTAAATCTACTGACTGTACATTCCGCAAGTTCAACAACGTTGAAGAAGTTAAGCAAGCCATTGACGAGAACAAGCCAGAAGGTTTCTGCATACTCATCAAAGGCAGCAACTCTACAAAACTTTACGAGCTGAAGACGAAACTCTAAGAAGTGAAAAGATAAAAGTGAAAAGTGAAAAATCCATTAGCTGATTTTGTTTTAATACAAAGGCTAATGGATTTTTCACTTTTATCTTTTCACTTTTAACCCAAATCTGGCATTAGTATTCAGCCGGGATTTTTACTTTATATTGAGCGGATTTTCGTTAGATTTTTCGCAGGCATAGCGGGCTATGTCAAGAAAAAGCGAACAAAAAGACGCCAATAGAAACAAAAATACGGACTGAAAGCATGAATGCACGAAATAGATAAAGCTATATGCGGTCTAATGACTGATTTGGGTTTAACTTAATTCAACATCAGGTTCATTTCCGCCCCTACGCCATCAAACAGAAATTCTGCCAGGCCGTTTATTGTCAGCTTCAAGGCATCTGCGTAAGGCTCATCCGTCTGGCGCACCTTTCCGTTCTTTATTACATAGTAGGCATTATTCATCGGAATGTCTGCATCACCTTCAACCCTCAGCACCATATCTTTGTCAGGATTCAGTTCGGCATACAGTTCCAGAGCCTTCTTGGCGTTTATCACGCGCAGCATGGCCTGAATGTTTTTGGCCTGCGGACGATATTCATCACCTGTCAGGCGTATGTCCTCGCGTATAACCTCATAGCCTTCTTCATCATGCAGAAGCACACAACGCTTTGCGCGCTGAATGCGGTCGAACTCTTCAAACGGAGTAACCATGGCGTCTGCCGGCGGAGGCGTGCATGTCATCACGCGGGCATATCCGCACTTCTCATACCATTCATATAACCATTCTTCGGCAGGAATAAGAGAAGCAAACACTATTTCCCTGTAATATACGCGGAAATGGGCCTGCCGCATCAGGTTGTTGCCTATGTCCTGACGGCGATATTCCGGCCGTGTGCTCACTCCGCTTACATATACGGTCTTCACCTCGCGTCCGTCATAAAGCATGGTGTAAGGCAATGTCTGCAGCGCAGCCACCACCTTTCCGTCTATCTGGCAGCACACGTTATACTCGCTGCGGTAGACACGCGAGAAGTAAAGGTCGATAAACTTGTCGGGATCGTTGAACACCTGTTTCCATATCTCGCGCGTTTCTTCCTTTATGCGGTCCTGATCTTCAAATGCCGCCAGCGGATGTTTCTCCATTATCACGTTCTTCTCAAGCAGTATGTCGGGCTTATACGACAGTTTGGCGCGCCGCAGTCCTTCGTCGCCCATATCTTCCTCACGGTTGATGTAATAATACTGCTCGGGCAGATGCTTCACAAACTCCTGGTTTATTATCGTGAACGCTCCTTCATAGTTTACGTCGGCCTTCTCAACGCACACGTCAAACGTACACTGGTTTATCGGGCAGCCGAAGGTGAAGGCCACAAGTTTGTCGCCTACAAATATTGTTCCGCCCACAAGCCCCAGCCTATCCCATCTGTTAAACGCACGCGTCATTGAGCGCAGTTCCTCTGATAGGTCTTCATCGGGCACATCTCCGTTGTCGTCTTTCGACGTGCGGCGCCACTGCCGTTCCAGTTCGAGGCATTGCGGAATAAGTTCCGGCGTAAGCTCGCGATATCTGTAGTCAGGATAAAGGTTCTTAAACTTGTTTATGTGGTTGCGCTTGCTCTGCAGTTTCTTTCCCGAAAGGTTTATCAGCTTGTCGCGTGTGTAAATATAGTCGCTGAAGTCGCGGTCGGGCTTTATGTCGAACGTGTCGGGAAAATGCTCCTCAATGATGTCACGCATATAGTTGCACACGCCAAGCATCAGAAACGGATGCCCCATGGCTATCGAGTCGTTGCGTATGGCACGTATCACGCTAACCGAACATTCGTCACACGGCTCCACCTTAAACGTACCGTCTTCTTGCCGCTTCGGCCGCGGCACAGGCATCATGTAAGCCAGATGATGGCCCATGTAGAAACGGAACACAAGATAGTCGTCCACTATCGCAAACTGTGTGTTGTAAAGAAAGCGCCAGCTTATCAGGTTCGAGAACGACAGGTCGCAGTTTTGTCTTTCGCCCCAAAGCGTAAAACTCTGTATCAGTTCCTTGTCGTCTTCTGTTATATCCTTAAACTTTATCATAAAAATTGTCTGTGTTTCAATTGGCAAATTTATAAAAAATAGATGTAAACAACATCAATGCACCGATAAAAAATTCAGGCGCACAAACAGTCCTGAGCAGCCAAGGCAGGAGCTAAATGTCTGACTGTCATAAGATATACTTCACAACATGCTTCCGTTTTATTAACAAAGTTGACAGACATCAGCCAGCTTAAATCTGCATGACCAATGCCCGTCAACGTTATAAAACCCAAATCATCATCAGACCGCATATAGTTTTGTCCATTTTATGTATTTCTGCCTCCATCCGTCTTTTTGTTTCTTTTGGCGTAAGGTGCTAAGCGTAAACGAAGTTCAGCGCCAGCTAATTGTTAATTATGAATTGTTAATTATGAATTATAAAAGTGCCTGCGAAAAATCAAACGAAAATCAGCTCTACACAAGGCAAAAATACAGGCAGAATCATAACTCCAGATTTGGGTTAACACAATGAAAGTAAGCTTCTTAATGTTTATGGCAGCTTCACTCTACTGCATTACGGCATCTCTACTTCGCTGCCCTCGCCTACCGTATATTGTGAGAACTGCTTGGTCTTTGCCTCGCGTGTCAGCACTGATGAGCGGAACACTCCTGTTGAGCGTGCTCTCAGGCGGACGCTGTCGATGTTGGCAGAGGCGGTGAACTCTTCGGGACTGTTGGCCGGCAATGTTCTCAGACCTGCCGAGAATATGGCCAAGTCGTCCAACTTAACGTTCTTGCCGTCCATCACGAGTTCCTTGATACATGCTATCATGTCTTTCAGCACTCCGTGGATAACACCGGCCGAGAACGGCGAACTGTGTGATGACATGTGAGCCGCCAGCTTCTCAGTGTCGTAAGTTTCCTCGCACACCGCGCGTGCATACCATTTACCGTTTGTGTTACTGTTTGAATTGCGGTTCTGATAAAGTTTATACCTAATCATGTTTCTTTCCTTTCTTTTTGGTTGTTATACATTATTTGTTTATTATCTCTCATGCCTTCCAGAACTGCCACTACGTTCATTTCCGCCTGCCGGCTGTGGCTTTAATGTCCGTGCTGCCTTGTTCCTTTCGACATTGCAAAGATACAACAACCAATTTCGCATTTGCAGATTGCTGCAGGTTACGAAAGGTTTGAGAGGATTGTTGGTTGTAAAGGATAAGAAAGCATGTAAATGTTTATAAAAAACTGACGTTCATACTAAGAATTTTCGATTTTCAGCTAATACCTATTATAAATATTTCAGCCGTCCGCCTGTTCGTAATACGACACGCCACTTGCTATACTTTCACAAAAGTATAAAGTCTAATAACATCATTACAGGAAAATACGCTATATTTGCAGTAGCGAAACAACCATTTCGGAAACGGCTGTTTCGGAAGTTGAGACGAAAAGAATAAAGATTATAAACTTTTTGACAGAAAAGAGAAATAGCATCTCTGCATGAAATTCGTGAGATAGCATACATATAGTATAAAAGTCATAAACAGCATAAAATTTTGGACAGTGTCGGACTGTACCAAATTCTCAGGAAATAGAAACATCATCTCCTCTTCCTGTTCTTTTTTATTATATACTCATGTATCTTAAGAACAGTCGCTAGACCTTTTTCGCGTTTGCTGTTTGTTACAAGTTATAATAGATTAGAGAGAAGTGTTATTTATTACAAGAGAGAATACCAAAAATATTCAACATATATAAATTTATTACATTCATTTTCTTTCTACACGAAACATTAATTCGAATCTATAGATGAACTTGTTTCGAATCGATTTCGTAAAATTTTCAAAAAAGTTGAGTTTCTAGAATTTGCGTCTTCTACCATGGCTTTAAAATCAAGGATATATACATTTTGTATAACACTTTGCTGTTTTGTTAAATCTAAATATACTGTTTTAGAACGGAAATAAACTTCACCATTGGAATACAATGGAGAAAATCCATTATTAACAAGATGCATCCTATACCGATCATCAAAATCGACTATCCCATAAAACCACATCCTTTGAATTTTATTTTCATAATATTCTGCTAAACGTTGAGTTCTTGTATCTAGCTGAAATTCAACTATAGAATTCTGTTCCGCACTAATACCCAAACGTTTTAGTTCTACCACAACGACATCAATCTTAACATTTTGTTCGTTTGGATTTGCAGAAAAGAATAATGTTATATCTGGTCTGTCATTATCATTGTCTATAGATTCTCCATGTGTAATAACATCTATTACTTTAGACATTTCAGCCTCACTTAACACCATATAATAACTCATAAACTTATCATCAAAAATCCATACATTGTTATTATATAAATCTGTGATAAAATTTTCATCTTTAAATTCTGAATGTTTTGGAGCTATAAGGTTATGTATATCAGCTTCTTTATTTTCTGGTTCCAAAGCCTTCATTCTCTTTATTACATTTTGCCTAAATAAAATATATTCAGTTAAGGCCCTAGCAGATAAATCTAAAGATTTTTTAAATTGCTCATCATCCAACTCTGTTGCCCCTAAAATTTCCTTTTGATCTTTAAAGAATTTATCTTGAGCTTTTCTTAAAACATCTGATTGAGAAGAATATCCAATATCATTACTTTCAAAATATCCACTTAAATGTGGAAATCTATCATTAAGTTTTTTTTCTTTAACTTTATTATTTGCTTCAATCTCAGGAAATTGTTCTTTTATGATTTCTGATATAGCATTGCGAAATATAACCTTTATTCTGTTTAAATCTAGAGTTGGTATAGACAAATTTACTCGAGCACCGTCTATACTACCTTGAAATGATTCAGACATAAGCAAAAATATCATTTCATACCCTAAAGGTAAATTCTCTCCTGCTATGATATCTATTTTATGACTACGATCATCTATTGTTAACGCAGTTATAACATTACTATCTTTTAGATCGACTTTTCGAACATTGTAATATAATTCTATCTTATTAAAAAGATCTGTCTGGATGTTTAATTCTTTCACTTGAAAATCAGGTAATTCATCTGTATTTATAGTCTCTTCAATAATAGAATCACCAATATAACTTTTAATTAATACATTAATTTTCTTATTTTTAAGTTTTGCTTTATAAAACTTCACGTAAAAGTTTTCCAATAAAGCTTTTTTAATATAATGAGGATTTATATAATCTTTTTTAGCAAGTCTCTCTCCTGTAAAACCTGTCATCTCAAAAATGGAACCGTTACTCGCCTGACCAATATTATTAACATCACTTTCCTTATTGAAAGTTTCATTAAATTCAAATTTTCGTTGTGTGGATCCATTAAAAACACTTGTAACTAAAACTTTATCAAAATAGCATAAATATACAAGTCTGCCCAATCCTTTATGACTTTGCTCTTCGACATCAAATAATTTCGAAAACTTTCCAAATCTTATATCATCAAATCCAAGCCCATTATCAGATATTGTTAAAACCAAACTATTTAAATCATCACTATTTCTTAGTCTTATATCAATACAAAAATCTGTTGCATCTGCATCTAAAGCATTTGCAAATGCTTCAAAATAAATCATTTCAAATGATGATTTTGAAAAAAATATTTTTAGAGCTTGCCTTATATTTACTTCCATATAAATGTATTTTATTCATTATTATAATTAAATTCAACTTTACTTTGTAAAAGAATTTCATCTAATACATTATTTATTAGCCCTGACTTTTCTACACTATAAAAAAATTGTAATAACATTGGAATATTAATAATTTCTTCTATACAATCCATATATTTACGAACGACTTTCTCTACAACATAGTTCTTGGACGCATCTGTATATAATTTATCTTTTAATTGTTCTATATCATCAACTGATTTAACAACAAAGGTAATTGGATATCTTTCTATCTTATCAATATCAAGAAAATACTTTTTAAAATCTAACGTTTCTGTAACTTGGAAAAATCGTCCTAAAGGCTTCATAACGAAATCAATACCTCCATCATTAGCATTTGTTCGTCCTGTTTTATATAGTTTTAAACTCTCCTCCGTTAATGTTTCCCAAGAATATCCCCATACAATATACTTTCCTTTATAATAAAATTTAAGAATAGCATAACTAACTATCTCAAACAATCTAGCATCTTCATTTGGAGCAAGTAATCCAACTATAAAATCATGAATTTCTGTAGTATTTTTATCTTTTATTTTTTGTAATGTTTCACATTGACTTATAAAATGTTTAAATGAACATTCTTTTGTCTTAACATACTCATCTATAATTGCAAGAATTGCTTTAGCAACATTATATTTCTTTTTATTAACGTAAACTATTAGTAAATTTTCATTAATCCAGTAACGATTTGTCTCTAAATTTCTCAAAATAGGAACAATATCCGCTGTTGGAAAATATTTTTGAAATTCAGCATTCATTCTATTATTTAATGCATGATTTTGCAATTTACTTCCAAATGGCAGACTACGTTGACGTTGAAGCAAATGAGTATATTGCGCCCCCTCATAATTTTTATACTTAGAATTTGTATCAAATCCATTATTTACATAGTCTTCAACTATAACATATACAGCATAAAGATTTGCGAAACTTGAACGAGATTTAGATCCTTTATTTGCAGATCTTGTTTTCTCATTAATGTATTGTATTAAAAGATTTTTTGCATAAATTTCAATTCCAGCTTCTCCAAACATTTTGGATAATATATTTTTTATAACTGGTGTAAAACTATGTTCCATAAAAATATTAAAATAATGATAATTGCTGTATTTCTTTATAATCTTCAGATTTATATTTTTTTTGTATTGAGCGTAAAGGTTGACCTTTATATTCTGATGCCAATTCTAGTCGTCGAAGTCCTATTTTAACATATTCTTCTTGTAACTCTATACCTATAGACTTTCTTCCTAGCATTTTCGCTACATATGACGTAGTAAAGGTTCCAGAAAAGGGGTCCAATACAACATCACCGACATTCGAACTTGCCTTTATTATTCTTTCAAGTAAAGAAATCGGTTTCTGTGTCGGATGATTTTCGTACTCTTCCATACGATACCTAACACGTGCAAAGTTCCAAACATTACCTGGAACTTTTTGGGTGTTATAAGGCTGAGGAGGATTTTTCCTATAATCAATAAGTTTACGTTTTGCTCCTGTTTTTGCCTCTACTTTAATATCATCTGCATTAAAAGTATAATTATTTTTATCTTTTACACAAAACAATATTGGTTCATACATAGAACCAAAATATCTTTTTGCTTGTACCCCGGAGCTATCATAAGCCCAAATAATACGAGACAAAATTATCATTTTTTTGCGAATGAAAATATCAAAATATGGCATAAATTGCGTAGAAGTCATTACATATAAAGACCCTGAAGGCTTTAATTTTTTTATACACAGATTCAGCCACTCATAACACCAACTCAAATATGCTTCATCTGTTTCCCATTTATCTTTACACCCAGCAAAATTTTTTCCTATATTATACGGAGGATCAGCAAATATTAAATCGACAGATTCATCTGCAACCTCATTTTCTAAAGCCAGAATAGCATCTGAATGTATAATTTTATGTTCTACTGTTCCCAAAAGTTCAAAATTATCATTTTCCATATTTTTTTGTAAAATCATTATTTTTTAATACAAGTCTTATCTGATTACAATAAAACAATGCTTAATGAATATAATTAATTAGGCATCGAATAATTTAAGATTAAATTCATAATTATTCATTACTCTATAAAAACAAGCAGCATTTATATAATTATATCATTCGGCAAATATAATATTTTTTCTTTAAAGAAGGAAACGTTTTAAAGCTTTTCATTAAAACAATTTTATTACTTTACCATGAAAAAATATTATATATTTTGTCTAAATATTAATGTATCTTTTACTTACACAATATCATCTCTTAATAAAATAACACCTTACTATCATACTTCATAAAATTAAGAATAATCCTATCCATACCTTACATTATCAGTTGTTAAGTAATTCTTAACAACTGAATTATCATGTAACCCACTGTTATCCAATACCTTTACTATACCAACGCTTTTATTCCGCAAATAGGTAATAAAAGTTTGAATATACTTTTACGGCTCCCCCAGCGCCTCAACAATCTCTTTTACCTCGGCGGGTGTCCATGTGCGCGACTTGCCGCTGCCTAACGTCTCGAGACGGGCGGTGAGGCCGGGACTTAGGGCTATCCACTGACGGAGCTTGCGGTAGGCGGCACCGGGAGTCAGTGTGGGACAATAAAGCTGGGCTAGTTCTGTGCGGCCATAGGCGCGAATCCTGAATTCAATCTGTGTCTGTGTATCTTTCATGATATTTATGTTTTTGTTTGTTATCCTAATTTATTTTGCTTACGCCGTCCGGCTTAATCATAAAGCAACTTTTGTTGACATTATAATATTTATGTAGCCGGGCACTTATCTTGTGCAGAGATAATGCAAATCGAGAGCAGAAACATCAAGCTTGCTTGAATGTTATGCCGAGATGCAGATTATCTTATGCAAAGATAACGCAAATCGAGAGCAGAAGCATCAAGCTTGCTTGAATGTTATGCCGAGATGCAGCTTATCTTATTGCAAAGATAACGCAAACCGAGAGCAGAAGCATCAAGCTTGCTTTAATGTCATGCCGAGATGCAGCTTAGCTTGTACAAAGATAACACATCTTGAAAGGGAATGCAAATTTTAACACGCTAGACATCACGCTAGATGTTTACAACAAACTGATTTTCAAATCATTACAAAGCCAGTAAATCAGCACAATGTAAAGATTTAAGAACATTGACATGGTGAGTCAGCTAAAATCAAATCAAATTTGGCGACATCAAAAAGTAGAATAAATTTTGACAAAGTCCAAAAACTGAAAGGGAAATCACGGATTATGGTTAACATAAACGCAAAAAGAATACAGATTAAAGAATAACTGTAAGCAAAATCATGTGTATTGGTTTCAAATCATTAACCTATCGTTTACGGGTCGCAAATGGGCCACTTTTGATGCAAAAGTGGGCCGTTTTTTAGTCGTAAACCAATAAGTTTTCTGACGAAAGTGAAAAAAGAAAAACGAAAAGTGAAAAATCCAATTGCTGAACTACTTTATTGCAACAAGGCATTTGACTTTAACTCCTAGCCAACTTGTTGGCGATAACTACTCTAACTCCTTTAACTCCAGCATGAAATACAGCACTGTTTTATTTCAACAAAAAAGGGCGGCCGAGAATGTCGGCTGCCCTAGAATGAAGCATTTATTACTATAATGATTAACCACAAATCCACATTAAGCCTAAATCTCGGCGAACGCCTTTTTGAGACGTCCGATGAAATCGTCGGCCATGGATTTGGTGAAGCACAGGGGCGGAAGAAGACGGAGAATGTTTGTTGAGGCACAGCCCGTGAAGCAGTGCTGTGTGTAAACAAGATTCTGACGCAGCGCCTTGTGAGGCATGTCGAGGTCGATGCCTATCATGAGGCCACGGCCACGCACGTCGGTGATGCGCTTCTCCGTAGTCTGTAGCTCTTTCAGCTTGGCCATGAGATATTCGCCTGTCTCATGCGCATTGTCTACAAGATGCTCGCTCTCAATAACGTCGAGCACGGCAAGAGCTGCTGCACATGCCAGATGGTTACCGCCAAAGGTTGTGCCGAGCTGTCCGTATTCAGGTTTGAAATCAGGCGAGATAAGTACAGCGCCCATGGGGAAACCGTTGCCTATGCCTTTGGCCACGGTGATAAGGTCGGGACGTATACCGAGCCACTGATGCGCGAAGAACTTGCCCGAACGGCCGTAGCCGCACTGTATCTCGTCGCATATCAGTACGGCACCATACTTGCGGCAGGTTGCCTGAAGTCCCTTGGCAAACTCCTCAGTGGCAAGCTTTATGCCGCCCACACCCTGTATGCACTCAATGATGCAGGCGCAGACGTCGCCCTTAGCCAGTTCGCGCTCCCATGCCTCAATGTCGTTAAGAGGCAGATAAGTTACATGGTTGTTGGCATTGATGGGCGCGATAATCTTAGGATTGTCTGTCGCCTCAACGGCAAGCGAGGTGCGTCCGTGGAACGCCTTTGAGGCAGACAGCACGCGCGTGCGTCCCGTCTTAAACGAAGCCAGCTTCAGCGCGTTCTCGTTAGCCTCGGCTCCGCTGTTGATCAGGAACAGCTGATAGTCGTCGTAGCCGCACGCCTTGCCAAGTCTTTCGGCAAGCTGACGCTGAAGGTCGTTGACAACAGAGTTGCTGTAAAAGCCGAGAGCATTGAGCTGCTCTGTGAGTTTCTCTACATAATGCGGATGGCAGTGGCCAATGCTTATAACGGCATGACCGCCGTAAAGGTCGAGATACTCCTGTCCCTTGTCGTCCCAAACAGAACAGCCACGACCTTTTACTATGTTAATGTCGAATAATGGATAAACGTCGAATAAAGTCATTTTATTTAAGTTAAGAGTGAAGAACGAAGAGTGAAGAATTCAATTGCTTTGTTATGATTGATTCACCTCGTTTTTCACCATATCATTTATTATTTCTTTGTTTTGCCGTTTTTACTGATGCCACCAATATGGCAGTCAGTTCGTTGCAGTCTTGCAACATACTTTCGGCTTCCTTGTCATTGATAAAATCAGTATCTCTAAGAAGATTTAACCAATAAAAAGTTTCGTTACATTCTTTCAATGCTACTGACAGCTTATTTATGAAGTCAGAAGAACTTTGAGCGAATTCGGCTTCTCTCACCAATGCGCCAATTGCCGTACCAGAGCGAAGCACTTGATTGGTAAGCGCATATTCCTTGGCAGAACATTTGATATACTTCACCATATTGACTATCCGTATCGAGAATTCATAACTTTTCCGATGTAAAGGTGAATCGCTACGATTATATTCGCTTATTATTTTATTTCCCATGTCCATTATGTGAATTAAGCTATTGAATTTTTCACTCTTCGTTCTTCACTCTTCACTTAAAAAGCCGTCGGCTTTAATCTTAGTCCTTCTGTTTCGTCAATGCCGAACATGATGTTCATATTCTGAACGGCCTGACCTACGGCACCTTTAAGGAGATTGTCTATGCATGAAGTGATGAGAAGCTTGTTGCCGAACTTATCGCAGTGAACGAGGCATTTGTTGGTGTTTACAACCTGCTTCAGGTCGATGGCCTTGTCGACATAATGAGTGAAGGGGGCATCCTTGTAGAACGACTTGTAGCCCTCTATTATCTCATCAGCCGGAGCATCGGTCTTCACTACGCAAGTGGCGAAGATGCCGCGGGCGAAGTCGCCGCGATAAGGGATGAAGTCGATGTCGACATCGAGCGAGCCTTGCACCTGCGTCAGGCTCTGCCTAATCTCGGGCACGTGCTGATGACTGAACGGCTTGTATATGCTCAGGTTGTTGTTGCGCCAGCTGAAATGCGTTGTCGCGCCGGGCTTCTGTCCTGCACCCGTACTGCCCGTAATGGCATTAACGGCTACGTCGTCGTTGATAAGTTTCATGGCGGCGGCAGGCAACAGACCGAGCTGTATGCATGTGGCAAAGCATCCCGGGTTAGCCACATGATTGGCCTTGGCTATCTTGTCGCGGTTGATTTCGGGCAGACCATAAACATAGTCGTTGCCCGGCTCAGCCAGACGGAAGTCCTGCGCGAGGTCTATTATCTTTACGCCGGCCGGTATGTCGTATTCCTGAAGGAACTGACGGCTCTTGCCGTGACCGAAACAGAAGAACACAACGTCTACCTTATCAAACGGCATATCCGACGTGAAGCACATATCCGTGTCGCCGTAAAGTCCTTCGTGAACATCAGTAACAGGATTGCCTGCGTTGCTCTCGCTGTTGGCAAACACAATCTCTGCCTGCGGATGATTTATCAATAATCTTATAAGTTCTCCGCCGGTATATCCGGCGGCACCAAGTATTCCGATTTTTATCATTTTAAAGTAGTTAAAGGAGTTAGAGGAGTTATCGCCAACAAGTTGGCTAGGAGTTAAAGTCATATGCCTTGTTGCAATAAATAAAGAGCCAACAATCTGTGAAGCTAAATTCAATTTGCCTACTTCCTATTTTTTATTAATAGGTATGAGTTTCGGATCACAGATCCTGATACTTTATACTGTCGGATTACAAATCCGACAAAACAATAGCTTTGTAGTTTTATTGTCGTTATAGAGCAACTCAGCATTTGAATTGTTCACTTTTCACTCTATCTAAATTCACTCAACCCTGATCATTGCAGTTTTCAAGGAAGTATATTTCTTTCTCGTGGAACGATAAACCAAAAGACGAGATAAAGAATGAAGCCTGTGCCATAACTCACCATTACGGCCAAAGCCCATAATATACGTACAATGGTAGAATCTATTCCGAAATAGTCGGCCAGGCCGCCACATACGCCCGCAATCTTGCGGTCTTTATCCGACAAATATAATTTTCGGCCTATCATACCGTTATCTTTCCTCGTCCTCGTGTATTCCGTAATAAACTCTCAGCGGAGTGCTCAGCACCTTGATGAAGCCCTTGGCCTCTTCGGCTGTCCAGCCGTGCTGCATCTCGCCATACTCGCCTAACTTCGACTTGAGCAGATCGTCGGGCGAATCAACGCCTACACACTCGAAACCTAACGGACGGAGCTTCAGTATGGCCGTACCGTTTACGTTGCGCTGGCTGCTGGTGAGCATAGCCTCGATGTCGGGCATTACAGGCTCAAGATACTGACTCTCATGCAGGAACATTCCGTACCAGTTGGCAACCTGGTCTTTCCAATACTGCTGCCATTTGCTCAACGTATATTTCTCGAGCATGCGGTGAGCCTCTATTATCAGTTTCGGAGCGGCAGCCTCAAAGCCTACACGGCCCTTTATGCCGATGATAGTGTCGCCAACGTTGCAGTCGCGGCCAATGCCGTAAGCAGCACCTATCTCCTCAATCTTCTGTATGGCCTTAACCTTGTCGTCGTATTTCTCACCGTTGACGGCAACTATTTCTCCCTTCTTGAACTCTATGCGCAGCTCGCTCTCGTCGTTGCGTGTAACGTGCTTCAGGTAAGCCTCCTCGGGCAGTCCCTGTGCTGAGTCAAGAATCTCGCCGCCGCAGATGCTCGTGCCCCAGATGCCAACATTGTAAGAGTATTTAAGTTTGGTGAAGTCGGCAAAATATCCGTGAGCGTTAAGATAGTCGACCTCCTCCTTACGCGACAGAGCCTTGTCGCGTGTAAGCGTGATAATCTCAACGCCCGGAGCCATGACGAGGAACGTCATGTCGAAACGTATCTGGTCGTTGCCTGCTCCCGTTGAACCGTGAGCAATGGCGTCGGCACCGATCTGCTTTGCGTAGCGTGCAATGGCAATGGCCTGGAAGATGCGCTCTGACGACACTGAAATGGGATAACAGTTGTTGCGGAGCACATTGCCGAAAATCATATATTTCAGACTTTTCTCATAATATTCGTGTGTAACGTCGAGCGTGACATACTCCTTTGCGCCCAGTTTGTAGGCGTTTTCCTCGTTCTGCTTGAGCTGCTCGTCGCTGAATCCGCCAGTGTTGGCGCATGCAGCATAGACCTCATAGCCCATGTCGTGCGATAGTTTCATCACTGTGTAAGAGGTGTCGAGTCCACCTGAGAATGCCACAACTACTTTTTTCTTGTCTGCCATAACAAATATGTTTTTTAATCAGTTTCCAATTCTTTTAATTCTCTCAATAACGTTTGCGGGCAACTCTATCGGAGTTTTGTCGCCCTCGTGCTCGGCCGGGTCGTAAAGCATGCCGGTGCAGATGCAGTAGCGGCGGCCCGTACGCTTCAGCACGTCTACGTTGATGCAGCCCTCGCATCCGCGCCAGAATGCCTCGTCGTCGGTAAGGTCGGCAAAGGTTACGGGCAGATAGCCCAGCTGCGTGTTCATGCGCATCACGGCCGAACCGCTCGTCAAGCTGAATATCTTTGCCTTAGGCCAGCGTGTGCGGGCCAGCGTGAAGGTCATGTCCTTTATGCGCTTCGACACGCCCATGCCCCTGTAGTCGGGATGAACGATAAGTCCCGAAGTGGTTACATAATGTTTGTTGCCCCATGTCTCAATATAGCTGAAGCCGACAAACCTTCCGTCACACAGGGCTATAACGGCCTTGGTTTCTCTCATCTTGGTTGCCAGATACTCATGGCTACGGCTGGCAATACCCGTTCCGCGCACTTTGGCGGCTGCCGCCATTGTATCGAGAATGGTGTCAACATATTTCTCATGTGACGCATCAGCCACCATTACTTCAATTTCTTTCATCATTATAACGTTTCTGCCGTAAAGGATGTCAAGTCCCTGCCCGAACCAAATGAGGCACGGGAAAGACCGGACGAAACCGGCATTGATACATTGTTTATATTAAAAAGTTTCTGTTATTTATTATCTATTGCCACCTTTATTTTATGTCAGGAATGACGTTGCGCAGCTCGGCCACAATGTCTCCGTGCCTCACACCGTCCTTTATGACAATAAAAATAGTGTCATCGCCGGCAATAGTGCCCAATATCAATGGTATGCCACTGTTGTCGATGTTGTAAGCCAGACTGCTGGCATAGCCCGGACGTGTCCTAATAACGCCCATGTTGCCAGAAAAGTTGATAGACATAAATCCAGACGTAAGCAGCATCTCGGCAGCCGTCTTAGGGCTCGACACGCGCTTATACATCGTCTCGTTGGGCAGCACATAGAAGTATTTGCCGCTCAAACTTGTAGCCTTTGCCACCTTAAGCTGTTTCATGTCGCGGCTCAACGTGGCCTGCGTAACCTTGTAGCCTTCTTTCTCAAGAGCCTTGAGCACCTCGTCCTGACAACAAAGCTCCTGGCTTGAGATAAGCATACGCAAAGTCTGTAATCTACCGTTCTTTGATTTCATTTGCCTGTATATTTATTCATTTATGTTTGCATAATATACAACCATTCACGTATATATACAAACATTTTTGTATAAAAATACGCCAATAGAACTATTTTTCACATATTTCTGAATATATATTCAACAAAAAAGCAGGATGCACAACTGCATCCTGCTTCAACACTTATAATTTGCACCGTCAAAAGGCGCAACTGATGAATCTTTTATTCTCTGCTGTTTCCGAATATCCTGAGCAGATAAAGGAAGAGGTTGATAAAGTCGAGATAGAGCGAAAGCGAGCCTAAGAGGGCTATCTTTTGTGTCTCCTCGTTAACATCGTCTGCCATAATCAGCATCTGCTTTATCTTCTGAGTGTCGTAGGCTGTAAGACCGACAAAGATCAGTACACCGACATAGCTAAGTATAAGACTGAAGCCGCCGCTCTTAAGCAGGAAGGCGTTGACCACAGTGGCAATGATCAGACCTATAAGGGCCATCATAAGTATCTTGCCCAATGAAGACAGGTCGGCCTTGGTGAAATAGCCTATAGCTGCCATAACGGCAAACGTGCCGGCCGTGATAAAGAATACGCTGGCAATAGACTGCATTGTATATACGAGCAGAATAAGCGACAGCGTGGCTCCGTTGAGGGCAGAATAAAGGATGAAAAGCAGTGTGGCTGTGGTGAGCGACAGGCGGTTGATGCGTGCCGAAACAGTCCATACCAAAGCCAGCTCGGCTATGAACAAGCCCCAGAACAGCAGTTTGTTAGACACCAGGGCTGTTATTATGCCGGGACTTGAGGCCACGCCATAAGCCACAAAGCCTGTTATGACAAGGGCCAGAGTCATCCACACGTAAACCTTGCGCATAAGCGACGGGAAGGCTACCGACGCGATGTTTTCTTTCTCGCGTATGAGATCATACAATCTTTCTTCGTTCATTTTTTCTTTTCGGTTTTGTTGTTTTTATGATTTCTTTTTTATCTCCTAACTCTTAAATGCCCGGCAAAGCAGGCATAATATGTTATGCAAACATAAGCAAAAAAAGCGACAAATGCCTTTGTTTTAATAAAAATCATTGATTATTCACAAATATTCCGTATATACAGACATTGTGACAGACGTAAATGTCGCTGTACATGACAGATAGGCCCCGTGTCAGGCCTCAGCAGGCCTCTCGGCAACACTCTCTATCATCACCGGCAAGCAGCCGCCGGCTCCGTCGGCACATACAATGACGTGAGGCACATAAGGGAAAGCCATGGAGAGCAGACGGTCGACATCGGTATAGTCAGAAAAGTCACGAAGATAAGCCACAAAGCAACTTACGTGGTTCATCGTCAGACCGTAGCGCTTAAGCCTTACGCCCATGTCGCCAAGAATCTGTCCGGTATACTGGCGCACATCGAGCTGACTCATATCGGCATCAGTCGCAGAAGGAAGTACGAACGGCGGGATGTCAACACGCAATCCGCTGCCTAAATCTACGCCAAGGTCTATACAGCCATAGCCTGCGGCAGACTTATCTTTTGCCGAGCCTTCATCAGAGCAAGGAGGAACGACAGCCTTGGCATCGCCACCAAACGACAGATAGTCGAGAGCCACCACGGCTCCGTCGGCATGTGTTACGCCGCCAACAACCGTAACGGCCATACGCAATTTGCCGGCATCAATGCCATGACGCCCAAACACGTCGTCGCGTGCCTTCTCAACGGCATCAAGACAGCCGTCAGTATCAGCCACATAAAGCCACACGCGCAGGCAGCCAACTCCTGAAGCGTCATCGGCAATATGAGCCGAGCCGACAAACTTTTCGAACAGAGCCACAGCCTGCCCATAGGCATCCTTACCGGCCATATCAGCCCCGCAGAGCCTTAAACTGCAAAACGAAGAAGCCGACGAAGCATCTGACGTGCATACAAGAAGCGAAACCTTCGACCCGTCAAGCGGAGCCTGCCCTACCACGGAACACGGCACATGCGAAAGATAGTCGTGCCACAGCTGCGACTCGAGCAGAGCGGCATATTGGTTGCGGATGTCGCTAAGAAACACCTTAACATAAACGATATGGCGGTTTTCAAGATTCTCCATATCAACATAATCGCCCGTCTTCATGTAGAGATGGCACAGCCGCTCCCAGAAATTTCCCCTGGCAACGGCCGACAGAACAGCATATTTTTCCATAAGCAGATATTCTTTTTAGGCGCAAAAATAATGCTTTAAAATTTAAAGCATACGCAAAAACAGCTTTTTTATCACAAAATTGACATCAAAGACATAATATTTCATTCACACCGGTCAACATCTGCGCATCAAAATATCAGCGTAAGCAAAGGTATGGTGACAACGGAAAGAATGGTAGTGATCAGCGTGCCCTCAACCATCTCGCTCTCATCGCGCCCGTATCTCAGGCAAAACATAGTGCCATAAGAGGCCACCGGCATGCCAATAAGCACGGTGTTGATGCGGTTGATTGTCTCGTCTACTCCGCAAAGGCGCAACAGGAAATATATGGCCACGGGGATTATCAAGAGACGGAAGGCTGACATGACATAGACCGACCTTGTGCCGAGTATATGGCGGGTATCCATCTGGGCCATCGAAGAACCGATAACAAGCAACGCTCCCGGAACGGTGATGCCTCCCAAAAGATGAAACGGCTCAGACACCACCCTCGGTATAGAATCAAGTCCAAGGGCCACTATAACTATCGAGACATAAGACGCCACCATTGGCGGACAATACAGCGTGCTGACATTAAACTTGTGTCCGTCTGTGCTTCCAAGGACAAACGACAGACCGACAATAAAGATGAAAAGTGTGTTGGGGATGTTGAGCAGGCTGGCATAGAATACGGCCTGGCTGCCAAAGATTGACGCAACAACGGGATAGCCGATAAAACCAACGTTGGCAAACATAAGCATAAAACTATACATTCCGCGACAGTCGGCTTTGCGGACAAAATAGCGTGGAAGGAAATAGGCTATCAAAAACAGCAGTACATAAGTAATCATGCCTACGCCGAGCAATGGCAATATCATGCCCCGGTCGGGAAAAACGTCGCCCATCACTGACGATATGATAAGACAGGGACACGACACGTTGATAATAAAACCTGACAACTTACGGTCGAAATCGCCGCCCATAAGTCCACATCTGTTTGAAACAAATCCCGCCACTACAAGCAGCAGGAGTATGATCATCTGTATGACAATGTTATCCATTTTTATTTTTAATATATCCTTTTACTCAGTAAAATGAGTATTAAATATATAAATGCCTGAACTATTTTCGGTTGTAGCCATAAAGAATGCAGACCCGACTTGTCATCATCGGCCTGCATTCTCCGTTAGCAAATATGATTTAAAATGTTGAATTCTATAATGACTCGAGCATTCGCTTGATTACCACAGAAGCTGAAATCTCGCGATTGGCTGCTTCTGAAATGACGAGCGAATTAGGACTTTCTATCACATCGTCTGTTACGATAAGACCGCGGCGTACGGGCAGGCAGTGCATAAACTTGCCGTTATCTGTAACGGCCATATGTTCCACGTCTATTGTCCACGACATGTCCTTGCTTAATATCTTGCCGTAGTCAGCCGGACTGGTCACGCCGGGACAGCTCCAGTTTTTGGCATAAACGAAGTCGGCTCCTTCAAGGGCTTTCATTTGGTCGTACTCAACACGGGCATTGCCAACAAACTTCGGATCGAGCTCATAACCCTCGGGATGAGTGACAACAAAGTCTACGTCGGCAGCGTTCATCCACTGCGCAAACGAGTTTGGAACGGCCTGCGGCAATGCACGGCAATGGGGTGCCCATGACAGAACAACCTTCGGACGGGCTTTTGTCTTGTGCTCCTCAATGGTTATTAGGTCGGCAAAAGCCTGAAGAGGATGCACCGTTGCCGTTTCCATGGCAAACACAGGACGGCCACTGTACTTTATAAACTGATGGAGCACGGTTTCGGCATAATCATACTCGCGGTCGGTCAGGCCTGCAAACGAGCGCACACCGATAAGGTCGCAATAGCAGCCCATCACCGGAATGGCTTCGAGCAGGTGCTCGCTCTTGTCGCCGTCCATTATTACTCCGCGCTCTGTCTCCAGCTTCCACGCACCGGCATTTACGTCGAGCACTATCACGTTCATGCCAAGATTCATGGCAGCCTTCTGCGTGCTGAGTCGTGTGCGCAGACTGTTGTTGAAGAAAATCATCATCAGCGTCTTGTTCTTTCCAAGATGCTGATATTTAAAGCGGTCGTTCTTTATTTCTTGTGCTTCGGCAAGTGCCTGCTGCAGATTGCCGATATCTTCTACGTTTATAAATGTATTCATATCTTTTTATTAAAAATTTCCCTAATACCTGAAAGTTCATAAAAACGTCTGACTTTCCGTCAGACAGTGTAGCAGATTTGCAGCCCTGTATTCTGCAAAGTGCGACAGGAGGCCTGCGCATTACGCATGGCAGATGTCGTATCGTCTTACACCTTCTCAACAAATCAGATTCTGTTGCCTTAAAATATTCAACGTTTACAGCCTCATCGCCCACAAAGAGCAAACCGGCTGCATACTCACAAGGCTAAGCGCCAAGTGCCTTTCGGCTAATCCCGACAGAGGCTTTGGCATAGCATCCGCCATGAGCATTTCTTATCTTCACCTTTGCACAGGCTCCAAATATAACTTGCCAAAAGTAACAATTAAATTTGAAAAATAAGAAACTTAAATAGCGAAATATTCTACAATCCGTAAATTACGGATAAAACTTGCATTATAATTTATCTAATATACAGGTTTCACTGTTATCAGAAATTCATTTTGAAGTTCCGGTCTTATTTCGACATTCCGGCTTTCAGCCCGCGTATCACAGAACTCGTAAATCCGGCATGCTCCATTTCGTTAAGTCCGCGTATCGTCATGCCTCCGGGCGTAGTAACTTTGTCTATCTCGACTTCAGGATGACTGCCGTTGGCCTGCAACAAGTCTACGGCTCCCTTCATCGTCTGCATCACTATCCGCTGCGCGTCATGCGCCTTAAATCCGAGTTCAACGCCACCTTCTGTCGAAGCCCTGACATACCTCATGGCGTAGGCTATGCCGCACGATGCAAGCGTAGTGGCAGCTCCGAGCAGCCGCTCCTCCGTAACCATCTGCAATCCGGTTGAGTCAAACAAGGCAGCCATTGCAGCCGTGGCTTCTTCATCTGCATTTACCGGAACGATAAACGTCATCGAGCTTTTCACGGCAATGGCAATGTTGGGTATCACGATGAACAGCTGGGGCAGCTTTCCGTCTGTTCCGCCAAGCCATTCCTTAAGCTGACTGCCGCTTACGCCGGCCATAACCGACACTATTGTCTGCCGGCTGTAGTCAACTGCCGGCCGTATTTCGCCTATAACCTGCTCTGCCAGCCATGGCTTCACCACGACAAACACCACATCGCCTGCAGCTGCCGCTGCTTTGTTGTCTGTAGTAACATTAACTCCGAGACTTTTGAAGCGCTCGAGCGTCGCTTCATGAGGAGCCGAAACAGTGATGTCGGCTGCCGCCAACATCCCGCACTTGACAAAGCCTTCCACCATGGCTCCACCCATGGCACCGGCACCAATAACCGATATTTTCATAACCTGCAATATTATTTATAAATCTGTCAGCCCTGTTATGCCTGTCGCAGCAAACCGACTTCCGTCCGGGCAAAGACATACTTTATATTATAAAGACACCCACTCCACCGGCTTCAGCATTTTAATCATCATGCTTAAAGCACAAGCCATGCCCCGTAATGATACAACGGGCATACAAATATACAAAATTATTGTGTCTTTCTGTCCAAATATCCAACATTAATAAAGCTTCAAAAACCAAAAGAGGCCAACATGCTGTCTCCAACCTGTTGACCTCTTTTGGTCGGGATTACTGGAGCGAATAATAGCAATTACTCGTTAATTCCCTAACGAACAATAAGTTTATTTCACTTATTTATTCCATTTCTTTTTATATCCCTATATAAAAAATGCATATTAATACAGTCTCATCATATATTTTAATCTCATTGTCCCATTTTTGGCTCACTTTTCTGTAAACAATTACTACTGTTCTTTAACAATTCCGTTAAAACATTTATTTGCCCTTTCAGCCAATTAATCATCTCATCTTTATCTTTTATTTCATCCTCCAACTTGCACATAGCCTGACGGAGAAATTTCACATCATCATTTATGTTTACATTGCCTACTCCCACTCTATTATGCGCTACAACATTACCTATATTAATGTGACTAGCTGTGGAGTCATCAAAGAAATAATCATAAGACACATTGTAATGCCTTACCATTGCCTCGAGATGTCTTGTATTTATCTCTGTTTTTCCTTTAAAATAAGTCGGGCCAAGAGATGATTCCTTACCGAAAATCGCGCGAGAAAAATCAATAGACTTCTCACCTGATTGCTTGTGTAATTCTAAAAGTTTCTTGTAATTGAACACCATACGTAGTTATTTTTTAATTATTAAGAGCTATCAATTGTTAATTTTTTAGTAATCACTCAAATATAATCGAGTAATTACTTGCATTATACAATAATTAGTGATAAATTTGCTCACAAAATTAGTGATAAATTTTACGACATACAAAAAAATGGAAGAAAAAACAAGCAATTTAGACATCTGTGCCTATTACAGACAATTGTCAAAAAGGGACAAAGGGAACCTAGTTCAATTTTTAATCAAGCGTTATGACATGAATTATTCTACTATTAACGCAAAACTCAACGGCAGAAGCAAGATGACCGTTCTAGAACATGACATGATAACAAATGTAATAGATAATGAATTATGGAAAATGTAGAGTTTTTCGTCGGTTCTGACGGCAATGTCTGGATAAGACAGAGTAATTCGTGCAGAATTTTCACAGCTAATGATAGTGATATCATTGATTTAGTTATCAATAAAATAACTAAACAATATCCTAGTGCATACAAAAGAATATCAGAAATATTCAGCAATTTTAATTTTAACAAGTGGATTTTTAAATATAAAATCGTTGAAAGGTTTATCCGCTGCAACATGGGAGCTGATAATATAGCAAAATATGACATTGAAGACGGCTTCTTGAATCTCGAAGAAGTCGTATGCCCTTTGCATGGAATATGCAGGGACGAGAACATTATTTGTAAACCAAAGATACAGACGGCTCTCCGCAAGGCAGAGCTAAAGGCTGTCTCTCTCTACATCAAAGGATATTCTGTCGATGAAATTGCAAAGAAGCTTGCTAAGAATAGAAGCACTGTAAACAACCAAATATGGCAGGCGACACAAAGGCTCGGACTCGAGAAACGCCGCCAGTTGAAACAGTTGGCTTTTCTTGATTACAAAACAATGTGATATGCCTAAAGAATGTGAAAACTGCAATTATGCAAGAAATTGTATAAACGGAAAATTTTGTGTTAAATTTAAAAGATACGTTACTTATGACAAAGTTAGGAAATGTTAAAAATAAAAGAATGACTGTTTCAGAATTTGAAGCGAGAATACCTGCAAATGCTAAACTTAAACGTATGAGAATTGAAAATGGCAAAGTTTCTTTCGCCATGGGATATGATACGGACGAGACACTAGCTATTATGTGGAACAGCAAAGGTAAGGCTTATATTCGCCCAATTACGACTAAATCATCTGCTTGGAAACTCTTCTCCAGTTCACATCATACTAGATGTTTTAATGGACGGCTTCATTTTAGAGCCAACAAATACGATTTGATTTATGGGAACTCAAAAAAGTAATCTAATATACAGGCTCCGAAAGAAAGGTTTTGTCATTGACACAAAATTAAATACTATATTTGTTGATAACATACATGACATAAATCGAATACAAATTAAAAGACTTAGAGACAAGTTCCACTATAAAGTTCAACTCATCTTTTAAAGTATTTTATTAGAAAGAGAGTCGTAAATACATTTGCAAAAAGGCAAGAAATATGATCAAAATTGAGAAACTATATGAAGCTACAAATGGAGGACTTGACATCATCCTGGACATCTATCCGCAAGCTAAAGATTGCGTGGGTGTAAAAAATAAGCATTTCAAAATACGCGACGAAAAAACTCCTTCCGCATGTCTCAGACAAGTAAACGGAATATGGAAAGTCACAGACTTCGGAGGTGACGGTAGAGCTGAAAGCCCCATAGACATCTACATGCGTGAAACTGGCACATACCAATTTAATGAAGCTATTTTACAACTAGCAGCTAGATATGGAGTAACAGACGAACTTGACAGAAGCGTGAACAAGCCGGACTTTCATGAAAGACCGGCAAGAATTGAAGAGAAAGACGGCAGTCGTTACTTTGATTTCAACGACGAATTCACAGCCAACGAACTAAAAGTCCTCGGGCCACTTGTTACCCAGACAAACACAGAAGAGCTGCACTGGTACTCTGTCAAGGCCGTGCGCTACGTCAAAGGCCGCATTACTAAGATAAAATGCAGTAACGAGCATTATCCTATCTTTGCACGTGAGTGTCTCGTCAAGCCGGCCGAAGGCAGTGAAGAAGAGGTTAAGTTTTTCAAGATATACGAACCTCTTAACTGCGATAAGGCATGGCGCTTCAGCTATTGGCCCGAAGGGCTAAAGCCTAAGAGTTACATAAACGGTCTAGCTGAGCTTAAACAAGCATATCATGATTTCAACCGCAAAGAACAGGCTATATTCGACAAGACAAACACAAATGAAAATGAATGCTATAAGGAGCAAAAACTCCCTGAGGCATTCATCTGTTCAGGTGAACGCGACGCGATTTGTGTAAAAAGTCTAGGCCATCATCCTCTTTGGTTCAATTCTGAGACATACAGACTGTCAGAAACTGAATACAGCGAGATAATGAAATATGTCGAAGTTCTATACAATATTCCTGATATCGATGAGACCGGAGTGAGAAAGGGCACAGAACTAGCACTTCGTTTTATTGACATTCACACAATATGGCTCCCTGAATGGCTGCGCACATATCATGACAACAGAGGTAAAGCGCGCAAAGATTTCCGTGATTGGATTGAAATACGTCAGACAAAAAAGGACTTCAGAAAGCTAATGACTCTTGCAATGCCTGCCAGGTTCTGGATTTCAAAGCTGAATACAAAGAGCAGTAAATGGGACCACACAATAGACACTGCATGCCTGTACTATTTTCTTAAACTTAACGGATACTATATTCTTCATGACGACAATTCAGTGACACCGCAATATATACACATTGAGGGAAATATCATTGAAAGAGTAACAACACGTGACATCCGTGAATTCGTCAGAAAATGGGTTATCGAGCGCGCAGAGAAACGAGATATACTCAATCTAGTTCTTAATACGCCTAAATTGTCAGCCGCATCTCTTGATAGTCTTCAGGAAATAGACCTAGACTTTACAAGCTTCACACGGAATTCACAGCTGTACTTTTTCCCAAAGGTCAGCATAGAAATACTGCCTGGAACGCTAAAGGAGCACAAGAAAGCAACGACGACATTACGTAACTATGTATGGGCAGAAAATGTCATACAACACGACTTCAAACAGATATCTCAAATGTTCGAAATTAAAAGAAAAGTTGACGAGGACGGTACAAGACACTACGATATCATCATCAACAACATGAAGAGTAAGTTTTTCGCGTATTTGGTCAACACCTCACGCATATATTGGCGCAAAGAACTCGAATACAACTTTGAAAATAAACCATTAGAAGAAAAGAGGGTTTATTACGAGAAGAATAAGTTCCGCATCGACGGCGACGGCCTCACTGACGACGAGATAGAGGAACAAAAGATGTGCCTTATTAACAAGATATTCACAATCGGGTACATGATGCACCGATACAAGAACCCGAGCCGTGCATGGGCACCAATGGCTCTTGATAACAAAATCGGCGAACTCGGAGAATGTAATGGCCGCAGCGGAAAGTCATTTTTCTTTAAGACTCTGTCACTTTTCATGAAGACAATCAAGTTGTCTGGGCGCAATCCAAAACTAATGGACAACCCTCACGTCTTTGATCAGGTAGACAAACATACTCAGATGCTTCTTATTGACGACTGCGACAGATATCTTAACACAAGCCTTTTCTACGACAACATAACAAGCGATATGACTGTAAATCCGAAAAACAATCATAGCTTCACTATACCATTTAATCAGTCACCTAAGATAGCATTCACAACAAATTACGTGCCCGCTGACTTCGACCCATCTTCAGAGGCAAGGCTTATATACATGGTGTTCTCTGACTACTACCATCAGAAAACAGAAGACAACGACTATCTTGAAAGCCGTTCTATACGAGACGACTTCAATAAGAACTTATACGATGAAGCATATACAGAAGACGAATGGAACGCCGACATCAATTTTATGATGCAATGCTGCAGCTGGTATCTCTCGCTCCCCGGCGATGTAGAAAAGATTCAGCCACCAATGAAGAACATAATTTGGCGTAAGCATAAAGCCGACATGGGCTCAAACTTTGAAGAGTGGGCTAATTCGTATTTTGCACCAGAAAGTGGAAGACTTAATACGTTCATCGTGCGGGAAAAAGCATATTATGATTTTAAAACCTTCAGCGGCATTAATAAGGTGACTACACAGAGCGTCACAAAGAAACTCAAGGCTTTCGTCCAGCTTTGTCCTTGGATCGCGGAACTCAACCCAGAATGCTACTGCAATACGTCTGGGCGCATTCTTCGCCGTGACGAGAATTCCCAGGATCAAGGCCCAGTTGAAATGATATACCTTAAAGCCGTTGACAACCTTGATGATTTCATAAAGAAGAATAATGATAATCCGACAGAAGACAGGCAACTTTCATTCTTGCCGGAAGACTATGACTCAAGCGACGAAACCCCATTCTAATTTATTACAAGAACATATTTTTACAATTTTGATCATTTCTTTAAGCCATGCCATCCGTGAGGACAGCATGGCTTTTTCGTGTTCTCATTTGTAAAGATTTTACAAATGAGTTTTCAGTGAGCAGGATGGTTGCTCTCGCAATAACGCACCTCTTTCTCTATTGTCCCCTCTCCTCCCCTTGTTTAATTTTGTACTAATCTTTTGTAACTTTGTAACATAATGTTGGCAAAGAATAAAACCTACTTAAAACCAATAAGTTATATCAATGTTACAAAGTAACAAAACCCTGTAACAAACTTGTAACAAAAAAAAATAAGTTTGTTACAAAACATATTTTTTAACAATTCCGCTTTTTAAGAACGCCATGTAACAAACTTGTTACATCACATAATTTTGTTACATACTTTTTGTCACAGAAAAATATACCTGATTATCAGTTAATTACAGACTTCTGTTACTTGTTACAAAAAAACAACTTTTTTGTACGGAAAAGAAAGTACTTTTAAAAAAAAGAAAACGCGTAAAGGAGAAATACACTGTTATCGGAGCATAATGCTATTACTTTTTTTACATTCATCATTACTATTTTTTTTAAAAAGTTTTCTAATTGAACTGACGTACTTAATTACACTGCAATCGCTCTTATTTAACGATTAATTAGTAGATTTTTTCAGATATATTTTGTATATTTGTAGCAATAATCGCTATACAATTCCATGAGTAAATTTGTTATTTATATCAAAGTAGAGCCATTCATTAAGCAATGGCTAATTCACAGTTTCGGAAATCCTGTTGTATTTCCGGCACAAAGCATAGAGAATTCCACCATCCGCCGATTTACCCAAAAGCAACCAAACGCAATACCTCTTCCTGCAGGTCAAGATGAAGTCGCAATTGCAATTCCAGACTCAAAGGCAAAAGATCCTATCATATACAATTATCTCAGCACATACGGCAAAAAAGCCGTGGCAGAATGCATCAACGACACTTTTCGCCTGAATATGTGGGCAGAATTAAATGATCTATCAGATGTTGGTTGTTCTGTCATGACAGCAATTTACTCATGGTGCGAGATGCACGGCATCAGCGTAGACTACGCATGGACAATAAGACAACGTTACTATAGAATGCGAGACTCTTACCTAAAAAAGGGCATAGACCTGCGACGTAAAAAAAGAGTACACGACTGATTAATCGTTAAAATATACAAAAATAATAACTATTAGTATGCTTTTTTTGTACATCACCGTACATACGCGTACACATACAAAATATAAAAATCATGAAAAATAAGAAGGTTGTAGCTATTTTTTACGCTGATGCCAGAAACCTGTCAGGCGTTAAAAGAATAGGAACTGAAGTTACGTCTGTTCCTGACGATGTTTGGAATGAAATTGACATAGAAGTGCCAGCAGACTTGCAGATAACATCTAAAATCGAGGATAAAAATGAGATTTTCACCGCAAAGCTCGTATTCCGCGAACTTTGCAGCAGCCTACGATACAGACATATCGCTGCATACAAGGTTAGACTTGCTGACGGTTCAGAGATGCTTATTGGTAATTCTGAACGCCCCTACCCCGTATTGACTAAAGATCAGAACCTTTCATCAGGTAACAGCAACAGCCAGCTCAGAGAGCTTACAGTTACTTATTCTGACTTCAAAGATATCCCATACATCATATAATAGTGTATTTTTTTTCATTTTTTCTTATAATAACTTTGCCGAAAACAAACATATGATTTACCATTTCAAAATAAAAGGTGTTATCGGTTCATGGTGGGGCACTACCGCTGAAGACATAGACCACTTCCTTTCTAAACATAAAGATAAGGATGTAGATGTCGCCATCTGTTCACCTGGAGGTGACGTGGCCGAGGGTCTTGAAATATATCAAGCATTTAAGGATCACGGTAAAGTGCATGCACATATCATCGGCATGACTGCATCAATCGCAACCATTATAGCTATGGGAGCCAAGACTATAGATATGGTTAAAGGCTCACTTATACTAATACACAACTGCTCCACGGCTATAATGGAGTGGCGCATGGCAAACAAGGAAGAACTGGATGCAATCATCGCCAAGTACAAGAAACAGCGCAATGACCTTAACACTATCGACGACCTTATGGCATCCATTTATGCAGAACGTACCGGCAAATCAATTGATGACTGTCTTGCAAAAATGAAAACCGCTGCATGGATCACCGCTGAGGACGCGAAAAACTTCGGTCTTGTAGACAAAATACGAAACGATGAGGAAGCCGTGAAGATCGTCGCAATGGCTGAAAATTATTTTACAGACAATATAATCAAGGAATTTGGCTTACCTGCCTTGCCTGACCGAAAGCCGGAGAAGGCCTTCGTTGACAGTGAAGGCAATCCAACTGAGAGCTTCCTTGCGAAGACCTTGCAAGGGCTCAAAGAGCTTTTCCATAACAAAGAGGCAAACACTATCATCATGAAAGAAAAGTTTTTAAAAGTTGCCGCCTTGCTAGGCTATGATGGCTTTGAAAACAAGGACGGTTTTATCAGCCTATCCGTGTCAGACATGGAAAAGCTGGAAACTCACATCACAGCCCTCGAGGGCAAGGTGACAAAGGCTGAATCAGACCTTGGTACAGCCAATGAGAAGACGAATGGCCTCCAGGCTAAAGTTGATGAACTTAACGCGAAGCTGGAAGAGAGCGCTGAGACAATCAAAAATCTCAAGGAGGCTCCGGGAGCTGACGCAGACTCTAATCCGGCTGAAGAGCCTACCTTTGAAGCTACCGACAATAATGCCGGTATGAAATTGTTTAACTCAGTAATGGGATATTAATTATGGCTGACACACAAGGAGAAGTAAAAATCACACCGGATTCGCTTAACAAATCATTCGTCAAGTATCGTAAGGAACTCTTGATGATGCCGGTATATGGCTTGAAGAATATTCTGCCATATGTAACAATTCGTAAAGGAGTGAGATATAAGGAGGTTGTAGGACAACTTGATGGAGATATGCAGCTCAGACCTTATGCTCCTAAAGAGGTTGACACAAAAGACACCTCTGTTGTTGGCCGTGAGCTTGAAACTTTCTTGGGCTCTTGCGTTAAAGCTTTCGACCCGAACAGTGTAATACAAAGTATTTATGGTTCCAACATCGTTCAGGATGAAGGTCTGAAGAACGTACCTATCACAAAGGCAGTCTGTGCTTACCTAATGGGAAAGCTAGGAGAACATCTGTATGAAACAATATTCTCCGCAAAACGAAATCCTGAAGGATCTACAACAGCCGACCTCTATAATGGTTTTAAAACAATTGTAGACACAGAGGTTAGTGCCGGCAACATAGCTACAGGCAAGAATAACCTCTTTAACATCGAGACTATTACACGTGAAAACGCCGAAGATACTATCAACGATATCTATGGTGCAATGCACAACAAGCTGAAGGACCAGAACACATATATGTACATGAACAACGACACAAAGTTGATGTACGAGCGCTCATATCAAGACAATCACGGATCACTGCCTTACAACCAACAGTTTGCCAAGACAACAGTAGAAGGAAGTGAAGGTCGTTGTACCATGATAGGCCTTTCATGCGTTCCTAAAGATTTCATCATGGTAACTCCAAGAAGTAACCTTCTTGTAGGCATAGCCACAAGCGGACCTGAAGTTACATTCAGCGTGAAGAATTCTCTCATTTCTCATTTTTGGTTAGATTTCGTTGCATCGATGTTCTTCGGCGTTCAGTTTGATACTTTGTCTCCTGAAATGCTTCTTATCGCAGAACCTGCAATCGAATAACATTTAATTTGAACATTAAAAGATTACAATATGGCTGGAACAACAATTTGTGCCGACGACAGAGACCTCTACGAGGATCTGCCGTCATGCCGTGGACAGAAAAGCCTTCCTGGTACACGAAACCATATGTTCATGATCAGGAAAGCTAATATCACTAAATGGCCGACAAGACCGGGTGACGATGCTGCAACACTAGAGGATATCGCCAAATTAAAAGGTGATTTCGAGCTGGAAGCTGATAAAAAGTGGTTGAAAATTGAGCTAGTTCCCAACCAGAATAACATTGCCAGCGAGCGCATCGGTACATACGGCTCGTATCTTTTCCGTAGTACATATACAGCTGTTGTGCCAGGATCAGAAGAGAAACAGACCGCACTTGCAGCTGAAGTTCTTAATGATGACTGCGTTTTTCTCGTTCCTCAGCGTAACGGGAAATATCGACTTATCGGAAACGACATGTTTAACTGCGATGTTTCTCCTGCACTTGCAACCGGAAGTTCAACAGAAGATACTAACGCTATTACGTTCACCATTACATGTGAGGACACTATACCAGCACCATTCTACACAGGAAAAATTGCGACCAACGATGGTGAAATCGACGGTTCAACAGGTGAAGTACCAGTAGACCCAGGACCATAAATTTTATTACTCATAGTTTATAGTTTTTTTAAGGAATTCTGTTTTTTTTCTTGTAATAAAAATAGATTGAATACCATTTACGGCGGTGGCGACTGTGAAGCCGTCGCCGCTTATTTTTAAAACAATATATTATGATAGACAACAAATTCACAAAACAGATACAAGATTACCTGATGCAGGAAGAGAAAACAGCAGAACAAATCATAGCTGGTGCAACTTTACTCTTTCGCATCAACAAGAATAAGGCACTTTATCAGCGCATCATACGACAACCTTTGCGCTTTGAAAAAAAAGTAGCTTACGAACTTAACAAACACCTCAAGTACAGACTTGATGGACTTACACTAAACGAGGTCAGAATACTTGACAAAAAAGTTATTGCTGACGTCGACAAAATGATAGATGACGGTGAGCCTGACAGCGAGACAAATACGGAAACTGAAGAAGATGAAATCGATACCTCTAAGAAAAAGCTTGGTAAACGTGCCGACCACGATAAACTCCCGCCAGAAATACAATCTCTATGGGACATAAACGCCAAACGATGGACAGCGATAAAAGAAGCCAGGGCAACAATAGAGGGGATCACTATGCCTTGTGACAGATACGAGTATCTGAAATTCATGAATGAGGCATACATTGCCTATAAGACGGACATGCTAAAGTATGATACCTACGATATTAATGACGCAAAAGGAGCAAACAGCGACGCAGAGATATCATCTGCACGCGCATATATCTCTCGTTACCGAAAAAAGTATGACGACCTACTTACCAATGATGCCAGCACAGAAGACATCAACGAGTTGCACGAAAAGATACAGCAACGCGTTGACTTACTGATGCATCATAATGCAGCACTAAGCGGCGAGCTGGCAGATTGGCTACATAACAACAACTTCGAGCTAATACGAGATGAAAGCGGAAGTTCTGCTGAAACCGGTGAATGAATGCGGCACGCAAGCCTATCTCGGACGCGGCCTGCATACCTTCGGAGTCATCGAATGGCTTTTGGCACAGACAGGACCGTCAGACATTATCATATCTACATTCTCAACCTCGGTTGAGTTCCTGTCCGCTTTCTACAACCTGAGGAAAAAAGGGCTCGTAAGGTCAGCTAAACTGATAGCTGACCTTAAAGCATCTAAGAAGACTTACAGGCTTGACTCGCTCATGCGATCGTGTTTTGAACAGATTTGCCTGGCGGAAAACCACTCAAAAGTGGTGTTGCTCTCAGGCGGAGCATTCCGCGTGGCGGTACACTCAAGTCAGAACAACACTTACGGAGGACGTGCTGAATGTACTCTCGTAACAACGAATGCAGAAGTGTTCAATTCTTTACATTCTGGATTAACCAACCTAATTAATAACAGTTTGAAAATGAATGGAAGATGAAACAATAACTAAAATTGAAGAACTTGCCAGCGTCTTAACTCCACCTTCTCAGATGGCTGCCATGCTGGGTATAGACGAAGATATACTGAAGCATAAAATTTCAATTCATGGAACTAAAGAACGTATGGCATTTCTTAAGGGCATGTCTGCTACAGCTGACAAACTAAGGAGAAATAATATCGAGCTGGCAAACGCCGGTTCGCCTGAAGCAATACGTTCATGCTTTGCCGCCATGAACAGAATGCTTGACGATGTAGAAGAATGAAAGCACCTATTAATATTGACGAGTATGCCAAAAGGCTGCCTTTGGACATAGAGGAGTTAAGGAAGGAGAATCTGCCTGAATCCTTTGTCAACCGCATAATCAGATTACGCGGTCTATACACATATTGGCTCCAATTTCCTTCAAAACAGACATCTGAGCTTGTTGAATACGACCAGCAAATGTTCAACATCAGAAAGACACAGGCATACGAAGATATCCAGTTTGTCAAAGCTCTTATAGGAGACCTACAACAGACTAGCAAGGAGTTCTGGAGGTGGAGAATTAACACAATGATTATGGATGACCACAAAGCGGCACGCCGTGCCGGAGAATGGCGCGCAGTGGCATCCATGCAAAAAAATCTCATATTAAACAACAAGACAGATAAAGAAGATCCTATCGACCTGCAGCTCGACCAGATCATTCCGCAGAACTTCGAAATGACCGATAATATCAGTATCATCATTCCTGACGCAAAGAAGACGTCAAGGAAGAAAATCGAGGACATGCTGCGTAAATATGGAAAGAAAGACGACATGCAAATCGAGAATGCGGACTTCGAGGAGGTAGGCAATGGCTGACGTTCAATATTTCAACCAAGCACAGCAGTTTCTCCTCGCCATGAACACACGCGACGAAATTGCCGTCTGCGGCCGCGGCTTCGGCAAGGGTGCCGTTCAGGCAGGAAGATTGCTTACTGGAGTACAGGGAATGCCGGGGTCTTCAGGCGGTTTCGTCGCACCGTCTGTCAAGCGCTGCCTTACAAATATACTGCCCTCAATGCTCATACACCTTGAGCGTTGGGGCTACAAGCGCGACCTGCACTACATCGTCGGGCGAAAGCCATGGAAGGCGCTGCACTGGAAACAGCCTTACTTCCAACCGGCCAACTGGGAGAACACTATAGCCTTCTACAACGGTGCAGTCTGCAACATCATAAGCCAGGACCGCACCGGTACGAGCAACTCGATGTCACTCGATTACCTTATCATGGACGAAGCGAAGTTTCTGGACCCCGACCAGTTGCGCAACGAGACTTTCCCGGCTAACCGTGGCAACCAGACGCTTTTCGGGAAATTCTTCATGCACCACGGCATGACGATAACATCAGACATGCCAATAACAAAAAAGGGTTCATGGTTCCTCAAGTACCAGGAGGAAATGAACCCTGAACTTGTTTCCTCCGTATGGTTCGTTTGCCGCAAGATAAGGACTATAAAAAAGAGGATGGCACTGTCGACAGCCGAAACCATGCGCCTTGCTGGCGAACTTGCACAATGGCGGTCTGTGCTCAACAATATGCGCCGTGATTGCCTCCTGTACGTCGAATTCTCTACACTCGAGAATATCGACTTGCTGGGTGAAGACTTTATCAGGCGCATGAAAAGGGAACTTTCGCCACAGACTTTCAATACTGCCATCCTGAACAAGAGGATACGCGTTGCCAAGGACGGCTTCTATGGTGCGCTCGACGAGGACATCAACCTCTATACAGCCCCTGATATAGCCTACCTTGACAACATGCGTTATGATTTTGACAAGCTACGGAAAGAGGACTGCCGAATGGACAGTGACCTCGACGGCAGCCTACCCCTTTTCGTAGCTTTCGACGCCAACTCAAACTTCAACTGTGTTTGCGTCGGCCAGCCTAAGAACGGCAAGCTAAGGGTGCTCAAGTCTTTCTTCGCCAAGTATGACCGCAAACTGAACGAACTCGTAGACGACGTATGCGAATATTATAAATGGCACAAGCTCAAGTTAATTGTCTTCTACTACGACGCCACATTCAAGGGAACGGTTACAGGCATTAAGGCTAACGAACTGTATGTTATCGTCGAAACTGCCTTTCGTCGCAACAAATGGATGGTGACGTCTAAATTCATCGGCCGGCCTATGAACCATGTCGAGAAGAACTTGCTTATCAATAACATGCTGAAGGGCAAGGCACGACACCAGGTACTTATTAACCGCGACAACAATGAGGACCTTATCATTTCCATTGAGTCGGCGGAGGTGGTAAACGGAAAGAAGGATAAGTCGGGCGAGAAAGAGGTAGAGACCGATGAAGACCTGCTGCAGCACCGCACGGACTTCTCTGACGCCTTCGACACCCTTTGCATCGGTGTTGAGTTATTCCCCGTCTATGGTCTTGTTGGCAGCGACTCTGTAAATGTATATCCAAGATAACATCATCTGAAAATCTTTTTTTTCATTGAGCGTCTTGTGCCGTGAGGCACAGGGCGTTTTTGTATATCCTTGTAATGCGGTGTCGTGCATAGTGTATGATACCGGTGTCGTATGCCTTAGCGTTTTTGACAAAAGTGTCTCCTTTCGGAGCGCCCAACCATTCTTTTTTTCCTCTTTACTCTCTTGATCCATGCGGCTTATCGTCATCACTGAGACATCTCATTTCGTCAAGCTCTTTAAGTTTCATATTCCTATACGTTTTACACATTGCCTTATTCAACCGCCAACCTGCACATCTTTATACTTCTATACCATTTTCGCGGCCTTATGTAAATGGTCTCCTGCCACGGCACAAGCCTGAGAGCAGTTCTCTATCCATCGATTACATGGTATGTTGTCATAGTCTGTCACTTTCACGCTTCCGTAAGCTGGTTCAGCATTGTCTGCAGTTCTTGCGTTATAAGCCTTATGTTGACATCACTGACCTTGCCATATCTGTATATTTTTAAATGCCAGACTGAACACGGCCCGGCGCTTCATTTTTTCCTTTGCAAAGTTACGTCGACCGGCATTCTGCAAGGGCGCGCCTCCGTCTCATCTCGTAAAACTTTACAAAATTTATTCCGCTCACAAGCGCACCGCAAAATAAATTTTGCCAGGCTTTCAGCTAAACTTTTACGGCTGTCCCTTGCATGTCAATACCTTGCTGTCGTCGTGTCCTGTGCACGTAAAAAATGAAGAAGCGCAGGGCGCTGATTCTATATGTCTAACATTTAAAAATATACAGATATGACAACATCAGTTTTAACGTCAACAATTGACAACGCTTATCAATCACGCAAGAACAGAAGACAATTCGCAGAGTTCAGCCAGCTTATCTACAGTGTTACAGTGACTGACGAAGACAACGAAAGCATTACTTACGAAATCATGGCAGACAGCTGCTCTCAGGCTTGTGCCGTGGCAGAAGACCTTGCGGCGAGCGACATGATTAACATAGCATACATAGATGTCCAGGTTATGGGCTGATAACATAAAGTTGAACCATTAAACATATAGGAATATGAAACTTACAGAGCACAACGAGAAAGTATTACAGCAGTTCTCAGAGATGATGATAAGCCGCATGGAACAAGTGAAGGCAGGTGATTGGGAAAAAGGATGGTTGGGCGCGCCGAGAGGAGGCGTGCCCGTAAACATCAACGGTAAGGCATACAACGGCGGCAACGTATTTATGCTTATGCTCGACACTGCAATACGAGGATATGAATATCCTGTCTATTGCACCATGCTTCAGGCCAACAAGATGCACGCTCATATTAATAAAGGAGAAAAGTCGATGCCTGTTATCTTCTGGGACTTCATATATAAGAACGCTGCCAACAAGACCATAGACGAGGCACAATACAACAGCCTATCTGATGCGGAGCGCCGACAGTGCGCAAAGATTCCGGTGCTGAAGTCTTACAGAGTGTTCAACATCGAACAGACTAACCTCGAGGAAAAACAGCCCGACAAGCTCAATAAGATAAAAGCAATGTTTACCAGCCCGGCTGACACAATGGATGACAAGGGTATGTATTGCAATGACGCAATTGACAAGATGCTTGACACTCAGTCATGGGTTTGCCCTATCAGACATAACAAACCATCGGACAGAGCGTTCTATTCTCCGGCATCTGACTATATCGTCGTTCCGATGAAGAAGCAGTTCAAGCGTCACCGCAAACAGAGCGAGGTGTATGCCGACGGACAGGAGTTCTACTCTACACTCATACACGAGATGGTGCACAGCACCGGCATCGAGAGCCGCCTTAACCGTTCGATGAATGGAAGATTTGGCAGCGAAAAATACGCCAAGGAAGAGCTTGTCGCAGAGCTGGGAGCTGCACGTGTCAGCTACGAACTGGGATTTGACAGCCGCATTCTTACTAATTCAGCTGCTTATCTTGACTCATGGATTGCTACACTCAAGCAAGAGCCGTCGTTCATCCTTACAGTTATGTCTGATGTCGAGAAAGCATCAAAACTGATACTTGACAAGGTGGCCATATAGGGCTGCCTGTCAAAGCTTTACAAGAGGCTACGTTTTGCTTTGCGAAACGTAGCCTCTTATCATGTGAAAGACCGTGTATCAGACTGCAATATGAGGCATATCACAGACAGGTACACGGTAGAGCATTGTGTTTGAGAGACGCAATTGCATTACGTCACTCAAGGTTTCGCAATGACCGCAAATGCGTCCGCCCGTATCTTTGTTTCTAATAATCCGCCTTACATATTCCGCTATTTTTATCGGCACAATTGCGTACACAGCGCAGGGCGGTGGGGGCTGCCGTCGGTGAAAAAAGCGTTGCTTTTTTTGCGGCGTCCGCTGAATTTCCTGAAATTCAGCGGATTACAAGGTAGCCACTGCGGAAAACCTTTATCAAAGGTCTTCGTGCCGCGGCTGGAGCAATTTCCTTTATTTTATAGATCATAGAAAAGGACATTTAAGGAAAAATACTTATTATTTCCTTTTTTCTTTTTTCATCTTAAATGAGCTATTGCCTGATTATATACACATGCTAAAAAAATAATACGCAAAAGATGATTTTTAACATTTAAAACTTGCATAATACGCAAAAGATGATTATCTTTGCATTGCTAAAATAAAATAATAATGGTATGGAACTTACAGACAAAGAGGAAGAACTTATCCAGGCCATAAGAAATTACAGGAGAGCTTATCCTAATGGACAGAAGAACTTAGAATTCTACATTATGGATTTGGTTTATGAGCTGATGGACAATTAATGACAAGCCGCCCTCCCTCTAAAAGGGAGGGCAATCCTCGAAAAATATATGAAAAAACAATAATAAAGAATTTACACAAGCAAACAAATAAAATTATGGAAGTAAGATTGGAAACAACAAGCGTTAGAACAATTTTATCTAACGTTTATGAAGACATTAATTGGGCATATTTAGCAAAGAATTATTTTGGTAAATCTCGTAGTTGGCTTTATCATAAGTTCAGCGGTATGAACAACGGAAAACCTGACGACTTCAACGATGTAGACCGCGAAAAGCTGAAAGGTGCTCTCTACGATATTGCAGACCGTTTAAGAAAAACGGCTGATACACTTTAGAATTATATTTTTATTTTGACACTAAAAAGGAGAATGTTTTACACCATTCTCCTTTTTTATTTTTATATTCATCTTATTTTTTAGTACTTTTGCATTACTAAACATTTATATCATGAAAAAATTATTGTTTATCTGCATTATGGCAATTATGTGCCTTAACATTAAGGCACAGGCACTGGTAACAGACGCAGAAGGTCGTTACCCTGTTTATTGTACAATTGTTTGCTCTAACTTTTGGGGCTTTGGGAAAGTCAATGCAACCATGGACTTCGGAGGCGGTAAAACTTGGTCTGAAAGTTCTTGCACCCTTCTTGACGAAGATGGAAAAAAGATGAAGTTTACATCTACTATGGGTGCCGTGAATTACATGGCTAAACGTGGATGGAAATTGGACAGGACTGTTTTTCTGTCACTTGGCAAAAATAGCGTATTGCACTACATCATGGTTAAGTATGTTAAGAGCGACGACGAAATTACCGAAGGCATTAAATACAAGACCGACGGTGAATAAGGACAAACTGGAGCAAATACAGAATTGCCTAAGGAAAATATCGTCAGAACTTATGACGGTAAAACTATATTGAAACTTTATGATTTAAAGACTCTTTTGGGGGATGCTCCGTGAGGCGCGTTCCCCATTTTTATTGTTTCAATGCAAATTTTATCACAAATTTAGTGATTAAAATAACATTTAATTTAAATATTAACACTTCTAAACATTCTATATGTCAGTTAATTAGTATCTTTGCAAAGAGAAAATAAAAGAATAAGCCCTTGACACATTACTTTTTATTATACTACACCATTTATAAATACTAACTGAAACTTATGAGAAACGATGCGATAGCCATAGCCAATTATTTTGTTGACAAGGCAAATCAAGATACTCGTGCACCTTATCCACTTACTCTATTGAGGCTTGTTAAATATGTGTACATTTCCTACGGCTTCGCTATGGCTATATTAGACAAAATAATAATTGACAAAAGATTTGATACTGTACAAGCCTGGAAATATGGTCCGGTAATACCCAGCGTTTACCATTCGTTCAAGCATAATGGCAACAATCCGATTACATCCAAATCAGAAATTGCAAAAAGTGAGAGCGAAGATGGCACATTAGAATTCTATACTCCAGAAGTTACTGATGATAAAATAAAACTCATATTAGACTTCGTTTGGGACAGATATAGAAATCGTCCCACTTCCGAACTTATCTCGCTGCTTCACCGCGAAGACACACCATGGGCCTATTGCTATCGTGCCGGGAAGAACGTTGAAATACCTGACCAAATCACAAAAGCATATTATTATTCTATCGTTACGAACAAATAAATCTTGACCGACATGCCTTTAGGGCCAATTAACATAGAGGAGATCCTCAGCAAGATTAACAGTTCTGACACAGCGCAGGATGATGTTAATTCAAAATACAAAGACATTGACATAAAGCTGAAAGAGGAAGAACTGAGGAAAGTAAGACTTCTGAATGAAGCGCTGGAGGGTGAAAACAAGAGCGACACACAAGACCGTGGACAAAGAAAAGGTTTCGCCATAAGTGTTTTTGCTTTGGTGTCATTATATTTGGCTGCAGTCCTGACCATACTTTTTATACAAGGTTTTAACAAAAGCTTTTATCTCTCCGACTCTGTTCTAATAACCTTGCTTGGTACTACTACGGCTAACGTCATAAGTATACTTGTTATCGTTGTAACTTATCTTTTCAGCAGAAAGAAAAAGCATTGATAAATCAAATTTGAAAAATACTTATTAAGCAGGAAGATAATAGAATGGAATCAGTATACATGCAATAATCAGCCCACATATCAAGCCGTTTTTTTCATCTTGTCGTTTACGCGTCCTTTATTAAAAGCACAAGCGACAAGTTGAAAAATAATGGCACATGTAAAAGTAATTACTACAAAAGTGCTTGAAAATGCTAATATGTTTCTAATTATTTCTGTCATTTGTTCTTTTACTAATTGCAAAGATAATGGCTTATAATGCTTTTTGGCATTTTTTTTAGTAATAATTAAATTATTTCTTTAAATAAATACGTTTAAAATTATTAATTGCTCCACCATTTCCTTTGCCGATTCAAAGATAATTCCTATCTTTGCCATCGCTTAACAATCATGAACTATCATGCCGCACGAGCATCGGTCATTGCTCAGCTTAAAAACGCAGGGCTTTTTTTATGCCCTCACTATATCGTATTGGCGGTTGCCGTTCCGTAATTATTACTGCTCCGTGCGGAGAAGTCGTGATTGTTAAGCAGCGGGATGTGCAGCCGCTTTTCTGTATCTCTGTGCCACGCAGTTCGTGGTATGCTTAACAATTACGCAATATGCAGACAAATGCAATCCAGCGCAGTGCGCAGCGCCCTGTCGACATCAAGGCATGGTTGACGGGAAAGGCACAATCGTTATCCAGTTGGTATAACTCAAGGAGCGAGTTCTACTCTCGCCTCGCCGGCTTCGATGTTACTTGGAAGACGGCAGTCCGTGTGAATCTTTTTACTGTACTTGTATGTGTTACGGCCATCGTCGCCATGCAGCAGCCTGTGGTCTCTATCGTTTCGGCCGCCTGCTCGGCTTGGGTGGTCTACCGGCTTAACGCTGACGAGAAGAAAGGGGGTGAGCGATGAACAAAAGTAAATATTACATTAAGGTAACGACTTTTTCAAATACAACGAAGTTAGGTGAAATCGTGGCACAGCAGGTAAGGGCTACTTATAACAAATCTGTCGTTACCAGTGGAAGAGAGGTAGAGAGAATTACCGAATTTATCATAAACGCCCAGAATGAAGCCATTAAAGAAAATGCGAAACTCAAGCGCATGAATGTTAAGTATTTTACCGGTAAAGGTTACTTCATCATTAGCCTGGAAGCAGCAAACTGCGATACTGAAAGGATGGCTTTTTCCCTATGCGGAGAAATGATTGAACATGAATATTGTGAGGAAGGGGGTGAGCAATGAGATTCCTTATTTTGAACGTCAACAGGACGAAAAAGGTGTTTGACTACAACCTGACTGAAAGCGTTTACCAGAACCTGCGGGACATCATGGACGGCGTGGTAATAAGTGAAGACGAGGTCAGCACGCTGCTGGGCGCACTGATACAGATGACAGAGATAAGAGGCGTGGTAATGGTGTCAAGCGACCATGTGCAGGAATCAGACATGGAATGGGAGTTCTCGATTTATACAGGCACAGAAGGCAGCGAAGACCGGGAACTTATAGAAATAACGGCAAAAGACTACGGCGAGAACGTACTGGGCGAAAGCCTCATTGGCGACATAATAGACGGCATGGCTAACTGCAATCTATACCCTGAAGGAAAGCGCCGTCGCTACAAGTTCTTGAACTCGCTGACGTATGACGAAAGGATATGGGCGGAGATACTTGACGCCTACTTCTACAACTCACATAGTTCATGCGACGGCGACAGCCCCGAGATGCTTATGGAGTTTAAGACATCTGCAGAGATAGCTGACGACCTTGAAGAGATGTGCACCATGGACGCGGTTTTCATAACGCGCTATATGCACGCATACGGATATCATCCGCAGCGCAAGGCCGACGGAAAGATGGCGTGGAAAATATTCATGCCTGTCAGTTAAGCAGACTTGTATTTTTCGAAAAACAACACATATCATATCTTTGCACTCGATACTTCTAAGTTATTAATTTAATTAAAGTAAAACACGTCTGCCGCCACTGCGTGAGCCGTGCCGGCAGTTTATAATTTTCTTTTTTATTTTTATTGACTATTCATATAAGTTGTTTAATTTTTAAAGCCTGCCGCTCGCGAGAGCCGCAGGCTTTTTTGGTATTTTTCCATGCACACGTTTCTCCATATCTTTGTAGAAAAACAAAGACATGACAGTAACTACTTCATTCCCGCCACAGCTGTTCTCGTCCACGGTGCCAGACATAAAGGCTCTGACAGACGAGACACGCGTGCACGTGGTAATGCGCCTTGACACATCTGAGGTGTACAACGAATATCTTTATCCTGATAAGGACGGCTCAATAGAGATTACCGATATTCCGGCGCTTGTAACGCTGTTTCTGCGCCAGAAGCTCATAGCCACTCTTACAGTAGAGCTGCATGAGGAACGTCTGTCAGGCAATTCATCAGACGGCGAGACAGAGGAGACTGACTCGGCTCAGCTAACGTCGAGCCTTGTCTATTGTGCCGCACTGGTAGAAGACGACGCACAGACATTCTGTACAAACAATTTCCTCTCCATCCTGCAGGGAGCCAAGATGACATCTGTCGGCAGGCTGGAGTACTTGCATTATACAGGTTCAGACGGTGCCAGCGTAACGGCTCACTATGACGACGGCAGCACCCAGACATTCGCGGCGACAAAAGTAGGAGGCAACAGCAGCTACTCCACTATTGACGTGTCGCCGGCACGTTTCGCTTCGGAGGCAAAGACGCTGTGCTCGTTCGAGGTTACCGCCGGAGCACGCAAGCAAACATACGAGATCGACCAAGGAAATCCGGACGCAGCCCCTGTGCTTCTCTTCGTCAACAGCTTCGGCTGCCAGGAGATAGTCTATTGCACCGGCACTCATGAGGTTTCGCCAGAGTTCAAGTACTCTTCCGCCTACATCGGTGTGAACATGAAGAACTACGACATAGAAGAGACAAGAAAGTTTAACGCCGACACCGGCGTGCTGTCCTACCCTATGGCTTTCTGGATTAACGACCTGTTCCGATCGGACGAGGTGCAGCTGCTCAACTTCGTAAACGGAGAGCCTAAACCGGGGAAAATGGTAGTAATCACGGATGTCAACGCCGAATATGACAACAATCTTGACAGCATGCCGCGCTTCAAGTTCACCTACACTTACGCCCAGCGCAACCATAACGTGCTTGACACAGCAAGAGCCGGCCGCATATTCGACAATACTTTCGACAACACTTTCAACTAATTATATGGAAATTAAAGTTATACACATATCTGAAGTTCTGAAGCTCATGAACCACGCACTGATGAACCACCAGAAGGTAAGTTTCAAGGCGTGGAAACTTGGCACAGGAGCCAATGACCCTGAACGAGGAGAACTGAAGACATATAACGGCGTGTACGTGACATCTCACTCCAAAACCGGCTCATACCGTATATTTGACCCTTTGGCCGAGGATAAGGCCTACAGATACAGGCGTGTTAATGAAGTGTTTATAGCAGAATTTTTAAACAAAAAAGTGATTTGGTGATAATGGAAAATAATCTTGAGTTTGTTAAAGTCGGCCACATAGGCGACTCTAGCATTTATCGCATTCTTCCTGCCGTACAGATTGGCGGCAGCAGCTTCAAAGATTCTGTTAGCGACGAATACGGAACAGACTCGGCTACAGTTTTCGATGAAGATGTACTTTCTGACAGCACTACCAAGCCTCTCTTTATTAAAGACAAGGAATATAAGTATATTCCTTACGGCGACGATGACGACATGCCGGCAAAATTACGCCGCCTTATAGGCGCCAGCATGGTTACGTCTCAGGGTATGGCCTTCGATATCATAGCATGCTACGGCCAGGGCATACGGTTTGTCAACCGTGACGATAAGTCTGACGTTACAGACCCGGAGATTAGGAGATTCTGCATGCGTAATTCTATTCATGAGTGCTATATGGAACAGGCCACGGACATGAAATATTACTTCTTCACAGTTACCGAAATAATTCTCTCCGGCGACCAGAAGAAAATTGTGCAGGTGCGCCATCTCGAGACATGCTACTGCCGTTTCGAACAGGCTAGAAACGGCAAGATAGAACATGTTTTCTATGGCGATTTCAACGATTCTACGCCGCCCAAAAACGCCGTGGCCATACCGCTGCTCGATATCTACGACCCGCTCGGCGACCTTCTCGTAAGGCTTGGCCGCGACCCCGACCCTCGCACCGGCAAACTGCTAACGCCGACAAAAGACCGCAAGTTCGCCATTGTTTGTCGTATGCCCACACCGGGCTTCAGGTATTACCCTTTGCCTTATTATATGTCGATATTCCGTGATCACTGGTACGACATATACAAGCTGATCGGACTCGGTAAGAAGTTCCTGATCAAGAACACCAGCGCACCTAGGGTGCAGATAGAGGTGCATGACGACTACTGGAGCCGTGTCTGCGCCAATGAGAACATCACAGACCCAGTCAAGAGAGCTGAACGCATCAAGGAGGAGCAGCAGAAAATAATTGACTTTGTTTGCGGCCCTGAGAATGCCGGCAAGGCCATCCTCACCCACTATTATGTTGACCCAAACGGAAAGGAGTGCCGCATGGTTAGAATATACGACCTTACAGAGGGGCGCAAACAGGGCGGCGACTGGAGCGACGACATGTCAGAAGCATCTAACGCTCTATGTTTCGCTCTCGGTGTCCACCCTAACCTTATCGGAGCGACACCAGGAAAAAGCCAGATGAACAACAGCGGAAGTGACAAACGTGAGCTGTTTACGTTGAAACAGGCCATGGAAAAGCCATTCCACGACATCATGGCCAAGCCGTGGCATGTGATTCTTCACTTCAACGGATGGGCTGAAAAATATACCGTTGACGTACCTATGATAGAGCTGACGACGCTCGACAAGAATACCAGTTCACAGACTGTATCAATAAGCAATAATAACGAGGAGGATAAAAATGGATCTGACAATAACAAAAGAAGAATTTGAAAGCGTACTCTATGTTGCAACATCAAAGCACATGGAAGTGTTCGAGAGTGTACAGCCACATATAGAGAACGCAACAGAAGACTGCATTGAAGAATTCTTCGGCAGTTTCTCAACAGATAATGCTAAAGTCATTAAATGTGCGAAAGACTATATCTGCGTTGACGCGTTCTTGCTGGTGTTCCGCCAGCTGGACCTCGTGCTCACCCCTACCGGTTTCGGAGTTGTGTCTAACCAGACGACATCACCGGCAAGCAAACAGAGAGTGGACGCCCTCGAGACTCAGCTTAGGCTTATTCGTGAGAAAGTGAAAGCACGCTTGATCAATCGCCTCACATCAACAGAGGACTGGGGCAAAACGGAGGCGGCTAAAAGATGCATACGTACTGTATTCTACAGCATCTCACTTTTTGAACGCTATGCCACAACTCCTGTCTCATTTGAATCATGGCAGGAGGCACAGATACAGATAATGGAGGCAGACATGAAGCTCAGAAAGAAAATCTCAGATGCTCAGATGGACAGAATTCTTGAATCCGTGAGAAACGGAACTGCGGCTGCAGACTATTCCTCTATTATTTGGCATCTGCAGATGTTCTTCTCACTCTACATAGCCCATTCGCCGCTGATTGGAGAGAGAATGAGAATTATCATTGTCACAATGGAGGCAAACCCTGAGACATACAAGGAATATATGGAATCTGACGCATACAAAATCAACCACTATGAACCTTATAAAAACAAAAAAGACAGCCCGGCCTTCTTCTTCGCAGGTTGAGATAAAGCTGCACACTCCGAAAGCTTGGCACGAACTTACACAGGAACAACTCCGCTACGTGCTTACGCTAATGTCTGAAGGAATAGAAGGAGATACTCTAAAAGCCATGATGCTCATTCGCTTCAATCACATAAATGTTGTCAGAAGGAGTAAAGATGGGTGGAAGATGGTGAAAGATAATAAAGTCTTCTATGCAGATAAATGGCTTTTAGCTTCACTTATAGGAGAAATGAAGTTTGTTGACAGGTACGAGAACTTCGACACTAGGTTGGATGGTGTACAGGGATTCCGTGCCGTCAACAACCTTCTTAATGGCGTTCCTTTCAATGACTATCTGAAAATGGAGATAGCTTATCAGATGTATTCTTCAACGAAAGACGAGAAATATCTTGTAAGCTTGGCACGACTTCTATACCGTGACGTCCATGGGAAGCCTGCCAACACTATAAGCCTTGATAAGGCGGAGATGCTTTCGGTCTATCTCTGGTATGCACACATAAAGGATGTGTTCTCGCAGATTTTTCCAGACCTTTTCAAAAAGAAAATGACAACTGATACAGACGATGAAGAGATTGACCTGCGAGTTGTTACAGATGCCCAACTGAGACTGCTCACTGACGGCGACGTCACGAAAGAGGATGCTGTGAGACGTGTCGACTGCAAGCGAGCTCTTACAGAACTTAACGCTAAAGCGAAAGAGGCGCGTGAGATGCAGGCTAAATTAAACGCTAAGTAATGTCTGATATGTTTAATGCTATTGAATATCTCGAAAAGATTGCCAAGGCTAACAGCCTTGCGAAGAAACATGAGTTTATCGTGGGCGAGTGCAGCGGTATAGAGGGACTCGAACCGCTGATGCAGAACTACCGAAAAGCGGCCAACTACATCATGGTGGACGATACCGTGGACGGCTCTATGATTTCAAACCGGGTAGGTTGGTATAACAGAAGAACCTACACGGTGTTTATCTTCGCCATGTACCGTGAGGATGACATGGACGACAGACGCCAGAAACTCGACCTCTGCAGGGAAATCTTCCGGCAGCTGCTCTCTCACCTCATAGCCGACACGGAGAAATACGAATACGACCTCGTGTATATGCGCACTCAGTCTATTCAGTACAGAGAACTCAACAGCTACAACTTCTCTGGAGTGACAGGTCTTTACTTCATGCTTAACGTTGACGAACCTGCTGATCTACAATTTGACGCAAGCCTATGGGAGTAATGAAAAGATTGCTCGAATACGAGTATGACTCAAGAAGACGGTATAATGGCCAAGGACATCTTTATAGTATGTCAGAGCTTGAAGCTTTTGAGAAAGGATGGACAGACTTCATGATTGACATATGGAGGGAACGCATGGTTATGCTGAACATAAACAATACAGGCGCATTAAGCAACTCTCTTTCTGGACACATAAGTGGAGATGAAGGACAACGTGAAATTTCCCATAAGTTCCTGATGTACGGCATTTATGTCGCTTTGGGCGTAGGTAGAGGATATGAGCCGGGAAATGGCGGAGACCTTGAGTTCTTGTCGCCTTCTTACAGAGAAGAGCACGGCCTTAACAAACCTAGGAAACGCGGTCCTGCTTGGGGTGGCGGAATGACCAGCGGAAAGCCAAGAAAGCCTAGAGACTGGTTTGCAAAAAAATATTTCTATTCCATGAAAAGGCTTATCGAAAAAGAAGCTGAATTTTATGGACAGTCATATAACGGTACGCTAGTTGAAGCCATCGCAACTCTTTTTGAAGAAGGGAAGGCACCTACTGTAACTAACGTAAAGAATGTTATTCAACTTTGACTTTGTATTTTTCGCAACAGTTGTTTGTTTCTAAATTTGCGATATGGAGATAGACCAGCTAAAACAGATGTTCGAAGGCATACGTGACGAAAAACGCATGTACGCCAATACTGCTACAAGGATAGGAGACGCTTTTCTTGCGCTTCTATCTTATGTAGGTTCTTCTAGTTCTTCAGCTTCACGTAATTATCTGAGGAAAGACCAAGAAGATACAACTTCATTTCTTGTAACATTTGAAGCTGGAATTAATCTAGGCGAAGACATCTACAATATTGACGCTGCTGGCAATGCCATTTTAAGATCTCTAAAGAGCGGCCCTTTTGACCCCGGAAAAGGAGAGAAAGGGACCTTTGACCTTTATGTTGCTGATGATAGGTCTTATCTAGATATAGACAACATAAACATAAGAGAAAGCCTTAATGTTAAATATCTTCAGATAGGTAACGGACTTCTTAAATGGGATGAAGAAAACAAGGCTTTCTATGTTGAACAACTAGATGGCACACCTGCCAGTTTCTATGCAACAAAAGGGCTATCTGCATTAGGTTTTAATTCCTTATCTGATACAGGTGGAGGCTCATTCGACCTTTTACAGGACTGGGATAAATATGTTGACTCAACAGGTAAAAGCATGGCTCTGTCGGCTTATCTTGGTAAAGACCTGCTGGATAGGATAACTTCTCTTGAAGAAGGACAAAAAGGACACAAGATTACCATATCAGGCTCTGGAAATGTCG
>OGFB01000037.1_pt1 | contig 96734 bp, 75 predicted proteins | sample 1570801 | NCBI WGS metagenome assembly OGFB01 (sample SAMEA2581969, study PRJEB24529) | metagenome | biome: Human gut stool | place: China | collected 2011 | reverse complement strand
AGAAGTGACGCATCGCTAGTTAGTAACTAGCTCATGGCTCCCCACACGGGGAGCCATTTTCTATGCGGTTCATCAGCATGTATTCGTGCGGTGCCGTACGCGCGGGACGGCACGCGATTTTCGCGGATTTTGACGTCGTATCCCACACTGTTGCGGGATGGCACGAGTGTCAATCGATTGACTAGCGTGGCGTCCCGCAGTACGAATTACGGAATCGTTGAAATTCCGCCATTCTCGGTGTTATGGTGTCACGGTCCGCAAAGGGTGATGTGGGACGGCACGGCTCAAACGGCGAAAATGAGCTGCCGTCCCGCAGTTTTACGGGATAGCACAAAAAAGAGGCTTCTGCTGTTTTCGTGGGTTAGGTTCTTGGTTGTGGTAGGTGTATGTCGAGTCCGCCGCAGCGGAGCACGACGAGGGCGATGAGGTTGCTGACGTGGTGGAAGCCGTAGGCCATGCGGATGGTGACCTTGATCCTGTTGTCGGACGCCTCGAGCCTGGCGTTGGAGTAGCCCAGCTCGATGGTCCTGAGGATGTCGGGCCACGACGGCGGATCTTCCGGGATGGCTTGCCGCTCTCGTACAACTGCACGATCTGCCGTTTGAACGCCTCGTCGTAGTGGCGGGGATGTTTCGGGTCGGCCATCGTCGGCCTCCAATCTCATGTCATTCGTCCCTCATCGGACTGTCTAATACATTGTAGCCAATCCATGCCGTTCTCGACGTGGCCGCGCGCCGCGGCGACCTTCGTCTCCCAGTCGTAGCTCCTGCTGCCGTTGCCTCCCATGACCGCCTCCTCGCCGCCGGACCTGTATAGTATGATCCATTTTTCCGCGGTCTGTTTGGGCATGGCAAGCCGTCCGGCGAGCGTGTCCCTGCTGGCTCCGGCCTTGATGAGTTCCAGCGCCTCGCGCCGGAATCCGTCGTCGTAACGTCTTCTTCGATCCCCGCACATACGAAAGAACCGCACCTCCGATCATCGAATCTGAATTTCTTCAGTCCAACGATCGGGGTGCGGTTCAGTTGCGCATGGTCACCCCTCTTAATGATTTATGCCGTCATTGTGCGTGTTTGAGTCCGAGGCTGTCGGCTATGGCGTTTGCTGTGGCTTGGCTGACGGCGTTGACGCCGCCGACCACGTACGCGTTGTCGACCTTGCCCCTGTACTCCGCGGAGAACGAGACCGCGGGGCTGTGGGCGTCCTCGACCAGGAGGGTCGCCGCCTTGGCCTTGCCGGCGAGAGGACCGGCCGCCAGGGCGTCGGGGAAGTTCGCGCCGGTCGCGTACACGACGCCGTTCATGCCCAGGCCGTGCCCCGTCGTCCACCTGGCGATCCGCTCGCTCGTCTCGTAACGGGTCGCACCAGACAAACGCGTCAGCTGCGCCCCGGTTATGGATTGGGCTTTCGCCGCCACTGGTTCGGACACGGCGTTGACGCCGCCGACCACGACGATCCTAGAGAAGCGTCCGTTCGAGAGTGCTGACTGTTGGTTGTTGGTTAGACCATTTGAATCAACTAGGAACACGGGAGCCTTCGTCGCATAAGCGTACGAGCTGATGCTTAGTGCGTCGGCGAAGTTGCTGGCCGTAGCCAGTATGGCGGTAGAGCCCCAACCGGATCCCCTACGATACAGGTTCAGGGACGTGTCTACACGTGTCGCGCCAGCCACCCGCTCCACATTGGGGCAGAGACTTCCCAACTCGTCCATCACGCTGTCCGACACGGCCGCGCGGCCGCCGGCGACAATAATCTTGGACGGGGCGAGATCAGTCAGACGCGTGAACGCCTGGAAGGACAGCGTTTTCCCATCAGTCAGTACGATGGGGGCATCCAGGGTGCCGGCCAAGCCAGAAGCCGCCAGGGCATCGGGATAGTTGCCGCCTGAAGCGACAATCACAGTGCCCCCGGATTTCCATCCTCCGGTTCCGACGATCTCCTCCATGGTGTCGTAGCGGGTCATGCCGGCCAAGCGCCTCAATGCGGCGGGTTCTTTCACCCAATGCGCGTGGAGGGTCACGTCGCTTGTTACGGTTTGCTTGAAGTCGTACTTCGTGCCGCCGTTCTTGGCGGTGTACCAGCCCTGGAACGTGTAGCCGGCGCGGGTCGGGTTCGTTGGCTGCACGGCCTTGGACCCGTACCTCACCGATTGGGAAGCGACCGTGGATCCGCCGTTCGAATTGAACGCCACCGTGGCATATGCAGTATGTCCTGCCTGGAACTGAATGGTCTTGCTCACGTCGTCATTCGATACGTCGTAATTCAAGCCATAGGCCTTGATTGTCAGCGAGCGTGTTTCAATAGCAGTTAACGTGGAGAAATCGACGTCAGCAGTTATTGACACGTTGCCGTTGTAGCTGTCGTTACCTCGGGCGGAACGATTTTGCCCTGCGACATTCACTGATGCACTTGATACAGGGCCGGCTGCTGTCACGCGGATGGTTGCCTTGCCTGGAATGATGGCGTTGGCCAGATTATGCCAACTGGATCCGCCGTCGGTTGAATACTGTGCGGAAACAGTGGGTTTCTCCTGGTCCTCCGTCATTGCCGCATAAGCGTTGACAAGACCAGTGCCGCGGTATTCTGCTCCGTCTGTTGGCGCTTCCAAGTTGTCGTACAGTTCCTTGGCCTGCTTTTTAAGCAGTTGCGTAATCTGCGAAGCAGAATAATTCGGATGAACCGATTTGAGTAGTGAGGCGACGCCTGCCACGTGAGGCGATGCCATCGAGGTGCCGTTCATATAGTCATAGTCGGTTCCGTAGGTTGAGTAGATCCAATTTCCTGGAGCTGCTACATCAATAGTGTTGGCACCGTAGTTCGAGAAGCTGGCGCGGTTCAATGATGTTACGGAATGAGCGCTTCTCTTTTGCACTGCGGATACGGCAAGCACTCCGTCAAGCATGGCAGGAACGATGTATCCCTTGTTGTTGGCAAGAGAAAGCCCAGAACCTCCAAGACCTGGGCTTTGCTGATTCGCCAAGCCGGTCAGTGAATTGAACGTATTTTTGTCGTTGCAGGCATCGACGGTTTGCCCGATGACCTCACGCGGCTGGCGCTTTTCGATTTGTCTGCGCATTCGATCCAAAGACGTGTCATCGTGTATATTGTCGAGGTCAAGCTTGTTATTTCCGGCAGCGGCAACGTTGACGACGTTGTTCTTGGCCGCATAACTCACAGCTCGTTGCAGAACGGTGTCATACGCCTTGTCGACTGCATACTTACCTGGATAGTCGGGCGACAGACTGCCGATGCTAGCATTGGTGACGTCCATTCCCACTTTGGCTGCCCATACATATCCGCAGACTTCCTGTTCGAGGTAGGTACGGTTATGCTTGAGCACACGTATGGCTGCCAATGTTGTATTCGGATTTACGCCATCAACGCCACTGCCATTGTGAGACGCTGCGATGATGCCTGAAACGTGCGTACCATGTTTATCGACATTGTCGTCTGCGGTCGGCCACCATACAGGATGCCCCGTCGAGGAGTTGGTTCCTTGCTGCGGAATTCCATTCACCGTACAATCAACGGAATAGGTGCTGTTCACCTGCCCCTGCAGATCGGGATTATCATCCTCGATACCGGAATCGATTACGCCGGTCAGAGTTGGCTTATACGCGACATTGGTTCGCTGCGCCTTATCTGCACCAATGGCGGTAATGCCCCAGGCATCATAGATGTTGGTGTTCGGATCCGAGGAATCTTTCTGCGGCTTGCGGATCGTGTTCCCCGATTTCCATTTTGTGGCTGTCGCGATGTCGGAAGATGTGGTGTTCCCATAGCGAATTTCTTCTTCGCGGAGTTTGCTACGCGTATACGCCACCGTGTCCACAGCAATGCCATTTGCTGCAGTCCAGCGTGCGAAGTCGGAAGCGAACGTCTTGGTATGTGCTTGCACAAAGAACACACTGATCTCCGGATATGACATCAGCTTGTAGGCCTGCAACGCTTCGGCTCCGGTGATAGCCTTGTCCAACACGTCGGTTGCCGTGCCTTCTTTGAGACTGACGACGTAGTTGGTAACTGTTTCGTCGGAATCCGCTATCGAATGGCTTTCCTCCACTGTCGGCGCAGCTGAGCCGACAGTGATGTCGAACCATGTTGTCTTTGCCGTATCGGACTTCAATGTTATGGTAACGCGCTTGGTGCCATTGGAATTCATATTCGGTTGAGAGAGCGTATACTCGCTGCTTGGCAGTTGTACTGTATCGCCATTGTCTTGTATTGCGGATACCACAAGTCCTGTCGTATCAAGCGTTTCGCCTGTCTTATACGAGGCTTTTTTCGGTGGGGTCTGTACGGAGATGGCGCTGTAGCGTATTGGGCTGTACCACGCATATAGGGTTATGGAACCGCTTGTCAGCAGATTCTTCACCGGAGCGCAGTAATCATACCCTGTGCCGTTGCCGTCGGCTTTGGTATTCCAGCCGGTGATCATTTTGCCAGCGGGGGCTTTGAACGTTGAACGATTCAGCCTTTCCTTTTTGTCATATGTCAGTGTCTGGTTGGGCATGGTGCCGTTTCCGCCGTTAGCGTCGAACTTCACTGTGTACTTGTTCGCCTTCCATTGCGCATACAGGTATTGGCTATATCCGTGCTCGTCGTAGATGTTTTTGACTCGTTGTCTATCGGAATAGCTGATGCCGGTGCCGTCGGATTCCGTATTCCACCCAATGAAGGTATATCCGGGTGCACTGCAGGTATTGCCATCAAGATTCGCATACTCGTCGTACTTGATTTTCTGCGCTGAGACAATTCCGATACTCGAGTCGTTCGGGAGGTTCGGCTCGAAAACTACGGTGTAGGAGGCGCGCTCCCATTGCGCATACAATGTCATCTTTCCGTTTCCGGAAACGTCCGAATCATGGAAGATCACAGTATCCCATATACTGCCACTGTATTTTTGACCGGTACCATCGGCCTTGGTGTTCCATCCTGTGAAATTGTAATGAGTACGAGTGAATTCGCAAGATCGAAGCCACTGATATTCTTCAATGCCGAAGGTTTGCGGAGCCATGGATCCGTTCCCCCCGTTGGCATCAAACGTTATCGTTACGATTTTGCTTTCCGTCACATGGATCGTGCGATCGCCCGCCGCTATGTTACCGGCATTATCTTTTACCGTGTAGGTAAGTCGATAATCTCCAGGTGTCGAAATATCAAACTTGCCGGAAACCGTGACATTGCCGGTCACGTCGCCATCATGATCGTCAACGGCGCTTATGCCATACATCGTACTGAATGAGCGATCTCCTGCCTTGGCACTAATGGTGTCCAATCCCTTTATGGACGGTGCGGCGATATCGGATACCACCACTGTTGCACGGATTTTCTGATTGGGGAATCCCACGATACTGATGCTATCGACGTAGAACACGTCGCCCAAGTGAAGCTCTGACGCGTCCTTATTTCGGATTGCCTCGGCCTGTTCTTGGTTCCAATCCACGTCTTCCGTAACGGTTTTGCCGTTGCTCAAATGGATAGTCACTTCGTCTGGAAAGATTGGATAGCATTTGTCAAAACTGCATTTCGCGGTAATGGCATCGATGGATTTCACCTTGGCGTCGGTCCATTGTGCATACAGAGTGATTACCTGATCGGCATTGGTAGCGCTGAATTCACCATATGCCGTGTTGTCTTTGTACGCCGTACCGCTGCCGTCTGGCTTGGTGTTCCAACCAGTGAATACTTTGCCGTTGTATTTGAATTCGTTTGGTTTCAGCGTCGCTGCGGTACTGCTCGGTCTGGATGGGACTTTTTGATCGGGCATGCTTCCCGTGCCGCCGTTGGCATCATAGCGGATGGTGTACGGATATGAATCCCACTGCGCATATAGCAAGATATCGCTGGTTACAGGAGTACTGAAATCATACAGAGGTGAATCATTGGAATATCCGGTGGACCATCCTCGGAATGCGTATCCTGGACGGGTGGGGTCGGCAGGCCGTGTGGCGGTTTCGCCATCTACAACCTTCTGATCCTCGGAATATTCGGGTACTGAATCGTAAGAGTAGAAATGCACGGTATGGATTGCCTGCCATTGTGCATACAGGGTTATACTGCCGTTCTCTTCGGCGGTCAGGTTCTTTATGGATTGCCCTGCCTGATATGAAGTCCCGGAGCCGTCGTATTCGGTGTTCCAAGAGACGAATGTACCGTCGTTATTGCTTATTCCGACTTCTGCCGGAGTCGGAAGAGTCTGTGCTTGGTCATAGGTGAATTCCCGGCTATAGCCACCGCCTGCTCCGTTCTTGCCTGGGGAGAAATACACAGTATAGGTATTTGCTGTCCACTGCGCATATAAATCCACTGTCTCACCCAGATCGGCGATGTTATGGATGTAGGCGTAGTCAGAATATGAGGTTCCGGAACCGTCTTTTTGGGTATTCCATCCGTTGAACCGGTATCCGGTACGTGTGAACTGATTACTGTTCAGCGTTTCATAGGAATCCGCTTCGATTTTCTGGTCGGGCATGCTGCCTGTGCCGCCATTAGCGTGGTATTTCACCGTGTACGTGGAACCGACATATCGCTTGAGCGCATCGCGTACCGACTGTGACGTGCCTCTGTCATAGCTGCCACCCGTATAGCCGATTTCCAGCACGACGATGGTGGCGCCTTTCCAACTGCCACTGGTCACCTGCGCCGAGGCCATGCCAGCGACATCTGCCAGTTTGCTTACTTCGGTGAGGTAATGGCCGTATCCCTGCCTGTTGCCGCCAGCAGGAGCGGATAGCTCGCTATACCAAGATTGAATGGGGTTATGGCTGCTTTGCCCGGTTTGTGGATATCCGATGAATAGCGCCTCGGGGCCGAACCAGTATGTGCCGCTCTGATAATTCGGGCTTTCCGCAAGATTATGCTTCTTCTCGGCCGCCCATGATGGAGCGCCCACATACATATTGTCATGGCTGATTGGCTGACTTTGATTCACCGCAGCGCGTTCCGCCAAAGCGTCGGCGCGTCTCTGTGCCCAGCTCATCAGATTCCAGTTCACGTTGAGCTCATTGACGGGGGACCCGTCGGCGGTGTCCTCTGCGACCTGTCCGGATTGCATATTGGCACCGTTGTCGGCGTTCTGAGCCTTGATAATCTGCTGTGCGGTCAAGGTAGTTCACTTGGTCTGGCGAAGTTTGTTGAGCTCGCTCATATATTTCAGCGAAGCGACAATATTACTGTCCTGTGTTGCGCTATCGGCAACGGCAATATGATCAGTGGTCATGCCCACTGCAGCGCACATGGCCAATGCGCAGAATGCAGCCCATATCTTCTTTGACGCTGCCAATGGTCTTGACATAGACGTCTCCCCTCAATAATTCTCTCATCCTGATGCGGGAATGTTGCTTTCCTCAATTGGCCTTAATTGTATCGCTGTGCATACAAAAAATGGGGTAAAGCATTAATCGCTTTACCCCATCGGGAATCATGTTCATCAGCGTTTAATCGCAGGAGCTTACGCCCAGTTCGTTGATTCTCATGGCAGAGTCATTGAGCAAGCCGGCGAAGTTCACCGTTCCAGGATTCCTCACTGAGAAATAGCAGGAATTCTCGTCACTGGTGAATGCAAGCTGTTCGAAATTCCTCAGATTACTGGTGTCGGGGATAATACGCATGGTAGCGATGATTTTGAAATCACCATCATTGAACAGGCTCAGCGGAAGCGCAAAATGCACTTTGTTGTGGCCGGTCTTGTTGACTTTGAATGAAACACCGCAGTCGTAGGGAACACCTCCGCGCTTTACATCCAATACCGACATGGGAATATAGAACTCGACGTCCTTGCTGTCTCGCAGATCATATTCGACGTCGAACTCGAACGTGTCGTTGCAGGTGAGCATTTGTTCGGAAACGGGAACTACACGGAACGTCGGTACTCGTTCGCTCAGGCCAAGCGGGTACTCGTTCTCGTCTTCGTTGTCCTCCTTTTCATGTTCTTTACGTTCCACCTTGAGATTTTCCAGGGTGTAGCGGTCGGCGACATCGTTCTTGTCTCCACTGGCGATGATTTCGCCGTCCTTGATGAGGATGGCCTTATTGCAGTACTTCTTCACCGCGTCCATGGAGTGGGTGACGAGAATGACCGTCTTGGTCGGATCTTTCTTGATTTCGGCGAAGAAGTTGTCGCATTTGCGCTGGAACGCCTCGTCGCCGACGGCGAGCACTTCGTCGAGCACCAGAATGTCGCCCTGCGCCTTGATGGCCACGGAGAAGGCGAGACGCACCTGCATGCCGGAGGAATAGTTCTTGAGCTTCTGGTCCATGAAGTCCTCAAGCTCGGCGAATTCCACGATGTCGTCATACATCGCGTCGATTTCCTCGTGCGTGAATCCCAGCAGCGCGCCGTTCAGATACACGTTCTCACGTCCGGTCAACTCCGGATTGAAGCCGACGCCCAGCTCGATGAACGGCACCAGCTTGCCCTTCACCATCACGGAACCCTGTTCCGGCACGTAAATCTGCGAAATGATCTTCAGCAACGTGGATTTGCCGGAACCGTTACGGCCGACGATACCGAAGAAATCGCCCTGATGCACTTCGAAATTGATGTCGCGCAGCACATGCTGCTCGGTGTAGCCCTTGATGCCCTTCGTCCAGTTCAGGAAAGCCATCTTCAGACCGGTGGCCTGTTCAGTGGGCAGACGGAAGGACTTGGCCACATGGTCGACCTTGAGTACGACCGGACGTTCATCAACAGTGTTGTTGTCAGTCATCGAAACCTCGCTCATGGCTTTAGAGCACCTCCGCGAACTTGGCGCTGTACTTGCGGAACACATGGATGCCCAGCCACAGAATCACAGCGGACAGCACATACGGCAGCAGACACAGCAGCTTGTTATCCACCATGGTCCACACGGTCGGCACGTATTCCGGAGACAGCAGGTTATGGCGGATATCCATGATGGTCTGCGTGGTCGGGTTAAGCATCAGAATGTCGGCAGCCCAGGAGAACTCCTTGTTCTGCGCCACCATGGAAATCGGGTAGATGATAGGCGTGGCATAGAACATGGCCTGCAGCACCACTTCCCAGATATGGGCCACATCACGGAAATACACATACAGCGAGCCCAGAAGCAGGGCAACGCCGAGACCAAGGCAATACAGCTGGATGATGCTGAGCGGAACCAGCAGGATGCGCCAGGTGTAATGCGCGTGGGCGAAGAAACCGAAGAGGATGACCACCACAAGGTTGATGCCCAGGGAAATCATGGAACCCATCGTGGTGGACGCCACAATGATGTAATTCGGGAAATGGATCTTGCGCAGCAGATCGCCACGATCGACGATGGCGCGCATTCCCATGCTGGTCGATTCGGAGAAGAAACTCCACAGGCAGGTGCCGCACAGCAATGAAATCGGGAAAGTCGGAGTGCCATCCGAGAACTTCAGGAACTTCACGAACACCACGTACATCACGGCGAACAGCATCAGCGGTTTCAGCACGGACCACACCATGCCCAGGAATGAGCCCTGATATCGCAGCTGGAAGTCGGTTTTCACCAGTTCCTTGAAAACCACCATCGCATAGTGGTACCTCTTCTTGAGGCTTTCGAAAAAGTCTTTCACAAACGTCCTATCCTACTCGTGCGAAGTATTTGGGTGCAAAAGCTCGTAGAGCGTCCCTCTTCGGCAGTACTCTCATATATTCTATTGAGGAAAGGACGTTTGTCTTAGTAAGGCGGAATATCTCACATGGTTCTCACAGCGGAACAGCACCATCCGAATATCAAAATCTTTGTGTCGGCACATAAGCAGGCCACGTTCCCTGAGGGGAACAGTATTGTTCCGGTGCAGGTGGGCGCGGCGAATGCTGCGACTCGTTTCACGAACACTTTGCATGACGACGAAGGTGTGAACATTTCTGCGGAAAACCCGCGGTATTGTGAGCTAACCGCGCAATACTGGGCCTGGAAAAACGAGGATGCTGACTATTACGGCTTCTGCCACTACCGCAGGTACTTCGATTTCACCGATACTCCGCACAAAGAGAACGATTACGGAGAGATTATCGATTCGTATATCGATAATCACGCGCTCGCCGAATACGGTATCAACGATGATGCGATCGCTCGTGCCGTGGACGGTTGGGACGTCATCACCACGCCGTTGAATGAGGTTCGCCGTATCGGCGGATTCTCAAATCTCAAGCAGCACTGGGATGCCGACGAGCACCTGCGTTTGAAGGACCTGCGCCACATGTATGACATTTTGTGCATGCGCCATCCCGACTACAGAGTGGATGCCGACGCTGTGCTCAACGGTCGAACTGCGGCATTCTGCAATATGTTCATTATGAAGAAAGACATTTTCTTCGAATACAACGAGTGGTTGTTCCCGCTGCTCGATGAGTTTGCCAAAGCTACTGATTTCAGCAGAATGGACGTGCAGACCACACGTACGGTGGGGCATCTTTCGGAACGGCTGCTCAACATCTTCATTGCGCACAAGCAGCGTACCGGTGCGCATTGGAAGATCAAGCGACTGCAGTGCGTGCATTTCCTGCATCCGGAACCGGCCACCGTTCTCAAGCCGCTTGATGCCGGATACAAGAACGTGGTGCCGGTGGTGTTCGCCGCAGACAACAACTATGTGCCGATGCTCACCACCACCATCTATTCGATGCTGAAGAACGCTTCCAAAGATCGTTCATATGATGTGATCGTATTGGAACGGAATATCTCCGACGAGAACAAGCAAAACATACGTCAGTTTTTCGAACGGTTCCCAAATGCCGTGATCCGCTTCTTCGATGTGAGCCGTTACTTGGCTGGCTTCAATCTCACCACCAGCAATGCGCATATCAGCATCGAAACGTATTACCGTTTCATCATCCAGGAGGCGTTGCCGTTCTATTCGAAGCTGCTGTATCTGGATTGTGATTTGGTGGTCAATGGCGATGTCGCCGAACTGTTCGATATTGAACTTGGGGATAATGCGATTGCCGCCGTGCCTGATATCGACTTCATCGGCAATCTCAATATGAAAAACGGCGAACGGGCCGGATACGTGCGCAAGCAATTGCATATGCGCGATGCGTACGGCTACTTCCAGGCCGGCGTGCTGGTGATGAACCTCGACCGTATGCGCAAGATCCATACCGTCCACGAATGGCTGGAAATCGCCTCCGAACCCGGATACATCTATAACGACCAGGATATTTTGAACGTGGAATGCGAAGGCCTGGTCACGTACCTGGATTATTCGTGGAATGTGATGCACGACTGCGCCGGACGCGTCAATGGCGTATTCGATTTCGCGCCAGCCAATGTGTATAAGGCATACATGACGTCGCGTAAGGCTCCGAAAATCGTGCATTACGCCGGTTTCGACAAGCCATGGAAGAATCCATGGTGCGATTTCGCCTCGTTGTACTGGAGTTATGCGCAGGAAACGCCTTTCATGGCGCAGATGATCGCAACAATGAGTGGTGTGGAACGTCCCGCTCCGCCGGAACATCATGAGCGTGCGATCGCGGAGGACAGCCCCATCCGCAAGTACGTGGATGTACTGGCTCCGACCGGTTCCAAGCAGCGTGAACTGATGAAGGTGGTGGCCCGCAAAGTCCAAGGCAAGCGGTGATGCTGCTGTTGGTGTTTGTCCAGAATATTCCTATTTGGGCAAACACCAACAAGATAAGCTGTTGATAAATCAGTCTCTGCGGAACAGATCGCGTGTGTAGACCTTGAAAGCCACATTATTGAGATCATTGTTCCAGCGGTTAGCCACGATCACGGATGAACGTTCTTTGAATTCGCTGAGATTGTGAGTGACTTCACTGCCTTGAAAGTCGGGCTTATCCAATGTGGGCTCGTAAATAAGTACGGGAACGCCATTTGCTTTGAACTGTTTCATCACATCTTGGATGGCGGACTGGCGGAAATTATCGGAACCAGATTTCATGGTCAGCCGGTAAATGCCGATGACAGGATTTTGAACGTCTTTGATACGTTCCATCACCTCAGAGGCAACGAACTCCTTGCGGGTGCGGTTTGCGTCCACAATAGCTTCGATAAGGTTCTGTGGCACCTGATTATAGTTGGCCAGCAGTTGCTTAGTGTCCTTCGGCAGGCAGTATCCGCCATAGCCAAAGCTGGGGTTGTTATAACCGTCACCGATGCGTGGATCAAGACATACGCCATCGATGATTTCGCGGGTGTTCAGACCGCGGCTCTCGGCATAGGTGTCCAATTCGTTGAAATACGCCACGCGAAGCGCCAAGTAGGTGTTGGCGAACAGCTTGATGGCCTCCGCTTCGGTGGTGCCGACCACAAGCTCCGGAATGCCGATGCTGCCATCGGCGTTGGTGCGGGTCTTTTCCTCCGGGTCGGCGCCATGCGCCAACAGGTCCACGAATTCGTGTGCCGCCTTGATGGATGCCTCGTCGTCTTGCGGAGCACCCACCACGATGCGCGTCGGGTGGAGATTGTCGGACAGCGCGTGCCCCTCGCGGAGAAATTCAGGGGAGAAGAGGATGTGGTCGTCATGCAGAGTATCGCGTAGCTGCTGTGTGTAGCCGACTGGAATCGTCGACTTGATGACGATCCACGCATGCGGAGCGTGCTCACGCACCGCGGAGATTGCGGCCTCGACGCTGGACGTGTCGAAATAGTTCTTCTTCTCGTCGTAGTTTGTCGGCGTCGCGATGATGACAAAGTCCGCATCGGTATACGCTTCCTGCGGGTCGAGTGTCGCATGGAAGTCGAGCGGGCGCTCGCCGGACGCGTTCTTGTTAAGAAAGTCCGTGATCACCGGATCGACGATTGGGCTTTTACCATGGTTCAGCAAATCGACCTTCTCGGGAATGATGTCGAGAGCGTGAACCTCGTTGTGCTGGGCAAGCAGCAATGCGACGGACAATCCGACATAGCCGGTGCCTGCAACTGCGATCTTCATAGCAAATCAGCCTTTCCTCATCGTGACCTTAAGCCATTGTAAGCAATGGATCACTTTGGCAAATCAACGAAACCGGTGTCTTTCAGGTAATGCTTGCCGGACGTCATATCGTATTGAATGAGATGATAATCGTGCAACAGTTGTTTTGCCTGCTTTGAAAGGTTCTTTTCTTTGATGAGGTTGCCGTTCGCATCAAGATAGGTGGGTTTGCTGTTGCTGCCGGAGGAAGACGGTACGGACATTGCGGGAATCGCCTGATGCATCTTGGTGAGGAATGCGATATATGGGCTGACCTTCGCATTGAGATGCTGAGCGAGCTGTGCCGAGAAGTAGTTCGATGACGTGTATGCGCTGGAGATGCTATCGAGCTTGGTTCCCGCGGATTGCGATGCGTTGTTGGACCAGATGAAGTAGTCGGTCTCATGAAGGGCGAGACTGTTCTTTTTACTCGCCGATGCAGTGTCGTATATTCCCGGCAGGTGATCCCCATAGAAGACGACGGTGATGGGACGGTCGATTTCGTTGAGCGAATGCAGGAACGCCAAGGTGGATTGATCGGTGTAGCTGGCGCCCTTGGCGTAGGTGTCGATATTGGTTTTTCCCGTCTCTGAGAGATTCTGCGAAATATCGGCGTCCTTGAACTGATTATTGTCGTACCAATCATTGTAGGGCGTGTGGTTCTGCATGGTTACCACTTGCAGGAATTGGTTCTTATCGGTCTGCTGAACGTCGTTGAGAATGTAGTTGTAGAGCGATTCATCCGAAGCTGTCCAGTCGCGATCGATGTACGTCAGGCCCTTCAGCTTGTGTGAACCGTCGACTGTCCAGAACTTATTGAAGCCGAATTTCTTGTAGTTGGTATTGCGGAAATACATGCTCCGGTAATAATCATGGTAGGCAACCGACGCCTGCTTGCCATGCGCGTCATTCCAAAGTTGATTCAGAGTCGGCGTCCATTTTTCATTGGGCACCAGCTGTTGGTAGGCAATCGACAAAGAAGAATCGAAATTGGCCATGGACAGGCCTGACAATGCCTGATATTCGATGTTTGCGGTGCCGCCGCCATAGCCGGGAGACAGCATGAGCCCCGATGTCGTCTGCTCTTTGAGCTGACGAATATTCGGCATCGGATCCTCCGTCATGGTAATTCCTGGAACTCGCGTTGGATCTGAGAACGATTCCGACAGAATCATGATGACGGTGCTACTGGTCATGTTCGCACTGCGGCTTTGATTGATCGAAACCGCATTTTTCGCATACTTTGATGCGAGTTCTTCCATGGTCTTTTTCGAATAATCTTTTGGTTTATTCATGACCTTGGTGTTTGACAAGCGGAGGAAATTAATGGCCGGACCGTTGTATTGCGCATCTGTTTTAGCGTTCCACATGACAGGATAATCCGACAAATTATGGGTCAGTTGATAAGCCCAGCTTTGTTCGTTGCGGATGCCTGCGGTAAATGAATAGACAACCGCAACCGATAATACGGCCGCTAGGATGCGGACTGCGGTTGTTGCCATGGATTTAACGCTGCGGAACGGTTTCCACCAGTGGCAGGGGATTATGGCGTTTCGTCCATCTACGAACTGCATGATGATGCAGATGACGATAAGCCAGGTAACGCCCGTCACCGCGTTATTGACAAGGCTCTCGCACGATTTCGGAATGAAGGAAAACAACTGTTTGGTGGTTCCGCCGGAAACGAAGTTGAGATCGGCCGGAATGATGGGCTCATTGCGGGTGAGGATTTTGATGTGGTTCGCAATCGCGAAGACGGTCATCACGGTTCCGAAAATAGCCGTTGCGATCCAGAAGCGATTTATTATGAGAACAATCGTTAAATAAATGAAGCTCAGTACGATTAAATTAAGTAATGCCTGATATTGATTGTTGAGGAATATCTTGCTGAAGAAATTAACGGTCTGCCCCATGACGCTTTGACTCACATAAGTGAGGGCATCAATTTCTGCGCCCTTGGGGTATTTGGGTTTAGTATATGTTCCCCATTGGGTCAGAGCAATCTCATATGTTGTAAGAGCGACGATGATAATAAAGTAAAAGGAATAGGAGAAGCGATGGCGCTTCTTCCACAAGGCATGCGCACCCTGGAAGAACTTGATGATGAGCTGGACGGCTTTGAGACTTGTGAAGGTATGCCATGCGTTACGCACCGTGGTCGCAGCGGTACGTGCGGCGCATGCAGTGGTGCGGGCCGCGCTGGCAATAACGTGTCCTGCTCGTTTCAAGCCATGTTCAGCAGTCGTCAGCGCTGTCCGAACCGTTTGAAGAGTGCACGGCATCGCCTGTAATGCGTGATTGCCGTTAACTTGTTCCTCTGCGGCAAAAGAGGAAGCATGCTGCTCGTCCGCAATCGCAAGAATATTCGTATCGCATGTTACGGGGGATGCTTCCGTTGTCGGTATGTAGATGCTTCGGCGCGCGGGCTTTGTATGGAGAGTGGTCTTCCGCGTATACAGCTCCGCGCGGTGACGTGCCTTGAAATAAGAGGGGGTATCTGTCATGCTCTCATCGGCCAGTGGCTGGTAGATGCCGCCGGTAAACGATTGTTTGGGATGCTTGGTGTATGAAGGCTCGAAGGCATGAACGGCAGACTGGATATAAGGCATCGTCGCTTCCTTCACGGCAAATAACCCCTTATGTAAACGGGGGCTCATGAGCATGTAAAACCGAGCTATATATTAGCCAGTGTGTCTGGACGAGTAGGTGTCTTGATGGTAGCTGGTGGGTATCTGAATGATGAATGAAACCAAGGCATGTTCTTAAGCGCAGTCAAATAGTTATGCGATAGTGGCGGTATGAAGGGGAAGAAGATTTTTCGATGCATGCCAGTGTTGGTGGCGTTGTGCGTGTTGCTTGAAGGCATGTTTTTCATGACTATTACCAAGCCTGGTCATGTGCCGGATATTTGGACGCATGTTTATCGAATTGACTCCATACTCAACGGGGATGTAATTGCGCGGCCAGTTACTTCAAGAAGTATGTTGCATAATACTGAGACGGGGTGGTCGGTGGTGCGGTCGATCGCAGTTGGATGCAGTATTCCCTGGAGCAATATGACGGATATGATCCAGGAATTGTGATTCCGGAGTCTATTACTAATAACAAGGCGTCCGCAACGGTTGACCTGCCGTTCAACAATACGGCAACAAATTCACCGATTGTATATGCTCCGCAATTGCTGGGGTTTGCTGTAGGTCGATTATTTAATCTGAGATCTGGAACAACATATCGATTGGCAGAAATATGCATGATAGCTGTCTATGCATTACTCATGTACTGCGCGGTTATGACATTGCCAAAATGGCGTATTCCGGTTGGACTATTGCTATGCGTCCCTCAAATGCTTCGACTTGCCTCATTTTCCATCTCTGCGGATTCGCTGACACAAGCTGTGATGATTCTGTTCTCCTGTTTGCTGTTCCGGGGAATTATTGGTAAACGATCACAACGTGGAGCAGTGGCGCTTGCGGTAACGAGCGTGCTATTGGCAATGTGCAAGTTTGTGTACATGCCATTGGTTTTGCTGGTTATTCCGTTGATGTTTGATAGAGTTTCCGGTCGCTGGCGTGTGAATCGTGGTCGGGCTGTGCCATTGTTGATAGGCGTGGTTGCGTCTGGTATATGGACCATATTCTGGTTGGGCGTCAATGCTTGGTATACGAATTGTCCGATGCTGGTTTCGTACAAACAAATGAGCGAGCGCAAGCATGCATTGTTGACGGATCCCGTTGCCATGTTGGATGCTGTGAAGAACATTGCATGGGCGATAACGCATGCTCAATCGAATATGAATAACAGGACGGACAGCATCATGATTGCCGCGTGCTGGTTGGCAATTGTGGTTTCCGTAGTCGTGTTGGCTGTGACCAGTGTGGTGAATGCTTGTGTCAAAAGCCGCCGAAAGAATCCGGTTAGGACTGCCAATGGTTCTATAAATGCATGCGGTGTGCTTTCCTTACCATACGCATGGTTGATCGCGGTGGTCTGTATCGGAGATATCCTACTGATTTACCTTGCCTTGTGGCTGCAATACGATGCGGATGGGCTAATCGGAGTCGACGGTATGCAATTCAGGTATTTCCTTCCTTATGCGCCTTTGTTTGCATTCGTAATGTTGGAATCGGGAAGGCGGTTGCTGAAACAGTGAGCGAACAGGGATTCAAACCGAAACATATTCTGGTAACCGGCGGATGCGGGTTCATCGGCGCGAATTTCGTGCGGTACGTGGCGCGCAATCATCCGGACGTGCACATCACCGTGCTTGACAAGCTGACGTATGCGGGCAATCCGGCGAACATCGACGGGCTGCCGCAATCGCAAGTCGAACTTGTCATCGGCGATATCTGCGATGCGTCGCTGCTGGAACGCATTGTGCCCGACTGCGACGCCATCGTGCATTTCGCGGCGGAATCACATAACGACAATTCCATCTTCGACCCGGAACCGTTCATCCGCACGAACGTGGAGGGCACGATGCGGCTGTTGGAGGCCGCACGTAAATACGACGTGCGATTCCACCACATCAGTACCGACGAAGTATACGGCGACCTGGCGTTGGACGATCCGGCGCGATTCGACGAAAACTCGCCGTACCGCCCGTCAAGCCCGTATAGTGCGTCAAAGGCCGCGTCCGACCATCTGGTGCGCGTGTGGACGCGCACATATGGCTTGCGTGCCACCATTTCCAACTGTTCCAACAATTACGGGCCGTATCAGCATGTGGAAAAGTTCATTCCACGGCAGATCACGTCCATTCTGGATGGCATGCGGCCGAAACTGTATGGTACCGGCGAGAACGTGCGCGACTGGATTCATACGGAAGACCACTCTTCTGCGGTGTGGGCGATTCTGACGCGCGGTCGCATCGGCGAAACGTATCTGATCGGCGCGGATGGCGAGAAAAGCAACATCGCCGTGCTGCGCATGATAATGCGGTTGATGGGGCAGTCGGAAGACGCGTTCGACTGGGTGCGCGACCGGCCAGGGTACGACCGCCGGTATGCGATCGACTCGTCCAAGCTGCGTGCCGAATTGGGTTGGAAGCCGGCGCATACGGATTTCGAAAGCGGCTTGCACGACGTGGTCGACTGGTATGCGACGCACCGCGATTGGTGGGAGCCGGCCAAAGCCGCCACCGAAGCACGCTACCGGGCACAAGGGCTGTGATCATTGTGGACGCGGGCGCGCGATAGGTGTGGCGGGCGCGACGGGGAGAGGGGTGGTGGCGAGTGCGAGCTGAAGGGCTTATGCTGGTAGGAGAAACGTTTTACAGGGGGTAGCGGATGGTGCGAAGGGCAACGCTGAAGGATGTGGCTGCGGCGGCGGGAGTGTCCGTGACCACGGTGTCGCTGGTGCTGAATGATCGGCCGGCGCGTGTTTCCACGGAGAAACGCGAGGCGATCGCGCGGGCGGTGAAACAGTTGAACTACGTGCCCAATCAGAACGCGAGGAGCCTCGTCACCAAACAATCCAAGCTCGTGGCGCTCATCGTGCCCGACATCGAAAACCTGTTCTTCGCGGCGCTCGCCAAATGCGTGGAGGATGAGTGTGCGGCGCAGGGGTATTCGCTGATTGTGGCCAATTCGGATGATTCGCGTGAGTCGGAACAGGCTTTGCTGCGCAGGCTGACGTCACGTGGGGTGGATGGCGTGCTGCTGATTCCCGCGCGCGAATCCTGCGCGGCCGGTGCCGGCGCCGCGTTGCGTGAGGACGTGAAGCGTGTCACCTGCCCGGTGGTGCTCATCGACCGACTGACGCAATGCGGTTGGTGTGACGCGGTCGGCTTTGACAACTATCTCGGCGGTCGGCTTGCGGCCCAGTACCTGCTGGAAGGCGGGCACAAGCGCATCGGCATCGTGACCGGCGATGTGGCCGAATCGAGCGCTGCCGACCGTCGCCGTGGTTTCGTGGATGCGATCGAGCAGGCGGGGGAGCAGTTCGATCCCGCGTTGTGCGTGTCCGGCGATTACCGTTTCGACGGCGGCTATCATGCTGCCGACCAGATCATCGACGGCGGTGCGACCGCCGTGTTCTGCTGCAACGACGTGATGGCGCTCGGCTTCCGTCAGCGTATGGCGGAGCGCGGGCTGCACGTCACCGAAGACATGCAGGTGATCGGCTACGACAACATTCTCAGACGATTCGGATTGGGTTTGCGCATGACCACCGTCGAACAGAGCGTGGTCGATTTGGCCGCCGCCGGCTGGGGCATGCTGGGCAGTCGAATCGACGCCGTGGTGCGTGGCGATGGCGATTCCGGTGCGGGCCGTCCGTGGCTCGCCTCGCCGCAGGTGAAGGTGTTGACGCCGAAACTGGTGCAGGCCGCTTGCGCATAACGCGCATAACGCGTGTAACGTGGGGCGCGTATCGGAGAAAGGGGCGGTTTTCCGCCGCGACACGCACGTCGAAAGGATGATTTGGAAATCTTGATAAAACGTTTTATCATAATGTTGTGAGGTGATACAGAGACCGTACTCAACACCACACAACAATCGCATAAAACATCGCACAAAAAAGAACACAACAAAGGCGGCAGCCGCGCGGACGCGAACGGCCGTCACAGCCAATCAACGAGGAAGGCGCAATCATGAAGAAGCTCATTCTTGATCTCGATACCGGCGTCGACGACGCGCTCGCCATCTCCTACGCGCTGGGCAGCCCGGAAGTCGAACTCATCGGCATCACCGGCACCTACGGCAACGTGCTTGTCGAGCAAGGTGTGCGCAACGCGCTCGCCGTCACCGACCTGCTCGGCCACCCGGAAGTCAAGGTCTACCAAGGCCTGTCGCACTCCAGCACCACCGACCACTTCGAAGTGCTGCCCGTCTCCGCGTTCATCCACGGCGACAACGGCATCGGCGACGTGGACATCCCCGACTCCAACCGTTTCGTCGAAACCGAATCGGCCGTCGACTTCATCATCGACGCCGTCAAGACTTACGGCAAGGACCTCATTTACGTGCCGACCGGTCCGATGACCAACATCGAAGCCGCACTGAAGAAAGCACCGGAAATCAAAGACGAAATCGGCCAAATCGTGCTCATGGGCGGCGCACTGACCGTACCTGGCAACTGCAACGCATGTATGGAAGCCAACATCTCGCAGGATCCGGAAGCCGCCGACTACCTGTTCCGCTCCGGCACCCCGACCACCATGATCGGCCTCGACGTGACCCTGCAGACCCTGCTTACTTATAAGGAAACCCAACAGTGGCGTGACCTTGGCACCAAGGCCGGCAAGTTCCTCGCGGACATGACCGACTTCTACATCAAGGCCTACGAGACCACCTCGCCGCACCTCGGCGGCTGCGGTCTGCACGATCCGCTCGCCGTCGGCGTCGCCGTCGACCCGACGCTCGTCACCACGCTCGACATCAACATGAAGGTCGATGTGGACGGCCCGACCCGCGGACGCACCATCGGCGACGAAACCCGCCTCAACGACCCGGTCAAGACCATGAAGGTCGCAGTCGGCGTTGATGTGCCGCGCTTCCTGAACGAATTCATGACCCGCATCTCCGGACTCGCAACCAAAGCCGAATAAGCGTAACCGGCCAAACAATCGCATAAAACATCCTCAATATAAACAATGGAGATTTGTAAAATTGCGATTACTGAAAAACAATATTTCACAAATCTCCTCTTCATTTAAGGAAGACAAAGATGAGCGCGACTGAAGTTCTCTCTGCATTGGACCGCATCCACGGCACAGTGTCCGTAATCGGCTCGATGAATGCGGATTACACCGTCACCGCACAGCGTCTGCCAGGGCCGGGGGAGACCATCACCGGCGGTCCGCTGCAGCTGCTGCCAGGCGGTAAATCCGGCAACCAGGCGGCCGCCGCAGCGCGCATCGGCGCAACCGTGCAAATGTTCGGCGCGGTAGGCTCCGATTCCAACGCTGACTTCCTGCTGGGCGCCCTAGGTGAAGCTGGTGTGAACACCACGCATGTTCGCCGCGTGCTTGGAGCATCCGGCACAACCGTGATCACCGTGGACGCAACTGGCGAAAACACCATCGTCTACTCTCCGGGATCGAACGCGCAGGTCACTGTGGACTATGTGGAATCCGTGCGTGAGGCGCTGGTACGGTCTTCCGTGCTTGGCCTATGCTTGGAAAGCCCGATCGAAACGGTGACGGCCGCCGCACGCATGTGCCACGAAGCGGGCGTGAAGGTGCTGCTCAACGACTCGCCGTTCACCCCCTCCCTGCCGGTGGAGCTGGTCGAGGCCTCCGACATCCTGCTCGTCAACGAGCATGAGATGGCGCAGCTGCTCGGCATCGCGGAACCGGAGGATGATGATTGGGACGCGTTCGACTGGCGTCACGCGTTCGATAAGTTGCGCGGATTCGGGTTTGAACAGGCGATTGTGACGCTCGGCGGCGACGGTTCCGTGGTACTCGACGGCACCGCGGACGATCCGGAACACCGCGTCCAGCGCATCGCCCCGGTACGCGTCAAGGCCGTCGACACCACCGGCTGCGGCGATTCCTTCATGGGCACCGTGCTGGCCGGCCTGGCGTCCGGACTGGCGCTGTCCGAAGCCGCCGAACTCGCCTCGTACGTTTCGGCGTACGCGGCCACCGGCTACGGCGCGCAGGCGTCCTACGGCAACGCGGCGCAGATCCGCGAAGCGTTCGCGTCCGCCGAATAGTCCGGTAATCCGGTTTCCCCCCCAAACCATCGACGTTGAGATGTGCCTTCTGCGTCGATGGCTTGGGGATTTTTTGATGTTGCCGACGGCAGTTTGGAGCGGTATGGTGAAACGCTTCCGCAACGGCCGCGTGCCGTGGGCACCCGCATTGTTATATTGGAGTTTGGCTTATTTTCACATATCGAACAATTGGGAAGGCAAGCATGTCGGCGATTCTCGAAGGCACTCCGGATAAGAAACTGGCTCTGGTGACGGGTCGCGCGTACCCCGAGCAGGCTCAGGAAACCGCAAAATACCTGGGAACCGACGTACTTGAGACCACCGCATACGATTTCGCCAACGGCGAGATGTACGTGCGTTACACCGAGCCCGTCCGTGGTGCCGACGCCTTCGTGATGCAGGCCCATACCGAGCCGATCAACAAGTGGATCATGGAGCAGCTCATCATGGTGGACGCCATGAAGCGCGCCTCCGCACGTTCCATCACCGTGGTCGCGCCGTTCCTCGGCTACTCCCGCCAGGACAAGAAGCATCAGGGCCGCGAGCCCATCACCGCACGCCTCATGTTCGACCTGTTCCGTTCCGCCGGCGCCGACCGCATCATGACGGTCGACCTGCACGCAGCCCAGGAGCAGGGCTTCTTCGACGGCCCGGTCGACCATCTGACCGCCATGCCGATCCTGCTTGACTACGTGCGCAACAGCATGCCGCTGGAGAACACCACCATCGTGTCCCCGGACGCCGGCCGCATCAAGGTTTCCGAACAGTGGGCCGCCAAGCTCGGCGGACTGCCGCTCGCCTTCATCCACAAGACCCGTGACACCACGCGCCCGAACCATGCCGAGGCGCATGGCATCATCGGTGACGTGAAGGGACGCGACTGCGTGGTCGTCGACGACATGATCGACACCGCCGGCACCATCTGCGAGGCCGTGCGCACGCTGAACAATGCCGGCGCGAAGTCCGTGACGCTTGTCGCCACCCATGGCCTGCTGTCCGGTCCGGCCGTGGAGCGCCTGCGTGACTGCGGCGCCCGCGAAATCGTGCTCACCGACACCGTTCCGGTGCCCGAAGAGAAGCGCCTGCCGAACATGACCGTCCTGTCCGTGGCCCCGCTGCTGGCCGCCGGCATCCGCTCCGTGTTCGAATCCGGCTCCGTTTCGACGCTGCTCAACGGCCTGCCCGAAGACATGCGCCCGCGCAACATCTACGCCTGATATTTCGCGTGATTGCCATACGGCTATCGTGATATTTCAGGATTTATTACGATTCTTTGCGATTAAGCCCCGCTTGCGAGCGGGGCTTTTTGCTTGCCTCCGCACGTGATTTCGCGCCCGGCAGACGCCGTTTCGATACGTCGCGGCGTTGGGGTAGCCTGTACAAGTTGCCATCAATCGTATCCATATGTTCATTGCGACTTATCGATGCCTGAAGGCAGCACGCATACACACTCCTGCCATGGAAGGTCCATGGCCGATAGTCCGAAGGAGGTGGGTGATGTCTGCGCATAAGTACGAACTGATGTTCATTGCTGATCCTGAGCTGGATGAGCGCGGTCTGAAGAAGCTGACCGAGCAGTATCTGGAAACTGTCACCAAGGAAGGCGGTGCCGTCGAGAACATCGACATCTGGGGCCGTCGCAAGCTTGCCTACGAAATCGCCGGCAAGACCGAAGGTAACTACGTCGTGGTCAACTACTCCGCTGAGCCGGCCACCAGCGACGAACTCGATCGTCTGCTGAACCTGAACGAATCCGTCATCCGTACGAAGATTCTTCGCAAGTAAGTAAACCAAGCTTTCTAAGCTGCAAAGTAAGTAGGTAACGACATGGCAGGTGAAACTGTAATCACCGTGGTGGGCAACCTCACGGCCGATCCGGAAATTCGTACCATTGGCAGCGGCGCCGCCGTTGCCAGCTTTACGATCGCCTCCACTCCGCGCACCTGGAACCGTAACTCGAACCAGTTCGAAGACGGTCAGGCCCTGTTCCTGCGCTGCTCCGCGTGGCGCGACATGGCCGAACATTGCGCGCAGAGTCTGTCCAAGGGCATGCGCGTCATCGCGCAAGGCCGTCTGCAGCAGCGTTCCTACCAGGCGCAGGACGGTTCCCAGCGAACCGTCATCGAGATGCAGGTCGACGAAATCGGCCCGTCCCTGCGCTACGCGACCGCCCAGGTGACCCGTCAAAGCTCGTCCGGCAACGGAGGCTTCAGCGGCAATCGCGGCGGCTACAACAACGCCAACAACAACGGTGGTTTCGGCGGCAACAACGGCGGATATCAGGGTGGCTCCAGCTATGCTGGCGGCGCCGGATATCAGGGTGGAGCCTCCGCTCCGGTCAACGCCGCTCCCGCACAGTCCGCTCCGGTCTCGGACCCGTGGTCAAGCTCGGATAACTCCGGCTCGTCCTTCGGTTCCTTCGGCGCGTCCCAGTCCTTCGGAGGTTCCTCCGAATTCGGCGGCGACAGCGACGAACCGGAATTCTGACGGACCGAACCCCGTCCGCAACACAGGCGAACAGCGAAACAAGCAGCTTAATCGCAGTATTTCCAGATTTTAAGGAGAACATCAAGATGTCACGCAAGAGGCCGCAGCCGCCGGTCAAGCCGTTTAAGAAGAAGCCGAATCCACTGAAGGCCGCCAAGGTCACCGAGATCGATTACAAGGACGTCGCCCTGCTGCGTAAGTTCATCTCCGATCGCGGCAAGATTCGTTCCCGTCGTATCACCGGTGTCACCGTGCAGGAGCAGCGCGAGATCTCCAAGGCTATCAAGAACGCCCGCGAGATGGCCCTGCTGCCGTACGCCACGTCCGGCCGCTGATCTTAGAGAGGTTTGAACAATGGCTGAAACTAAGGTTATTCTCACCAAGTCCGTCAACCACCTGGGTCACCCGGGTGACGTCGTGGCCGTCAAGTCCGGCTACGCCCGCAACTACCTGTTCCCGCAGGGCCTGGCTTTCGCTTGGTCCAAGGGTGCCGCCGCCCAGATCGAGGCCATGAAGCGCGCTCGTCTGGCCAAGGCCGTCGCCACCCGCGAAGAGGCTGTTGCCGCCAAGGAAATCATCGAGGGTTCCACCGTCGAAATCGCTGCCAAGGTCTCCGAGTCCGGCAAGCTGTTCGGCGGCATCTCCGCAGAGAAGATCGCCATCGCGCTCTCCTCCAAGGTTGAGGTCAACCCGAAGAACATCACCGTTGAGCCGATCAAGACCACCGGTGACTTCCCGGCAACCGTCGCCCTGCACCCGGAAATCACCGCCAACTTCTTCGTGAAGGTCGTCGCTGAGTGATTTCGCCCCATTCACCGCTCGACGTCCTTACGGACCGGCGGTGAATGACTTCAGGCTGAAACACGTCTGAGCTTAAGCATCGAAAATCCCCCGTACCGATTGGTGCGGGGGATTTTCCTATATCCGCTCTTTAGCCGGCATCAGTCCTCATCGTCAATCGTGACGCTGAGCTTGCCATCCCTGATGCTGAAGCTGCCGTTGACGGTGAAGTGGGTGCTGTCGTCCTGAGACTCCCACGAATCGTCGAAATTCTTCTCTTCATACGTGCACTTCGCCTTGCCCTGCCGGGTGGAGAACGTGCCGTAATCGAGATCGATGTCGGACAGCTTCGGATAGACGCTGATGGACCACGCGAAGTTGCGGTAGTAGTCCTCGTCGTACAGGTCGAAGCCGAACGGGCAGCCTTCCGGCGCGTAGTCGGTGGACTTCGCGCATTCGTCCAGCTTGGCGTTCACGGCCTTGCTCAAGTCCTCCTTAAGCTTGGCCGTAGGCATGATCTTGAGATCGACGGCATCGGAGTCCGCGTTCGTGCGCACCATGGTGATGCCGCTGGTGACATACCCTGACTTGCCGATCGACACCTTGTACGAACCCGGGTAGACGCGCAGCGTCCACGTGCCGCTGTCCGACTTCTCCGCATTCTTCGCGGTCACGTCAACACCGTTGACGGACAACGATTCCACGGCATTGGGCACCGACACGGTGATGGTCTTGAGCAGTGGGCTCGAGATCTTCCAATTCGGGAACAGCAGGAACTTCGACCCGTCCTTGTTGATGGTGAGCGAATCGTTGACGTTCTTGCCGTTCAGCGAATACGTCACGTTGACCTTGGCCACGCCTTCGACGGTTTTGACACTATCGATATGCGGGTTGGCGATCGTGGCGTTGTCGGCCTTCGCTACGGTGTCGGACAGCAGCTTGAGCTGGTCCTTGTCCACCTGCGGATCGGCGATGTCATTGGCCTTGTCATACTTGCCGTCGGCAATCGCCGTCAGATAGCTTTGCGCCACGGATTTCGCGCTGAAGACGGTCGAGTTGAGCACACCGTAGACAATGCCCAACACAATCAGGGCACCAATTACGATGCCGCTGATAAGGATCGTCTTCTTAGTTTTTGGGTCGAGCGGTTGACCTGCCCCCGGAGCTGCGACCGGCATAGAAGCCGCGCCTGCTGGCGATTGCGGCAGCGGCACCGCACCCGTTGCCGTGTTGCCCGTTGTCGTATTGGGCATGGACGTCGGGGCGACCGGTTGTGGAACGGCCTGTGAAACAGGCGTTGCGGTAGGAGCGGTGGGCGCGGGCATCGGCGCAGCCGGCGTCGCGGGCTGGGGGGGCCGATGCGGCCGGAGCTGCCGGAGTAGTTGGATTGGCCGGCTGTGCGGCAGCCGAAGCCGTCGGCATGGTCGCTGTTGCGGTCGTGCCGCTCGCCGTGGCAGAGGTCTTCTTCATGCCGTAGGACGGATCGCAGGACTTGACGTAATCGACCACGTTCTGCGGGGTCTGCTGCACGGTGCCACCGACGATGATCCGCCACATGCCCGGCAGGGACGCCACCAGCGTCGGACCGAACGTCATCGTAATCACCTCGATCAGGAACGCCCAGATACCGGCGACAAGGAAATACCACATCGGAGCCGTCATCGACATGCTGGACGAGGCGTATCCCGCCGCGAAATAAGTGAACAGGAACTCTGCGGCCAGCCAGAACGCCATCACGGCCACCGGAGCCTTCCACGTATGCTGCCAGCCCGCGTAATACGGGTCGTACATATTGCGCGCGATCTCACGCAGCGCGATATAGAACGTGGCAAGCAGGAACAGCACGAAGCAGATCCACAGAATCCAGCCATACTGGCTGAGGGAGGACACGTTGAACAACGTGATCGTATGGACGCTGTAGCTGGACGTCGAGAAGGTGATGCCGCCGAACGAGGACAGCGAAATCAGCATAAGCGGCAGAGCCGGGAACAGCAGCGGAACCAGCAGCAGACCGCCTGCGCCGAGATGGTTCGCGGCGGACATGGCGATTGTTGCCACCAGGCCAAGCACCAGGAACAGCACGCCGTAGATCGCAAACGATTCGACCAGCGTGCGCACGAAGCCACGAGCGCGGTGCGCCCAACGCCAAGCGGCGGAGAAGACGTTACCCGAATCGCCCGCATACTGTGCCAACGCGTAGCCGGCCAGCGCACCGGCCGCCGACAGCAGGAACGTCATGCAGAACGTGCGGAAGGATACGCCGGAAAGCGACGCGGAAGCGGAATAGTCGCTGTAGGAACCACCCACCGTCACCGGGAAGATGGCTGCGAAGACCAGCAGCACCAGGCTGGCAAGCACGCCGACGATCAGCGAGCTGATGACGCCCGTCCACTTGAAACGAAGCGCGAACCTGCGTGCCAGCATATATGCGCCGAACGCGGCGCCGATCGCCAATGCCACGCCGGGCAGTCCGACCGGCAGCGTCACGCTGACGTGCGAGGCGTCAATGCCGAGATTGCTCAGCGAGAAGCCCTGGGAGCTGGTTTTGAGATTCAGCGAACCGCCAACGCCGAGCGTCATCACGGTGAAGAGAATCTGGAAGAAATTCGGGCCGGAGCCGGACACACCGTTGTTGCCCAGGAAGGAGGCGGTGTCGGAAAAGCCCGGAATGCCGGCAAGCCCGTTGCTGGCCGCGGCATTGCCCATGAAGAAGACGATTGATGCGAGCAGTGCGAACACCACGCTCGCGCCGAGACCGATGCCGAGGCTGGCGCCCATGGTCTTCATGGACTGCGGTGTGGTCAGCGCGGTGATGGTGGGATCGGCCGTCGGACGGGCGATTTGCTGGGTCGGCTGGCTTGGCTGCGGCGCTGCTGCCGGCTGCGGGGCCGGGGATGGCGCATACTGGAACTGCTGCGTCGGCGCGGCCTGTGGTGCCACCGGTTGCGTTGCCTGCGCCTGAGCGGTCGGCTGTGCTTGCGCCGCCGGTTGCGGTGTGGTGGGCTGCGGGACGGTGGTTTGCGGAGCTGCCGGTGCGGCGCTATTGGGCAGCGGGACGGCAGCGGTCGGCATCTGCGGGGCCGGTGCCATGTGCGGCGCGGAAGACAGCATGGTGCCGTCATCGGATTCCGGCGCGGCCGGCGCTTGCGGTGCCGCCGTGGTCGTTTGGGTGAGCGGTGAGCCGCACGAGGCGCAGAATTTAGCGCCTTCGATGGTCGGCTGACCGCAATTTGGGCATGCCATAGGTAAGCCTTTCTCCTTCTTGATGCGCGTCATATACTCCTGTGACGCGCCATGGTCCTTATTATAAAGGGCCTCTGGCGCGCCGACGGGCTCGACGATGATGAGTGCTATTCGGCTCGCCGCGGTGGAAATGTGTGATGGAAAAGTTCGTGCCGTTGACTGTCGGAGTGGTTGCATTGCGGCAGAATGTGAAGAAAATGTGATTACTTGGATTTTATGGCGCCATCGCGCCGCATTTTTCGTCGTATGACGCGATGTGCACCATAGATGGCGATTTGCTGAAAACGTTGGAAAATAGCGGTTTTATGATTGCGACACGCCGAGGGTTGCGTTCTTTCCGATTCTGAGTATATTTACTCCATGTGCTCAGCGAGAACAAAAAACCTCGCCAAGACCAACGCCCCTTTAGCTCAGTTGGTTAGAGCAGCTGACTCTTAATCAGCGTGTCCAGGGTTCGAATCCCTGAGGGGGCACAGATAAGACCCAAGCCAAGCGGCTTGGGTCTTTTTGTATCTAGGCGATATTCCCCCGGCCGCGGAAGCGGTAAGTCCCCGTCGGTCCACGGGACTTCCGGTGTCGGGAGTATGGTATTGCACTGTTGTCCGCCGAGGGCGGAATCGCAACATATCTCGAATCGCAAACATCGCAAGAGAAGAAGCAATAGAGGAATAGCAGTGGAATACTCACTCTTTACCAAGCTTGCCGCGGAATTCGTCGGCACCGCCGTGCTGATGGTCTTCGGCAACGGCGCTGTCGCCAACGCGGAACTGAAAAACACCAAGGGCTACCATGCCGGCTGGCTGAACATCGCCATGGGCTACGGCTTCGGCGTCATGTTCCCGGTCCTGATGTTCGGCGGCGTCTCCGGCGCCCACATCAACCCGGCCATGACCCTCGCGCAGGCCGTCAACGGCATGTTCCCGTGGAACGAGGTCCTGCCGTACATCATCGCCCAGCTGCTCGGCGCAGTGGCGGGCCAGCTCATCGTGTACGTCACCTACCTGCCGCACTACAAGGACACCGACGATGCCGAAGCCATCCTCGGCACCTTCTGCACCACCGACGCGCACAACGACCGCGTGAACTACTTCCTCAACGAGTTCTTCGGCACCTTCATGCTGGTGCTCGGCGCCCTGTGCTGCCTGTCCCTGCCGTGGGGCAAGGCGAACCCGGCCGCCGCATCTATCGTCGTCGGCTTCATCGTGTGGGGCCTCGTGACCTCCATGGGCGGCCCGACTGGCCCTGGCCTGAACCCTGCCCGCGACCTCATGCCGCGCCTCCTGCACGCCATCCTGCCGATTCCGAACAAGGGCGATTCCCGCTGGGGCGAGGCCTGGATTCCGGTCGTGGCCCCGATCGCAGGCGCTATCGTCGGCGCGTTCCTGTTCAAGGTGCTGTTCGCCTGAGCATTACTTTGACGATTGCCGGCATTCGTCTGGCATGCTGGTAAGGCCCGTGATTCCCTCCGGAATCGCGGGCCTTACGCATAGGTGGTATGCATGGCGGTCGGCGGCTTCGGCATGTTGACTGAGACTGGTACTGTTGCCGAAGAGAGAAACATCACCATATCGGGAGGCTGGATTGAAGCGGATTCGTCGTATCATACGTGCGCTCGATCCGAAAGCCGACGCCACAATGGGCCAACGGGAACGGCTTGAGGCGTTTCGCATCCGCAGGGCCACCGTGCTGGTGCTCGTGCTGTTCCTGCTGATCGCATCGATGACGTCCTGCAGCGTGCACGCACTGCTGGTCCGCATGACGCCGAACACGCAGACGACGGCACAAGCCACGCATTCGACGTCGGCCAAGAAGCCAGCCAAGAAAACAGCCAAAACCAATCAGCATAAGACGGCCAAAAAAACCAAACCGGAAACCAGACAATCGCAGTAAGAGCAGGGCGTGTCCAACCCCCGCGGCGCGCAATCGGCGGCACTGGGCGACGACGAGAAAACCGCGATTCTGAACAAAGCGCAGGAAACCGCGCAAAACAGCGGCAAACCGGTGACGCAATACCATTACTGCATCGCAACCAAAGGAAACGTCGGTTCGGCCGACGAATTCGGCAACGCGGCGTTCCGCATCCTCAACGACGAACACGGATGGCCACGCGCCGGAGCCATATTCGACCAATCCACGGACGGCAACTGCGATTTCAATCTCGTGCTGTCCCAAGCGTCGGGAATGACGTCGTTCTCGCCATCATGCTCGGTGGAATACAGCTGCAGGGTCGACAACAACGTGATCGTCAACGACGACCGTTGGAACGGCGGCACGCAACAATGGCTCGCCGCCGGCGGCAACCTGGCGCGATACCGCACGATGGTGATCAACCATGAGGTCGGACACCGGCTGGGGCACATCGACAACGAAACGACCTGCGCCGGCGAAGGCCAGTTGGCGCCGCTGATGCAGGAGCAATCCATGCATTTGGACGGCTGCAAGGTCAACGAATATCCGCTTGACTCGGAGCTGTGGATCGGCTGAACGTCGACTGCTTCCCGTTATTTTCTGCTGTTTTCTGCTGTTTTCCGGACTGACCGGGTCGTCTCGGCAATTCGGCGAGACCCGGCCAGCCGTTGTCACAGGCCGAAATACGCGTCGAAATCGTCTTGGCTGATACTGCGGTCGGCCGTATCGGCCCGTACCTTACCCCAATCGAACTCCTGCAACGCCTCGACGGCGCTCATCGGCTGCGGACTGGTATGCGCGGAATCGCCCTGCAAACCAAGCAGCCACGCACAATAGCCGACAACCTGTTCCGCGGTGACGCCATGCGCGCGCAGCGCCCCCATATCCAAAGAGCGCTCGCGTTTGGCGAGCCTGCGGCCGGCCGCGTTGTCGATAAGCGGCAGATGCGCATACCGTGGGTTTTCGGGGTTATATGGGGTGTATTGCGATTGTGGTGCGTGCTGCGATGGTGCAGAGGCCTGCGTTTTCGCCTTGCGGAATCCCGCCTTGATAAGCGCTCGGCGAATGGCGATTTGCAAGGCGTTCGACCGGAGCAGGTCGCGGCCGCGCACGATGTCGTCGACGCCCATGTCAAGATCGTCCACGACCACCACCAGCTGGTAGGAGAACAGGCCGTCGGCGCGGCGCACGATGGTATCGCCGACGTCGTGCGCCAGATTGAATTCCTGATGGCCGAACACTGCATCATCGAATTGGACGGTTGCGCGCGGGTTTGTGTCGGCGGGCATGGCGATGCGCAGCGAATGTCGGTCGCCGTTGGCCAGCCGCCGCCGGGCGGTATCCGGATCGCTGGCGATAAGCCGGCGGCACGTGCCGGGATACACCATGAAACGGTCGCCTTCCTGCGGTGCGGAGGCTGCACGGATGTCGGCGCGCGAGCAGAAGCAAGGGTAAATCAGCGGGGTTGTGCCAGCGATTGCGTTGTTGGCTGCGCTGCCGACTGCGGGGGTGTGGTCGTTGCGCTCGTCAAACGGCGAATCATATGCGTCGTCAATCGTCAGGTTTTCCAAGCAATGCAGCGCCTCACGGTACAGGTCGTGCCGAGCGGATTGGAACACCGGATCGCCGTCCCAATCCAAGCCAAGCCAATGCAGATCGTCCATCATCAGTTCGGCCGCGCCGGGCACCACGCGCGGTTCGTCGATGTCTTCGATGCGCAGCAGCATGCCGTCGCCGCGGCTGCGCGCGGACAGCCATGCTCCGAGCATCGCATAGATGTTGCCGATGTGCATGCGGCCTGATGGGGTGGGGGCGAAACGACCTGGCACGGGGTTCCTTCCTGTCGTTGGCGGGCGGTTCGGTGTTGCCGATGCGGAGACCGGTTGCGCCGATGCTTGCAACTGTACCTGCATCGGCGGCCGGAACGGCGGGTTTCGTGGGACGCGATTGTGGAATGCGTTGCTGGACGTGCCGTGACGTGCCATGCCGAGGTTGCAGCGTGCCCCGAAAACGTGCCGTCGCTGTGAGATATCTCACAGTGTGAGAAGGATATTTAGCGCATGGTGATACGGGCCGCGCGTTTCGTTTGGGGTGTGCGTAAGGTGGTGTGCGTCATCCGGTATTCTGGGTGGTGATTTCGGCAATTCGGTCTATGCGTTATCGGTATGGCCGGTCAAAAGGGGATTTACAAGGGGCGAATATGACGAAGCGACAGTTCAGTAGAGCGGAAATCGAATACCTGCGTACATTGCCGTCGATCGACGCGGTGACGGACAGCAGAATCACGTATGCGAGGGAATTCCAAATCGACTGCATGAGGCGGTATCTGCAGGGGGAGAAGCCAACTGCGATCTTCATTTCCGCGGGATTGAGCCCATCGGTCATCGGGCACAAGCGCATCGAACGCAATATCGCACGCTGGAAGCGCGACGAGGACATCATGCGCAAGGCGGCCGAAGAGCCGGAACCGCATGATACGGCTGTGGACAACCACAATGCGATGTCGGAAGTGCCGTTGGGCAAGATTCAATCGCTGGTATGCCAGGTGATGGTGTTGAGCGATCGCGTCGATAAATTGGAGCGTTTGGTGGAGGGGCTGCGCAAGGGGGATAAAATCTGAAAAAAAGTTTTCAGATTTATTGGTTTTTCCGGCGGTTCGCGCGCATTTATCTGATACATTAAATGTGTAGACGGAGTCTTTGAAGTCCCCCTTCTACTGCCGTCTGGTTTTATAGCCCGCGCGAATTTATGACCGCTTTATCGCTTCACTTCAGGTCATCGCGCGGGCTTCTTTATACGTTGTCGGAGGTTTTCTGGTAACACTGATATCGAAATATCAGCCGACATGCCGGAAACGGTGGTGCCGGCCGCGGACCGGCGGTCGAATGAACTTGCGAGAGGTGGACGATGACTGCATACATGGATCACAAGAACCTCGCCAACGAGGTGATCGACGATGCGCGCGCACGTGAGATCACGGACGGCGTGCATCGTGTGCTCGACCGCATCGCGGCCGCTGAGGAACAAGCCGGACGCGAAGCCGGCTCCGTGCGCCTGCTGGCCGCCACGAAGACGCGTGACATCGGCGAAATCATGGCTGCGATTGATGCCGGCGTGCGCATGATCGGCGAGAACCGTCCGCAGGAAGTGACGGCGAAGGCCGAAGGGCTGGCACGGCGATGCGCGGAACGCGGGTTTTCGCTGGGCGTCGCAGGCGCCGCGCCGGATGCTGCGGCGGAGCATATTCCATTCCACCTGATCGGCCAGCTGCAAAGCAATAAAATCGGCAAAGTGCTGCCGGTGGTCGACACTATCGAATCGGTCGATTCAATCGATTTGGCAGAAAAAATTTCACGTAGAGCCGTGGCTCGCGGTATTACTGTCGGCGTGCTGCTGGAAGTCAACGAATCCGGCGAGGAATCGAAATCCGGTTGCGATCCGGCGCACGCCATCCGCATCGCGCAGAAAATCGGCACGTTGGACGGCATCGAATTGCGGGGACTGATGACGATCGGCGCGCATGTGCACGACGAAACGGTGATTCGCCGCGGTTTCTCGCACCTGCGCAAGACCCGCGACCTCATCCTCGCATCCGGCGAACCGGGCACGGACCGTTGCCGGGAACTGTCGATGGGCATGACCGGCGACATGGAACTGGCCATCGCCGAAGGTTCCACCATCGTGCGCGTCGGCACTGCGATTTTCGGTGAGCGTGCGTTCATCTGAGCGCTTTCTTTGACTTTTTCTGTTTTTTTAAGGATTTGCGGGGCTCGTCCGCCTGGATTGCATTCGTCTGGCTTACATTCGTCTGACTTGCATTCCTCTGAAAAACGGCTTGTCTGAGCTGCGTTCCGCCGGTAGGTGGGGTGCTGCGCGGTTTGGTGCCAAAATTGCCGGTTTCGTGCCTGAAACCGTTGTCTTTCTAGGGGTAAGCCCTCCTATAGGGGGCAAGGGCTTTCGTATGGCGGGTGTGAACATGGGTGTGTTCGAAGGAGAAACCCATGTTTTGGTCTGCCTCTCGATTGATGAGTAAACCCGTCCGTCTGCTCGCCCGCAGGACGGATTCCTACGTGCATGCGCATACGGTGCTGCGTTCGCCCATGCGGCTGTTCGGTGCCGTGGCGGGCGCCTCGGCTGATTCCTATGATGCCGGTGACGATAACGATGGCATCGGCAATGGCGCCGGAGTCGGATCTGATGCCGGTGCAGCTGCCGACAGTGGTCATGCCGGAACTGTTGCGTTCGCTGGAACGTTCGCTGGAACGCCGTCGTTTTACGAGGCGATTGACATTGCCGATGTGGTTCGCGCGCGCAGGCTGCGGCGGATTCGTTTCATATTGGTGCGGTGCGTGTCCGTGCTGCTGATCGTGGGCGCGGTGGTGGTCGCGTCGTTGCCGTTCGCCATGCAGGCGCATTCCGCGCGGCGCTTGGCCGAGACATCCGATTCGGCGGCTCGCACGGTTGCCGGATGGCCGTATCCGATGGCGATGGAGGAGTTGGAACGGGCGCGCGCATACAATCGGCGGCTTGCCGTGGAAGGACAGCCGGTATTGGGCGAGGCGGCCGATCCGTTCACTACCAGACCGGCTGGCACTGCCGGAGATGCTGATGTCGCCGACGATTCGGCGCCTTCCGGCGGTTCCGGGCTTTCCGCGGCGGACACGGACGCGAACTATCAGGGCCTGCTGGATTCCGGCGCAGGCATCATGGGCACGGTATTGGTGCCCAAAATCAGCGTGGAACTGCCGATTCGGCATGGCACGTCCGAACCGGTGCTCGCCGTCGGTGCCGGGCATCTGTACGGCACCAGCCTGCCGGTCGGCGGCACTGACTCGCATACGGTGGTCACCGGGCATCGCGGCCTGGTCAAATCGTTGATGCTCACACGGCTCGACGAACTGCACGACGGCGATTTCATGTACATCAAAGTGATGGACGAGACGCTGGGATACGAAGTGGACCGAATCAGCGTGATCGAACCGGACGACGTCTCACGGTTGAAAATCGTGCCCGGCGAAGACCGGCTGACGTTGATGACCTGCACGCCATACGGCATCAACACGCATCGGCTGCTAGTCTCCGGGCATCGCGTCGCAATACCGCTGCCCGCGCCAGATCCGGCCGACGTGCGCGACGAACGTGCGACCGAACTGGGCGCGCTCGCCATGACCATCGTTTGCACGATGGGCGGCATGCTGTTGTGCTGCATGGTCGTGCGGTCGATGCGGCCCCGACACCGAATCATGCGGCACGCTTCCACCTGGCCGCGTAAAGGATAAGGGGGAAGGCCGCGATTTTCGCGGGTCCGCACGTTCCCCGAACCCATCAATGGAGGGGACGGGTTTCGAAACGTTCATCCATAAGGTTCAAGGCATGGAGGCGCATAGGCAATTCGCCGTAGCGCCATGAGAGATGGACATGTCATGAAGTGGATGAAGGACCCGCTTGCCGGCTTCATAAGCCGGTGTGGCGCGCGGATGGGAAAATTCACCGCATTGCTTGTCACGATTGCGATGCTGGCCGGCACCACGGGAGCCGGCGCGACCGCGTTCGCCGACGAAACGGTGACGGATGGCGGCAACGTGGCCGCCGAATCCGCAGCGAGCCAGCCGGAATCGACACAACAATCCGATGCTGAAAACGCAGTCGGATCGGACGTTGCCGACATTGCCGGGCAAGATGTTGCCGGACAGTCCGCAACGGACGATGACGACGCACAATGCCTTACGGACGACGGCGAATCGCAGCAGCCATCGAACGAACAAGCGCAATCGCAACTGCAGTCGCAATCGCAACCGGAACAACCGTCGGAGACGATGCCGGAACAGCGGCAGCCGTGCGATAAGACGGAACAGCCGAATGAGCAGAAGGAGCAGGAACGGCAGGCGGTTAGGCAGCCGACGGCTGAGAACGCTGACGTACCTGCAAATGGTGCTGCACCGGCTCAAGACGGCGATCGAAACGACCATGCCGGCGAAAATCGCACGGATGCTGTGGCGAATGGCGATGCGGGCGCGACAGCCGATGACGGCAAAACCGGCGATGCGGACGATGCTGACAACGATGGCAACACTGCTGAAGATGCCGACGATGCCGACAAGAACGGTAAGAATGACGCCGACAAGGATGCCGCGTCGGCTCAAAACGGCAACGATAACGACAAGAATGATGCTGCCAAAGACGATGCCGACGCCGACGAACACATCATGCGCGATCGCTTCACCTTCAATCGCAAAACCGTGATGCGTGCCGCGCGTAACGTCGCCGTGCCGCAGCCGGACTGGCGCTCGTGCTGCGCTTCCGCGAATCCGATACGCCGATGGCGGTCTGAGCGGGCCAGCAGACAGGCAACGGGGCTTGTTCGGGCGGGTGAGTCGTTGAGCGATCAACGGTTCACCCGCTTTTGTTCACCCGCTTTTGTTGTGACGAATACGGGTGATTTAGGGTTTAGTACCGCCTGAAATGGTTGGAAAAACGCCATTCGTACCGGTATGATGGAATGCGAAGCGAACAACGAATCGGATTGCGGCCTTGCATCGCAAACACGTATCGCAAGCGCGCATCGCAAACCGAATCGCAAGCCGAACAGGGGAATGGCATGACGGAGGCCATTCGACTGCCGTGCGGTGGAAGGGAGCCGCCGCACGCCAAGCCGAAAGGGAACATCATGTGCAACGGTGGGGGAGCGTTCAGTCCGGAAGAAGTCGAATATCTGCGCTCGCTGCCGGTGGTGGCCGAAGCGACGTCGCGACGCATCACCTACACGGAATCGTTCAAACACAACTGCATGCGCCGGTACCATGCGGGCGAATCGCCGGTCGAACTGTTCCGCGAAGCCGGACTCGACCCATCGCTGATCGGCTATAAGCGCATCGAACGTTGTTTCGCGCGCTGGCGCAAGATTGCCTGCCGTATGGGCACGGACCGGCTGGTATCGGTTGATGGGAATGGTGGAGTGGTGCCATCGGCGTCGGCGGATGTGGCGCCGTCTGCGGAATCTGCGGAGGTTGCTCGATCTGCGGTATCGCAGCCGGTGCAGCCAACGCAAACGACGGAAACGCAAAGCAATGCGACGCTGCCCGCGCCGCGCAACGCAGCCGAAGTCCCGATTCTGTCGGGAGGTGACGTGCGCGACCTGCTCATCGCCCAGCAGGTGCGCCGCATCGACGAGCTGGAACGCGAGGTGGCGGCGTTGCGGGCGGAACTGCATCGCAAATAATCGCAAAAATCGTAAAAAATGCGAGCAATCGGCATCGTCCGCAAAGCGACGCATGTCGAGAACGGCGGGCGTGGCGAGCGGGTAGACTTGCGGGTATGAGAATCGCACGTTTTACGCATAATGATGTACCGCAGTACGCCTTCGTTCAGACCGACAAGAACGACGGCAAGGACTATCTCGTGGCCTTGAACGGCTATCCGCTGTCCGGCCAGGCCGTCGAGCCGACCGGCGAGCGCTATCCGGTGGATGGTGACGGCATTCGTCTGCTGGCTCCGGTGATTCCGTCGAAGGTGTACGGTTTGGCGAAGAATTATGAGGCGCATGCGCAGTTCATGCATGAGGCCGGTCATTCCGATATCAAGCACGCGCCGGAGGATATGGTGATTTTCACCAAGCCGAGCACGTCGGTGATTGGTCCGGATGATCCGATTGTGATTCCGCCGTGTTCGAACGATATGAATTTCGAGCCGGAAGTGGCTGTGGTGATGGGTCGTATCGCCAAGAATGTGCCGGTGGAGCAGGCCATGGATTATGTGCTGGGTTTCACGTGCGTGAATGATGTGACGTTGCGTGATCTGCAGGGTCTTGATCCGACGTGGACGCGTGCGAAGGGTTTTGATACGGCGTGCCCGTTGGGTCCGTGGATTGTGACGCGTGACGATGTGGATTGGAAGGATGCGAAGATTTCCTTCACGCTCAACGGTGAGGATGTGCCGATGGCGTCGGGTACCACGGCGAATCTGATTCACGGCATTCCTGAGCAGATCGCGGCGATTACGAGTTTCACCACGCTGCTGCCGGGCGATGTGATTATGACGGGTACGCCGAACGCGTCGGGTCATCTGGATCCGGGTGACGAGGCGATCGTGCACGTCGAGGGCATCGGCGATCTGCGCAACGTGGTGGTGCGCGGCTGATTTTCGGCTTGCTGGCGGACTTTGGATTAGGCGGGTTTGCAACGTTTCGTGATTTCGTTACGTTGCTGCCCGCCTTTTTCGTATGTATTGCGATTGCCGGTGAGCGCTGGTGATTGTCGGTGACTGCCGTCCTGTGTCGAAAGACGGTTTTGAGAAACGCAAAAAGTTGAGTGTGTGGGACTCAAGTTTTGGGAATATAATGGCGATGAAGTCGGTTGAGCATATCAGACAACGACATATGCGTCCGAACGCCGGCCCGGTAGCGAAGGCCGGACGGCCGGGCGCGAACCATGGAGGATGATATGGAACAGAAGTTCACGCAGATGGCGCAGGAAGCGCTTTCGGACGCCGTTCAGAACGCGGCGGCGCTGGGCAATCCGCAGGTAGACACCCTGCACCTGCTGGACGCGATGCTGCGTCAGGAAAACAGCATGGCCCGCGCGCTCATCGAAGCGGCAGGCGGCAACGCGCAAAACGTGAGCGCCGAAGTGCATCAGGCGATGCAATCGCTGCCGAGCGCCAGCGGATCGACCACAACGCAGCCGGACGTCAGCAGGCAGCTGTCGGCGGTGCTATCGCAAGCCGAAAAAGAAATGCAACGGAGGGGAGACGAGTACGTCACCGTCGACCTCATGCTGGTCGCAATCGCGGCCGCGAAACCTAATCAAAGCGCGGACATCTTGGAAAAGAACGGTCTTACCGCGGATAAGCTGCGTAACGCCCTGACCGCCGCGCGCGGCAGCGACCGCAAGGTGACCAGCGCCGACGCGGAAGGCTCGTATAAAGCTTTGGAGAAGTACTCCACCGATTTGACGGCCGCCGCGAAGGAAGGCAAGCTCGACCCGGTGATCGGCCGCGACCAGGAAATCCGCCGCGTCATCCAGATCCTGTCCCGCCGTACCAAGAACAATCCTGTGCTGATCGGCGAGCCTGGCGTCGGCAAAACCGCCGTCGTCGAAGGCCTGGCGCAGCGCATCGTCGCCGGCGACGTGCCGACCACCCTGCAGAACAAGAAGCTTATCTCGCTTGACCTGGGCTCCATGGTGGCTGGTTCCAAGTACCGTGGCGAATTCGAGGAACGTCTGAAGAGCGTGCTTGAGGAGATCAAGAAGGCCGACGGGCAGATCATCACCTTCATCGACGAGATCCACACCATCGTCGGCGCGGGCGCGGCCGAAGGCTCCATGGACGCGGGCAATATGCTCAAGCCCATGCTGGCCCGTGGCGAACTGCGCCTGATCGGCGCCACCACACTGGACGAATACCGTGAGAACATCGAAAAGGATCCGGCGCTCGAACGTCGTTTCCAGCAGGTGTTCGTCGGCGAGCCGAGCGTGGAGGACACCGTCGCCATCCTGCGCGGCATCGCGCCGAAGTATGAGGCCCACCACAAGGTGACCATCGGCGACGACGCGCTGGTCGCGGCGGCAACCCTGTCGAACCGCTACATTTCCGGACGCCAGCTGCCGGACAAGGCCATCGATCTGGTGGACGAGGCCGCAGCGCACCTGCGCATGGAACTCGACTCCTCGCCTGAGGAAATCGACGAACTGCGCCGCCAGGTGGACCGTCTCAAGATGGAGAAGTCGTACCTGCTGGGCAATCCGAAGAACGACAAGGCCGCGGAAAAGGCCGAAGCGGAACTGGACGACAGCGCCAAGGACCGTCTCGCCGATTTGAACCAGGAAATCGCCGACAAAAGCGAAAAGCTCAACGGGCTGAAAGCGCGTTGGGACGCCGAAAAGAACGGCCACAACCGTATCGGCGACCTGCGCAAGAAGCTTGACGAGCTGCGTACGCAAGCCGAAAAGTACGAGCGCGAAGGCGACCTGGCGAAATCGTCAGCCATCAACTACGGCGAAATCCCGGCCATCCAGAAGGAAATCGCCCAAGCCGAGAAGAACGAGGCGGAATCAGGCGGAGCCGACAATGCCAACGCCGACGTGCCGATGGTCCCCGACCGCGTCGACGCCGACTCCATCGCCGAAATCGTCTCCGACTGGACCGGCATCCCCGTGGGCCGTCTTATGCAGGGCGAAAACGAGAAGCTCCTGCACATGGAGGAGTACCTCGGCAAGCGCGTGATCGGCCAGAAGGAAGCCATCCAAGCGGTTTCCGACGCCGTGCGTCGCTCGCGTGCCGGCATCTCCGACCCGAACCGTCCGACCGGATCGTTCCTGTTCCTCGGCCCCACCGGCGTGGGCAAGACCGAACTGGCCAAGGCGCTCGCCGACTTCCTATTCGATGACGAGAAGGCCATGGTGCGCATCGACATGAGCGAATACATGGAGAAGGCCTCCGTGTCCCGCCTGATCGGCGCCGCGCCGGGCTACATCGGCTACGAAGAGGGTGGCCAGCTTACCGAAGCCGTGCGTCGCCGTCCGTATTCGGTGGTGCTGTTCGACGAGGTGGAGAAGGCCAATCCGGAAGTCTTCGACGTGCTGCTGCAGGTGCTTGACGACGGTCGCCTGACCGACGGCCAGGGCAGGACCGTGGACTTCAAGAACACGATTCTGATCATGACCTCCAACCTGGGCTCGCAGTTCCTCGTCAATCCCGACATGGACGCGGACGCCAAGAAGAAGGCCGTGATGGACGCCGTGCGCATGCAGTTCAAGCCGGAATTCATCAACCGTCTGGACGAACTGGTCATGTTCCACCCGCTGACCCGCGAGGAGCTCGGCGGCATCGTGGACATTCAGGTCGCGCAGGTGTCCGCACGTCTGACCGACCGCCGCATCACGCTCGACGTGACCGATTCGGCGCGCGAATGGCTTGCCAACACCGGTTACGATCCGGCGTACGGCGCACGTCCGCTGCGTCGCCTGGTGCAGACCGAAGTCGGCGACCAGCTTGCCCGCATGCTGCTGGCCGGCGAAGTGCACGACGGCGACACCGTGCTGGTGGACCAGACCGGCGGCGACCACCTGGAGCTGTCCGCGTGGGCCGCGGACCAGCTGGAGGATATGGGCGAGGGGAAGACGGACGATTCCGCCGACGTCCCGAACCCGGCTGAGTGACGATTATCGATTGGTTACCTGTCGGTCGTAAGCCTGCAATACCAGGCCTGCGACCGACAGCACGGTCGAACCGAGCAGTATGGCGATCGCCAGCTTCGGTTGCATGCCGAACGCCAGCCACAACGCGCACGTCCACACCGCGACCACCATCGTCACCGACGTGGTGATCTGCAGCACACGTGCGCGGATCTCATGACCTACCACAGCGCGGAAGAGCAATTCTTCCGCGCTTTTTTCTTGCGTTGGCTCAGGGGATTTCGCTTGAGATCGCGCCGATTCTGTTGATTCTGTTGACTGTGCCGATTGCGCCTTTTCTGTTTCTGCCGTCTGCTGCGCGGTCATCGCGTGTTGCCGGACAAGCGTGCCAGCCAGCGAAAGCGTCGCGACCACGCCGACGAACGCGAAATACGGATCGCGCGAGCCGGCCGGGAAAATCCACGACACCACGCACAGCAGCAGGCTGTACGCGTAAACAATCGCCATGCCAAGCGAAACCAGCGAATCGCCGTTCGGATGTCGCCGCTGCAATGCGGGCAGGCCGCGGTGGTGAATCGGCGCCGCGCAATAGAACATGACCGGCGTGATGACGATGGCGTGCGGCCACGGATTCGTCAGCCAGCCCGGCATGGCGATTTTGGCCAGCGCCAGTAATGTGATGACGAACGTTGGAATGGTCAGGATAAGCGCGATGACGAGGCGCTTGCCGAGGTGGTCGGTGGGTTGTCCGTCGATGTCGGATGTCGATTCGCCGTCTGCCGTCACTTTGCCGTCTATCGTCACTCCACCGTCGGTCGTGTGGGATGGGTCGGCAAATCCGCCGTCCGTCCGCAGCGGAATCGCCTGGCGTGCGTCCGAGCTTGGAAACAGCCGCAACAACGCCCAGGTGGCGATGGATGCGGCCACAATCGACACGGCCGCCAAAAACAGATCGAATCCCATAATGTCCCTTCGTGTTGGGCTGATGCATTTCGCGTTCGGCTGATTTCAGCATAGTGCACGGTTGTGTGGCATGCGGTCGGTCTTGCGAATGAATGTGGATGCGTGGATTGATGTGTTCCTGACGACGTGATACCATCGAACGTATGTTCGATAATCCTGTGTTTGTAGTGATATTGCTGGTGATCGTGGCCGCGCTCGGAGCGGCTGCGGGCTTCTTCGCGGGCCGTGCCAAAGGGCAGGATATGGCCCGTGGCGCGAAGGAATCCGACCTGAACGAGGCGAAGGCGCAGATCGAGGCGGACAAACAGGACATCAGCGATCTCAACGCGGCTGTTGTGCAATACCGTACGCAGGCGGAAGGATTCAGCCAACAGCTGACGTATCTCAAATCGCAATTGGCACAGGCCCAGCGTGCCGAGGAAATGCGCGTGGAACGTGAACGGCAGCGTGCCGCCGAAGAAGCGAACCGTCGTCAAGCCGAAAGCGAACGGAAACTGCAGGAGCAAAGCAAGGTGCTCTCCGCACTGGCTCCGGTGCAGAAGAACCTCGACGCCCTGCAGACAAAGGTCGCGCAAATCGAAGAGGGCCGCAAGCATGAGATGGGCGCGCTCGGCGAACAGCTCAAAGGTCTTGGCGAACAGCAGGCGCGATTGGATCGCGAGACGAGCGCCCTATCATCGGCATTGCGCAACAACAAGGTGCGTGGCGCGTGGGGCGAGGCGCAGCTGCGCAACATCGTGGAATCGGCGGGTCTGTTGGAACATGTCGATTTCGACACCCAAGTGGTGGTTACCGACGCCGATGGACATACGCAACGGCCGGATATGATCATCCACATGCCGGGCGGCAAAACCATTCCGATCGACGCGAAAGCGCCATACGCCGACTACCAGCGCGCATGCGAGATTCCAGACACCGCTTCACCGGAGGAACTGGCTCGCAAGAACGAGCTGCTGCATTCCCATGCCAAAGCGGTACGAGACCATGTGAAGACCCTGGGAGACAAAGCCTACTGGAACGCGTTCAGCGATGCTCCGGATTTCGTGATCGCGTTCATCCCCAACGAATCGTTGCTGCAGGCCGCATTGGAAACCGACCCGACACTGATGGACGACGCATTCGCGCAGAAAGTCGCGCTGACCTCGCCGATCACCCTATGGGCGGTGCTCAAATCCGTGGCATACGCATGGCAGCAGCAAAGCCTGACCGATGACGCGAAAATGCTGTTCGACCTGTCCCGAGAGCTGTACGAACGGTTTGCAGTATTGGGGGAGCGGGCCACCAAACTGGGCTCCGCCATCACCAAAACGGTCGGCGCATACAACTCGTTCGCCGCGTCGCTCGAATCGCGCGTGCTGGTCACCGCGCGCAAACTGCAACGCGTCGACCAAAGCAAGGTCATCGGCACCGTCGACATGATTGCGCCCGAAAAAGGGGATATCCGCGAGTTGTCCGCTCCCGAGACCAACGCCGAATAACCATGTTTATCGCTCATAAATCACCCATACCGCACGGTGAATGACGAGCCGAAAGGATAGACTGGAACCATGACCGAAGAGAACACTTTCCGCAAGACGACACCGGTTCCGACGCATGATTCCGCTGCGGGCCAGTCTGTTTCCGCTTCGACGGAATCCACTGTCGATTTCGCCATGCTCGAACCGCGCGACCAGCTCAAGGCGCTGCTGCAGGCCGAAATGAAGGACAAGCCGTTCTCGGAACTCTCCTCTGTGCTGTTCGACCATCGTGGAGCCTCCATCGTCGGCCATATCCTGCTCGACACGTTGGAGGAAGCCGGCTATTCCGTCGACGATTTCGACGCGGTCGGCGCATTGACCGCCGCGGCCGTGCCGCTGGTTTCCGCCATGATTCAGGCCGCCGCCTCCCGTGGCGAGGATTTGGATGGTTTCGTTATGGACTTCGTCTACCCGTCCATCAAGGGTCCGTCCATCAAGGGCAAGCGAGTGGTGCTGATCGACTCCTGGCTGTCCGAAAAATCGTATGTGCAGACCTCGTCGTTGGTCACCCTGCGCAACGGCAACGAGCTGAGCCTCGATTTCTCCGTGGTGGAGAACGAAGGCGCCAAGGTTCTGGCCGTCGCCTCGCTGATCGGCGGTGTCGATATGGTCGATCCGACCATCAAGGTCATCAACCCGGTCACTTCGGAGGAATCCGAACTGCCGTTCGTTGAGGTGTTCAAGGAATCCGAACTCCACTGAACACCGAGTTTCCCGCCGACCGACCGCAAACATATCTGCCGTTGACGTCGTCGAATGTGCGATGACAAGCATGATGATGCATACGGATGCGCGGGCCTTTGACATATTTGTATTGCTGTTCCTATGAAGGGGAGAACGTGCACGATCCCAATCCCATCGATGTTGCCGCACAGGCATCCGGCGAACCGACGTTCCGCGAGGTCGGCGTAGGACCGTGGTCGCAAACCCATCCAGGCGAACCACGCCCGGACGATGCGTCATCCCCCAATTACGACATCCGCTTCGACTCCACCCTGCTCGACGAAGGCGACCGCCGCAACGTGCTCGACCGCTACCGCTACTGGACGGTCGCGGCCATCAAAGCCGACCTGGACTCCCGCGGGCGCCACGATTTCGAAGTCGCCGTGGAGAACTGGACCCACGATTTCAACATCGGCTCCATGGTGCGCACCGCCAACGCATTCCAAGCGCGCCGCGTGCACATCGTCGGCCCGCACAAATGGAATCGCAAGGGCGCGCTCATGACGGAGCTGTACCAGCACGTCGAAAACCATCCATCCATAACGGAACTTGTCGAATGTTGGAAACTGCGCATCGCCGGCGAAATCGCCGCCGCCCAATCGCAAGCCGCCGCCATCGCCTTCCATATGCGTGGCTCCGCAGCCGCGACGGACGGCACTTCCGGCACTGCCCCGAACACAAGCGAAACCATGGCCCAACTGGAAGCCTTGGACGCGAAAATAGCAGAACTGCAAGCCGCCCGCGTCATCGCGCTCGACATCATTCCCGGCGCGGTGCCCATGGAAACCTACCATTTCCCCGAACGCTGCCTCATGCTTTTCGGCGCGGAAGGCCCGGGTCTGTCCGAAAAAGCGCTCGAACTGGCCGATGACGTGGTCTACATCTCCCAATTCGGCTCGGTCCGTTCCATCAACGCCGGCGCCGCCGCCGCGGTCTCCATGCACGCCTGGATCGCCCAGCACGCCGCGCCGCAAGCCTGATCGCGCCATCGGCACGCGGCAAGAAAAGCCGTTAAGCGTCGCTTTGCCGCAATAGCGGATGCGTGCTCGCCGACCAGGCGACGGAACGGCCGTCGAACGGATGGCGGCCAGTCGCGGCCGGGTTGCGAACGGGGCACGAAATAGGGCACACGCTCGTCACGCAGACGCGTTACTGTTAGGGTCATGCCTACTTTCACCAAAGAAGAAATCGTGCATTTGGGCGATCTGGCCCGAATCGCACTCACGGACGAGGAAATCACCCGTCTGCAGGGCGATCTGAACGTCATCGCCGAATCCATCAACAAGGTCCAGGAAGTCGCCACCGACGACGTGGAACCGACCGCGAACCCGGTCCCGCTGGAAGCCTACCTGCGTCCGGACGTACCCGAGACCCCGCTGACCCAGGCCGAAGCCACCGCAGGCGCCCCGGTCTCCGAGGCCGGCATGTTCGTCGCACCGCGCATTCTGGGACAGGAGTGATATGAGCACCACCGAACTCGTCAAGCTTTCCGCCGCCGAGATGGCGGCCAAGATCAAGGCCAAGGAAGTTTCCAGCCGTGAGCTGGTCGAAGCCCACCTTGCGGTCATCGAATCCGCCGAACCGAGCGTCAAGGCCTTCCTGAAGGTCTCCGCCGACCAGGCCCTCGAACAGGCCGACGCCTTCGACGCCAAGTCCGATGAGGACAAGGCGCAGATGCCGGAACTCGCCGGCGTGCCAATCGCCATCAAGGACATGATCGTCACCAAGGGCATCGAAACCACCGCCGCATCCAAGATCCTCGAAGGCTGGGTGCCGCCGTACGACGCCACCGTCATCGAGAAGCTCAAGGCCGCGGGCATGCCGCTGTTGGGCAAGACCAACCTCGATGAATTCGCGCAAGGCTCCTCCACCGAGCACTCCGCCTACCAGACCACCCACAATCCGTGGGATACCGAGCGCGTGCCGGGCGGTTCCGGCGGCGGTTCCGCAGCCGCAGTGGCCGCATTCGAAGCTCCGCTCGCCCTGGGTACCGACACCGGCGGCTCCATCCGCCAGCCGGGCTCGCTGACCGGTACCGTCGGCGTCAAGCCGACCTACGGCGGCGTCTCCCGTTTTGGCGCGATCGCCATGGCCTCCTCGCTCGACCAGATCGGCCCGTGCTCCCGTACGGTGCTCGACTCGGCCCTGCTGCAGGAAGTGATCGGCGGACACGACAAGCGCGATTCCACCTCCATTCCGGAAGGCCCGCGTCCGATGGTCGCCGCAGCCCGTGAAGGCATGAAGCGCGATCTGAAGGGCCTCAAGGTCGGCCTGATCAAGGAGCTCGGCGGCGAAGGCTTCCAGCCGGGCGTCATGGCCCGCTTCAACGAAGGCGTCAAGAAGCTTGAGGAAATGGGCGCGGAGGTCATCGAAGTGTCCCTGCCGCACCTGCCGTACTCCCTCGGCGCCTACTACATCATCATGCCGTCCGAGGTCAGCTCCAACCTGGCCCGTTACGATGGCATGCGCTACGGCCTGCGCGTCATGCCGCCGGCAGGCGTTCCGCAGACCGCCGCCAACATGATGGCCTACACCCGTGAGGCCGGCTTCGGCGACGAAGTCAAGCGCCGTATCATCCTCGGCACCTACGCGCTGTCCGCCGGCTACTACGATGCCTGGTACGGCTCCGCGCAGAAAGTCCGCACCCTGATCATCGACGACTTCAAGAAGGCCTTCGAAAAGGTCGACGTGCTCGTCGGCCCGACCAGCCCGGTCACCGCCTTCAAGTTCGGCGAGAAGACCGAGGACCCGATGGCCATGTACGCCATCGACATCACCACCATTCCGGCCAACCTCGCCGGCGTGCCGGCCATGAGCATCCCGGCCGGCCTGAGCGACGACGGCCTGCCGGTCGGCTTCCAGTTCCTCGCCCCGCAGCAGCGCGACGAGGTCATGTACAAGCCCGCCGCCGCTCTCGAAGCGGCCCTCGAGGAAAGCTGGAACGGCCCGATCTGGCAGTCCCTGAAGACCCCGTGGCTCGACGGACTGGACAAGTAGGAAGCATCGGAGGAAAGAAAACAAAATGGCTGAAAAGTTGATGAAGTACGCCGATGCCGTCAAGAAGTTCGACCCGGTCATCGGTCTGGAAACCCACGTGGAGCTGTCCACCACCACGAAGCTGTTCTGCCCGGCCGAAGTCCACTTCGGCGGCGAGCCGAACACCCAGCTCACCCCGGTGAGCCTCGGCCTGCCGGGCTCCCTGCCGGTGGTCAACAAGACCGCCGTCGATTACGCGATCAAGCTGGGTCTCGCCCTGCACTGCGAAATCGCCGAATGGAGCCAGTTCGCCCGTAAGAACTACTTCTACCCGGACATGCCGCGCGATTACCAGATCTCGCAGTATGACAAGCCGACCAACGGCAACGGCTACCTCGACGTGGAGCTTGAGGACGGCACCATCTTCCGTGTGCCGATCGAGCGCGCCCACATCGAGGACGACGCCGGCAAGAACACCCACGTCGGTGGCGCCGACGGCCGCATCGAAGGCGCCGACCACTCGCTGGTCGACTACAACCGCGCCGGCGTGCCGCTGATCGAAATCGTGACCAAGCCGATCGAAGGCGCAGGAGACCGCGCCCCCGAAATCGCAGGCGCCTACATGCGCGCCATCCGCGACATCGTGCGTGCGCTGAACATCTCCCATGCCCGCATGGAGCAGGGCAACATGCGCGCCGACGTGAACGTGTCGCTGCGCAACAGCCCGTCCGATCCGTTCGGCACCCGTTCCGAAACCAAGAACGTGAACTCGTTCCGTGGCATCGAGAAGACCATCCAGTACGAGATCCGCCGCCAGGCCGCCATCCTTTCCGAAGGCGGCGAGATCCTGCAGGAGACCCGCCACTGGGACGAGGCCTCGCAGACCACCGCAGGCGGCCGCGTGAAGTCCGACGCCGACGACTACCGCTACTTCCCGGATCCGGATCTGGTGATGCTGCACATCACCAAGGAGCACATCGAGGAGATGAAGGCCCAGATGCCGGAAATGCCTCGTGAGCGCCGCAACCGCCTGAAGGGCGAGTGGGGCTTCAACGATCTGGAGATGCGCGACGTGCTCAACGCCGACGCTCTGGACCTGCTCGAGGACACCGTCAAGGCCGGCGCTTCCGCCTCGGGCGCCAAGAAGTGGTGGCTGGGCGAGCTGTCCCGCGAAGCCAACAACAAGGGCGTGAGCCTTGAAGAGCTGCCGATCACCCCGGCCGACGTCGCCGAGGTCGAGAAGCTCATCGCCGACGGCAAGCTCAACGACAAGCTCGCCAAGCAGACCGTCGCAGGCGTGCTCGCCGGCGAAGGCACTCCGGACGAGGTCGTCAAGAAGCACGGCTTCCAGGTCGTTTCCGACGACGGCGCGCTCGAAAAGGCCGTCGACGAGGCACTCGCGGCCAACCCGGACATCGTCGAGAAGCTCAAGAGCGGCAACATGAAGCCGATGGGCGCGATTATCGGCGCTGTCATGCGCGCCACCCGCGGCCAGGCCGACGCGAAGGCCGTCACCAAGATCGTGATGGGCAAGATCAAGTGACGTTCCGGCGATTGCCGAACGTTGCCTGATTGATGGCATCGAAAGGCGTGCGTTTTTGCGATGAGAGGAATCGTAAAAACGCACGCCTTTCTGCATTTTGTTGCTTTTTATCTGCTTTTACATGCCTTTTCGTACGATTCACGCGTCGGCTGGGGGAGGTTTCACGGGGATTTTGCCTAACAAAACTCCCAGCTGGCGTTCAGTCGGGTACAATACCGTCGGTATGGGTGTGGTGAGGGACCGCGCCGAGAAACATAGGGAACGATAATCATGTCAGAGTACGCTGAAACCACAGCGAAGGAACAGACGACGGACCAGCGGGCGAGGGAGCTGCCGGAACGCATCGTCATTCCGCCCATCAAGGGCGAGATGGTGCACTTGCGCCCCGCCACCATCGACGACATCGCACGCATGGAGGTCATTGAGGCGTACGTCGGCGCATCCGGCATCACCGGCAAGGACCGCGTGGCCGAACGTGGCGCTGTGAACGCGTGGGTGCGTCGTTCCGTGGCATGGTCCAATGGCGAAAAATCGAACGAATCCGGCGTGGGGGATCCGGAATCTCGTCGTACCATCGCATGGTCCATCGTCACCGAAGCCGACCATGACGGCGACGGCGAGCTTGACGCGGCCTCTTCCGACAACGTGATCGGCATGATCTTCCTCATCGACATCGACGGCTGGGCACGTTCCGCCCGCATCCAAGTGGTGCTCGGCAAGGACTACCGCGGCCGCGGCTACTCGCGAGACATCATGCCCCGCGTGATGACGTACGGCTTCGCGCCGGAACCGGCGGGCCTCGGCATGCACCGCATTTGGGTGGCCGTGCCGGAACAGAACACGCGTTCCGTATCCGTCTACCAGTCGCTCGGCTTCGTGCCGTCCGGCCGTTCGCGCGATGCCCTGTGGAACGCGTCGGAGAACCGTTACCAGGACCTCATCGTCATGGACACGCTCGTCGACGAATTCGACCCGATCCGCTCGCTCGACGCGTTCGGCATGCACGTGATCGAAGACAATCCGGGCGTCAAGGAGGCGTTGAGCGCCCGCGAACACTCGATCGCCATCCAACTCAACTTCGTACATAAGGGCGATGCGGACGATGCCGCAGCGGCAGGCCAGAGTGGAGACACGGCGCAGACCTCCGCCGACGAGACGTCTGCCGCGCCATCGCAGGAATCGCAGCCGAACGAAGCATCCGGAACGGCGAAGACGGACCAGAAGGCCGGCGATGCCGACAACAACTGGCCGTACAGCTCGGATGAGCGCAAAACCTCGAAGGATGCTTGGTGGCGCACGCTTGGACGTGGCCGCAAGCGCGACACGGAAGGCAGACGATGAGCGCCGAGGACCTCGACAACTACGAAACCGACGCCGAGCTGTCCCTATACAAGGAATACCGCGACGTCATCAAACTGTTTACCTACGTTGTGGAGACCGAGCGCCGCTTCTATCTGGCCAACAAGGTCGATTTCAACGTGCGTTCCGCCGGCCAGGACGTCTACTTCGACGTGCGGCTGACCGACGCGTGGGTGTGGGACGTCTACCGTTCCAGCCGTTTCGTCAAAAACGTGCGCATCGTCACGTTCAAGGACGTGAACGTCGAGGAAGTGCAGAAAACCGACATCGACATTCCCGACAGCATGTAGCGGACCTACGGAAAACCAGTCTTCGGCGGAAGCCGTACGGCTGGTTTTCCTTCTATCAGGGCGATTGCTGTCGGACTTGGCGGTGATTTTGTGTGCATGCGCACAGGTGCGCTGTGCGTTTCCCTACCTTCGGGTAGAATATCTTCGATTTTGTTTGTAAGGAGACTTCAAAGTGACGCAAAAGCAATCCGTGGTCATCATCGGTGGCGGCCCTGCCGGCCTGACTGCCGCTTGGGAGCTCGTCAAGGACGGTGGCTCCGAACAGTACGACGTGACCGTGCTGGAAGCCACCCGCGAATTCGGCGGCATCTCCCGCACCGTCAAGCATGACGGCAATCGTATGGATATCGGCGGCCACCGCTTCTTCTCGAAGGACGACCGCATCATGGACTGGTGGAAGGACGTTCTGCCGCTGCAGGGCGCACCCAGCTATGATGACAAGAAGCTCCACCGCGAGCATGATATGGAGCCGGGCGGCCCGGATCCGGAAATCGAAGACAAGGTGATGCTCAAGCGCCACCGCGTGTCCCGCATCTACTGGAACCGCCACTTCCTCGACTACCCGATTTCCCTGAGCGCCAACACCCTGAAGGCCATGGGCTTCAAGCTCACCATGGTCGCCGGCTTCAGCTACCTGAAGTCCATGGTGCACAAGCTGCCGGAAACCAATCTGGAGAACTTCTACATCAACCGTTTCGGCCGTAAGCTCTACTCCATGTTCTTCGAGGGCTACACCGAGAAGCTGTGGGGCCGTCACCCGTCCGAAATCTCCGCCGACTGGGGTGCGCAGCGCGTCAAGGGCCTGAGCATCATGGGCGTGCTGAAGAACGCCTTCCAGAAGCTCCTGCCGAAGAAGCGCGACAACTCCGAAGTCGAAACCTCCCTCATCGAGGAATTCTGGTATCCGAAGCTTGGCCCGGGCCAGCTGTGGGAAACCGTCGAATCCAACTGCGAAGCCGCCGGCGTGAAGGTCATCACCGACGCCAATGTGGTGGAAATTCGCCAGAAGGACGGCAAGATCGCATCCGTCGTGTACGAGGATTCCGAAGGCAACCGCACCGAAATGGCCGCGGACGACTTCATTTCCTCCATGCCGGTCAAGGACCTTGTCAACGCCGTGGACGCCTCCGACCAGCCGGCTCCGAAGGATATGACCGAAATCGCCAACGGCCTGCCGTACCGCGATTTCGTCACCGTCGGCCTGCTCGTCAAGCACCTGCGCCTGACCAACACCACCGACATTCCGACCCTCGGCAACCCGCCGATCGTGCCGGATTGCTGGATTTACGTGCAGGATCCGGGCTACAAGGTCGGCCGTCTGCAGATCTTCAACAACTGGAGCCCGTACCTGGTCAAGGACGTCGACAACACCGTGTGGATCGGCCTCGAATACTTCTGCGAGGAAGGCGACTCCTTCTGGAACATGACCGACGAGGAAGCCACCAAGTTCGCCATCCAGGAGCTCACCCGCATGCAGGTCATCAACGGCCCGCAGGACGTGCTCGACTCCCACCGCGAACGCGTCAAGAAGGCTTACCCGGCCTACTTCGACACCTACGACCGCATGCCCGAACTCGTCGACTACCTCGACTCCTTCGGCAACCTGTACTGCGTTGGCCGTAACGGACAGCACCGTTACAACAACATGGACCACTCCATGGCCACCGCCATCGAAGCCGTCAAGGACATCAAGAGCGGCGAAACGTCGAAAGACAACGTGTGGTCGGTCAACACTGACAAGTCCTACCACGAAGAAAAGTAGAAAAATAAATAACGCGTGCGCATACGCCCTTTCTCCGGCGCTCGACGTACCTTTGTACGCCTTCGGCCTCAGACGGGCGTCTTCGCACGCGTTATTTATTTTTCGCAGCGTAACTTTGATCAAGCCCATGCTTTTTGGCATGGGCTTTTTCATTGCGATTTTTATTGCGATTGCGCGGTGCGCGAACCGCACGGGCGGACCGCGCGTGCCCGCTTTGCGTTGGTCTGGGTTGCGTTGTATGGTTAGGACAGTTCGAAAACCGCGATGTTTCGCGGCGGACTTTTCATTCGACGGAAATTTTCCGCAATTCTTTTTTGCAGCTGTCGCGGGCGCATGCCTGTGGAAGCCAAGGAAAGGCAACTACCAGTGGCAACAAGCCCTAATCTCGATGATATGAAACTGCCCGAGCTCAAGGAGCTCGCCAAGCAGATGGGACTTCGTGGTGTCTCCACCATGCGCAAGACCGAACTGATCGCAACACTTCAAGCCGCCCGTTCCGGCGGCCAGGCTCCGGCCGGCGTCACCGTGCGCGCGCCAAAGTCCGCTCCCGCCGCAGACGCTGAGGTCAAATCGGCAAAGGACAAGAAGGCCGATGAAGCCAAGCAGGAGGAACGCCCCGTCCGTGCCAAGCAGGCCAAGTCCGCGGAATCCTCCGAAGTCGCGGATGCCGTGGCAGCGGTGGACGCGTTGAAGCCGAACGATGAAGCGCCGAAGCGTCGTCGCCATCGTGACGCCGAAGCCGGCGCCGACCTGCTCGCCGAACTGGGCCTTGACGATGCCGCTCCGAAGCAGGATGACCGCCGTCGCCGTCGTGATGACGACCGTAGGGACGATTTCGAGCCGCGTCGCCGACGTCGCGTGGCGGACGGGCCGAAGAGCGAAGACGTCGTGCGCGACCTTGATGACATCCTCGCCACGCTGCCGTCGCAGGAAGACGCCGACGATGATAAGCGTCGCGACGAGACCGAAGACAACGAATACCGTCACAGCCGTGGACGCAACGATCGCCGTGGCCGCCGTATGCGTGGCCGTGACCGCGATTACGACGAGCGTGACGAGCGTCGCGGCAGGGGCGATCGCAATGATCGCAACGACCGTAACGATCGCGCCGACCGCATGGACCGCAACGCCGACCGCGACCAGCGCAACGATCGTATGGATCGCGCCGACCGCGACCAGCATCGCGACGAGCCGAAGGAAGACCTCGTGCCGGTCGCCGGCATCGTCGACGTGCTCGACTCCTACGCGTTCGTGCGTACGTCCGGCTACCTGCCGGGACCGAACGACGTGTATGTCTCCATGGGCCAGGTCAAGAAGTACGGCCTGCGCAAGGGCGACGCCGTGCACGGCTCCATCCGCGCCCCGCGTGAAGGCGAACGTCGCAACCAGCGTCAGAAGTTCGTGCCGCTGCAGTCCATCGACTCCATCAACGGCATGAGCGTCGAGGAAGCGCAGCATCGTCCGCAGTTCAGCAAGCTCACCCCGCTGTATCCGCAGGAACGCCTGAAGCAGGAGACCACGCCGAACAAGCTCACCGGCCGCCTCATCGACATCGTGGCGCCGATCGGCAAGGGCCAGCGTGGCCTGATCGTGTCCCCGCCGAAGGCCGGCAAGACCATCACCCTGCAGAACATCGCCAACGCGATCGCCACCAACAATCCGGAAGTCCACCTGATGGTCGTCCTCGTGGACGAACGTCCGGAGGAAGTCACCGACATGGAACGCACGGTGCAGGGCGAGGTCATCTCCTCCACCTTCGACCGTCCGGCCTCCGACCACACCACCGTCGCCGAACTGGCCATCGAACGCGCCAAGCGTCTCGTGGAGCTCGGCCAGGACGTGGTGGTGCTGCTCGACTCCATGACCCGTCTGGCCCGCGCCTACAACATCGCCGCGCCGGCCTCCGGCCGCATCCTGTCCGGTGGTGTGGACGCGCAGGCGCTGTACCCGCCGAAGAAGTTCTTCGGCGCCGCCCGCAACATCGAAAACGGCGGTTCCCTGACCATCATCTCCTCCGCGCTGGTGGAAACCGGTTCCAAGATGGACGAGGTGATCTTCGAGGAATTCAAGGGCACCGGCAACATGGAACTGCGCCTGAGCCGTGAGCTCGCCGACAAGCGCCTGTTCCCGGCCATCGACGTGAACGCCTCCGGCACCCGCCGCGAGGAGCTCATCACCGATCCGCAGGAACTGCCGATCATCTACCGTCTGCGTCGCCTGCTGGGCGGCCTCGAGCCGGAACAGGCCTACCAGACGCTCGTGCCACGCCTGAAGAAGACAGCGACCAACCGCGATTTCATGGCGTCGCTCATCCAGCAGAGCGGCAACGCCACCAACGGCAACTGAGTCGTCGGCTGCAAGCGAATCTGAAGGTTTGAGGGGCTGCATGGCAATCGCCGTGTAGCCCCTTTCCTATGCGTACGTTTCGACGAATTTCGTGAAATTGGCCACTTTTTGGACAACGTTGTCAATTAAAAAATAGGTAAAAATACGACGAGAAAAGATAAATGGGAAAAATATATATGGTCGATATGGGGGTATGAGCTAAATAAAACAAAGATATTTCATGACAGCGTTGCGCCGTCCGGATAAACTGCGGCGATTCCGCGACGGTATGTGCGCGGTAGTGGGTATGGTAAGGAAGAAAAAGAACATGGAACTGCAGTGGGGACGGTCGATTGCGGCCGGTGCAGTGGATTGTTGGAAAAGGGGTATGAATGACCAACAGTGACAATGGTCCGGTAGACGCACGTACGGTTGCGAGCCAGCTCGACGCGACCGATGGCGTAATCCTCGACATGCTTGAAAAGGATGGCCGAGCCACGCTGTCCCACCTTTCCGAGGCGACAGGCCTGTCCGTGTCCGCCGTGCAGTCGCGCGTGCAGAAGCTTGAGCGTCGCGGCGTGATCCGCGGCTACAAGGCGGTTATCGACGACGAGCGCCGCGGCCTTGCGGTGAACGCCTACATCGCGGTCACGCCCATCGATTACTCCCAGGAAGCCGAGATTCCAGACAAGCTCAAAAACATCGACGGCATCATGTCCTGCGATTCCGTCGCCGGTTCGCCCAGCTTCATGCTCACCGTTCGCGTCGAATCACCCAGCAAGCTCGAAGAGCTGTTGAACCTCATCCATCGCACGGTGTCGGTCAGCACCGAAACCACCATCGTGCTGCAGCGTTACTTCGCGAAGTGACCGCTGTTCGGCAGATGCCGCGGTAGGGTGCGCGGTAGGCTTATACCCATGAGCGACAGCGAACATGACTGGCTTCGGCCAGAAGAAGAAACCGAATCCGAAACCATCATCGACGCGCGCACCGCGCAGAACAACCCCGAAGTGGCCGATGTGGTGGCTAAAATCGCCTCGCTGCGCCAATCGATAGACAACGTCGACACCGCCATCGTCTCGCTGCTGGCGGAACGGTTCAAATACACGTCGCAGGTGGGTGTGCTCAAGGCGCGTGCGGGCTTCGCGCCGGCCGATTACCAGCGTGAACATGCCCAGATCGAGCGTCTGCATCGCATTGCCGACGAAGCCGGACTGGATCTGGAAATCGCCGAAATGTACCGTGAATTCGTGGTGACCGAGGCCAAGCGCCGCCACAAGCGCATCGCCGAAAACGGGGGAGACCCGGGCGTACTCGACGTTTTCGCCTGAGCCGTCCGTTTTCCTCGCGCCCCGCGCGAACGTCCATTGCCGACGGGCATGCCGGGCACTACATTAAATGCCTTGGAAAGTTGTTTCGATTGCGATTGAGAGGTCCGGCATGCGCCACGCCACCGCGAACCGTCCATCCGGTGCCCGACGCCCGCTTGCCGCGGCGATCGCGGTCGCCGTCATCACCGCCGCTCCCGTCGCGGCAGTCGGCGTGAACGACGCGATATCGGCCTTGCAACAGAATGGGCAGTACGCGGCCGATGCATCGCATGATGACGTGATGAGCGCCTACACCTCCATCGACAAACCAGGCCGCCTTTTCCTGACCAACAGCGGATCCTCCACGTCGAAACGCGTTCCCAAAGGCGTTGTCGCATTGCCGTGGAAAATATCCGCCTCCTTCACCCTCAACGGGCCCGACGTAAGCGTTTCCGACGTTTCCGGCGCTTCCGGCATGATCGGCATACGCATCGCCCTGCATGCCACGAAACCCGACGTGACCGCCAATCTGACGCCAATCGTCGCCTTCACCATTCCCGGACGCGTCGGCAGTGACGTGACCGCCGATGACGGCGTGCTCGTCTCATCCGACAACACCTCGACCCTGGTGGCTGCGGTCGGCAAACCGGGCGAGGACCTGACCTTCAACGCCTACGTGACGGCGAAGCACTTCACCATGAGCTCACTGTCCATCGCCGCGGTGGAAGGCAACGTTCAGCAATCACTGCCTGACCTGACCAAGCGCGCAACCACCTTGGTGGACGGTCTGACCAACGTCGGCTCGCAACGCAACCGCAAGCTCATCGCCCAACTGGAACAGCTCAGAGACAACGAGAAAGCGCTAGCCAAACAGACCATCGCCGTACGTTCCAAAGCGCACGATCAGGCGTTCGACGGCTACATCGACGCGTACGTGGGCTCATACACCACGCATCTGTCCGGTTCGATCGGCAACGCCACACAGCTTCCCGCCATTCTCGGCACCGCGTCCGAACTGAACGGCGATACCTCCGTAGCTAAATCCGTGGCAGACCTGGCCAACGCCGTCAACGACGTGAGCGCCGCATACCGGCATATCGGCGCGGCCGACGCCGTCGACGAGGTGATTCGCACCATCGAACAGCGTGGCACATCCGGCTTGGTGAACGAGCTCACCAAGCGCGCCGGCGAGGAACAACAGCGCGGCTCCAAAGACTACAGTGCCGGCCAATCGCAGCTGTCCGCGGCCATGATCCCGTATTCGATGAATTTCACCGACGCATACACGGCTCGGCTTAAGGAACTGGGCGCCACCGCAGGCACGGCTGGCAGCTACGAAACCCAGGCGATCGCCGACGTGCGTGCCGGCATCAAAGACAATGAGAAGCTCAAAACCGCGTCCGACAAGGTGTCCGCGGCGATGACCGCGTTGGCGGACGCCAGCGAGCACACCGGACAGGCCAGCGCATTCCACCAGATCGTGCTGCGATTCGCCGACCAGCTGGATTCGGATGACGACACGTCCGAATCGGGCGCTGCCGATGACGCTTCTGTGCTGGACACGTTGCGTTCCGCCTCCGCCAGCCAATCGTTGTGCGCGAAAGCCGAGAAACGGCGGTCCCGTGCGCAACGCAAGGCCGAACGCGCGCAGGCGAAGAACAACACCGCCGATTCGACCAGCTTGGTCGATGACAAGAACGCCATCAGCATGGATGATGTGATGAGCTACGCGGGCGGACTACGCCCGTCGTTCGGCGCCGCAGCGGACACCACGTCGAAGAATGTGGCGAAAGTCGGGGGAGTGGACGGCTCTTCGAAGAACAGCGGTGGCGATTCGTCCGACGGTTCGGCGGATTCGTCCGCCAGCTCGCTACCAATTACCGGCTATGGCTTGGCGAAAACCGGTTTCACGCCGGATAATGGCGATTTGATTGACGAGACGGTCGAATTGGCCGCCGCTGCGGAAGTTTTCGACGATGCGCTGCAGGCTGGATTGGGTGGGAACGGTTCCGGAAATTCGTCCGCTGGCCCGCAGTACCTCCTGTCCGTTCCGGTGCTGTAGAGCACGCGGTTTGTGCGATGCGCTAAATCCGATAGTGCTCCGTCGCTTACGTGGTACGTTTCGGGGTTTTTGATTGCGATTTCCGCCTCCGCTTGTGCATTCGTTGAGATTACGCCCATAAAAACCATTTTTCGCGTACGGGTTTGTGCGCAGGGGCAGGAATAATGTACGGCTGAGAACAGCCGAGAACGGGATAAGGACGGTTCTATGCGCGCACGTCTTGCGATTTAGGGCGATTCTGCACGGACGTGAGCAAAAGGGGATATGATTTCGACCGTTTTGCCTGCGATTTATACCCCTTTTCGCTCACGAAAGCATTTTTCCCGCGATTTTGACTGAATATGAGCAAAAGGGGGCGCGGTTAGTTGCAGACAATGACGGGATATACGAGGGGCCTCTCCTTCATGCAAAGGAAAGGCCCCTCGTATGTGGGTGAAGTGAGCGGCTGCGCTACAAAAGCCGCTGGCGGCTCACCTCAGAGACTCACTTCTTCGGTTTCTTGGCCGGTGGTTCGCCTAGCTCGCTTTCGGCGACCGTCACATCGGCGGCCTCGTCCTCACCCTCGGCGGCAGCCGGTGCGGTGAAGGTGATCGGTCCGGTCACGCGACCAGCTTCGGCGATATCGCCCAGCGCGGCCTCGATGGACCCGCGCACATCGTCGGCAACGGCAAGCGTCACAGACAAGATCGGGGTCTTCATCGAAACCTTGGCCTTCGACTTGATGCCACGCAGCGCGGCCAGAGCCTCACCGGCATGAGCAAGCAGATCGGCGGATGCGTCGTCGGCGGCGGCCGTGTACACGTCGGCCACAGGCCATGCTGCGCGGTGCACGGAGCCTTCGCCCTCATGCATCCAGCTCCACACTTCTTCGGTGGCATACGGCAGGTACGGGGCCAGCAGGCGCGCGAACGCATCAAGACCCAGGCCCAGCGTGGTGCGTGCGGACTTCACCGCGGCCTCGCTCGGCACGTTGCCGGTGGAATCGGCGGTGCCGTAGGCGCGGTTCTTGACCAGCTCGATGTAGTCGTCGCAGAACTGCCAGAAGTAGTTCTCGATGACTTCCAGAGCCTTGGAATGCTCGTAGTTGTTGAGATCGTCGGTGGCTTCGCGGACCACGGCGGCCATCTTGGACATCGCGGAACGGTCGATCGGCTCGGTCACGTCGGCCGGGTTCCATGCGGCGACTGCCGGAGCGCCCACGTGATGGTTCTCGTCCTCACGGCCGATGGCCAGCGCGAACTTGGTGGCGTTGAGCAGCTTGATGGCAAGACGACGGCCGATCTTCATCTGGCCTTCGTCGTACGTGGCGTCCAGGCCCAGACGTGCGGCCGCGGCCCAGTAACGCACCGCGTCGGCGCCGAACTGCTTGATCGGCTTGTCCGGCACGACCACGTTGCCCTTGGACTTCGACATCTTCTTGTGGTCCGGATCGAGGATCCAGCCCGACAGCGTGGTGTTGGACCACGGCAGGCACTTGTTCTCCAAGTGCGCGCGGTCCATGGTGGAGAATAGCCAGGTACGGATGATGTCCTGACCCTGCGGACGCAGGTCCATCGGGAAGGTGGCGTTGAAAATGGCCTGGTTCTCTTCGCCCGGCTCCTCCCAACGAGTCACGATCTGCGGGGTGAGCGACGAAGTCGCCCAGGTGTCCATGATGTCCGGCTCGGCGGTGAAGCCACCCGGCACGTCACGCTGATCCTCGGTGTAGCCTTCCGGCACATCGTCGGTCGGGTCGATCGGCAGACGGTCCTCGCTCGGGGTGATCGGATGGTCGTAATCGGCGGTGCCATCCTCCTTCACCGGGTACCACAGCGGGAACGGAACGCCGAAGAAGCGCTGACGGGAGATCAGCCAATCGCCGTTGAGGCCGTGCACCCAATTCTCGTAACGCACGCGCATGAAGTCCGGGTGGAAGTTCAGTTCCTTGCCGCGTGCGATGAGCTCGGTGTTCAGCTTCTCGTCGGTGCCGCCGTTCTTCAGGTACCACTGGCGGGAGGTGACGATTTCGAGCGGCTTGTCGCCCTTCTCGTAGAAGTTCGTCATACGCTTGGTCGGGGTCGGCTCGCCGTCCAGATCGCCGGCAGCGCGCAGCTCGTCGACGATGACCTTACGTGCGGAGAACGTGGTCTTGCCCGCGGTCTCCTGGAAGATACGCTTGCCTTCCTCGGATTCGATCCAATCCGGGGTGTCCATGACGATGCGGCCGTTGCGCTGGATGATGGAACGCAGCGGCAGGTTCAGATCGCGCCACCATTCGACGTCGGTGACGTCGCCGAACGTACAGCACATGGCGATGCCGGCGCCCTTGTCCATTTCCGCCGCCTTATGCGCCAGAATCGGCACCTTCACGTGGAACAGCGGGGAGTAGACGTACTGGCCGAAATACTGCTTGTAACGCTCGTCGTCCGGGTGCGCGATCAGCGCGCCGCAGGCGGCTAGCAGTTCCGGACGGGTGGTCTCGATGTAGATCGGGGTGCCGTCTTCGAAACGGAACGCCACCTTGTGGTAGAAGCCCGGATATTCGCGCGATTCCAGTTCGGCCTGGGCCACTGCGGTCTGGAACGTCACGTCCCACAGACCCGGAGCGTCCTTCTGATACGCTTCGCCACGGGCCAGGTTGCGCAGGAACGCCTTCTGGGCCACGCGCTGCGGATGCTCGCCGATGGTGTGGTAGGTCTGCGACCAGTCGATGGACAGGCCGAGGGAGCGCCACAGCGCCTCGAACTGCTTCTCGTCCTGGGCGGTGAGCTTCTCGCACAGCTCGATGAAGTTCTTACGGGAGATCGGCACCTGGTCCTTGGCGTCGATCTTCTTGCCGTCCGTACCCTCGAACGGCGGCACGAAATTCGGATCGTACTTCAGGGACGTATCCACGCGCACGCCGTAATAGTTCTGCACACGGCGTTCGGTCGGCAGGCCGTTGTCGTCCCAGCCCATCGGGTAGAACACGTCGTAGCCGTTCATGCGCTTGAAACGTGCGATCACATCGGTGTGCGTGTAGGAGAACACGTGGCCGACGTGCAGGTGGCCCGAAACGGTGGGCGGCGGGGTATCGATGGAATAAACGGCCTTACGGTCGCGGGTGCCCTGGAACTTGTAGACTCCGCTCTCGTCCCAGACTCCGCGCCACTTGTCTTCGAGACCGTCCACGCCGACCTTGTCGGGCAGCGGCGTGAGGTTCGCGTTGATGGTGTTATCTTGGCTTTCAGTCATAGTCGCTAGTCTAGAAAGCGAATGTGACAACTGCCGTCGTATCAGCGCCTATCGAACCGAATGCCGGAATCGCAGGCAAATCGCGGAAAATCCGCAGCAAAAACGGCGCTGCCTCTAGCTCAGCCTCACCTTGCTCAACGGCAGCAGTCGGTCGGTCAGATTCTTCGGATACCCCTGCAGCTGGTCGGACACAGCGATGAAGTTCTTGCGCGTGTACAGCCAATCGCTGGCGGCGTCCTCGCTGACGATGCGCGCGTAATCGCGCATGCGCGCCTGGTAATCGTTGTCGTTGGTGGCGGCCATGGCGTTGGCGTAGGCTTGCTGCGCGTCGCCGTTCTCGAAATGGAACACTGATTGGCCGCTCGCGAAGACGCTCGCGTCGCCTTCGTCGCTCATGGTGGTCAGCGCGATGTTGTACGTGCCCGCGTTCATGCGTTCCGTCACTTCCGCGGCGGAATCGAGCACTTCCAGATTGGTGTTGATATTGAGGTTTTCGATGGCGGTTTTCACGTCGTTGCCGATGCTTTCGTATTCCTTCGGCACCAGAATGTCGATTGGCGCGATGTAGTTCACTCCGAAATACGTGCGCATCCGTTGCCCCTGTTCGAGGTTGTAGGGGTACAGTCCGCTCAGGTCCTCATACCCGTCTTCCAGCGGGCTGATCGGCCCTCCTAGCGGCGCGTACGCGTCGGGCGCGTTCTTGGCGATGGTCTTCGCATCGATGGCGTATCGCGTCATCTTGCGGATCTGCTCGTCGGAGAAGGGGCTGTTGTTGTCGTTGTTGAACGCGAGCATCACCTTGTCGAAGCTGATGCCGCTGTCCGCGGTAATACCGTTGGTTTTGCCCAGTTCCGAGGCGGTTGAAGCGCTCAGCGGCAGCGCCATGCTGATTTTGCCGGCTTTCATGGCATCGGCCATGGATTCCTCGTTGGCGTAGTAGTAGAGCGTCACTTGCGATGATGCGGCTTTTTTGCCCCAATACGAGTCGTTGCGTTGCAGCACGATTTGCGATTGGTCCGCGGTTGACACGGTGAATGGTCCCGATCCGACCGCCGATTTCGCATAGTTGGTTTTGCTTTCCGCGTCGTACACGACGCCTGCACGGCCGGCCAGCGCGCGCAACAGCCGCGGATTCGGCTTGGCGAGCGTGATGACCACCGTATTCGCATTGGGATTGGTGATTTCCTTCAGATCACCAAGCTGGTCGGCTCCCACGTAATGGTTGTTGACGGCGTTCTGCAGCGACCAGACCACGTCGGACGAGTCGAGTTTGTGCCCATTGGCGAACGTCATGCCGCCGTTCAACGTGAACGTGTACGTGAGACCGTCGTCGGAAGCCTGCCAGGAGCTGGCGATTCCCGGCTGCAGCTTGTTGGTTTCGCTGCGTGACACCAGCGTTTCGTATACGTTGCCGAGCAGCGCTTGCTCTACGGCGGTGCCTTGTTCGGTGCGGATGTCAAGCGATTTCGGCGCATTGCCTTCGATGCCGACGGTCACCGACGAGTCGGAGACGAGCGTGCCGAAGGATGTGATGGGATTCTTGCGGCCTGTCAGCGACAGTCCCAGCCACAGCAGCACACTGAGCACGATCGCGACGCCGAAGAAGATCAGCCAGCGCGTCGCCTCGGCTTTCAGATTACGTTTCCGCCCGTTTTCATCCATGCACCCGAGTCTAGTTGACGCGTGCTACACGCCCGATGGCCGGGTGCGATTCGACGGAGTGCCGGCGCGGCGGCTGGCATGCGTCGGGATCACGCGGCGAACGCGCCCGGACACGTGTCGTTGAGGGGGCAGTCGGCGCAATCCGGTTTTCGCGCATGGCAGATGGCACGGCCATGCAATATCAAACGGTGAGACAGATCGGTCCATTCTTCGGGAGGGAAGCAGGCGGTGACCTCACGTTCGATGGCCACCGGGTCAGGGGAGGGGCTCGCCCAGTCGGACCGCCACCGCAATCGCCCAGTCACACGAATCACATGCGTGTCCACAGGAAAACCGGGCACGCCGAACGCGTTGCCCAACACCACGTTCGCGGTTTTGCGGCCCACGCCCGGCAGGCTGACCAGCGAAGCCATATCGGCCGGCACCTCGCCCCCGAATCGTACGCACAACTCATGCGACAGCCCGATGATATTGCGCGCTTTCGTACGGAAGAAGCCGATGGTGCGGATGATGTCCTCGACGTGCTCGGGATTCGCGGCGGCAAGCTCCGCCGGACCGGGATATTCGCCGAACAGTTCCGGCGTGACCATGTTCACGCGCTTGTCGGTGGTCTGCGCGCTCAACACCGTAGCCACCAGCAGTTCGAAAGGAGAATTGAAGTTCAACGCGCATTTCGGATCGGGAATCTCCACGCACAACTGCTCGTATTCCTGATGCATGCGCGCAATCCGCGCCTTCTTCGATTCCCGAGGCATGCCTCCCAGCCTACCCCTCGCATGCGGACGAACGCGGGAAACCTGCGGAAACGTCGCAATCGGCAAAAACAGCGAAAATCCATCGAAAAAACGACAGAAAATCAGCAAAAAACAACAGGAAATCAGCAAAAAACAACAGGAAATCAGCGAAAGGCCAACGAAAACAAACGAAACCCGTCGAACATCAACGGAATGATCGCAAGAAAAAGTCAGCTTTCGCCGGACTCGCCGTGAGCCGCATCCTTGGCCGCGGCCTCATGCTCATCCTCTTCCGGCGGATCGAAACGATAGCCGACGTTGCGCACGGTGCCGATGAGATGCTCGTACTCGCCGCCCAGCTTGGCGCGCAGACGACGGATATGCACGTCCACAGTGCGGGTGCCGCCGTAATAGTCGTAGCCCCACACCTCCTGCAGCAGCTGCGCGCGCGTGAACACGCGGCCCGGATGCTGCACCAGATACTTGAGCAGCTCGAACTCCTTGTACGCCAAGTCGATCGGATGGCCGTGCAGACTGGCCGTATAGCCATTCGTATCCACCACCAAATCGCCGGAACGGATCAGACCATCCTCGTTCTGCACGCCCTGCTCGCCCGAACCGGACGCCGCGTTGACTGGCGCGTTGCCACGTTCGGAAACCAGGCGCAAACGCCCCTCCACCTCGGCGGGGGACGCCGTAGCCACCACCACATCGGCAATGCCCCACTGCGAATTGACCACGGTGAAGCCGCCCTCGGTGAGAATGAGCACGATCGGCGTGGACAGTCCCGACGCGTGAATCAGACGGCACAGCGTTTTGGCGGTGGCCAGGTCGTCACGCGCATCAAGAAACAGAACGGTGTTCTCCGGCATCTTCACCAGGCTGGCCGCATCCATCGGCAACACGCGCACGCGGTGGGAAAGCAGCGCCAACGAGGGGAGAACGGTAGCTGGATCGCTAGCGAACGTCATAAGCGTAAGATCCGTCACGTCAGCTCCCTTTTGTTCTAAACTGATGCCGCGATTGTACACGCAAAATGTATTATCGGCGTTTCATCGATTGTAACTGAAGTATGTGGACACATACGGCTACATTTATTCATATTGCATACGTATTGACCACAATATGAAAAGGGGGTCCGAGATGACCGCTGAGAAGGCCACCGCCCAGGAAGCCACACGGAAAGTCGCTTTTGCCAAGGTCCTGGCGATTCAGATCATCGCATACGTGGTGCTGATGGCGCTCGCATTGGTTCCCGGCATGATGTACGGCGACGCCGCCAAACCGGCCGCGGTTCCGTTCACGATCATCGCCTCGCTGGCGATGGTCGTGCTGCTGGTGGTGTTCAGTCCGTTCCGCGACGGCGTCGCCGGCCATGTGATCGCCGCGATCGCAGGCCTGCTGTCGGCGATCTGCGCCACGACCGTGATGCTGGGCAATGTGATCTTCCCCGCCGGCCTGGATGGCGGCAAAAGCTTCTCCATGGAGGAAGCGTGGATCGCCGGCGTGGGCGGACTGCTGATCGTGCTGATCATCGTATCCTTCGGCCGGCAGATGGCCCGCGAAAACCGCACGCACCTGATCCGCTCGCTGTCGCACAGCGTGGTCGAAGGCGTCGCCATGATCGCCAGCGCGGGCTGGTGCTTCCTGCCGGTGCTCCTGCCGACAACGCATTCCAGGGCCGCCGCCATGTCCGCTGCCTCCGGAGCCACGGTGGACATGTTCAGCAACGTGACCACGACATGGGTCGTCGCCGCGATCGTGACGGTATTGGTGGCCGTGGCGCTCACCGTGTGCTCGTACTTCTGGCACCGCGACGCCGACCCCGAGCCGGATGCGCGTTCGCCGTGGATTGGCCTCGCACTGCTGCCGGTCATGCTGACCGGTCTCGCAGTCGGTCTGGCGGCGCTCGCCATCGTCGTGCTGTAAACGGCTGTTCTAATGACAAAGCCCGTAATCGCAATGATTACGGGCTTTTATTATGTTGGATTGGCAGTCAACCGAGGAATCCGAGATGCTCGAACAGCACCTTCACGCCGATAAGAATCAGCACGATGCCGCCGGCGATCTGCGCGGGCTTCTGCCACCGCGAGCCAAACGCGCGGCCGATATACAGGCCGGCCGCGGAGAACAGGCCGGTGGTGACGCCGATGATGATCACCGAAAGCCAGATGTTGAGCGTCATGAATGCGAAGCTCACGCCGACGGCGAAGGCGTCGATGCTGCAGGCCACGGCGAGCGGCAACATGTGCCGCCAATCGAATTCCGCGGTCTCCTTGGCGTTCTCCTCGTCTTCTTCGAAGGCTTCGCGCATCATATTGCCGCCGATCAGAGCGAGTAGGCCGAAAATGATCCAATGGTCCACGGCGGTCACGTATTTGCTGAACGTGCTGGCCGCGAAATAGCCGAGCAGAGGGAAAAGCGCTTGGAATCCGCCGAACCACAGGGCGGTTTTGAACGCATCGACGCCGCGAAGCTTCTTGACGGTCAGGCCTTTGCCGATGGAGACGGCGAACGCGTCCATGGACACGGACACGCCAATAAGCAGAATCTGAATGAGCATAGCTGGTGAAAAGGTTCATCCCGCCGGTCTCCCCACGGGATGGGCCTCGACGGATTGCGTTCCGCCTACGCCTAGGAGTACCGACACAGAACTGCCGCACGCGGATCGATGGTGTCCCGCGGGCTTTGAATTCAGCGAATACTGTTCGCATGCCGTAAATTACAAGCCACCACTATAACGCACAAGCCGCCCTTGAAACAAGAGCGGCTTGTTATCGTCTATCGTCGAGTCGGAATTATTTCGACTCACTTCTCGCTTCCGCATGCTGCGCATGCGGCTTCGCAGCATAGCTGCTCACTTCGGCTACTGACAGCGCACCGCGCCTGTCAGCTTCACGCCTCAGCGAGGCGCTTGCGGGCTGCGACGATTTCCTCCTCGGCCTTAGCGGCACCGGTCCAGTAATCGCCCGGCATGACTTCCTTGCCCGGCTCCAGAGCCTTGTACTGCTCGAAGAAGTGCTTGATTTCAGCCTTGTGGTACTCGGATACGTCATCGACGTCCTTGATGTCGTCGAAGCGGACGTCAGCCGGCACGCACAGCACCTTGTCGTCTCCGCCGGCCTCGTCGACCATGTGGTACAGGCCGACGGCGCGGCATTCCACCACGCAGCCCGGGAACACGGAGTTCGGGATCATGACGAGAGCGTCGAGCGGATCGCCGTCCTCGCCCAGGGTGCCGTCGATGTAGCCGTAGTCATCCGGGTAGCCCATGGAGGTGAACAGGGTGCGGTCCAGGAACACGCGACCGGTCTCGTGGTCCACTTCGTACTTGTTCTTGGAACCGCGCGGAATTTCCACCACGACGTTGAAGGTTTCTGCCATGTCATTTCTCCTTGAGATTGGGCAGTTTGCATTATCAGTAACCACAATACCGCTTTCCACCGAAGTGGAATGAACCTGGTCAAATAAAGTCGTGATTTTAATTGATGTCTTTTGGTTCAAAGAGTGCTGCGGGATTGTGTGCGCTGTCGTTGCATGTGTTCAGATGGGACTTTCTTTTTGCTGGGGCTATGGGGAAGGTCGAAATTAAAGGTATGGTGATGTCGGCCATCCACAGGTTCTCTGTCGACTGGATGGAAATTGCCCCTCCTTGAGCCTCTAAAATTGTCTTATATCTTAACAATCCCATGGTGGTGGGCTTATCTGTGGTGATATGTGTGGGGTCATTCCGCGGTGCATCGCATGCACCGATGGTTATATTGCCGCCAGAGGTTCCAAAAGTGACGAGGTAGCCTTGCTCGGGGTCGGCATGTTTGATGATGTCGGAAAACAATTCATTGGTGACGTCGAAAAGCAATTCGGCGTTTTCCTTGGGAAGATGATTCAGTTCTTGGAGAGTATTAATTATTTCTCCTCTGAATTGTAGCTGTTTTAATCTGTGCTGAGCCCTAGAAATAATCTGGTTGAGGTGCTTGAACTGGTCAGAATTGTCGGCCTGATGCGTGTCTTTGGAATAATCATCATCGATGAGTTGTGAAATAGTAGCACGTGTTTGTGTAAGTGTTTCGCGTAGAATATCCTGCAACTCAGTGAGATCTGTTTGGGATAATTGAGAATTTGAATATATGCGTTCATCTATAAAACGAATTGCATAGGTGAGATTATTGCAAGTTTTATCATGTAATGAAATTGCGACTTGCTGTTGATATTTGGATCTTGCGAGTTGATTGTTTGATTCGGTTTTTAATTGAGTCCAGTGAAGTAATGATCCCGCTAGGCAAAAGACTCCCAATGTCATCAGCATAAGTAGGGAGTCAGTTGTGTTCATTGCTGACTGCACTATGTAAGTGCTGGTGGTGTGCGTGATGAGGTAGGTGAGTGAGGCACCGATTCCCTGTAAGAGATTGTGGTATCCGAGCAGTGTGACTGCTAGCAGACAACTGAAAATGAGAGCTGCAGATGTTTGAAATGGCAGAATGGGGCCGATCCATGACGTGAGGATGATGAGCCAGCTGCCGGTAATCTGCCATTTTGTGAAAATGAGAAATATAATTATTTCTATACAGCAGAAAAGAATATGCCATTTGAGGTAATTATGGTCGATATTTAAACTTGTTTCATCTATTAGAAATATGATGAGACATAAGAAATAAAGAATTCGTATAATGAACGGAAGAAAATTGAAGTATGTCCTAGATGATTGTTTATAGGTCTCAGCTATATTAAATCGTATTTTCTGCATAGGATGACCGCTTCTTTTCTGTTATGGACGTCCATTTTTTTGAGGATACGATGGATGTATGTGTAAACGGTATTTTGACTTATGTGGAGTAGCTCCGAAATTTGTTCAGTTGAATGGTCTTGTGCGTAGAGACGCAGGACTTCTTGCTCTTTGCGGCTTAGTTTAGGGGGTCTTTTGTCTGTTTCGCCATTAAGCAAATGGTGTGCGGTTAATGCGTCAGGAAATTGATTGTTAATCGGAAGCCCATGACTTGCCTGAATGATTGCGGATGGCAGATCGTGAATGAGGTTTTCTTTTGCTAGTATTCCTTGGGCGCCTGCTGATATGGCATCTTCTTCATATCGTTTTATTTCGTATGCGGTGATGCAGAGAAGGCCAATTCTGGAAGTCTGCTGACGTATTTTTCGGCAAACAATGGCACCGCTGATGTCTCCCAATGCCATGTCGGCAATGAGAACATCGGGAATTTCATTGCCGAATAGGCAGTGGTGTAGTGCCTCTGCGCCTGAGTGCGCTACCCACGTGACGTGATGCTCTCTGGAAATCTGATCTATCCAATGTGACAGCATTTTTGCCGCTAGGACATCGTTGTCAAGGATTGCGATATCAATGATTTTCTCCTTGTTCACACTGATAGACAATACCATCGATAGGGGTATGTGGAGCTTTAATGTCAAGTTTTCCTTGACAAGTGTTTCTGTAAACAGCTGAGGATCGCTACCGTGGAGGTTATCGCCAGAGTTGGCGATGAAACAAAGTGATTGGAGATGACCATGTCAAAAAAAATGGTCGGAATTATTGGTGCGGCTGCGTTAACTTCGGCTCTGTTTGTCGGTGTGCCGGCAGGTGCTTTTGCTTCTGAACCTGCTGGTTCAGGTATTGAATCCTGCAGCGGACAGTGGAGCGAGGTTTCGGTATCTGACAGTGCTTCTCCGGCATATGAAGCTTTTCCTAATGAAGGTGGCACATGGCAGTACGGTGCCAACCCGGTGAAGATGTGGTCTAATTATTGGCATGCGAACAAGTGCCATGGGTCATCTGTATATACGAACACGAACAAGAGTGTGTCGATCGATACTGCGGCGGGACATTGGTCTTATGCGCAACTATGGGGATATGATTCCTCGGCCCGGTATTACTACCGTATTTGCTAATTGTTGTTTGTGTTTTTGTGGGTGCTTATTCGCTGTTGTAGGTGAATAAGCACCCGTATTGCTATTTTCTAGTAGTTGGTTTGATGGGTTATGGGAAAAAAGATTCTGGCGACTCTTAGCTTGGTTATTGCCATGTTGTCTTCATTTATTACTGCTTCGACGTTGCAATCATTGGAGATTACGTATCCGGTTGGGACGAGAACATTTATCTCTGTGAATTTTTCTTCATTGTCTGCTGATAAAAATGAAGTTATTTCAGCGATAGAAGATTTGACGTATGATAAAGGATCTTTTGGTGTTTTATCTAAAGTGGAATCCATATCTCACGACAAAGTGAAGTTATTTTATTTTGGAGATCACAATAGTGCCACGGACGAGCTGAAAGGGAACAATTACTCCGGTCGTAGCGAGATCAAGCTGATTCCCTTATCTGACCTTTCGGAGGCGAGTCTTTCTGGAACATACTCGTTTACGGATTCCAAAGCCACGCAATCTGCTGTAAAGATTATTGAACAGTATGGTGGTTCTGTTGTTAACAGTGGATCGAGGGTGTCAAATATTGATGTTCTTGGATTACTTGCGAATAATCGGTCGGGTGGATTCGGTATTGCCTTGCTGTTTGTTGTCGTGTGCGCGACATGCTGGTCATGGATAGGGAGCCGTGAGCGTCTGCATTCCATTCTTGTGCTTAATGGCTGCCAAAACAAAAATATAGTTTATCGTGACACCAGTGATTTTCTGCGTGTGTGGATGATTCCATATGTTATTGGAATCGTGATTTCGATAGCATTGTCTTTGGTGCTTTATTCGGTTAATTCTGTATTTGATTATCTTGAAGCTTATCTGGCTTCCGTTATTTTATTCCTAATATTGTTCTTGGTGGTTGTTGCTGTTTTTTCTATTATCACCATGCCTTCGGTTCGAAATATTTCCCTGAGGCGGAATCTATCTAAAAGGCTTTTGTTCGGACAGGTTTTCTTGAAACTTGTGTGCATTGTTCTTGCATTGGTTTCCGGTGCCATGGCCTTGTCTTCATTTGAATCGGCTTCTCAGCAGTTTCGTTCCGTGAAACGATGGGAGGGAGTGCAACAGGTTGTGTCGGTGAAAACATTTGCGGATCCAACGACCTCATCTTCTGAAGTCGCGCAGGCTTTTAATGATTTTTTCAGTTTGGCGGATGCGCGGGGCGGGTTGTATTTGTCGTATTCCGTTGCTCCGGCTTTGGTTGAGGGGGCAAATCCGACTGCGAATGATATATCGAAACAACTGTCTCCTTATGACGATGTCATTATAACGAATAGATCTTTCCTGAATTTGATGAATGTTTCTGAAAATGATTTAAAGAAAATTGATTCGTCGCACATTCCTGCTTCGGTGTTGAGTGGTCTGAGGGGGTATGACGGAATATGGTTGAATGAGCATTCTGGGATTGCGATGGAGGATTGCCTGTATGAATGGAAGGGCGAAGGGCTTTTTCCTGCGCTTGAATACGGTGCTCAAAATGGCATGTTTTCAATGACTCGTAATCCATTGGTCATCGTAGTGGACGATGTGAGCAAGGATCTCAATATCAATGGTTTCGTTTATCCTGCACTTTCGACGTCTAATATCATTTTTAATGATGCTGATTTTGTAAATAGCATAGCTGAGGAATCTGGATTACTGTCATCGATTAATTCTATAAATAGAGTTTCTGATGACGCTTTTTATCAATACTGTATTCTTAAGCAACTTGGTGAAACTAACCTGTTTTACTTGATCATTGTGTTGCTTGAAGTTGTTTTAAGTACGGTAGAAGGTGCGTATCTTTGGGCGTATGAAAATAGACGGAGAATATTCATCAGGCATACGCTGGGTGAGCATTACCTTCGTCTTTCTTCTGGACATTGTGTGACGCAGGCTGTTTTGCTGTTGATCTCATGCATAATTGCATATGTTGTTGTAGGGCAACAGAAATTACTTTCGAATAATATTTGCATTTTTATGACGGGTATCTCAGTTCTGTGCCTGTCTATTGAGATTATTTCCGTCTTACTTGCGTCAAATAAATGCTTTACGGAAGTTGTAAACAGAGCTGTTAAATAATCGAAAAGGGGTAATGATGACTATTGAACTTAATGACATTTCGTATGCAATCGATAATCGTACGATTTTTCAGCATGTGAATGGAAGACTTGACGGAGGTTGCATGATTGCACTTACTGGTCCGTCGGGTTGCGGTAAGACGTCGCTGTTGAATATCGCGTCGCTGTTATGTAAGCCAAGTGCTGGTGACGTTGTTGTTGATGGTGCAGGTACATCGCATTGGAATGATCGTAAAAGAAGATTGTTTTGGAAGAATAAAGCATCATTTATTTATCAGGATTATGGACTGATAGATGATGAAACGATTTTGTATAATTTGACGTTTAAGCGCGGTTTTCTTCAATCTAAGAAAACGAAAATGCCTCGCCGACTGTCTGATTTACTTGCAGAGACTGGGATGCTGAATCGCGTCAATGAAACTGCGGCGGTTTTGTCTGGTGGCGAGAAACAACGTATAGCGATTGTTCGAGCACTTTGGAAGAGATCGGCTTATATTTTCGCTGATGAGCCCACGGCTTCATTGGATGCGGCAAACAGAAAGATGGTTGTTGATTTACTGAAGAGTGCAGTGAGAAAAGGTGCTTGCGTAGTCGTTTCAACGCATGATTTGGAATTAGCGAACGTATGTGACCAAGTAATTGATTTATCTCAATGAAATTTTGTTTATAGATAAGGGAAGATGATATGAGTTTTATCTCTTGCAGATTTGCTAAGATAATAAGTGTTTTTCTTGTGACGATTGTCGTGATTGTCTCTCTTGCATGCCCGTTCAATGCGGCTATGGCTGATGAGCATGTGTCTGGTATAGCTGACCCATCAGTGACTCCAGCTTACATCGTATGTCCTTCGTGGCTGCCCAAGTGGATATGTATGTGAATATGGATTATAAGTGTGTGCGGTGTGCGCACATTTAGCGATGTTTGGACAATATGAAGGCGGGTGTTTAGGAAGTTTTGTGGCTTCCTAAACACCCGCCTTCGGTTTAATGCGATTGAGGCTCAATCAGTCTTCGACAACGGTGAGCACGTGTGCCACGTCGGCCCACGGTGCCAGCGAGACGTAGTTGTCCCAGCTCCACTCGAACTCGCGTCCGGTCAGCTCGTCGCGTACCTTGAGCGGCTTGTCGGTGGCGAAACCGAAGTCGGGCAGTTCGATGTGCACGATGGACTGGTGCGTGTTGTGGCCGTCGAGGTTCACCACCACGATCACCGTATCCGGCTTGCCGGTACCGGTAAGCTCGGCCGGGGTCTGGCGCAGGAACGCCACCACGCCCGCGTCGTCGCTCGGCAGGACGTGCAGGTTGTGGTAGCTGCGGCATGCCGGATGCTTGGAACGGATTTTGTTGAGCGAGGTGAGCAGCTCGGAGATGCCGTACTTGTCGGCCTCGTCCCAATCGCGCACCTTGACTTCGTACTTCTCGTTGTCGATCTGCTCTTCGAAGCCCGGACGCTGCTTGTTCTCGATCAGCTCATAGCCGTTGTAGATGCCCCAGCTCGGAGAGCCCATCGCGGCGAGCACCGCGCGCACCGCGTGGCCGGCGATGCCGTTGTCGCGCAGGTAGGCGGTCATGATATCCGGCGTGGACGGCCAGAAGGTGTTGTGCTGGTAGAAACCACCGTCGCCGTTGGTCTCCTCCAAGTACTCCTCAAGCTCTTCCTTGGTATTGCGCCACGGGAAGTAGCAGTGCGACTGCGTGAAGCCGGCATAGCTCAGCGCGCGCATCATGCCCGGACGGGTGAACGCCTCGGCCAGGAACAGCGTCTCCGGATGCTTCTTCGTCACGGCGGCGATCACGTCCTGCCAGAAACGCACCGGCTTGGTATGCGGATTGTCCACACGGAAGATCGTCACGCCGGCCTTAATCCACAGGTCCATGATGCGTTCGACCTCGGCCTCGATGCCCTCCATGTCGGCGTTGAAGTCGATCGGGTAGATGTCCTGGTACTTCTTCGGCGGATTCTCGGCGAATGCGATCGTTCCGTCCGGCTTGGTGCGGAACCAGTTCGGATGCTGCTTGACCCACGGGTGGTCAGGCGAGCACTGCAGCGCGAAGTCGAGCGCCACTTCGATGCCCAGCTTGTGCGCGTAATCGCAGAACGCCTTGAAATCGTCCATGGTGCCGAGCAGCGGGTCGACGGTGTCGTGGCCGCCCAGCTCGGAGCCGATGCCGAACGGGGAGCCCGGATCGTGCGGTCCGGCGATCAGCGTGTTGTTGCGGCCCTTGCGGTTGGTCACGCCGATTGGGAAGATCGGCGGCAGGTACACGATGTCGAAGCCTTCGGTCTTCGCGCGGTCGAGGCCGGACAGCGCCGTCTTCAGCGTGCCCTGCACGATCTTGCCGTCGGCGTCGAAATACGCGCCTTCGGAACGCGGGAAGAACTGGTACCATGCGGCGAAGCTCGACTTCGGACGTTCCACGCGGAAGCGCTGCGGATTCGACGCGCTCAGGCCGTCGCGCAGCGGATTGGTTTCGTGCAGGCTTGCGATTGCGCCGGTGGTCGCCGCGGCAAGACGCGCGGTCGCGTCGAGCGACTTGTCGGCAACGGCCTTCGCCGCTTCGCGCAGCGTCTTCTTGTCGTCGGCGGTCAGCTTGGAATCGCGTGCGCCAGCCCAACGTTCCAGCAGCTGCGCGCCGGATTCCAGCGCGTTCTCCGCATCGTCGCCGACCTCGACCTTGATTTGCGCGTCGTGCAGCCAGGAAGCGTACGTATCCTCCCAGCCTTCGACCACGATGTGCCATTCGCCGAGCTGCTTCTTGACGTCGGCGTAGCCGTCTTCCCATGGCTTCAGGTCGCTGTGGTCGCCGATCTTGACCATCGCTTCCCAGCGGTCCAGGCCGGGGTTGGTGCAGATCATCGGGAAGCGGCCCTTCTCGGTGCCGCGCGTGTTGCGCACGGACACGGTGGCGCCGGCCTTGGTGCGGCCTTCGATGAACACCTGCGCGGTGACCTTGAATGCCTCGCCAAGCTCCACGCGGGCCGGGTACAGGCCGTTTTCGGCGGACGGAGTGATGTCAAGAACGTTTACGCGGCCGAACTGTTCCGGGCTGGTGCGGTTGATGATAGGTGCTGGAGTTTCGCCGACGGTTCGCTTCGTTGCGGTTTTCGGCTTGGAAGTGCGCTTGGTGGTTGGTTTTTTGGTTGTCGTCTTCGCGGTTGATTTCGCGGCTGTCCTCGTTGTCTTTGTGGCCGCTGCCTTAGCTGTTGTCTTTGCTGTTGCCTTCGTGCGCGGTGTCGCGCTTGATGATGTTGCTTCATTCATATAGCCGATTATAGAGGTAGTTGTGTTCTTTTTGTGATTTCCCTTTTCGTAACGATTACGGCGATGCGGCTACAAGTGCTTTCTTCAAATACTTTTGGTAAAGCGTTTTAATACATGATTTGCGATTATGTTCGATTATGAAGGCTACAGCGGCATGACCATACGTTGTGCGCGTCGGTTGCGTTCGATATGTATGGGGACTTTATATAAAAGGAGCGAGACGTCCTAGAAAAACAAAAAACCGGAAACCAAAAGGTTTCCGGTTTCAATTGGTAGCGGGGCATGGATTTGAACCATGGACCTCTGGGTTATGAGCCCAGCGAGCTACCGAGCTGCTCCACCCCGCGTCGGCTTGCCTTCATTGAGGCAGCTCTAATTACTTTACGGATGTTGGCTAATAAGTCAAATCGGCGTGTCGCATATTGCGCTGCTAGTGAAATCGCATATCCGATAACGCGTTATCCGTTTTTCGTATAACGCTGCGGACCGTCGATGAAAACCGCCGAATACGCCATATCCGGGTCCGCACCATAATAGGAAACATGCCTATCAAGATTCCCAGCGGCCTTCCGGCCAGAGACATTCTCGACTCCGAGCGCATCTTCGCGCTTGAAAAGCCCGAAGCGGAGCGCCAGCGTGTGCGTCCGCTCAAGCTGGTGATCCTGAACCTCATGCCGAAGAAGATCGAGACCGAAACGCAACTGCTGCGTCTGATCTCCAAGAGCCCGCTGCAGGTCGAGGTCGACTTCATGAAGACCTCCACCCACGAGGCCACGCACGTGAGCGCCGACCATCTGGTGAAGTTCTACGAGACGCTCGATGCGTTCAAAGACAACTATTACGACGGTCTTGTGGTGACGGGAGCGCCCGTCGAGCACCTCGATTTCGAGCAGGTCGACTACTGGGACGAGTTCAAGCAGATTCTCGACTGGGCTTCCACCCACGTCTTCTCCACCATGTACCTGTGCTGGGGTGCGATGGGCGCGCTCAACTATCGGTACGGTGTGCGCAAGGAGTTGCTGCCGGAGAAGCTCTTCGGCGTGTTTCCCCAGTATCTGCAGGACGAATACTGCTTCCTCACCAACGGTTTCGACGAGATCTGCCTGCAACCGCATTCCCGCCTGGCGGGGATCAACGAGGGCGATATCGCCCATAATCCCGAGCTGCAGGTGCTCACGTGGGGTCCGAAGTCCGGCCCGGGGCTCATCGCCACGCGCGACTTCTCCGAAGTGTTCGCGCTCGGCCATTGGGAATACGGCAAGTACACGCTCGCCGAGGAATACGAGAGGGATATGAAGAAGGGCATGACCAACGTGCCGTTCCCCGAAAACTATTTCCCGCATGACGATCCGAAGCTCGAACCGCTGTTCGCCTGGCGCGCCCACGCCAACCTGCTGTGGCGCAACTGGCTCAACTGGGTCTATCAGACCACGCCATACGATTTGAGCGAAGTACCGCAGCTGCGCGAGGAGAAGCGCCTCGGCACCGACCGTTCGATCCGGCACGAGCCCGGTTCTCCGCGTGTCGACGCGTTCACGCCATTCTCGCACGATGGATACGGTGTCATTCGCGGCTGATTTCACGAAGATCGGCGAACTGCTGACAAGTATTGGCGATTGTCCCACGATTGCCGCTTTTACGCGGTGTCGTGGGCTTTTTTGTGCGGTTTTTGTTGCCTGCTGCGACATCGTTTCATTTTCGCCGTCATATATTATGGTGCGATATGTTAAGTAAAACGTTTTATCAAGCAGTGTTGCAAACGATGTCTATTTTGGTGTGAATGGGGGTGAAATAGGCCGAATCGACAACGGCCGTGGTTGTGTCTAATAGTCTCCGCAACGTGCGAAACGCCGGTTTTCGCTATACGGTAGTAGGGGAAAGCTCCCGGTGCGGAATGTTGTCTAGCCACGGTCTGATAATCCTTTGCAGCCATTCGGGGCTGGTATGCGAACGCGTTTATGGGCGCGCTAACATAGAACCCGAAGGATGTTCTGGTTTGGTAACCGGAATGTCACATTCGACTCAGCTGTTGGGCTAGACTAACAGCTGACACAAGAGCAGGAGGCGTGAATGATTAGTGCATTGGGAGAGGGCATCATGACCATCGCCGATGGTCCAGAGATGCCGAGCATCAATGACTTCCTTCCCGATCCGTTTGTTTTTCAAGGCACGCCGTTCGCCATCAACCGCATCATCCTCGTTCGTATTCTTGCGACCGTCATCATGCTGCTGGTTCTCGGAATTACGGCAAGCCGTGCAAAGCTCATCCCTGGCCGTTGGCAGGGCGCAGTCGAATGGCTGATCGAGTTTGTCCGCGACAACATCGTCTATCAGGTGATGGGCGAGCTGCGTGGCAAGCGTTATGTGCCGATGATCACCACCGTGTTCTGCACGTTGCTGGTCTTCAATCTGTGCGGCATCATCCCGGGCTTCAACATCGCGGCAAGCGCGTCCATCACGCTGCCTCTGGTGTTCGCCATGTGGTGCTTCTGCCAGTACTGGATTGCCGGCATCCGTGAAAAGGGCCTTGGCCACTTCCTGAGGGACGAGATCTTCCCGAAGGGCGTTCCGGCCCCGATCTATATTCTGCTGTCCCCGATTCAGCTGCTTGAGCTGCTGATTATCCGCCCGTTCTCGTTGACGATCCGACTGTTCGCCAACATGGTTTCGGGCCACCTGATCCTTGCGTTGTGCCTCTCGGCCACGCAGTTCTTCCTCGTTGATGTGGTGAACAAGCTGATGATGCCGTTCGGCATCATCACCTTCGCGGCTGGCATGTTCATGTTCCTGTTCGAGGCGCTGGTCGCCTGCCTGCAGGCTTACATCTTCGCCATCCTGACCACCGCGTACATCAATATGAGCTATCCGGAGATCGACTGACCGCCGGCTTTTTAAGTGTTGCTTCTTGTCAAGCAATAACCAGAAAGGAAACAATCATGGATATCGTTACCCTCGCTGAGGTTGCCGGCAACCTGAACGTCGTTGGCTACGGCCTCGCCGCCATCGGCCCTGGCATCGGTCTGGGCATCCTGATCGGCAAGACCATCGAAGGCACCGCTCGCCAGCCTGAGCTCGGCAGCCGTCTGCAGACCCTCATGTTCCTGGGCCTGGCATTCGTCGAGGTGCTGGCACTGCTCGGCTTCGTGCTCGCCTTCATCAAGTAAGACTTGATCCCCAAGGTAAACACCGAAGACGCAAACGAACGTGAAAGGAGGAAGACACTATGGTGACCGCAGCTAGCGAGATGGAACTGTTCCTTCCGAAAAGCTACGACATTTTCTGGTCGTTGGTCATTCTGATCATCGTCGCCGTGTTCTTCTACAAGTTCTTCCTGCCGAAGTTCCAGGCCGTGTTCGATGAGCGCGCAGCCAAGATCGAAGGCGGCATCGCCAAGGCCGAACAGGCCCAGAAGGATGCCGACGAAGCCAAGGCGAAGTACGATGCCCAGCTGAGCAACGCACGCGTCGAGGCTTCCAAGATCCGCGACGACGCTCGCGCGGAAGCATCGCACATCATCGCCGACGCACGTACCCGTGCCGAGGCTGATGCGGCGCAGATCACCGCCACCGCCCAGCGTTCCATCGAATCCCAGCAGCAGCAGGCTCTGGTGAGCCTGAAGGGTGAGGTCGGCGTGCTGGCAACGGCACTGGCCGGCAAGATCCTGGGCAGCAAGCTGGAAAGCGACGACGTGCAGTCGACGATGATCGACCAGATGATCGCCGAACTGGACAGCGACAAGAAGTGATCGAAACCTTCAAGAAAGGGAGGTGACCAATGCGAGGAGAAGCATCGCGTATCGCAGACCGCGTTTCGCGTGACTCGCTGGCCCCCAAGCTGCGTGACAGCGGCGAGGACGCATGGCGTATCGGGAACGAACTGTTCACGATCACCAACGTGCTCGACCACAACATCCAGCTTGAACGTGCCCTCACCGACCCGTCGCGCCCAGTCGAAGACAAGGTTGCGGTAGTCAAGACCCTCATTGGAGATGATGCCCATCCGTTGACGATGGAAATCATGTCCGATCTGGTGGCCCGCCGCTGGAGCCGCGTATCCGACATCGCCAACGCCGCCGAGGATTTCGGTATGGATGGCATGATGTACTACGCGGACCACACGAATGCTACTCTGCAGGTCTCCATCGAGCTTGCCCAGCTGCATTCCGCACTGCTCAACCTTCCGGTCGTACGCAGCAAGCTGTATGACGCAACCGTCCCCGCCGAAGCCCGTATCAAGCTGCTGTACAGCCTGATCGGCAATGCCGACTTCAATGTGGTGACCAAGCGTCTGGCCGAGCATGCGACCTGCAATCTGCGCAATCGCCGCTATCTGCAGACCATTCAGTGGCTGATTAACAAGTTCTCCCGTCATATGGGCGAATCGATGGTCACTGTTACCACGGCAACGCCGTTGAGCAAGGAGCAGGTGGAAAAGCTCATCGCCATCTATACGGCGAAGACCGGCCATCCGGTGCACATCAACTCGGTGGTCGATTCGACCGTCCTGGGTGGTATGCGCATCCAGGTGGGCGACGAGGTCACCGACAACACGGTGGTCGCACAGCTGCAACATCTTCAGCGCACGGTGAAGGCGACCGCCTGACGGCACGCCACACGGTGAACAAGCCTGAAACAAGACTTGACTGAATTTAAAAACAACAATAAGGAGTGATCATGGCAGAACTTACCATTGATCCCACCACGATACGCAAGGCGCTCGATGAGTTCGTCGAGTCGTACAAGCCGTCGGACACGCCGACCCAGGAAGTCGGTTATGTCGCGACCGCTGGCGACGGCATTGCGCACGTGACGGGACTGCCTGGTTGCATGGCCAATGAGCTGCTGACCTTCGAAGACGGCACGCTTGGCCTGGCGTTCAACCTTGACGCCCGCGAAATCGGCGTGGTTATCCTCGGCGATTTCACCGGTATCGAGGAAGGCCAGGAAGTGCGTCGTACCGGCGAAGTGCTCTCCGTGCCCGTCGGCGACGGCTACCTTGGCCGCGTCGTGGACCCGCTAGGCAACCCGATTGACGGTCTTGGCGAGATCAAGACCGAAGGCCGTCGTATTCTCGAGGCCCAGGCACCTGACGTTATGCATCGTCATCCGGTTGACGAGCCGCTGTCCACCGGCCTGAAGGCCATCGACGCAATGACGCCGATCGGACGTGGCCAGCGCCAGCTCATCATCGGCGACCGCCAGACCGGTAAGACCGCTATCGCAATCGATACGATCATCAACCAGAAGCGCAACTGGGAATCCGGAGACCCGAAGAAGCAGGTCCGCTGCATCTACGTGGCCGTCGGTCAGAAGGGCTCCACCATCGCATCGGTGAAGCAGTCCCTGGAAGAGGCCGGCGCTATGGAGTACACGACCATTGTGGCTTCCCCGGCTTCCGATTCCGCAGGCTTCAAGTACATCGCACCGTACACCGGTTCCGCCATCGGACAGCACTGGATGTACAACGGCAAGCACGTGCTCATCGTCTTCGACGATCTGTCGAAGCAGGCTGAGGCTTACCGCTCGATTTCCCTGCTGCTGCGTCGTCCGCCGGGGCGTGAGGCTTACCCGGGCGATGTGTTCTATCTGCACTCCCGTCTGCTCGAACGTTGCGCCAAGGTTTCCGATGACCTCGGCGGCGGCTCGATGACCGGCCTGCCGATCGTCGAGACCAAGGCGAACGATGTGTCCGCCTACATTCCGACCAACGTGATTTCCATCACCGATGGCCAGATCTTCCTGCAGTCCGACCTGTTCAACGCGAACCAGCGTCCTGCTGTGGACGTCGGCATCTCCGTGTCCCGAGTCGGTGGCGCTGCCCAGACGAAGGCCTTGAAGAAGGTCTCCGGCACGCTGAAGATCTCGCTGGCGCAGTACCGTTCGCTGGAATCCTTCGCCATGTTCGCTTCCGATCTGGATGCGGCTTCGAAGGCTCAGCTGAACCGTGGTGCCCACCTGACCGAGCTCCTGAAGCAGCCGCAGTTCTCCCCGTATTCGATGGAACAGGAAGTCGTGTCCGTGTGGGCCGGCACCCATGGCAAGATGGATGACCTGCCAATCAGCGACGTGTTGCCGTTCGAAAAGGGCATGCTGGATTATCTGGATCACAACACCGATATCCTCAAGACCATTCGCGAGACCGAAGACTTCACCGCCGACACCGAGGCTGCCCTCGACAAGGCCGTGGAAGCGTTCCGTGAGACCTTCGTGACCAGCGCGGGCAAGCCGCTGGTCGAGAAGAAGCCTGACGAGAAGCACACCACTCCGGTCGAGCAGGAAAAGATCGTCGCAGGAGAGAAGTGATTCATGGGCTCGCAACTCGCATTGAAATCTAGGATCGCCTCCACCGCGTCGCTGGAGAAAATCTTCAACGCGCAGGAGATGATCGCGTCTTCGCATATCGCCAAGGCACGTGACGTGGCCTTGAACGCGAAGCCGTATACCGATGCGATTTTCGACGCCGTGCAAGCGCTGGTGGCCCATACCCATATCGACCATCCGATCGTGAAAAAGAACGAGGACAACCCTCGCGTGGCTGTCCTCGCTCTTACCTCGGATCGTGGTATGGCAGGTCCGTACACCTCCTCGATCATCCGCGAAACGGAATCGCTGTTGGCCCGACTCGATGAGCAGGGCAAGCAGCCGGAACTGTATGTGTATGGTCGTCGCGGTGTGACGTATTACAAGTACCGCAACCGTGATGTTGCCGGCACTTGGGAAGGCGATACCGACCAGCCCGGCGTGGAAGTCGCAGAGTCCATCTCGAAGGCACTGTTGGACGCTTATATGAAGCCGGCGGACCAAGGTGGAGTCTCCGAACTCTACATTGTGTTCACCGAGTTCGTGAATATGGTGGTTCAGAAGGTGCGTGTGCTGCGCATGCTACCCGTTGAGCTCGTGCTTCCGGAACAGCCGGAATCCGGTCCTGTGCCGGAATCCGATGCCGATGCTGCGACTCCTCTGTATGCGTTCGAGCCAAGCGTTGACGAAGTACTCGACGCGATTCTGCCGAAGTACATCCAGTCCCGTATCCATGAATGCCTGCTCACCGCAGCGGCATCCGAGACTGCAAGCCGACAGAACGCCATGCACACGGCTACAGACAACGCTCGCAGCCTGATCGATGAACTGACTCGCAAGCTCAACGCTTCGCGTCAGGCATCGATTACCCAGGAACTTACCGAAATCATCGGCAGCGCTGATGCGCTGAACAAGAAGGAAGAGTAGGAACGCATATGGCTGAGAATCAGACCACAGCGGCTCCCGAGACGGCTGCAGAGCCGACCGCTGGACGCGTTACGCGTATCCAGGGTTCGGTTATCGACGTCGAATTCCCGGTGGGCCACCTGCCCGACATTTACAATGCACTTACCGTTGAACTGGCCAACACCGGTGTCCACGAAGAGGGCGAGACCACCAAGAAGATCACCCTTGAGGTTGAACAGCATCTTGGCGATTCCACCGTGCGTACCGTCGCTCTGAAGCCGACTGACGGCCTCGTGCGTGGCGCCACCGTGTATGACACCGGCGGCCCGATCTCCGTGCCGGTTGGCGATGTCACCAAGGGCCACGTATTCGACGTGTCCGGCAACATCCTCAACAAGAAGGCCGACGAGACCGTCACGGTCACCGAACGTTGGCCTATCCACCGCAACCCGCCGGCATTCGACCAGCTGGAGTCCAAGACCCAGATGTTCGAAACCGGTATCAAGGTCATCGATCTGCTGACCCCGTATGTGCAGGGTGGCAAGATCGGTCTGTTCGGTGGCGCAGGCGTCGGCAAGACCGTGCTGATTCAGGAAATGATTCAGCGTGTGGCCCAGAACCACGGCGGTGTGTCCGTGTTCGCAGGCGTCGGCGAACGTACCCGTGAGGGTAACGATCTGATCGGCGAAATGGACGAGGCCGGCGTGCTCGAGAAGACCGCACTGGTCTTCGGCCAGATGGATGAGCAGCCGGGTACCCGTCTGCGCGTGCCGCTGACCGCACTGACCATGGCAGAGTACTTCCGTGACGTGCAGAATCAGGACGTGCTGCTGTTCATCGATAACATCTTCCGTTTCACCCAGGCTGGTTCCGAGGTGTCCACCCTGCTCGGCCGTATGCCGTCCGCAGTGGGCTACCAGCCGAACCTGGCCGATGAGATGGGCGCGCTGCAGGAGCGAATCACTTCGACCCGTGGCCACTCCATCACCTCGCTGCAGGCCATCTACGTGCCGGCCGATGATTACACCGACCCGGCTCCTGCAACGACCTTCGCCCACCTGGACGCAACCACCGAGCTGTCCCGTGACATCGCCTCCAAGGGCATCTACCCGGCAGTCGACCCGCTGAGCTCCACTTCGCGAATCCTTGATCCGCGTTATGTGGGCCAGGCTCACTACGAGTGCGCCAACCGCGTCAAGGCGATTCTGCAGCGTAACAAGGAGCTGCAGGACATCATCGCCCTGATTGGCATCGACGAGCTCGGCGAAGAAGATAAGACCACTGTGAACCGTGCCCGTAAGATCGAGCAGTTCCTTGGTCAGAACTTCTACGTCGCCGAGAAGTTCACCGGCCGTCCGGGCTCCTACGTTCCGGCGGACGAGACTATCGAAGCATTCACCCGCATCTGCGACGGCGTGTATGACGACGTTCCGGAGCAGGCATTCTCCGGTATCGGCGGCATCGACGACCTCGAGAAGAAGTGGCACGACATGCAGAAGGAATACGGTGCGTGATGGCCGGATCGACTATGCAGGTGAACATCGTCGCCGCTGACCACCCTGTGTGGCACGGCACGGCGAAGTCCGTTACCATTCCCGCCTCCGAAGGCGGAATGGGCATCCTGCCCGACCACGAGCCTGTGCTGACCGTGATCAAGGAAGGAACCATCGTTGTGGTGGATCCTGAAGGCAATCGCCTCTCCTTCGAGGTGACTGACGGCTTCATCTCCTTCGATTCGAACAAGCTCACCGTCGCGGTCGAGCGTGGAACCAACGTGAAGCGCGCCGAATAAGCCGTTTCCGCTTGACGTAAGGTGGCCCGGTAATCGCAATATGTTTTTGTATTGCGATTACCGGGCCGCTTTTGTCTTTTACGTGGCTTTCCGCCGCCGCGAATACGTATGCCGTACGTACGGCGACGCGCATGGTAGGGTAGTGCCTCGTGCGAATTATTGTTGCTGACTGCTCTGCCGAATATTCCGGACGATTGAACGCCTCCCTGCCGCTCGCCAAGCGCGTGCTGCTCATCAAGGCGGACAACAGCCTGCTGATCTTCTCCGAACTCGGCTCATACAAGCCGCTCAACTGGATGTCCGCGCCATGCAGCATCAGGGACATCACCCCCGACCACGCCGATGACGACGTTGATACTGAAGTGCCGCAAAAGGTGATCCGCGCGTCGGCCGACAAATCGAACGACGTGCTGGAAGTGACGTTGCAGCACATCTATTCGGACGAATCGTACGACCTCGGCGAGGATCCGGGCCTCATCAAGGACGGCGTCGAAGATCATCTGCAGAAGTACCTGGCCGAACAGATCGAACGCATCGGCAAAGGCGCGAAGCTCGTGCGCCGCGAATACCCGACAGCCATCGGACCGGTCGACATCATGGCGATTGACGGCAACGGCGAGCACGTGGCCATCGAAATCAAGCGCAACGGCGGCATCGACGGCGTCGAACAGCTCACCCGCTACTGCGATCTGCTCAACCGCGACCCGCTGCTGGCCCCCGTGCACGGCATCTTCGCCGCGCAGACCATCACCCCGCAGGCCCGCGTGCTCGCGCAGGACCGCGGTTTCAAATGCCTGCTTTTGGATTACGAGGAGATGAAGGGCACTGAGGACGATTCTTTACGGTTGTTCTGATTCTTTCGGTTCCAACTCTGGAAATCGCGGCAACGGAGCGTTATCTTCGTTGTTCCTCGGTCGACGTACCTTCGTACGCCTTCCCTCGGTACGCCTCGATACCGCACGCGTTGCCGCGATTTCCCCTAGGACTTGCATGCATATGAAAATAGCCTCCCGAGGGGGAGGCTATTTTGTTTTTTGGAGGAACCTATCAGTCGGTTCAGCGGATCAGTAGGCGGCGAGAATGTCGACCACGAAGACCAGCGTGGAATTCGCCGGAATCTTCTCCTGATCCTTGTTTCCGTAGCCGAGGCTCGGCGGCACCACCAGCAGCACCTGGGAACCGACCGTGTGGCCTGCCAGACCCTGCTTCCAGCCCTTGATCACGCTGTCAAGCGAGAAGGCGGAGGACTGTCCGCGGTCCCACGAGGAATCGAACTGCGTGCCGTCAAGCAGCCAGCCGGTGTAGTGCGCCACCACGGACTGCGTATCCTTGACCACAGCGCCCTTGCCCTTGATGAGGTCCTGGGAAATCAAGGAATCGGAGCCCTTATAGCCATTCATGTCGATCGACGGCTTGCCGTCCTTGGCGAGCGTCACCTTCGGCAGGTCGGCCGGAATGTCGGCGACCTTCTCGCCGGTGGCCTTCTTCAGGTCCTTCGACTTGGACACCAGCGTGAGTACCATCAGGTACGAGGTGCCGGAGGAATTCGAGTCGTTCACGCCGAACGCCACGGTGGAATTGAGCTTGAGACTCTTGAAGATCTTGTAGTAGTTCTCGGTCATCTGGCTGGTATCCGAGGTGACTACGGTGGAGCAGTCGGGGGTGTTCTTCTCCCACGTGCTGGCCAGTTCGGAACCATCCTTGACGCTGATGGCGATGCCCTGCGAGCAGACGCGGTCGCCGTCCTCGATCTGGGCTCCGTCGCCCTTCTGCAGCACCACGTAGCTGTTGTCCTCAACCGTCATCGGCGTCTTGAACGAGACGGTCGGCTTCTTGCCGAGCTCGCCCTTGGCGGTCACGCCGGCGATCTGGTGCATGCCGATTTTTTCGGAAGATGAGGAGGAATCCGAGTTCGACTTGTCGGATTTCGCGCTGGAATTACCGCCGCACGCAGTGACGCCCAGGCACATGACCGTTGCGCAGACTGCCGTGACGGCCTTGGAAAGAAGTGATTTACGCATAGGGCCAACCATAGCGGCAAAGCATGATTTTCATGTTTTTTTCAGGCTTGTGCAAACGGACCCTGTAGAATGGAAAAGCTATGACTGTATTGCAGGAAGAACAAGAGAAGCCGCAGATCGAGACGGGCCCTACCCGGCATGCGAAGATCATGCGTGGCATCGTCACGCCTATTTTCGGCTTGCTTGCCATCGCATGCGTCGTGTTTGGCGTGTTGAATTCAACCGTCTGGAAACCGGACAATGAGATCACCGCCGCCGCTCCGGTGAACGGTTCGGAATACGTGGTCACCGATCCGAACGTGCTGCAGCTGGTAGACAGCCGCGTCAATATTTCGGCCAAATCCCGTGACAAGAAATCCAATGTGTGCATCGCCATAGGTTCCGCGCGCGACGTTGCCGGATGGATTGCGGGAAGCAAGTACATGCGCGTCTCCGGTCTGTCCGATTGGACGACGCTTTCCACCATGAAGGTCTCCGCGCAGGGAACCGCGGACAATTCCCAGAACCAGGTGGCTTTCAAGGACTCCGACATGTGGCGCACCATCAAGTGCAATGACGGTGCCGTTGATATGCAGGTCAAAGGATCGAACAGCAATAACGCCGAGGATGTTGTGGCGTTGATTGATTTCGGCAACCGCAAGGGGGATACGGTCACTCTGAATTGGGACCGTCGTAACCTGCCGAATTTCGCCATGCCGTTGTATCTTGCCGGCGGACTGCTGGCGATTCTCGCCGTGCTTTCCGCTTCCGTATTCGCCATGCCGCCGCATAAGCGCCGCAACAAGCGCGCTTTCGCCATGGTCGAAGGCGTTGGCGTCAACGAAGGCGATGAGAACGAGGTTTCGGCTTGGGTGAAGAACGCCGAAACCGCCGCCAGCAACAGGGCACGGAGCAGGTCGCGTCACGGCAGGCGTCGCCATGCGGAACATCGCACCGGCGGTCGTACGTCGTCGTTCGAGGAAACGCAACAGCCCGTCATCGTCGATCCTGTGGCACGTAACCTGGTCGCCGACCAGCAGAACACGATTGCGGAAAGCCAGCCGACTGTGTCCGAATCGACCGTATTTGAATCGACGGCGGGCGAATCGTCTGTTGACGACGAGGCGACTTCCGTGATCTCGCAGGATGAGCTTGCCGCGTATTTCGCTCGTCTTGCCCAAGAGGAGGTTCAGACGGAAACGCAGGAAGACGGCCAAGAGGAGGACCAGTGATGAGGAAGCGTAGTCAGGCGATTATCGCGGCCATGCTCGCGCTGGGAATGGCCGTCGGCATGTGCGGTTGCGAAGGCCAGCTGCCGACCCCGAAAGCCACCACCCGGCAGGATGCGCCGAACTTGAGCGCCAAGCAGGAGCAAAAGGTCCGCACGAGGATTCTCAAAACGCTCGACCAGTGCAATCAGAACCGTGACACTGATACGTTGCCGACGATTCTCGAAGGTCCGGAACTGGACATCCGCACCAGCGAGCTGAACGTAGCGAAAGCCACGGGCAATCTTGACCGTAAGACCACCATCCCCACGGATCTGGCCCAGGCCGTGATCTCCACGGATGCCGGCTGGCCACGGTCCGTGTTCTCCATCACGTCCACAACCAAGGACCAGCAGTCCAAGCGTCTGCTGGTGTTCAGGCAGGATTCCGCACGCCAGAACTACAAGCTGTGGGGTGTGGCGCGACTGTTCTCCGGCGTGAAGATGCCGAGTTTCGAAATCTCCAAAACCGGCAGCGCGCAGGGAACGCCTACGGACACCGGTCTGGTCATGACGCCGAAAGCGGCGGTGGACGCGTATGCGGACCTGCTGCAGAACGGGGCGAACAGCAAGTACGCCAGCAAATTCGCGGATGATGATCTGCGATCGAAGCTTGCCGATCTGACTGCCCAGGTGCAGAAGGCCATGGAGCTTAACGAAGGCACGCAGCAGCAGACCTTCGAACCGGTCAATGGAGCCATCAGCGTCATGCGTTCCGCGGACGGCGGCGATCTGGTGGTGGCGCAGATCAACTCCGAATGGACGCGTTCCGCCGGCGCTGGCCGTGAATCGCAGCCGGCCTCTGACGCGGAAAAGGCGCTGTTCGGCAATGGCAAGGCCACCAGCACCATGAAGACGAGCTATGTGAACGTCATCGCGCTGTATGTTCCGCCGGCGAATTCCGGGCAGAAAATCACCGCGGTCGGTTCCGAACGCCAGCCGGTGAAGGTCGAAGCGCTGTAAAACGACGGGTCCTTGGACGCGCATTGTCGGCGGTTTTCCGCCTATCGCGCATCCGTGGGAATGAAAACCGGGAAATCGTTGTTGGCACCTATAGTTGGTGCCAGCAACGATTTCGTGTTTTTGGAGGCAAGTATGGCAGAGCAGCAAGCGTTCCATCCGGGTGTTTCATTGGCGGGAGCCGTTGATCTGGAAGCGCTCAAGCATCAGGTGAAGGCCGAGCCGGGGCAGGCGGGCGGCGCTCCGGCGGCTGGCGGATATGTCATCGACACCACGGAGAACACGTTCCAGGCCATGGTGCAGACCTCCGCCACGTTCCCGATTCTGCTGTTCCTGTGGGTGCCGACCGACGACCGTCTGTTCGCCATGGCACGCGCATTGGGTGACGCGGTGAACAAGCTCAACGGCCAGATTCAGCTGTCCCGCATCGACATCGCATCCAATCCCTCCATCGCACAGGCGTTCCAGATTCAGGGCGCGCCGGCGCTGTTCGCGTTGATCGGCGGCCGTCCGATGCCGATTCTGCAGGGCCTTCCGTCCGACGAGGAACTGCAGCAGATCACAGACGTGGTCGTGCCGAAGCTTATCGCCGCCGCACAGCAGGCCGGCGTGACCGGCACCGCTCCGTATTCGGGCGATCCGGATTCCGACGCGGCCAATTCCGCATCCGCCGGCAGTGTGCAGGATCAGGTGCCGCCGGAACATCAGGAAGCGTACATGCTGGCACAGCAGGGCGATTACGCCGGTGCCGCCGCCGCGTACGAGAAGGTTTTGGAAGCCGATCCGAACGATACGCGCGCCGCCCGCGAACGTGCGAAGGCGCTGCTGCTGGCCCGTTCCGCCAATGCGGACGTGCGCGTGGTGCGTGCCGCTGCCGCCGACAAGCCGGACGATGTGGACGCGCAGCTTGCCGTCGCCGACATCGACATGATCGGCGGGCAGATCCAGGACGCGTTCGACCGTCTGCTTGATTTCGTGGCGGCGGGCCACAAGGCCGACATCGAGCCGGTGCGCCAGCGTCTGCTCGAATACTTCACGATCCCCGAGCCGACCGACGAGCGTCTGAAGCGCGCACGTCGTCGCCTCGCCACCCTCATGTACTGAGCGTGCAGCGCGTGCTGGTTGCGCCGAGCACTCTGATGCATTGAGCGCGCGTACTGACTTTCCCAACGATTGCAAGGTCTGCGTCACGTTTTTCGCCGAATCGTGTCGCAAACGGGCGCAGACCGTGTACAGTAGTGCGTTGCATGGGTTTGTAGCTCAGCGGATAGAGCGTCTGTCTCCGGAACAGAAGGTCGTGGGTTCGATCCCCATCAAGCCCACCGGGCAAGGCTCCAGTCGAACGGCTGGAGCCTTTTTGTTGCTCGTTTGTTGTATTTTTCCGCGGTTTTCCTTGCGATTCCGCCGTTTTCGTGCCTGCTGCGCCGTGTGGTGCCAACTCCGGCCATATCGTTCTGTGAACGGTTTTTCCCGCTTCCACCCATCGGAAAAGTATGATTTCAAGTGCGACGCAAATAGCGCATGTACGGGCATATTGGCACATACTTGGCGCGCGTTTACATACCTTGCGGCAACATACCTTACGACAAAGGAGAACAGTATGAGCGAAAAGCTGGAAGCAGTGGCCACCTCCGAAGCCCCGGCAGCACTCGGCGCCTACAGCCAGGCCGTGAAGGCCAACGGATTCGTGTTCGTCTCCGGCCAGCTGGGCATCGACCCGGCCACCGGCGAACTGGCCGGCGAGAGTGCGGGCGAGCAGGCCGCGCAGGCGCTGAAGAACATCAAGCACATCCTCGACACCGCCGGCTCCGGCATCGAGAATGTGGTCCGCGCCACCATCTACATGAAGAACGTCGAGGACTTCCACGAGGTCGACGACGTATACGCCAAGGTCTTCATCGGCTCCGTCAAGCCGGCCCGCGTGGCCTTTGGCGGCAACGACATTCCGAAGGGCGCGCTCGTCGAGATCGACGCCATCGCCGCGCTCTGAGCATTTCGCACGTTTCGTAGGTATCGCAAGCATTGCGATTACTGCGATTGCCTACCGCTACCTGCGATCAAACGGCCCGCACGCTTTTCCAGCATGCGGGCTGACGCTTTTTTACGGACTTCCGCGGGCTTCTGCACACTTCCGCGAACTATGGACGACCATCGCACGTTGCCGTGAGTCTGACGTATAGTATTTGCGATTGTGCGGCCAGCCAAACTATGTGCCGTACCCAACCAAACGTAAGAGGAGCCGGAAGCAAGCATGGCGCAATCGCAAGAAAAGCCCGACGTCGAACAGGGCGGCCTGGAACGCAAGATGGAAACGCGCCACCTGACCATGATCTCGCTCGGCGGCGTGATCGGCACAGGCCTGTTTTTAAGCTCCGGCTACACCATCCATCAGGCGGGCCCGCTCGGCGCGATCATCGCGTACGCCATCGGTTCGCTGCTCGTCTACTTCATCATGCTGAGCCTCGGCGAGCTGTCTGTGGCCATGCCGTACGCCGGCAGCTTCCACCTGTATGCGAAGCGTTTCATCGGCCCCGGCACCGCGTTCACCATCGCCGTGCTCTACTGGCTGAATTGGGCGGTGGCGCTCGCCTCCGAGTTCACCGCCGCGGGCCTGCTGATGCAACGCTGGTTCCCGCATTCGCCCGCATGGATCTGGTCGGCCGCGTTCATCGTGGTCGTGTTCCTGCTCAACATCCTGTCGGTGCGCCTGTACGGCGAATCGGAATTCTGGTTCGCGTCCATCAAAGTGTTCGCCATCATCGCGTTCATCGTCATCGGCCTGCTCGCCATGTTCGGCGCGATTCCGATCGCCGGCTATGACCACGCGCCCATGTTCGAGAACTTCTACAGCGACGGCTGGCTGCCCAACGGCGTGCTGCCGATCTTCTCCACCCTGCTGACGGTGGTGTTCGCCTTCTCCGGCACCGAAGTGGTCGGCGTCGCCGCCGGCGAGACGAAGGACCCGTCCAAGGCGATTCCGAAGGCCGTGCACACCACCGTGCTGCGTCTGGCGATCTTCTTCATCGGCTCGATCGCCGTCATGGCCGCGCTGATTCCGTGGCGCAAGTCCGGCGTCGACGCGAGCCCGTTCGTGCTTGTGTTCCAGTCGATCGGCATGCCGTTCGCCGGCGACATCATGAACTTCGTGGTGCTCACGGCGGTGCTGTCCGCCGCGAATTCCGGCCTCTACGTGTGCTCGCGCATGGTGTGGTCGCTCGCGCAGGAGGGTATGATTCCGCGCAAGCTCGCCAAAACGAACTTCCACGGCGTGCCCGTTTTCGCGGTGATGTTCAGCATGGCCGGCTCGCTGCTGGCGCTGCTGTCCTCCGTGGTGGCCGCTTCGACCGTCTACCTCGCGCTGGTCGCGGTTTCCGGCCTGGCCACACTGGTGGTGTGGGCGTCGGTTTCCGTCTGCCACTTGCGATTCCGCCACCAATGGCTCACGCAGGGACATACGGTTGGCGAGCTCAAGTACCGCGCGCCTGGCTACCCGTTCGTGCCGATCGCCGCGATCGTGATGTGCGTCGGCGCGCTGGTTCTGGTGATTTGCGATCCGTCGCAGCGCTCCACGCTGCTGACCATGATTCCGTTCGTGGCGCTGTGCTACACGGGCTACTACGCGTCCGTGGCGTGGCGTGCGAAACGGCATGGCGGGCAGGACGATGCTCAGAACGCCTTGCAAAGCGTTCCGCAGGACGTATCGCAACCCCATCGTGAGGATGGACAGGAAGACTGATTCTGTCAGCGTGCCCGGTATTCTTGGAAGAATGAGTCCAGAAGCCCTTAGTGAACTGATTTTCAACATTGCCAACACCCTTGTCTCCGAAGGCAAGGCAGGCACCCTGACCGCCGATCTGATTCCGCCGCAGGCCAAGTTCGCCGTGATGCGCCCGAAGGACCGCGCACATGGCGATTGGGCGTCCAACGCGGCCATGCAGCTGGCCAAGAAGGCCGGCATGAAGCCGCGTGATTTCGCCGAGCTGTTCGCCGCCGAACTGACCAATGCCGACGGCATCAAGTCCGTGGAAGTGGCCGGCCCCGGCTTCATCAACATCACGCTCGACTCCGCATCCGCGGCCGCAGTGGTGGACACCGTGCTCGAAGCCGGCAGCGACTACGGCAAGAACGACCATCTGGGCGGCGAGACCCTGAACCTCGAATTCGTATCTGCCAACCCGACCGGCCCGATCCACATCGGCGGCACCCGCTGGGCGGCCGTCGGCGATTCCATGGCCCGCGTGCTTGAGGCCAACGGCGCCAAGGTGGTGCGCGAATACTACTTCAACGACCACGGCGAGCAGATCAACCGCTTCGCCAAGTCGCTCGTCGCCGCGGCCCACGGCGAGACCACCCCGATCGACGGCTACAAGGGCGCCTACATCGACGAGATCGCCAAGCGCGTCATCGACGAAGCCCAGGCCGACGGCGTCGACATCCTGAACCTGCCGCGCGTCGACGGTGGCGTGGACAAGGACGGCGAACCGCTCGGCGAGGGCGATTCCGAGCAGCGCGAGGAATTCCGCAAGCGTGCCGTACCGATGATGTTCGACGAGATTCAGAAGTCCATGAAGAACTTCCGCGTCAACTTCGACGTGTGGTTCCATGAGAACAGCCTGTACTCCGACGGCGAGGTCGACAAGGCCATCGCCGACCTGCGCGCCCGCGGCGACATCTTCGAAAAGGACGGCGCCACCTGGTTCGAGTCCACCAAGCACGGTGACGACAAGGACCGCGTGATCATCAAGTCCGACGGCAACTACGCGTACTTCGCCGCCGACATCGCCTACTACCGCAACAAGCGCCACCGCGAGACCAACCCGGCCGACGTGGCGATTTACATGCTCGGCGCCGACCACCACGGCTACATCGGCCGCATGATGGCCATGTGCGAGGCGTTCGGTGACAAGCCGGGCGAGAACATGCAGATCCTGATCGGCCAGCTTGTCAACGTCATGAAGGACGGCAAGGCCGTGCGCATGTCGAAGCGCGCCGGCAACGTCGTCACCATCGACGATCTGACCGACGCCATCGGCGTGGACGCCTCCCGCTATTCGCTGGCCCGCACCGACTACAACTCCCCGGTGGACATCGACCTGAACCTGCTGTCCTCGCATTCCAACGAGAATCCGGTGTACTACGTGCAGTACGCGCACGCCCGCTCCTGCAACGTGGACCGCAACGCGGCCGCCGCCGGCATCACCTACGAAGGCGCCGACGTGAGCCTGCTCGACACCACCGCCGACGGTGAAGTGCTCGCCGCGCTCGCCCAGTGGCCGGCCCTGCTGCGCGAAGCCGGCGACCTGCGCGCGCCGCACCGCGTGGCCCACTATCTGGAAGATCTCGCCGCCACGTACCACAAGTGGTACAACGTGGAGCGCGTCGTGCCGATGGAGCTTACCGATCCGGAAGCCCGCGGAGAGGAAGCCGAAGCCATCCGCATCGCCAAGGCTCCGGAACCGGCCCGCGCCGCCGCGCGACTCAAGCTCAACGACGCCGTGCAGACGGTCATCGCCGAAGGCCTCGACCTGCTCGGCGTCGCCGCTCCGGACAAGATGTGAAGCGAATCCACGAAAAAGGGAGATACGCAAACCATGCCTGTGAGTCCAATCTGGCCGGCCGGATCGGCCGTGAACGCCGAAGGTGAGATCACCTTCCACGGCCGCACCGCCGAAAGCCTGCTCGACGAATTCGGCTCGCCGCTTTACGTCATCGACACCGATGAGGTGCGTGACCGCGCCACGAAATTCGTGCATTCGGCCGCCAACGCGTTCAACAACACCGTCACCCACGTCAGCTTCGCCGGCAAAGCGCTGCTGAGCAAGGAGATCTGCCGAATCGTCACCGAATCCGGCATGCTCATCGACACCTGCTCCATGGGCGAGATGCGCATCGCGCTCGCCGCGGGCGTTCCCGGCCGCCGGCTCGTGCTGCACGGCAACAACAAGTCCGACGCGGAAATCGAACTCGCCATCGAACAGGGCTTCAACAAGATCGTCGTGGACGAGCCGGGTGAGCCGGAGCGTATCGCCACCATCGCCAAGCGTCTCGGCAAGCGCGCACGCGTCATGCTGCGAGTCACGTCCGGCATCCACGCGGGTGGCCACGAATTCGTGTCCACCGCGCACGAGGACCAAAAGTTCGGCGTGGCCCTGCTGCCCGCCGGAGCCGACGCGGGCAAGCTTGCTGTGCTCGACGACCTGACCGACGTGACGCCGGCAGGGTCGAACGCACGATTGGGGGAGAACGCGTCTTCCGCCGACGGCTCCGACCACTCCGCCCACGCGGAACGCAAGCTCCAGTACGACGTCAAATACCCGTACGACCTGAGCCACGAGAAGGTCTCCGAAGGCGACCGCAAGCTCGCCGAAGCCATGACCATGGTGGCCGACGGACCGGCGCTCGCCGTGCTCAAGGACATCTACCGCCGTCAGGACGTGCTCGAACTGGTCGGCGTGCACTCGCATATCGGCTCCAACATCCATGACGCGGACGCCTTCATTCAGGCGGCCAAGCGCATGATGCTGCTGCGCAAGACCTTCTACGCCACCGATGCGTACACTCTGCCGGAGGTCGATCTGGGCGGCGGTTATTCCGTGGCCTACACCGACGGCGAGGATTCCATGGACATCGACGTGGAGCTCGGCAGGCTCGCCGACGCGGTCAGCACCGTGAACCGCGCGCTCGGCATGCCGGCCCCGGTCATCTCCTTCGAGCCGGGCCGCTGGACGGTGGCCCCCACCGGCGTCACGCTGTACCGCGTGGGCACCGTCAAGCCGGTCGAGCTTTCCGGCGAGGCGAAAGACAAGTCAGGCAATCCGGTGACGGAACGTGTGTACGTGTCCGTGGATGGCGGCATGAGCGACAACATTCGTCCGGCGCTGTACGGCTCCGACTACACCGCGCGTCTGGCCAACCGCAAGGGAAGCGAGCAGACCAAGCTGTGCCGCGTGGTCGGCATGCACTGCGAATCGGGAGATATCGTCATCAACGAGGTGCGGCTGCCCGCCGACATCAAGCGTGGCGACATCCTCGCGGTGCCGGTCACCGGCGCATACGGCCGCACGATGGCCAGCAACTACAACCAGGCGCTGATTCCCGCCGTGGTCGGCGTCGGCGAGGCCGGCGCACACGTCATGATCCGCCGGCAGACGATCGACGATCTGCTGAGCTGGGACGTCAGCGAATAGTCCACGATTGCGTCTCACGGTATGGACGGTTTTCGGGCTTCCTTGCGGGGAAAGCTTCGGAAGCCGTCCATTTTCTTGATATTCCGCGGCCTTACGTCATATTGAGACCGTACAATAAGCAAGGTCACACCAATACTTCACATTCAAGGGAGGATGCCTTGGCACAGGAAGATGTTGCGCCGATTCGCGTTGGATTGCTGGGCGCAGGTACCGTTGGTTCCCAGACCGCACGCCTGCTGGTCGAGCAGAAGGACGAGCTTGCCGCACGTATCGGACGACCGATCGAGCTGACCGGCGTCGCCTGCCTTGACCCGGCGGAAACCGATCCGTTCCCGTGGATCGACAAGGCCATCGTGACCACCGACACCATGAGCGTGGCCACCAATTCCGACATCGTCATCGAGCTGATCGGCGGCACCGGCGTGGCACGCAAGTTCGTGCTCGCCGCCATCGAATCCGGCGCCTCCGTGGTCACCGCCAACAAGGCGCTGCTGGCCAAGTATGGTCCGGAGATCTACGCGGCCGCCGAAGCCAAGGGCGTCGACATCTACTTCGAAGCCTCCGTGGGCGGCGCCATCCCGTTCCTCAAGCCGCTGCGCGAATCCCTCGTCGGAGACAAGGTGACGAGCATGCTCGGCATCGTCAACGGCACCACCAACTACATCCTCGACGAGATGACCACCAAGGGCCTCGACTTCGATGACGTGCTCAAGGACGCGCAGGCCAAGGGTTACGCCGAAGCCGATCCGACCGGCGACATCGAGGGTTACGACGCGGCCAACAAGGCCGCCATCATGGCCACCCTCGGCTTCCACACCTCCGTCACCATCGACGACGTCTCCGTCGAAGGCATCACCAAGATCACCGCCGACGACATCGCCGCCGCCACCGCGGAAAACAAGGTGATCAAGCTGCTCGCCGTCGTGGAGAACACCGATGCCGGCGTGTCCGCGCGCGTCTACCCGGCACTGATCTCCAACACCCATCCGCTGGCCTCCGTGCACGGCTCCTTCAACGCCGTGTTCGTCAAGGCCGAAGCCGCGGACGACCTCATGTTCTACGGCCGCGGCGCCGGCGGCGCTCCGACCGCTTCCGCGGTCGTCGGCGACGTGGTCACCGAAGCCCGCCATATCGCACAGGGCTGCACCGGTCCGTCCATCCCGCTGTACAAGGATCTGAAGAAGGCTCCGATCGAGGCGTCCAAGGCCGAGTTCGCGGTCCGCTTCGTGATTCACGACAATCCGGGCGTGCTCGCCGCGATCGCAGCCAAGTTCGCCGACCATGGCGTGTCCATCAACGGCGTGAACCAGGATCTGAAGCCGACGCTGAAGGATCCGGGCTATGACGGCGAGCTGCAGCAGCTGCGTCTGGTCACCCACATGACCGACGAGCTCACCCTGCGCGAAACCGTCAAGGACGTGTGCGAGCTGGATTGCGTGTGCGGAGAGCCGTCGATCCTGCGCGTGCTGAACTGATATCGGATGCGATTCGGGCCCATGACGGCGGCTTGGCATGAAAGCCATGCC